>JADMIO011721407.1_pt1 | contig 85698 bp, 56 predicted proteins | sample 8958161 | NCBI WGS metagenome assembly JADMIO01 (sample SAMN16585339, study PRJNA669376) | soil metagenome | isolation source: Crop rotation soil | place: USA: Cullars Rotation, Alabama | collected 2011 | reverse complement strand
ACAACTTGTCCACGTGGAATTCTAAGCTTAGGATCCCAATGTGCTGGAAAGACTAACTTTGAACAGAATAGCGGCATTCTCGCCCCAACTTATGTTCCATCTGTGGATGCAGTGGAAGAATTCAAAGTTCAGCAATCAAACTTCAGTGCAGAATTTGGTTTCACCGGTGCAACTGTTGTTAACGTGATCACGCGCTCAGGAACTAATAAGTTCCACGGCAGTTTGTATGAATTTTTACGCAACGACAAACTGGATGCGAATGATTGGTTCAATGACCTGCATGGTGATCCTAAGTCGCCATTGCGTTTAAATGATTTTGGCGGGACGGTGGGCGGGCCGATCATAAAAAACAAAACTTTTTTCTTCTTCGATTATGAAGGCAATCGGCAACGCAGCTTCGCCTCAGCCAATGCAGGAGTGCCCTCAGATGCAGAGCGTGGTGGTGATTTTGGAGAGTTGTGCACAGATGGTTTTGACGGTAGCGGACTGTGTACGAATCATGCTCAACAGCTCTACGATCCCTATGACACAACCAAGGCGGTAAATGGTGATCTTAACCGCCACACTTTTATTCCATTCAATAACCTGGCAACTTATGCCAGCCCAGGAAATTCGAATCTGAACGGAACTCCCTTTCAGGTCGCGAATCCAGGTACGCCCGGCAACCTGATTGATCCCGTGGCTGCCAAGCTTATTAACCTATTTCCGGAACCAACCTCCGATGACGATCCCACAAATAACTGGTTCGCGTCAGGCACCAATAAATCGTCGCTAAATCAATTCGATATCAAGATTGATCATCGTTTTAGTGAGACGAAGCAGTTGAGCGCGAAATACGCTGAGCGCAGAAGCAATTCGCATAGCTTTAATTGTTTCCCTAATGAAGCGGACCCTTGCACAGGTGGACCGGTCAAAGACAATGCTCATCTGTTCTCGATTAATTATCTTCAGACTTTCAGTCCAAATCTCGTGATGAACCTTTCCTACGGCTTCACTCGAGGATCGACGAATGAAGCCGGCATCACTGGGGACTATCCGGACCTGAACCCGGTGAGCGATCTGGGCTTGCCTTCTTACATACTCACGTCTGGCTACAAGCAGTTTCCGCAAATCAGCATTAACAATTACACGCCTGCTGGTCCCGGCGGCAATATTGGCACACAATTCTTCAGCATTATTAAAGAAGGGCAAGAAACTCACACCATGCTAGGCAGCCTGGACTGGATCCATGGCAAGCATGACCTGAAGTTCGGGGGCGAAATGCGTATGCATCGCATCAATTTTGCCCAACCCGGTTGGCCCGGCGGAGCTTTCGCTTTTGATGAGAAGGCACTTTCAGAAAATATCGTTGATAACATTCCCGACGGCGGCAACTCGATGGCCAGCTTCCTGACCGGAATCGGTTTTAGATCTGAGGGTGACAACCTGTATGAAGTTCCAAACAATGTTGCCACTCAGAACTTCCAATTCGGTGGATTTGTTCAGGACAACTTCCATGCCTCTCCCAAATTAACTGTAAATCTCGGTTTGCGTTACGAAGTGTCGTTGCCGCGTACGGAACGATTCAACCGGATGAACTGGCTCGATCCAACGGTTTCATACAACTTGACCGCGCCAGGTTTTCCAGACTTGCCAGTACAAGGCGCCGAAGTGTTCGCTAACTCAAAGCAACGCTATAACTACGATACATACTACGGAGCATGGCAGCCGCGTTTCGGATTTGCTTACGAACTGCCGCACGGTGCTGTGGTACGCGGCGGATATGGAATTTATTTCTCGCAGCCACGTTCTGGGGCGGCTGGAACCGGCCCTTGGGGATACCAAGCATTTGATCAGCAGACTCCCTGGCAGACGACATTCCAGGGCAACGGAATCATTGACGCTGGAGTGCTCCCCGGTTCAAGACTCAGTGATCCATATCCTGCCGTTGGCTCATTCGCCGCTGGTCCAAAGCTCCCAGCTGGTACTGCTTGCGGACAGCCAAATTGTACCGCGAGCCTCGGGCCCTTCAATGATGTGGGATTCGGAGCCACTGGGCCGATACCAAGTGTCAGCAAGAAAATTCCGTATGAGCAAGCTTGGAGCTTAGGTGTTCAAAAATCGCTTCCATGGAAGATCGTTGCCGAGGCTAACTATGTCGGTAAGAAGGGTACGCATTTATATCTGGGCGGTTTCCGCGATTTGAACCACCTCGGGCTTGATTTTGAGAAAGCGCGCGTGGCCGGAACGGTCGATATTGCAGATCTAGTCAACCACCCAGTTGATAATCCATTTGCTCCGTATATTTCGGACCCACAAAGTGACTTGCATGCTGATCAAGTAGCTTTTTATCAAGATCCGAACAGCGAGTTCCATGTTCCATTTCCGCAGTTCACCAGCTTCTCTGGCGACTCGCCGCCGATTGCTAATTCGATCTATCATTCGGCGCAGTTCCGTGTGGAAAAGGCGTTCTCGAACGGCTTAGAGTTCTTGGTTACTTACACTGTGTCGAAGTCCATCGACAGCGCGTCAGCGACTGACGATAGTATTTCGTGGCTCGGCGGCGGTTTCCAAGGCGGCACGATTGGAGTCCAGAACCCAAATAATTTACGCGACGAGAGAGCGCTCTCCACCTTTGATATTCCTCAGGTGCTCCAATTCAGCTACACCTATGCGCTGCCGATAGGGCGTGGAAAGAAGGTTGGCAAAAGCCTGAATCCTATCGTCAACGGTATCATTGGCGGCTGGCAGCTAAACGGCATCTGGCGCTTCCAAGCCGGACGTCCGCTTATCTTCGTGGAGGACAGTTCACTTAGCACACCAATTCCGACTTACGGCCAACGTCCTACGTTGAATCAAGCCGTGAAGCTGAACCATGGATCGCATGTCAGTATGACGGACAATTACTTCCTTAACGGGGACAGTGCTTTGTCATTGACTGACAGTTTTGAGTTGGGTAACTCTCCTCGGACTTACGGGGCAGCGCGCCAACCGGGGGCGAAGCTTGTGAATATGGCGCTTTTCAAGGAATTCCCCATGTCGAACATCCGCGAAGGTATGCGAATGGAATTTCGCCTGGAGGCATTCAATGCCTTGAACCACCCAAATTTCGGCCCAGCTGATACCGTGGTTGGTGGCAGCTCATTCGGGCAAATTACTTCTTTGGCGCAAGGCATGCGTGAAGTGCAACTGGGGCTGAAGCTTTATTTCTAGACCGGAAGGGCCGGATGAAAATCCGACCCTCGTTTTTTATAAACTTCATTTCATTCAAAAATTTTTAGGTGCCATCTGGCTACGCTTCGAGTGAACCTGCGCTTTGCAGTGCTATCGATCTCAGTACTGATGTCATTACTGAACCTTGTTGGACAATCCAAATCTGCTTCGGCACCCACCATCATTCGCGTACATTCTGCGCCGGCAGACCAGATCAAAACCTTTGACCCTGACGTTGCTTTAGGTACGTCCATCGATATACTTCCGCCGGGAATTGTCGACAAGGTTTATACGCCCAACATTCTGAAGGAGTCTCTCTCGGCAGGTTGGGGGCCGATCACCTATCGGCAGAACACGGAGTTGCAGGGGACTGCATGGCATTGGAACCCGAACGGCACATGGAGTGATCCGGAACATCAGAGCGGCTATTTTGTTGCCAGTTCGGAACCGAAAGACTTTATCCGCCACTCTTACGGCTATCCTCTGCCACATCGTGGCAACACAAACGGCGATGGCCGCTCGCGCAGTAAATATTCTCGCATCGCCGATGGTGACCCGAAAACATACTGGAAAAGCAATCCATACCTGACAAGCAAATTCACGGGAGAGAGTGACGCGGCACATCCGCAATGGGTAGTGATTGATCTCGGCGCGGTCGAAAGAATTGATACGCTACGGATCGACTGGGCTGATCCTTACGCAACGAACTATAAGGTGCAGTATTGGAGTGGCGAGCGCGAGCCCTTGGAGTTTCCAGTTTCTGGCACGTGGATTTCATTCCCCAATGGAATTATCGCAGACGGCAAAGGCGGAGTGCAGACGCTCAAACTTGCTGATTCCAAAATGCCGGTACGCTACATCCGCATTTGGATGACGGCCTCATCCAACACTGTCAGCACGCATGATCCGAAAGATCCGCGCAGTTCAATAGGGTACGCGATCCACGAAATCTACGCGGGAACGTTTTCGAATAACGGCGATTTCATCGATCTCATTAAGCATGTGCCCGATGGCGGCCAGACTGACGTAAGAGTTTCCTCGGTTGATCCCTGGCATTCCGCAACCGACATTGACATGTCCGCAGGCGACCAGACCGGCATGGATCTTTTCTACACCAGTGGCATTACCAATAAGCTGCCCGCGATGATTCCCATTGCAATGCTCTACGTCACTCCTGACGAGGCCGCAGCCGAGATTGCTTACGTGAAAAAGCGAGGCTATCCCATCTCCTACATAGAAATGGGAGAAGAGCCTGACGGCCAAAAAATGCAGCCGGAAGATTATGGCGCTCTCTATTTGCAATTTGCGAGTGCGTTGCACAAAGTTGATCCCAATCTCAAACTTGGCGGGCCAGTGTTTGAAGGGTCAAGTGAAGACATCGTGGTCTGGCCGGATGAGAAAGGCCGTATCTCATGGTTGGGACGTTTCATCGCCTACCTGAAAGACCACGGGCGCCTTTCCGACTTATCGTTCGTTTCTTTTGAACACTATCCTTATCCACCCTGCGACATCACGTGGTCAGCTTTATATCGCGAACCGGAACTGACGGCGGGAATTCTGAAAACCTGGCGTGATGATGGCGTCCCGGCAAATGTTCCACTCTTCAATACGGAGAGCAACGTCTCCTGGCAACTGACTCAGTCCATGACCGACATCATCTCCGCTCTGTGGCTTGGAGACAGTGTCGGGTCATTTCTTACATTCGGAGGCGATGTCTACTACCACTCGCCCATCCAGCCGGAACCCATCCGATCAGGATGTCACGGATGGAGTACCTACGGAAATTTTGTGGCCGACGAAAAGCTGAATATTAAGGCCAATACAGCGCAGTACTTCGCCAGCCAGATGATCAACTTGCAGTGGGTGAAACACGGCGCAGGAAATCACAAACTTTTCTCAGCATCGTCAGACCTTAATGATGGCGCAGGCCATGACCTCATCACCGCCTATCCCGTACAGCAGCCGGATGGGACCTGGTCGGTCATGGTCATCAACAAAGATCAATTCAACCCACATACTGTGCGTCTGTTTTTCGACGATGGAACCGGCGCAGCGAAGTCTTTTGGGGGCGCGGTCCAATTAGTAAGCTTCGGCAGCGAGCAATATGTTTGGCGCTCGCTGGGGCCGGACAGTCATCCTGACCCGAACGATCCGCCGGTGAGCAAGACCGTTTCTGCTGACACGATCACTCTCCCCAAAGCCTCTCTGAACGTCCTGCGCGGCAAGGTAGAGGCTGCTTCACGATAATCATTCACGGAGGATTCATGCGCCGTAGCAAGCAAAATCAGATTTTGAAGTTTGCGCTCGTCTTGTTGTTCTCACTGCCGCTCGCATCTCAGACAATCCGGGTAGATACAGCACACCCAGCCAAAACATTTGTTCCTACCGAAGCGCTTGGCGCGGGCATCGATCGCATAAATCTTAAGGCAACGGACAAAGTATTTACTGAAGCCACCATGAAGCAGGTGCTCTCAGCCGGATGGCAGCCGGTCACCTATCGGCAGAACACGGAACTCCACGTGGAAGCATGGCATTGGAATCCAAATGGCAAGTGGAGCGAACCCTCAGGGAATGGCTACTTTGTTGGAAACGCAACTCCCGCTGAGAACATCCGCCACTCATTTGGCTATTTCTTGCCCCATCGCGGCTTCACCCGCAATGATGGCACTGATGCGGATGGCTTCTCGCGCATCACCGATGGAGATTTAAAAACCTATTGGAAAAGTAACCCCTATCTGACGAAAGCGTTCACTGGAGAAAGCGATTCCGACCATCCTCAATGGGTGGTCATCGATCTGGCGAATAGCCATCCAGTCAATGCGATCCGCATCGCATGGGCCGAGCCTTATGCCAAACATTATTTGGTGCAGTACTGGGTAGGCGAAGAGCCAATCAAGCAGCCGACGAAAGGAAATTGGATCACGTTTGCTGGTGGATCAATCACAAACAACACGGGCGGCACAGCCACGCTGCGCCTAACAGATGCCCCCATGCCCGTACGTTTTCTGCGCATATTAATGACCGAGTCCTCCAATACATGTGACACCCATAGCGCAAATGATCCACGCAATTGCTTGGGCTATGCCATCAACGAAATATTTCTTGGCACGGTTTCAGCGGATGGAAAATTTTATGATCTGGTCCGCCACACCAACGATCCCGACCAAACTACAACCTATTGTTCGTCAGTAGACCCATGGCACACACCAGCAGACATCAATGACAAACATGACCAGGTTGGATTTGACCTCTTCTATACCAGCGGTTATACGCGCGGATTGCCGGCGATGGTTCCCGTGGCCATGCTGTATGCGACGCCGGAAGATTCGGTAAACCAGATCGCGTATCTGAAAGCCCGCGGTTATCCCATTTCTTACATCGAAATGGGTGAAGAGCCTGACGGACAATTCATGTCTCCGGAAGATTACGGCACGCTCTATTTGCAATGGGCGACCGCATTGCACAAACTGGATCCGAACCTAAAATTAGGCGGTCCGGTTTTCGAAGGCGTGAACGCTGACATTCAACTCTGGCCGGACGCCCAGGGTCGTACATCATGGTTAGGACGTTTTATCTCCTACCTGAAAACTCACAACCGCTTGCAAGACTTGTCCTTCATGTCCTTCGAGCACTATCCCTACCAGCCTTGCACGATCCAGTGGAGCGATCTATACGATGAGCCGGGCTACATCAGCCACATTATGCAAGTGTGGCGGGATGACGGCCTTCCGCCCAATGTTCCGATGTTCATTACGGAACTGAATATTGCATGGAACTCTGGAGAATCCTTCGTAGATACTTTCGGGGCGCTGTGGCTGGCAGATTTTACCGGAGCGTTTTTCACCAGTGGAGGCGATGGTCTTTACTACTTCCACTATCTGCCATTGGGTGTCTCACGCGGATGCAACTCTTCCATGGGAACATTTGGCATGTTTTCGTTAGTTGACATCATCAACTATCAGATCAACCAGCCAACTTCACAGTATTTCGCCAGCCAGCTCATCAATCTGGAGTGGGTGCAGCCGGGAAATGGCAAACATACCGTCTTTCCAGCCAGCACAGATATCACCGATCCGGTTGGTCATGCATTGGTAACCGCGTACGCCGTCCAAAGGCCCGATGGTCAGTGGGCGTTGATGATCATTAATAAGGACCAGGAAAACGCTCATCCGATAAAAATTGAATTTGGTGATAAAGCTTCAAACAAGCCCAGTTCGTTTTCAGGACCGGTCGATGTGATCACGTTCGGGAGCGAACAATATCAATGGCATGCGGCCCCTTTAACCCTTTCAGGAGGATGGGCCGCTCCTGATGGACCTGCGGCAAAGTCGCAGATGGTTGCGGACACAGGCACTACTTATATTTTGCCCGAGGCTTCAGTCACGGTGCTCAGAGGGAAGATAAGCGCCAGTCACTAGCCGGCGCTCGAGACTTCCGGAGCGGGAACTTGCCTGGCGCGCAGGACTTCACCGATCACAAAAAGATCGGTAAGCAACGCGCGGACATGGATGGAAGCATTCAGATTGTCCACCAGTTGGGAACTGATATTGGGTTGGGCCAGGACCAGTTCGAATGCCGTCAATGAAGATTCTGCGTCGCGACGGACCACGGAAATAAAAGCTCGGTACTTTTCCTCTGGCTCCAAACCGAGCTCTGTCACAGTCTGCGAGCAACTATCAGCGATACCTGCCATGACCTTGGCTGCACGCTGGAGGAATTGCCGGACTTGCGATCCAGATTGGCTCCCCGAATCACTGGGCAGTCCTTGCCCTGCATAGCCAAGCAGGAACTCATAACACTCTTCGATGGCATCACAGTGTTCGAAAAAATCAGTCGCCATCGGCCATGCCTCGCTGTGGATTGGAAAGTGGTTTAACGACCCACCGTTTGGGGTCGTGCTCTTTCAAATAAAACTCCCGGCTCATGGAGCCGACAATCATTGACGCCGTAATCGGCAGCTTCTCGGGGCGGACTGCGAAGTAGACATGCACAATCACCAGCGTGATCAATCCCACCCCAGCTAATCCGTGCAGAACATACATCAGCCCCCAAGTCATATCACTGAATAAATATGGATTCCGCGTGAAGAAAATTGTCCGTATACGGAACATCATAAATACGCCAGTCAAAATCACTGACATTCCAGTGACGATGATCGCACCGTGATAAAGCTTGTTTTCCAAAGGATATTTGGCAAACTTTCGTGGCAGCTGTGCGGATTTTCCCATGAACCGTTGAACTCTTTTCCACGCGTCTTCTATATCAGCGCGATCTGGCCAGATTGACCAGAAATCTAGGAAGAAGCTCGCGTGGATGATGTGAAAAGTAATGGAGATGGTCAGAACTGTTCCGGCGATCCAGTGATAAGTAACCCAATCAAACTCAATCCCGATCTTGGGTAAGAACGCCGTAAAAAGTAGTGTGAACATGGCTAAGGCCATTATCCAGTGAAACAACCTTGCAGCCAGTGAGTGCCGCGGAATGCGTTTGGGAAGCTGCATTGTGTTTACGGCGGCGGGTTCAGGTACGAATTCCTTTTCCTTGGCAAAGTAACGAATGTAGATCGCGTGCACGATCAAAAATGCCATCCCTCCAATTACGGCAACCCAAATTAGAAACCAGGCAATGTGGATTGGAACGTTCTGCCCAAACGGGTTTGTGGCCCATTGAATTAAGCCCATGTCGCCTCCTGCACTCCGCTGATTGCCCGTTTGACCAGGTTACGCATCAACGGGATCTTGTAGGCATTGAATTGCAAAGGAACTGCTCCTTGAACAGCAATCTTTCCGGCAGATTCTGCGGTGACAACACTGCGTTGTTTGCCGCGAGCAAAAACCTCGACAGCTTTTAAATGCAGAGGCCGCGCAGCAACGGCGTTCACAGCGATGCGGATGTCCTGAATTGTGTCTCCCGACAACTTCATTGCCGATGCCACATTCAACAGCGGGAAATCCCATACGTTCCGGTCACGCAATTTTTCAAAGTAGAATTGCGAACCCGCCCATGTGGAAGGAATACGAATAGCCGTCAGCAGCGAACCGGGCCGCAGGATGTTCATCCGCGTGATATCAATGTCGGGGCCCAGGAAATAATCTTCGGCGTTCAAAGCCTGTTCACCCTTGGGAGTGCGAAGAACGAACTTGGCATCCAGCGCAATTAACGCAGGAGCCGTATCGGAAGGGTTTACTGCCACGCAGCGCTCGGCATGCAAAATGGCGTGCTCACGGTTTCGGCCGACTGGTGTATCGGCATAGCAGATGTTGCCTCCTGCGCGATAGCATGGCCATCCTGCGCGGTAATACCAGCAGCGTGCATCTTGCGATACGTTGCCCCCCAGCGTTGCTTGATTACGGATTTGCGGTGAGGCCACGAGTTCTGCTGCCTGCGTCAACAATCCATATTTCTCTTTCAAAACGGGGTGCCGAACAATCTCGGTCAGCGTCGTCATCGCACCGATTTCAACGCCGTCATCCGTCGCGCGAACGCCGCGAAGTTCTTCGACTCCGCTCAAATCCACAAGGGCTTTGGGCTTCTTGATGCGGTCCTTCAACCAGTCAAAGCTGTCCAGCCCACCCGCCATCACCCAAGCGTCAGATCCATGCTGTTCAAGCAGCTTCTGAGCGTCGTTGATCGAACTCGGCTGGAATAACTGGAATGCCGGCATGATGTCTCGTATGACTGCCATAGTTCTCTCCGTTTCTAAATATGCGCGGTCAGCGGATCTTGCATCGGCCGCCCGGCTTCAAGCGATGTGAGAATTGTGTCCAGGTTCACCGGCGCGCGACGATAGATTTCATCCCCAAAGGCATCCGAAAGTGCGTTCAAAATAGCTCCGCATCCTCCACCAACCGGAGGCTCGCCGATGCCCCTTGCCCCAATCGGCGTTTCCGGATCAGGAATGTCTAGCGCTGCCCATTGCATGTTGGTCGGTACATCGAGAATTGTCGGTGGCTTGGTGTGATGAAAACGACGCGAAATTGCGTGGCCGTATTGGGGATCGAAAACCCACTTCTGTCCAATGGCGTGGCCGATGCCAAGAATCGATCGCCCCATTATCTGTCCGCCGAGCGCTCTGGGATGCAACACAGTTCCCACATCCGCGTAGGCAAGAAAATCGGTGATGTGATATTTTCCGGTTTCGATATCTGCTTCAACCTCAGCGAAGGTTGCCACATAAGAAAATGACTGGCCGTCGTGTGGATACTTATCTTTTCCCGCGGCAACCAGCCCTTGTCCAGCTAAAGCGGCCATGGAAGCTTTGGTGAACTTATTCACATCCTCAGGCGGTTCGTGGCCGTCATACTTGCCACCGAGTTTGATAGCTTGCTGTGCTGCCTGCGCTAGAGTCATGCCATGGCCACCGCCTTTGTGAAAAACGCGTTCGTTGGCTACTTCATACTGTTCAGGCTTTCCGCCGAAATTCTTTGCTGCAATCTCCTGTAGTTTTTGTTTTGCATCGGTAGCTGCCGCGAGGGCAGCGCGAGTCATGGCGTGTGTGGTCTGGCTTCCGCCGGAGACGCAAGTCCATGGCAGATTTTTAGACGTGTTGCCCCACGTAACATCGCATTTCTCCCACGGCACGCCGAGTTCTTCCGCGACCACACGATGAACGTCGCTGATGGATTCAGTGCCCAGATTGCCGATGCCAGACTGAATCGCAATGCGTCCATCCGGGCGAATCACAAATAATCCGTCATAGCCGGTAGAACCGGCGAAAAACCCACTCAACGACACACCAATGCCGCGAACTTTGGTGCCGTGGCGTTTGGGCTGAGCAATACGCTCCTTCCAGCGAAACTGTTCTGCTCCACGATCGAGAGCATCTTTTAGGAAGCAACTGGTCGAATGCGCGCGGTTGCCATTTCTTGCCGGCCCCCACGGTGCTTTCCCCTCTGGGCAATTGATGCGGCGGATGTCTACCTGATCAAGTCCGAGCTTACGCGCTGCTTTCGCAATAATCGGCTCCATCAAGATGATGCCCTGCATTCCGCCCGGCGCACTTTGTGCGCCCCGTGGTGGAGTGTTCGTCAACATGGTCACCATGCGGTGACGCATTGCAGGTGGCTGATATAGCAGTGACATGATCGCCCCGGCTGCTCCTGCATCACCTACAGCATCGTACGGCCCGGTATTGCAAATAACGTAGGAATCGACAGCGGTAATTCGCCCATCTTTAGCAAAGCCAATTTTTACACGCCCCTGGAACCCAGGACGCGCACGCCCAATGAAATACTCTTCTTCGCGGCTGATGCGCATCATCACCGGCGCGTTGGCTTTTTTTGCCAGTAGCGCGGGAATGATCGCAAATATATATCCGGTAGCTTTACTCCCAAACCCGCCTCCGGTGTACTCGCTAATGAGAACAACCTGGTTTGGGTCCATATTCAGCCAGCGGCCTAGTCCAGCCAGGGTCTGCACCGTGCTTTGCGTCCCCATGTGGACGAAAACTTTCCCGTTCTGCCAATAGGACAACACAGTGCGAGGCTCTAAAGTTTCATGGCTAGTATCGGGCGTAGAGAAGGTTTCATCCAGCACGAGTGCGGCATTTTTCAAACCGCCTTCAACATCACCGTAACTCCACTCGTCCTGCGGCTTGCCCATCGGCATGCGGCCGTATTTGAGCTCGTCGAAGTCCGCATCGGTCCACTTGAGTTCTCCGAGCTCCAGCGGAGGTGTTGGCGCCGGCTTCTCGCCTGGCTTAGTTGGCGGAACCTTTGGGCGCACCCAGATATTGCCTTCAGTACGTGCATTTGGGCCGTTCGGACGAAGACTATCTAAGGGATCAACCGCAAAGGGAAGAGTCTCAAATCGGATGTCGATTTTTTCTATTGCTTCGGCTGCGGTCAACTCATCCACGGCTGCGACAGCGAGAATCGGTTCACCCTGATAATGCGGTTCATTGGTGAGGGCTTTTTCGCCGCGCGTATTGGCTTTGATCACTGCGCCTAAATCAGTAACACTGTCAGCCGGTGCAGGAAGATCATCCTGCGTAAGGATCGCTTTGACTCCCGGCATTGCCAATGCCTTGCTCACGTCGAGATGCTTGACACGCCCGTGCGGTACAGGGCTCAAGAGCAACTTGCAGAACAGCATGCCGTCGACACGAAAATCTTCCGCGTATTTTGCTTGACCGGTGACTTTTGCGTATAGATCGGGGGTTGGGTAGTCCTTGCCAAGTAATTTGTATTTGGCGCCGAACTTTTGCTGGTTTGGCTTCCATTCCTGTTTAGGCAATGTGCACCTTCCTGAGATGCTCTGCGCCGCGCATCATGGCGGTGAGGATCTTGTCATAGTCCTGGCAACGGCAAAGGTTGCCGGAAATTCCGTGGGCTAGTTCATCGCGAGTGGGATTGGGGTTCACTTTCAGATAGCCAACAGTCGCCATGATGAATCCCGACATGCAAAATGCGCACTGGAAGCCTTGTTCATCCATGACGCCTTGCTGTACGGGATGCAACGTTCCATCGGGTTTTGCCAACCCCTCGATGGTCTGTACTTTTTTATTGCGGACTGTGTGGGTCAAGACGGAACACGAATAATGAGGCACATCGTCAAGCAACACGGTACAAGCACCGCATTCAGCGCGGTCGCAACCGAGCTTGGTACCGGTTAGGCCGAGTTTGTAGCGCAACGTCCACGCCAGTGTCTCCTGTCGCATCACATCGACGCGTCGCTGTTGGCCATTGACATTCAGGGTGATAAGTCTCTCTCCAACGCCCGGAGAGTCGGCTAATACAGAAGAAGCACGGAATAAATAATTAGCGGAGGAGACAGCTATGCCGCTTGTGATTACACCCTTGATAAAGTTGCGCCGGGAAGTTCCCTTAAGCGGGTCCGGCAGGACAGGAAGAAGATCATCTGCCATGCGCCACCTGGATTGCAAAAGTGTACCCACCAATGGTAGTACCAAAGAAGGCGATAATGCCAGCGTTCGCGTTAAAAAATTTGCGAGTATGCTTAACATGTTTTTTGTAGTCATAATTAGACAGACTCTTTGTTCGGAGAACCGATGATGCGCGTGGCAGTGATCACAGGGGCAGCACAGGGAATCGGCCAACAGGTAGCTCAAGTTCTCGCAAGGCAGGGCTACGCAGTGGGGTTGAATGACTTGCGCTCGCCGGCTGAAACCTTGGCAATGGCCGAAAAAGCTGGAGCATCTGTGCTCGAGTTGGTGGGAGACGTTTCGAAGGAATCATCCGTCGAAAATTTGGTCGACAAGGTCGAAGCAAAATGGGGGCGAGTGGATGTACTGGTAAACAATGCCGGCATTAGCTGTATTATGCCAGCCGAGCAGACTTCTGCAGACCAATTTCGTCGCGTGTTTGAAGTGAATCTACTCGGGCCGTTTCTTCTGGCAAAATCTTTTGGCAAGATGATGCTTGCGCAAGGCTCAGGAAGCATCGTGAACATCGCTTCGATTGCAGGGTTAGTCGGTATCGCAGACCGTGTGGCCTACAACACGTCGAAGCACGGCCTAGTTGGCATGACGCGGACACTCGCCGTCGAGTGGGGTGGACGCGGGGTCCGTTGTAACGCCATCTGTCCGGGATGGGTAAAAACAGAAATGGACGCCGTTGATCAGGCAAAGGGTACGTATAAAGATGAGGACATAACTGACAGAATCCCCATGGGACGGTTCGCTTACCCGGACGACATCGCTAATGCAGTAGCGTTTCTTGCAGACCCCAAACAAAGCGCCTTCATCAATGGGCAGGCAATCGCAGTGGACGGTGGTTGGACCACAGATGGCTCTTGGCAAAGTTTGCGATTGAGTCATCGGTAACAGAATCCCCGTCTTTCGCTAGACTTGATTGGGGCGTCATATTACTTTTAGTTTCATCCAAAATTATGCACACCAATAAAATCAAATTGTTTGTCATTCTTGTGGCTGCAGTTTTTGTCGGACAGGCATATTCATCTACCAAACAATGGACTCCCCAACAAGCAAATGAGTGGTATGCCAAACAGCTGTGGCTCGTTGGCAGCAATTACATCCCGAACACCGCCATCAACGAGTTGGAAATGTGGCAAGCTGACACATTTGATTTACCGACAATCGATCGCGAACTGGGATGGGCCGAATCGCTCGGAATGAATACCATGCGGGTCTTCCTGCATAACCTGGTATGGCAAGGAGATGGCTCAGACTTTCTCAATCGGATAGAAAAATTTCTTGTCGTAGCCGACAAGCACCATATTCGGCCTACCTTTGTATTATTGGATTCAGTCTGGGATCCGAACCCAAAAATCGGAAAACAGCGCGAGCCACGTCCACATGTACACAATTCCGGCTGGGTACAAGCGCCGGGAGCGGAATTGCTGAAAAATCCTTCTCGCTGGGACAAGGAACTAAAACCCTACATCGTTGGTGTGATAGGCCATTTTCGCGACGACCAACGCGTTCTCATGTGGGACCTGATGAACGAACCCGACAACACGAACGGGTCATATAAGAAGGAGGAGCTTCCCAACAAACCACAAGCGGCGTTACGTTTGTTGCGGAAAGAATGGAAGTGGGCAAGAAGCGTAAATCCTTCACAACCTCTAACCAGCGGAGTGTGGCAAGGAGATGACTGGTCTTCCGATGCAAAACTCAGCGCAATGGCGAAATTCCAACTGCATAATTCAGATGTCATTACTTATCATAACTATGACCCGCCAAAAGAGATGCAGAAAAGAATTGACTCACTCAAACGCTTCCACCGTCCGATTATTTGTACGGAATATATGGCGCGTCCCCGTGGCAGCACCTTCGAAGCAATTCTTCCATTGCTAAAGAATGAGCACGTGGCTGCTTACAACTGGGGGTTTGTGAACGGAAAATCGCAAACTATTTATCCCTGGGATTCGTGGGAAAAAACTTACATAGCTGAGCCTCCTGTTTGGTTTCACGACATTTTCCGTCAGGATGGAACTCCTTTTAGCACTGACGAAGTTGCACTAATTCGGAAACTGACTGGAGTGTCACAGTAACCAGAGTGACAGTCTCCAATATGAATCAAGGATTGGGTGCATCTTCGAGTGCGGCATGGGGCCAACCACCTTTCCAATCGATGGTGGAGATCTGAAGCGAAGGTTTGCCGGTTTGCGCATCATACGCATGAAACACGATGATGTCGTCGCCATCCTTCTGCTGAAGCAAGGACTCTCCGCCGGGCCCAAGCCAGCGCTTATTTCCAAGCAGAAGCGGAGTTGCTCCGCCATCCATCATTGGCTTGCCCTCTGCATCGACGTAAGGCCCATTTACATTTTTGGAGCGCCCGACCATGGTTTTGTAGTTGCTCTTAACGCCTCGGCAACATAAATCGAATGAAACGAAAAGATAGAAATATCCATCGTGGCGCACAATGAACGGTGCCTCGATAGCTTGCCAGTTTCCAGGAAGATTGGGACGGTCAGCCGGAAGATTTTTCGGTCGTGCGCGCTTGGCCAGCGAATACAACTTTGTATCTTTTGTAGAAAGCAGTCCAGTCTTTGCATCAATTTTCCGCATTTTGATCCCAGTCCAAAAGCTGCCAAAGGCCAGCCATGGCTGGCCTTTCTTATCCAGAATCAAATTTGGATCGATGGCATTGAAATCATCTTCTGTACGCGAACGCAATACTAAACCGTGATTGATCCAGTGAAAATTAGGACTGCCCGGATTCAGAGTTTTATTTGTCAGTAGTGCAATGCCGGAAATATTTTTCCCAAAGATCGAAAACGCATAATAAAGATGAAATTCCCCGGCAAAATACGACAAATCTGGCGCCCACAGATCGCGAGTATTCGGGCTTTCCTTCTTGATCCACTCTGGAATCTGATCAAATACATGTCCGCACAAAGTCCATCGATGAAGATCTTTCGAACAACGGATAGGAATCTGTCCTTTGTGATCAGGGCCGCTTGCGGTGCTAAACAGATACCACGTGTCGCCGTCCTTAATGATGGCAGGATCATGGACGTACACGGTATCGCCCTCGACAGGAATGACTTTAGCATTGCCGGATGAACGGTTATTGGCAGCTGCGAAGGAAATACAAAGCAGCAATGGGAGTGAGAAAAGGCGCATTTTGCCGTGCATTTTGATGAAATACAGGATAAATGAGAAATCGTTTTCTCAAATCTTCAAAATATGGGCAGAAAACGCAGTCCCATATATAAGGCTTTCCTCCTAAGAAACCAAAACCCACTTTCTACCCGAAACACTGTATGGTCGCCACTGAAACCATTCGCTTTACTTAAGCTACTTAATCATTCAGCATCCGGCGTAGGCCGAGAACGAAGTACGGAGAATCTGGCCATGAGCGCTGCACCCGTTCTAGCACCCGCTATTGAAAAACCAATGGTTCCCGAATGGCGTTCTTTATATCTAACCGCACTATTTGAGACCGACAAAAGACGCTTGCCAGGACGAATTCTTCGTGCCGAGAGAGCGTTAATGATCAGAGAACATCAGCTGTTTACCACGCCCACCAACGGTGAAGAGCGCATGGTTGTAATCAACGCGCTGAATGCATTGCATGCCTTGCGTCGGTGTCTGGGTTAAGCTGATTTTGGACCTCATGATTTCGCACAAATCTATTTTCCTCAGCAATTTCCGCATATCTGCTTTGGTTTGATCTGCATCTAAGCCAAACCTTGATGAATACACTGAACGGAGAAAGTCCAATCGTCTGGCGGGGACGCCCTTACCCGCTGGGCGCGGCGTGGGACGGCGAGGGCGTCAACTTTGCAATTTTTTCCGAGCACGCGGAGAAAGTCGAATTATGTCTTTTCGATCAAAACGGGCGGCGCGAACTTCGCCGGATCATGCTGCAAGAACAGACCGATCAGGTTTGGCATTGTTACCTGCCAGAAGCACGGCCCGGCCTGGTTTATGGCTACCGAGTCTACGGTCCTTACGATCCTTCCCGTGGAATGCGCTTTAACCATCACAAACTTCTGCTTGATCCATATGCCAAACAGATTCAACACCTAAGCTGGAGCGACTCTCATTTCGGTTATCGGATCGGTCATAAAAACGCAGATTTGTCATTTGACCGCCGAGATAGTGCTCCAGGGATGATGAAGGGGGTTATTGTCGATTCCGCATTCACATGGGGGTCGGACACGCCTCCACGGATTCCGTGGCATCACAGTGTGATTTACGAGGTGCACGTCAAGGGTTTCACCATGATGCATCCCAAAGTTCCACCAAAATTGCGGGGAACTTATGCCGGATTAGCGACCGCTCCGGTCATCGATTATTTGCAAAAGCTGGGTGTAACAGCAGTCGAATTGCTGCCTGTACATTGTTTTGTTGACGACCGCCATCTTGTGGAAAAAGGCCTGCACAACTATTGGGGATATAACTCCATCGGTTTCTTCGCACCGGAACCGCGCTACTCCTCAAGTGGAGATGTGAATGAATTTAAGACGATGGTGAAGACCCTGCATTCGGCAGGGATCGAGGTGATTTTGGATGTTGTCTACAACCACACAGCCGAAGGCAACCAGATGGGGCCGACACTATCTTTTCGCGGAATTGACAACTCTGTGTACTACCGCTTGACAGCCGACGATCAGCGCTACTACATGGATTACACCGGCACTGGGAACACACTAAATATGCGGCATCCGCGTGTGCTGCAACTTATCATGGATAGCCTCCGCTACTGGGTGCTGGACATGCATGTGGACGGTTTCCGTTTCGATTTGGCTGCTACTCTTGCGCGAGAATTGCACGAGGTTGATCGGCTCGGCGCTTTCCTTGACATCATTCACCAGGACCCGATTCTGTCCCAGGTGAAATTGATTGCTGAACCATGGGACTTAGGCGAGGGCGGATACCAAGTGGGAAAATTTCCTGTTGGTTGGGCAGAGTGGAATGATCGCTATCGCGACGCGGTCCGTTCCTACTGGAAAGGCGATGGAGGATTGATCGGCGAACTTGCTTATCGCATCACCGGATCTAGTGATCTTTACGCCCGCAGCGGACGGAGTCCATATGCCAGCATCAATTTCGTGACCGCGCATGATGGGTTCACACTCAATGATCTTGTCAGCTACAACAGCAAGCACAATGAAGTCAATGGCGAGGACAACCGCGACGGTACAGACAATAATCGCAGTTGGAACTGCGGCGCTGAAGGCCCCACAGACGATCCGGCAGTGAATGCACTGCGCGCCCGCCAGAAAAGAAACTTGCTGGCGACGCTCTTATTGTCGCAAGGTGTGCCGATGATCTTGGCTGGGGACGCCATTGGCCACTCGCAGAATGGTAATAACAACGCATATTGTCAGGACAACGAAATCAGTTGGATCAATTGGGTGCTGAAGCCGGAAGAACAGGCGCTGCTTTCTTTTGCCCAGTTCATGATCGCGTTACGCAAAAATCACCCTGTATTTCATCGCAGAAATTTCTTTCAAGGGCGTGCCATTAAAGGCATCGAAATCAAAGATATCCAGTGGTTGCGACCAGATGGTAAAGAAATGACTGACGAAGAGTGGAAACAGGACTCTGCACGATGTTTGGGGATGTTTCTTGGAGGAGACGCCCCGGGAGAAATCGATGAGCGCGCGCAGCCTGTAAAAGATGAGAGTTTTCTGGTCTTAATGAACGCGCACCATGAAACTATTCCCTTTGTTCTTCCCGCATTGTCTCAAGGTGAAGTTTGGTTGGCGTTGGTTGATACCTCGTGTGAGCCGAATGGCAGCCCTGGATGTCGTTACGATGCCGGAGGTGCATATTCCCTTGAAGCGCGTTCGTTAGCTGTATTAGTGGTGCGGGCGGCAGGTCAAATCAGGGCCATGGAACGACGCCAGCATGGAGCGTAAACATTCAATGCCGTTCGGCGCAGAATGCCTGCCGGATGGAGGCGTTCGTTTTCGTCTGTGGGCACCGAAGCCGGACCGCGTGGACGTTCTGGTCGACGGTTCCGCACTGCACATGAAAAAAGATGACGAAGGTTGGTTCGAACTGATAACGAACCAAGTTAAGGCGGGCAGCCGTTACCAGTTTGTGATCGACGGACAATTACAAGTGCCTGATCCGGCCTCGCGCTTTCAACCGGATGATGTGCACCAGCCAAGTGAAGTAATTGCTCCCGAAAAATTTGACTGGAAAGATGAAAATTGGAAGGGACGGCTTTGGGAGGAAGCTGTCATTTATGAACTCCACGTTGGCACGTTTTCTCCGGCCGGAACTTATAGAGGTGTCGAAGAGAAACTTGATTACTTGTCAGAGTTAGGCGTGACTGCGATCGAGCTGATGCCCTTGTCAGATTTCTTTGGCAAACGAAATTGGGGATATGACGGTGTCTTGCCCTTTGCTCCAGATTCTTCTTACGGTCGTCCCGAAGATTTGAAACGGCTGGTCCAGTCGGCCCACAACAACGGTCTGATGGTGTTGCTGGATGTAGTTTACAACCACTTCGGCCCGGAAGGAAATTATCTCACCACATACGCTCCTCAATTTTTTACTCACCGGCATTGCACTCCGTGGGGTGATGGCATTAATTTCGACGGCGAGCACAGCCGAGTTGTCAGAGACTTTTTTATCCATAATGCTCTCTATTGGCTGGAAGAATTTCATTTTGATGGACTTCGTTTTGACGCGGTCCACGCCATACAAGATGATTCGAAGCCAGATATTCTCACTGAATTAGCCGACACCATTCGCAAGACATTCGGCCCAGAACGTCAAATTCATCTGATTCTTGAAAACGACAACAATGCCGCGCATTACTTAAGAAAGCTGCCGGGCGCCCAAACTGCGCAGTATGACGCACAGTGGAATGACGACATTCATCATGTGTGTCATGTGTTGGCCAGTGGAGAAAAAGACGGATATTACAGCGACTACTCTGATGATCCGGTTCAACTTTTAGGTAAGTGTCTGACCGAAGGGTTTGTCTTTCAAGGGCAAGCTTCTCCATTTCGCGATGGGAAACATCGAGGTGAACCAAGCCGCAATTTGCCACCGAGCAGATTTGTTGCATTCCTGCAAAATCACGATCAGGTGGGAAACCGCGCCTTCGGAGAAAGAATCTTAAATTATGCCAAACCAGAGGCCGTTCGCGCTCTTGCGGCGATCCTGCTGTTGGCCCCGGCTCCGCCTCTGCTTTTTATGGGGGAAGAATTCGCGGCCGATACACCTTTTTTATTCTTCTGCGACTTCGAGGCTGATTTGGCAAAGGCCGTAAGAGAAGGCCGGCGTGCGGAATTTGCGAAATTTTCCCAGTTCCGCGACCCCTCAATCCGTGAACGGATACCTGATCCGAACGCGGAGAGCACCTTTTTGTCTTCGAAGTTGAATTGGAATTCATTACTAGAGCAAGAGCATGCAGAGTGGCTCCGTTTCTACTCTGATCTGTTGGCGATTCGAAAAAAAGAAGTAGTGCCGCTACTTCGAGAGAACGCTGGCGAATCCTTAGAAACCGCTTACGTGGAACACCATGAAACTGGATTAACAGTTTGCTGGAAATTTCGAGACAAAACATTGAAGCTAAATGCGAATTTGGGAAATTCCCCGATTCCATTTCAAAAATCCAAGCATCATCTTATCTACAAGACATTCGATACTTGCGGCGACAGCGAAATGCCGGCATGGTCGGTCGCGTGGTTTAAAATATGAATAAGCCAGAAATTCCGATAGCCACGTATCGCCTGCAATTCAATCGCGATTTCACATTTGCCAAAGCGACAGAGATCCTCCCCTATCTTGCAATGCTGGGAATTTCTCACGTCTACGCTTCTCCTTATTTAAAGGCCCGTCCTGGAAGCATGCATGGTTACGACATCATCGATCATAACCAGCTGAATCCTGAGATCGGCACGCCAGAAGACTTTGAGAAGTTTGTAGAAACGCTTCATCAACATGACATGGGGCAAGTTCTGGACATTGTCCCAAACCATATGGGAGTCATGGGCGCGGACAACGCATGGTGGCTGGATGTTCTGGAAAATGGAGAAGCCTCGAATTACGCATCATTCTTCGATATTGATTGGCAGCCCCTCAAGGACGAATTGCAAGGTAAGGTTTTGGTTCCAGTGTTGGATGATCAGTATGGCGTTGTCTTGGATAAAGGGGATTTAAAGCTCGTTTTTGATGCGGAGAAGGGGGAATTCAGCATTTTCTTCCACCAGCATCGTTTCCCGATTGATCCCAGAACGTATCCAGCCATTTTGTCGAAGCAAAATGATCTATTAATTTCACAACTTGGGCCCGAGCATCGGGACGTACTGGAACTCCAAAGCCTGACTGCCGCATTCGGACATTTGCCAGGCCAAAATGAAGGTAGTGCTGAGAAAAGGGCAGAGCGCAATCGTGATAAAGAAATTAACAAACGGCGATTGAGCGCTTTGTGCGCGGAATCTAAGCCAGTCTTGGGTTTCATTCAGGAAAATGTGCAGTCGCTTAACGGAACCCCCGGTGGGACACGAAGCTATGACGAATTGCATGAATTAATTAAGACACAAGCTTTTCGCCTCGCGTATTGGCGTGTTGCGTCTGACGACATTAATTACCGCCGCTTCTTCGATATCAATGATCTGGCCGGTATCCGGATGGAAAACCCACAGGTTTTCGAAGCCACACACCGCTATGTTTTAGAACTCGTACGCGATGGCAAGGTGAACGGATTGCGTGTGGATCATCCTGATGGGCTCTTCGATCCAGCACAATATTTCGCCAGGCTGCAAGATACTAAACCGATTTATGTCGTAGTTGAAAAAATTCTTTCTGGCGATGAACCAATGCCCCCAGAGTGGCCGGTCAATGGCACAACCGGTTACGATTTTTCCAATCTGGTGAATGGCTTATTTGTTGATGCGACTTCCGCAGCGAAAATACGCCGTATGTATCGCGGCTTTCTCGCGCAAGCTCTCGACTATCGGCAAGTCCTTTATCGTTGTAAGAAAAATGTCATGCGTAATGCCCTTGCCAGTGAATTAAATGTGCTGGCAAATATCTTGAGCCGCATTGCACTCTCCAACCGGCATACTTGCGACTTCACCTTAAACAGTTTGAGAAATGCGCTTAGCGAAGTGGTGGCCAATTTCCCTGTGTACCGTACTTACCTTACTGAGGAAGCTGTTTCTGAACGAGATCGCTGGTACATCGAAACTGCTTTACAAGTGGCGAGAAGGCAGAGCAAATCTCAAGACACCAGCGTATTCGATTTTATTCGGCAGGTCTTGCTGACCCGCAAAGATAATGGACAGAATGAAATTTATCGAAAAGCTTTCATTACTTTCTCGATGAAGCTACAGCAATTCACCAGCCCAGTGATGGCGAAAGGGCTGGAGGACACTAGTTTTTACCGTTACCACCCGCTGATGTCAATCAATGATGTCGGAGGCAACCCACTGGAATTTGGTGTTACGCCAGAAGAGTTTCACGCAAAGACGTCCACTCGCGCCACGCTTTGGACACACGCAATGTTGGCGACATCGACTCATGACAGCAAACTTTCTGAGGATGTCCGTGCTCGCATCAATGTATTGTCCGAAATCCCTGCTCAGTGGCGTCTAAAAGCACGGCAATGGCGAAAGATGAATCAGCGGTTCAAGTCTGTGGTGGATGGGCAAGAGATGCCATCGCCTAACGACGAATACCTGTTCTATCAAATCTCGATTGGCTCCTCGCCTGCAAAGAATGATGTGCCGAGCGACGAATGGTGCGAGCGGATAAAGAATTACATGTTGAAAGCGGCCCGTGAAGCAAAAGAAGCCACCAGTTGGGCAAATCAAAATCAGGACTACGAAAAGGCACTGGTTGGATTTGTCAGTGCGGTGATGAATCCATCGAATCACGAATTTTTGGTTGATTTTGCTTCTTTCGAGAAACGTATCGTTCCTGCTGGGATGATGAATAGTCTTTCTCAGATACTCATCAAATTTACTTGTCCAGGCGTCCCTGATTTATATCAGGGGAACGAACTCTTTGAATTGCGCCTGGTGGATCCAGACAATCGCGGCCGGGTGGATTATGCGCTACGTCGAACGTGCCTATGCGATTTAATCTCTATGCCTTGTAAAGAAAGAAGCAATTACATCAGAAAAATGGCGTCAACGATCGTCGACGGATCTGATCACGAAGGGAATGCGAAATTATTTCTTACTTGGCGGGCCTTGGCTGCACGCCGTCAACATCTTGCATTGTTTCGTGATGGACAATACGTACCGTTATCTGTACAGGGGCCGTTATCAAAGCATTTGATTGCATTCGCGAGAAAGTATGATCAGGCAGAGGCCATTGTTATCGTGCCCCGCCTGTGTGCACAATTGCTCGCGTATGACGTGCCCCTTGACAATGCGAATCTTTGGCAAGACACGTATATCGAGCTTCCTCAAGCATTGAGTGCAAGTCAATATCAGAATTATTTATCTTTCACAGCATGTTCGGTGACAGATGGATCTGGAATAAGAATGATTAAGGCAAGCGATGTTTTCCGTGATTTTCCGTGGGCACTGTTAACCTCGGAGTTGGCCGTAAACTAAGCGCTTCAACTATTGTTGTTGGGATGTATTCGAGCCCGATTCTTGTTTTACCAGTCGCACACGCTCGCGTTTGTTTTGTGTACGTTCTTCATCGTTTAGTTGATTTAAGATCTTCAACATTTCACCTGCATGCTCAGCGTTGCCTTTGCGTTTGTAAGCGAGGGCCAATTGGGAATATGCGCTCTTCTCTTTGGGATCAATCTCTCTCGCCTTTTCCAGTTGAATCAATGCATCATCAACTCGATTTTCCTGCAAATAAAGTTTGGCTAAGTCGGTGCGTGAAGCGGCGAAGCGTGGGTTGAGGGCGATTGACTTCTGTAAAGCAACTTTAGCTTCAGAAAATGTCTGTTCGCCTGGAGTGACCCCGGAGCGAATCAGCGCTTCACCCAGAAGGTACTGCAAGGTATAGTCGTTCGGTTTTTGTCGGATCCGGTTATGCAACGCTTCGATGGCTTTCGGCAGGTCTCCCGTTTGCATGTAGCTTATACCCATCGCCACATAAATGGAGTTGCTTTCCGGGGCCAGTTTGGCAGCTAGCTGAAAATCTGGCTCCGCCAGATCAAATTTGCTTTGCATCGCGCGAATCACTCCGCGTTGGAAGATCAAGCGTTCCGAATTAGGTAGATGCGTCAGGCCCACTTCGATAATTTCCAGGCCAAGGTCGAAGGCATCGTAGTCTGTACAGAGAATCGCCAGATCGACGTAGTTTTCCTCATCATTAGGCGCCAACTGAGTAGCTTCGCGCAGAGCATTGATTGCTTCCTGTGTTTGCTTGTTACCTTCGTAGGCCTCTGCCAACAGATTGTCTAGTTCGGCGGTTTTGTGCCCGCGCTCGGCGATTTGGTTAAGTGTTGTGATCGCCGGTACGAATTGTTTAGTTTCAATTTGGCTGACTGCAAGATTGAACGCAACATCGTACGAATCAGGATATTTAGCTGCAACCGATTGGAAAAAGGGAAGTGCCTCATGAAAGAACTGCTCGCGTGCCAGAATGCTTCCCAAACGGAATTGCATTTGCGCAGTCAGCCTCGCGGGGTCAATTTGGGAGAGAAGATCAAGGGCTCGTTGCTGGTCGGATGTTGTTGTCTGTGACCTGACGGTTTTGGCTAAAAAGTCGGTTTGCAGATAGCTCTCGACCAGAGCTGCGGCCAGTGACGAGTCCTGTTGTAGTAATGGTCCCGCTTTAGATAAATGAGCCGCTGCGCTGGCAAAGTCATTCTTTTGATAATCAATTTTTCCCAAATCTGCATGGATCCGTGGATCGTTTGGCGCAAATTTCAGTGCTGAAATCAGATGAGCTTGGGCTTCCGAGAATTTCCTTTCTGCAATTTCATTGAACGCCAGGTTTTTCAGTACCGGTACAAATCCCGGATTGATCTGCAAGGCCTTCTTATATTGTTGGTTTGCTGCGTTCAAATCACCCTGACTGCTGAAGGCAATTCCCATCAGGTTGTAAGCCCTTAGATTCCCTGGATCGTGCTGAAGAATATCTTTGAGAATGGCGATACCAGCATCGAATTTCCCGTCTTTAACAAGTGCTTCTGCTCGGGTGTACGCCGAAGGAGTCTGCGATGCGCCAAGGGATGTCAAGCAAAGAAGCAAGAAACAAGAAACCGCGATGCTTACAAGCCGATTCACCCTTTACGCCTCTGTGCACATTATTTTAGCGTGAAACAAAAACGCCCCTGGAGATAATCCCCAGGGGCTCCGTTGGAGTACGACCTAAGTTAGAACTCAATCCTCAAAGCAACCTGGATTGTCCTTGGGTTATATACTTCCTGGGCCAAACCGAAATTGCCTGCGGTAATGTCTCCCTGCACGTTGTGCAGATTAGTGCGGTTGAAGAGATTGAAGAATTCTCCTCTGAGTTGAACGTTTGCTCCTTCACGCACGAACCATGGAATGTGGAAGTTCTTCATGCTGCTGAAATCCACGTTGGCAAAACCTGGTCCGCGGAAACTGTTGCGGCCGGCGTTTCCTTCTGTGCCGACGGCCGGAGAACTAAAATCGGACGCATTCAGGCACCCGTTCAAGAATCCCGAGCGGTCGCAGGATTTCCCGCGTGCAGAGTCAGAGACATTGGGAATGGCACAATTTAGACCGTCAGGGAATGACGCGCAATCAATCACTGTGTACGGATATCCGGATTGAAGTGATGCAAAACCCGACCACTGCCAGCCACCGAGAATTCCGCGGACGATTTTGTTCTGGTCAGTTAACTTGGGAAGTTCCCACAAGCCATGCAATCCGAAGCTCTTAGGTATGTCGAATGCAGCTGGGCCTTTTTGGAAATTGAGATTATAAGGATCGAAGACAGTCGCCTGCGAACTGGCGCGTCCCACGTCAATTGAGTCCAGAACGCTGGTTGTACTGCCTATTGTCAAAGATGCCTGCAACGAGAATGATTTAGCGAAACGATGCAACGCCGAGAACGTAGCTCCGTTGTATTCGGCCCAGGCATCGTTGTTGGTGAATGTCATGAAATCAAAGAATGGGTTCGGGCGGATTGGATCACCTGCGTTAGGTGAGGTTTGCGGTTCAATGCATCCGAGACAGCGATTCCGGTCCGTCATCGCATAAAGATGGACACTATGGGAGCCGGTGTAGTTCGCTTCCAACACCCAGGTCGGTGTGACTGCGTACTGAACGCCGAAGAAGCGGCTAATCGTGTAAGCCTGCTTCAAGCCCGGGTCGGTCCCTCCAACGCCAGAGAGCCCAACTGCGGCGCCACCATGAGAGTTCAAGCCCGTGACGCTGGAAAAGTCAGCCGGAATCGGACAGTTAAACGGAGTATGGTCGAGAGCGCACAGTCCATAGTTTGGTTGCGGCCCACTTGGAACTTGTGTGCTCGCGGTCGCATTGCCGATAAACGGTGGGTTTGCACGGATAGCATCACTCCAAACAATATTTGGAGCGCGAGTGAAGAACACACCAACCCCGCCACGAACACTGAGCTTACCTTGCTTGGTGGGATCCCAGGCAAAGCTCAAGCGCGGAGCGAAGTAACCAATGCGATGCGTGCGCAGCAGGCTGGGTACAACCTGAACGGACGCGTCAGAGATTTGCTGCAACAGGCTATTCCCAGGAGCTAGGATTACCTGTGCCATCTGTCCGCTGATTTCATTCGGATTTGAATTGAAGTCCCAACGCAAACCGGCATTGATCGAGAGATTGCTCTTGATCTTGTAATCATCCTGGATGAAATATCCGTAGTTTGTGGAGCGATAGCCAAGGTTTTCTTGTGCCAACTTGCCTGTGCGGAGATCGAAGCTAATGCCAGTTTGCCGCGTGGGCAGATCATTGGCAAAGTCGAAGACTGAGTCTTTGTGAACGGTCGCAGTGTTTGTAGTCACGAAAGAATATCCGGGCCGTTGCGTTGGACCATTAAAGATGTCATTTTCCTGATCGCGAAAGATATCAAGACCAGCTTTGATGGAATGCTTTCCATGTGTGATGGAAAGTACATCGCGCCAATGGAAGTCGTTTTGAATAAACTGGGCCGGAGCGAAGCCTGTGCCGAAACCTGCAAGAGACAGGCCGATCGCAGGAACTTCACAATGCTGACATGTGCCCAAGCCGGAAATGCGGGTAACTCCGAACGCCGCATCATTGACCATGTTCGCGTTGAATGTATGTGTCCAGTCCAGGTTGAGGTAGTTAGTTGTTCCGGCAAAACTGTTTTTGTTATTAAATGCGGGGCGAACGTTCGGACTTTCTGTGTCAGGAGTTTTTCTGTAGAAATTCCCATAAAAACGGTCTTTGCTGAAATAGCGATCAATGCGCACATTCCACTGTAGTCCGTTGTTGGGAAGTACGAAGGTATTGGTGGTTGTGCCGCGAATCGGCAGATCACAAGGCATTCCCGCCACAGGCGGGCCATTTACCGGACACAGCGGAGTGCCGGTAGTCGGATCGAAGTACAAATCGGCGACAGTCTGAATATTTGTAAGCCCACTTCCGGTAAGAGCAGGGAAGCCTGTGAATAACTGGGTCGAAAGGTTATCCGGAAAATTATTCTTCAAAAAATTAACGAATTCAGGAGTTTCGACTGTTGATACCTGAGTCGTAGGCTGCGACTGGCGCTTCTGGTCCCAACTGAAGAAGAAGAACATTTTCTCTTTCTGAATCGGCCCACCGATCGATCCACCAAACTCGTTTCTTCGTGTTGCAGTCAATTTGGTGCCAGAAGGTTGAAAGTGATTCAGCGCCGTCAGCGCGTTGTCCTGATGATATTCGAAAAGTGAACCATGAAATTGATTCGTGCCTGACTTTGTTACCGCTTGAATGACCAAAGAACCGGCGCGCCCCGATTCAGCGGAGTAGTCATTGACCGCAACATGCAGTTCTTGAACTGAGTCCGGATTGGGCGTGAGATTGTAAGAGCCAGGATCTGGGTTGCTGGTCGCCAGACTGTTGTCGACGTAGAAGGCATTGCCGTCTCCACGCTGACCATTGGCATTGGCAAACGGATTGTTCACCAGGCTGAAGATGTCATTTCCACCTGCCGTTTGTTGCGCGTTACCCACGCCTGTCACTCCGGGAGTTTGCGACAACACGTTGAGGACATTCCGTCCCGCCAACGGGAGCTCATGAAGTTCCTTCGCAGAAATGTCAGAAGCAATTTTTACTTCGGACAGCTGAATTGCGGGAGGTTCTGAACTTACGGTTACAGTCTCCTGCACTTGTCCCGGCTGTAGGACGATTGGGATCGTACGGATTTCTTGCGCCAGCAGCACGATGTTCGTCTGGGTGACACTTTTAAACCCGCTCTTTGTGGTCCCGAGCTTGTAGGTGCCCGGAGGCAACGTTGGATAGCGAAAATATCCTGAATCGTTGCTCTGCGTAGTCTGGGTTACGCCAGTCTCAGTGTTTGTGAGCGTAACGTCAGCTGCGGAAACCACCGCGCCCGTGGAGTCTGTAATAGTCCCTTCAATGGAACTGCGAAATTGCGCTAGAAGTGGGCTGGAAAGTGCAAAAGCTGCAACGGCAGCAAGCAAGAAACGAACCAAGCGAAGATTTTTACCCATTGACCCCTCCGGACAAGAATTCATTGTCTACTAAATAAAGTATCCAACCTCACGGAGGCCACCACTACCGTGAAAACGCTTACTTGATTGCTATGCGTTTAGCATGTTTTTTTGCACGTTGTCAAGAAATTCTTAAATCTGGACTCGATCACGGCGCTCTAGTGCCCGGTTGGTTTTTAGCTACAAAAACGATTTAGATCAATAAAACCATACTCATTGGCCTTGCCGATTCTGCTTACAGATCGAAGTCATAAGATAAACTGCACGCATATGAAGGGTCGGATCAAAATTTCTATTTTTGCCGGTTTGCTATTGGGTTCGTTTGTATGTCGCGGAGAATCACAACCAGTTTCCAAAACGCAACAAAATGATTCGTCAATTACTGTTAAACCATCCGTCACTCCTAAAGTGAACTATGTCGATATCGCGCAGTCAGCAGGGTTGAATGTCAAAACCGTAGACGGAGGCGAGGACAAGAAGAAGTACATCATTGAAACCACGGGCAGCGGCGCCGCTTTTGTCGATCTGGACAATGACGGTTGGCCGGATATTTTTCTCCCAAACGGGAGTAGGTTGGAAGGGTTCTCTCAAGGCGAAGAACCGACAAGCCATCTTTATCACAATAACCACGATGGAACGTTTAGTGATGTAAGCGAAAAATCCCATACCGCCCTTAAAGGCTGGGGACAAGGTGTTTGCGCGGGCGATTACGACAATGACGGATCTACAGATTTGTTTGTGACCTTTTGGGGCCACGATGTTTTGCTGCATAACGATGGGAAGGGTGAATTTGTAGATGCGACCGCGAAGTCAGGGTTACAGCGCGATGACGTGCGCTGGAGTACGGGATGCGCATTCGTTGACTATGATCGCGATGGCAAACTGGATCTCTTTGTTTCACATTACGTAGATCTCGATCTCAACAACACGCCAGTGCCTGGCAGCAGCGCCAATTGTCTATGGAAGGGAATCGCGGTGATGTGTGGTCCGCGTGGTTTGAAAGGGACTGTCAGTTCCCTTTATCACAACAACGGGGACGGGACATTTACCGATGTCAGTGCAAAATCGCGAGTATCAAAAACCTCTGAATACTATTGTTTTACAGTATTAACGGGCGATTTCGATAATGACGGCTGGCCTGATATTTATGTCGCTTGTGATTCCACGCCGAGCATGTTGTTTCACAACAATCATGACGGAACTTTCACTGAAACAGCAGTAGCCGCAGGCGTTGCTTATAACGACGACGGCCGTGAACAGGCAGGGATGGGATCTGACGTCGGCGACTATGACGGCGATGGCTGGCTCGACATTATCAAAACAAATTTCTCCGACGATACTTCGACCTTGTATCGCAACAATCACGATGGAACTTTTTCCGATGTGACTTTTGCCGCCGGTCTAGGGAAGAATACGCAGTTCCTGGGATGGGGGACGCTGTTTCTCGATATCGACAACGACGGTTGGCCGGATTTGTTTATGGCAAACGGCCACGTCTATCCGGAAGTGGATGGTCACGGATTAAATACGCCTTTTCGTGAACGAAAATTGTTGTATTGGAATGACCACAATAGAAAATTCCGTGACATCTCGCTTGATGCCGGGCCTGGCATCCTCGCTGAATTCAACAGTCACGGTGTGGCGACGGCTGATTTTGACAACGATGGCATGTTAGAAATCCTCGTGAATAACAGCCATGATCGGCCCAGCCTCTTGAAAAATACTGGCGAGCATGGAAACTGGATTTTGCTCAAATTGGAAGGAACTCAATCGAACCGTTCCGCAATCGGGGCACGAGTCACGATTAGCGCAGGCGGGCACAAGCAGATACAGGAAGTGCGCAGTGGTGGAGGTTATATCTCGCAGAGCGATTTGCGATTACATTTTGGACTTGGTCGCGCGATCAAAATTGATTCATTGGAAATTCGTTGGCCTAGCGGGCGAATACAAAAACTTGCCGATGTGAAAGCGAACCAGATCTTTTCAATTAAAGAGCCAACACACCCAAGTATCGCTGAACCACATTAGTTGGAAGTAATCGTAAGAGGATCTCGTACTTGTTTCATGAGTGCGCGAGTAATGTAAACGCTTTCCTAAACACATCACCACGTCTAAAGATTTGTGGCAGGGGCAAAAACCAAAATAATGCTATCGCAATTTAATTGTATTCTTTATACAAATGGTATTGTGAGATCAGAACCAAGTCAGCCGAAAGATCTTATCGTTCATTCTTCTCTACAAAAATGATGGACGGGCATTACACCCTGTATTGGAACGTAAACGAAACGTGGTTTTCAGAGCTTTATTCACCGATTGTGACGTTGTGATGCGCAAGTAACACGCACGAATCGGAATAGCTTGTGTTCACTTCTGTTATTGAGGTCTGCATGATTCGACTCGTCGCCGTCTTGCTGTCCGCCCTCGCCGTTTGCATAGCGCATGCCCAGACTGTCGCAAATGATCAGTTCAAGTTTTCTTACACGAGAAATGGTATTTCCAGTCTCAAGCATGTGAATGATGCGTATGACACAGACTACATTTCACCCGGCAGAACGCTAGGAGATGTTCTCATTCGTTATCGCAAGCCGGGAGACAATGCATGGGAGCAGATACTCGGCGCTTACAATCCTGAAAGCACCGCCACAAATCTGTCGCTTCGTGTGGGACGTACAGTCTCCACCTTGGCTACCTCAGCAATGCGAGAATCTTCCGCACCGCGCTGGGGTCTTAATGCTCTCAATGATCAGCTGGAGCCAAGTTCTTCGGCTGACAAAGAAATCCTAGCCTATATTTGGCCGGATAAGAAAGATACTGAAGAATGGGTGCAATACACTTTCCATGAGCCGCAACAAGTATCATCCGCCGAAGTTTATTGGATGCGGAGGACTGGTGAAGACGCCATCAAGCTGCCGCTTTCCTGGCGCATTCAATATAAAGACGGCGAGCAATGGAAAGATGTGACGGCATCCGGCTCTTATCAGGTTGAGCCTGATCGGTTCAATCACGTCGACTTTTCTCCAGTCACGACGACTGCAATACGTCTCTTGGCAAAGCTTGCTCCTGATACCAGCGCAGGGATTTTCGAGTGGCGGCTCAACACCAGCGAAGGCAAGCATGCTGAAGCTGTGTCTGACATCTTGGCTTCCGAAACATTTCAAATGCAAGGAAACGAGATGGTTTGGACGATTAACGTGCAAAACCAGACCGATCATGAAATCGAACTGGGCGATGTTGGCATTCCTTTGCCCTTTAATACCCAGTACGTTTGGGACAAGACCGAGACGTACACCAAGCGCCTGATTCGCCAGAGTTTTATTGGAGGGGGAGGCTCATTTATTTTCTGGATGCGTACCAATGCCGAAGGTCCATATTTAGTTATGGTCCCCGAGAAGGGAACGCAATTTGAATATTTCGATCAGGAAGATGAACGAATTTTCACTGCATTTGTCCACTCGTCGGCCAGCCGGGCTGAACTGGAAGCGAAAGGTGGCAAGTGGCGGCTTCCGGTGACGAAGCGCACGCTTGCTGCCACGGCCAAGCCAGGTGATTCCGAAAAGTACACGCTGAAATTCCATTGGGCCAAGGATTATGCCGGCGTCCGCGATGCCCTTTATCAAGAAAATGGATTTGACGTCAATGTTGTTCCCGGCATGACAGTGCCTACTAATCTTTCCGCAAAATTTTCTTTGCGCACACTTAACAGGATTCGCTCTGTTTCTGTGGAATATCCAAACCAGACTTCATTGAAATCGCTTGGCGAACGCGGCAAAGACGTTCACGTATACGAAGTGAAGTTTTCCCGCTTGGGCGAGAACATGCTTAAGGTGAACTATGGAGCCGATCAATATTTGACACTTGAGTTTTTTGTGACAGAGCCTTTGGAGACTCTAATCAAAAAGCGTGCCAGCTTCCTCATGACACACGAACAATGGGATGACTCCAAGCGCTGGTATAACGGCTTGTACTCGCAATGGGATATGAAACATCAAATGTTGCGTAGCCCGGATGACCTCGATGGATTGCAGTCATATGCGGTAGCTTGCGATGATCCCGCTTTAGGTAAGGCCCCGTACCTGGCTTCCAAAAACGTCTTCTTCCCCGATCAAAAAGAAATTGATTCGATAGAAAACTATATTCGCCATTATGTCTGGGGAGGATTGCAGCAGACAGACAAAGAACCTTATCCCTATAGCATTTATGGAATTCCCAATTGGAAGGTGAACCGGGAAAGTGAATTCGACAACGAGCGCGGGAAGAAACACATTTGGCGAATCTACGATTATCCGCATGTCATTTTGCTCTATTACGAGATGTATCTCGTCGCTAAGAACAATCCGGAGATGGTTCACTACCTGAACAAAGACGAGTATTTGGACCGCGCTTATAACACGGCAGTTGCATTCTTTACAGTGCCGATCGAGATCGTTAAATGGTCGGCGTATGAAACTGGAACATACAATGAATTGGTCATCCCCGACTTGATCCGAGCGCTGGAAGAAAACGGTAAACAAGCATCCGCTGACAAGTTGCGTTCACACTGGGAAATCAAAGCTAAACACTTCATTAACGACCACCCATATCTTTTCGGGTCCGAATATCCTTTCGACTCGACGGGTTTCGAATCAACTCACGCTTTAGCAAAATACGCGTTGGATCGTATGCATGAGCCAACGCCCAACGAATTTCAACGCACAGTGAAGATGGAGGATGTGAATTATTTCCTCGAGCAGCAAATGAAGTTAAACCTCGCTTGCCGTGGGACATTGCTGCCTGCGTACTACTGGCTGGGCAGCGACTATCGCGGATCGGGCAACGCTTCCTACATGTTGAGCTACATGGCACAGATGGGTGGATGGGCCATCGAAGACTATGCGGTTAATTATGCAAAAGATCCGATCGAATATTTGCGACTTGGCTATGCCTCGTATTTAAGCTCGTGGGCGCTGTTGAACTCTGGGACCGCCGCATCGAACTACGGCTACTGGTTCCACGGCAAAGAGAACGATGGCGGGGCCGGTGGTGGTTTTGAGCCGCGTCCGTGGGGCAGAGCATGGTTGGGCAACAAAGAAATGGGTCGCGGTTCGTGGTGGTATTCGGGAGAGATAGATCTGGGCTTCAGTGGAGCGCTGCGCACTGCGGCAACTGTCGTTAGCGATGATCCGATTTTCGGACTGATTGCATACGGCGGAGATCTGACTCGTCGGAGTGGAGAAATTAGCGTGGTGCCGAAAGATGGATTGCGTGATCGTTTCTACGTTGTGCGTGGAGCAACCCGGCTTCAACTTATGCTGGATCGCGATGGCTTTGCAAAAGATCAAGCCATTCAATTTGATGATTCCATTAAGCGAATCAGCTTCAAATTGGAAAATCGTTCAGCAAACACACATCAGGCCATGCTTCAGCTAAGCGGATTGCCGGCTGGTACCTATAGCGCGTTGGCTGGAAACAAATCACTCCCCGTGTTCGTCGTTAAGAATGGCGAAAGCAAGTCTCTCGCCATTCCAGTTTCAACTGACAGAAACGACGTGGTGATCAGTCGCCGTTAGGCTGACCAAGGTGTTTTTCTTTCAGCTCAATATTCGCTGGGGGCGTAACCCCGAGTAAGTATTGAACGAAATAGTCCCAGCGGCGGCGGGCTAAATATAGGTTTCTGCCCTCGCCGTGGTACATGTTGGGAACAAGCAGCATGTCGAAGTTCTTATTCGCGTTGATGAGTGCATCAACCATGCGCATGGTTTCAACTGGATGAACGTTGTCGTCCACATCGCCATGCACCAACAGCAAATGACCTTTCAACTGCCCAGCCATAGTGACATTCGACTGCGCGTTGTAATCATTCTCGACCGGATAACCCTGATACAACTCATTCCACCAGGCTTTGTCCAGCCGCGCGTCGTGATCACCGGAGATTGAAACGCAGACCTTGTAGAAGTCAGGAAACGCCAGGATTGCGTGTGTTGATCCGTAGCCGCCCGCCGAAGTGCCGAAAATACCGACGCGAGTAGCATCCATGTAAGGAAATTTCGCAGACATCTGCTTGATCATGTCAACGTGATCAGCGAAAGACCCACCTAAATTGTGATAGGAGAAACGGTGAAATTCCCGCGAGCGTCCAGCTGTACCGCGTCCGTCTATCATTACCACGATAAAGCCCAGATCCGCCATGGCTTGTTCGCCGCCCTGCAAGGCTCGACCGAAAGTTTTTGGAGTAAAAAATCCCTGCGGTCCGGTGTAGACGTGTTCGATGATCGGATATTTCTTGGATGAATCGAAGTTGGATGGCTTCCAAATCAATCCATAGAGATCGGTGGTACCATCTCCTGCTTTCCCCTGAAATGGTTCAGGGAACTTCCAGCCTGCCGCAGTCAGCTGATTTATGTCGGATTTTTCAAGGATTCGGACTTCTGAACCGTCAGAGGTTCGACGCAGCACTGACTGCGCGGGCAGATCGGGACGAGAGGCATTGTCTACAAAATATTTTCCGTCGGGGGAGATGCTTGCGACGTGGTCTGCATTTTCTGTGGTCAGCGATGTGAGTCCGCTGCCGTCGAGCCCTACGCTGTAGAGATGACCCTGGTACGGATCTTCATTTTTTTCGCGGCCATTAGCCTGAAAATAAATACGGTGATTCTTTTCGTCTATGTGAAGGATGCGTCGCACAACCCACGGTCCTTTGGTTACCTGGTTAATAAGTTGTCCGGTTTTCTGGCTATAAAGGTAGATGTGGTTCCAGCCATCGCGCTCAGAGGTCCACACAATCTCTTGTGAATCCTTTGCGAACCGATAGAAGGTCTTTCCGGGATCTACATATTGGTCCGACTGCTCTCGAATCAGGGTCTTTTGCTCTCCCGTGTCGGGGTTAACAACGCGGAGTTCTTTGGCTTTGAAGCCACGTTCGTCGTAGTCGTAATAGATATTTGTGCTGTCTTCAAACCAGGAGAACTCCGGGCCATCTTGAAAGGGAATTTCGATTGGTGCAGTCTTAATGTCAACGCGCTTCCCCGATGGAATGTGAAACACGATCGGTTCGGCAAAGGGAAGTGCCTCCCCCGGTAAAGGATAGACATAAGTAAATGCTTTCGGCCGCATTTGATTGGGCGGGACAAATTGCAGGCTGGTGAAGCGGCCGGCATTGCGCGAATCCAGCCGATAGGTGACGAGCTTAGATGAATCCGGCGACCAGAAAACCGCTGGTGGCTGTTTTGCATCTTCGGTCCCCTGGCGCACCAACACGCCTAATGCGGGGAGGGGAACTGCGTAGTCGTATCCTACAACGCCATCGGTGGTCAGTTGAAGGACCTGTCCGGTGGAAGTGTTACGCAAAAATAAATTGTGGTCTTTGACGTATGCCGCCCAGCGTTTGTCAGGCGACAAATTATCGTACTGATCTTTTTTTAAATCCGCCTGATGGGAGCATGCGTAATTTGCCAGGTCACAACTCCATGGCTGGTTATCGATCTCAAACTTGATCGACTTGCCATTGTCCGTGAATTCGATGGTTGAAAACGGCAGGTGTGTGGCCTCAATCTGCCGCTTGGTTGCGATCGACAGAGCATTGGCCAATTTACTTTGGTCGAACGCTGGCCCGCTCGTGTTCTTTTCCGGATCGACCAAGATAAATTCAGATCCCGCAGGACTAGATTTCAAGTACCAGAAGCGATTTGTTTTCTCAATCCAGTTGGGAGCTACATTCGCGACATACGCAATTTGCCGGATGTTGCCGGGGAGAAAACGCTGTGCTCGCTGATAGTCCTCGACAGTGCTTTGAGCTGCTGCCGGATATATGGCGCTTACTATAAAGAAGAGGTGGCACAACCCAATCAAAGACAATTTTCCCCTGCCATGCGACATGATTCGTCTTGCCTCCAGTAATTAAATGTGTGCGATTCTATCCCACAATTCCCAAAATCGTATAAAGTATAAACTTTAATTCCAACATGACCAGGAGACGGCATTCCATGCGAAGTTCAGGCTGGATTTTGCGGAGTTGTGTTTTTGCAGCAGTGCTGAGCTCAATTTTTACGCTTCAATTTGTCGCGGCCCAAGAGCAACCTGAAAAAAAGCCGCAGGTTCCTGGTCCCATGCTTAGTCAGGGGATGATCGAACTGGACACACCTGACTTTCACTTAAGCCTGGTTCGCTCTTCGCAGACCGTAGCTGTGCTTAAACCGAAAAGTGTCGAGGGATTCGACTTCACCCCGGGTGATTTGCTGGTGGCGCGTTCGCAGGATGGCTTCATGCATCTTGGAGACATTACGGTGAGGTTGCGCACTGGAGATTCGGGAGAATGGAAGAACTATTCGACGTCGATTGCACGCCAGCCGGTGACTGCCCTTCCGACCTCCAATGGAACTCTTGCTGCAGCGGATCTGGCTCCAACATTGCCTTCCGATATCCCGCTACAAATTACACGGACGTGGGCGGTCGAAAACGGGAAGTTAGTCTTGCGGTTTCAACTGAAGAACAAGACAACAGGGAAGGTGCAGATCGGCGCGCTGGGTATTCCAATGGTCTTCAACAATGTGTTGAATGATCGCTCACTCGAGGCCGCGCACGCCGCTTGCTCTTTTTATGATCCGTACATCGGCGAAGACGCTGGATATCTTCAAGTTACACGATTAAGCGGTCACGGTCCTGCACTGGTGGTGGTGCCGGATGGCAAGACGCCCTTCGAGGCTTATAACCCCATTCTTGATAAGCCAAATTCATGGGGTGCAAAGCCTGTTTTTACCGATTCGACCCCGCGGGGAATCACATTTGAAGGGTTTTATGAGTGGATGGTCCATAGCCAGGCTTACGCCGAAAATGAATGGAAGAATGCGCAATCGTGGAACCCAGCAACTTCGCTTACGCTAGCTCCAGGCGAATCGAAGATATATGGAATCGAGTTTCTCCTGAGTGATTCTATTCGGCATATCGAGAAAACGCTTACTTTGAATAAACGCCCAGTTGCGGTCGGCGTTCCGGGATATGTGCTTCCGACCGACATCGACGGACGTCTATTCCTGAAATACCCCAAGAGCGTGAAATCATTGAAGGTTGAACCAGAGGGAGCGCTCGCAATAGAAAAAATCACTACACGAAGTGGTGGGCTGCAATCTTACTCGGTGAAAGGAAAGGTATGGGGACGCTCGCGGCTTACGGTGACTTACGCGGACGGATTGGTGCAGACCATTCACTATTTCGTTACCAAGCCCGAAACACAGGTAGTAGATGACATGGGCCATTTCCTGACTACAAAGCAATGGTTCACGGATAAAAATGATCCGTTTCATCGCGCCCCGTCTGTCATGACTTACGACCGGGAAACCAACGAGATTGTCATGCAGGATAGTCGGGCATGGATCGCCGGACTTGGAGATGAAGGCGGTGGAGGCGGATGGATCTCCGCGATGATGAAGCAACTAATTCGGCCAGATAAAGACGAGATTGAGAAGCTGCAACACTTCATCGATGAAACCGTCTGGGGAAATCTGCAATACAAAGATGGGCCGAAGCAGTATGGAGTACGCAAGAGCCTTTTCTACTATCAACCAGATCAAATGCCAGCGGGCTACTACCGCAGCGATTTCGATTGGACCAGTTGGACCAGTTGGAACAAGCAACATGCCGAACGTGTGGATCGTTCCTATGACTATCCGCATGTGGTCGCAGCCTATTGGGTGATGTACCGCCTTGCGCGTAATAACCAGGGGCTTGTAACCAATCATCCTTGGGATTGGTATCTGAAGAACGCCTATGAAACTTCGGTTGCGATGACCAAGTATGCAGGCGAATACGCCATCTTCGGTCAGATGGAGGGCACAATCTTTGTCCAACTGCTCAACGATCTCAAAAGTGAAGGGATGAAGACAGAAGCGGACGATCTGGAAGCCAAAATGCGCGTACGTGCCGATCGTTGGAAGAGCGAAGCGTACCCATTTGGCAGCGAGATGCCGTGGGACTCAACTGGTCAAGAAGAGGTTTACGCGTGGACGAAATACTTCGGCTATCAGGACAAAGCTGATGTGACCTTGAACGCGATTCTTGGCTACGATCCTACGATTCCTCATTGGGGTTACAACGGAAGCGCGCGCCGCTATTGGGACTTCATCTTTGCGGCGAAGGACCGACGGCTGGAGCGTCAGTTGCACCATTATGGATCGTCACTGAACGCCATTCCTGTGCTGGCGGAATACCGCGAGCACCCGGATGACGTTTATTTGCTGCGTGTCGGCTATGGTGGCACGATGGGAGCGCTTACCGATATCGATCACGAGGGCTTTGCGTCAGCTGCGTTTCACGGTTTTCCCGACATGTTGAAAAACGATCCGATTACCGGCGATTACGGCCCGAACTTCTTCGGCCATGCCTGGAATACTGCGACCTATGTTGTTAACGATCCGGAATTAGGATGGCAGGCATTTGGCGGAAACCTGACGACGAATAAGACTACAGTCAAAGTTACGCCACTCGATTCTTATCGGGCGCGTGTTTATCTGGCGCCGCAAGGGCTATGGCTCACGTTAGATGGTGGACAGTTTGAATCCGTGGAACTTGATCCGAAGACGGGAGCAGTAAGGCTGGGACTTGCCGGGGCCAATCAATTTACTTCCTCAGCCCATCTGCGAATTGCGCAACCGGCAAAGATGAACGGTGTGGGAGTTTATCAACCTGCCACAACGCTTCAGTCTGAGCGAGGCTCATACGTAGTACCCCTCGGACAGAAGACCACATGGGTTGAGCTAAAGGCACAAAAATAATATTTGAGTGTAATGGAGGAACCAGTGAAATTTGCCTGCCGGCGTGTATGCACATGTGCCGCGTTCATGAGCTTGGTTGTGCTCGTTGGGAGTCAACATTTATCAGCGCAGGCGAACGATGATGTTGCAGCTCGCACGCAGCAATTGCATGCGATGTTTGACGATGTTTGGCAATACGAGCTGCGGACGAGCCCCGAATTGGCCACGGGCGTTGGCGACAATCGCTACAACGACCGCCTCAGCGACCGTTCACCCGAGGCTGAACTCGCAAGTATAGAAGTAGAGAAAAAGTATCTGGCAAAGTTCCAGGTTATCAAGGCCGATGGTTTGTCCGAGCTGGACCAAACCAGCTTGCAGTTAATGATTCGCGGGCTCAAGGATGACATCGAAGGCGCACAGTTCAAATCATGGGAGATGCCCATAAATCAAATGGGCGGGCCACATCTGGAACCGATCGAATTGGTCTCCTTGATGCCATACGCCACAGTCAAGGATTACGAGAATTATCTGTCCCGATTGCATCAGCTCCCACACATGCTCGAACAAGTAACGAGCAATATGCGTCAGGGCATGAAAGACCGCCTGATGCCCCCGAAATATTTGCTCGAAAAGGCGGCGGTACAGGTCCAGGAGGTCGCTTCAAAAACGGGCGAGGACAGTCCGTTCGCGAAGCCCATCAAGAATTTCTCGACATCGATCTCCGCCACAGATCGGCAACGCTTGCGCTCCACCGCCCTCGATACTATCGCTAAAGAAATTGTCCCGGCGTACCAGCGCTTTGAAAAATTTGTGCGTGAGGAATATGTTCCGCAAGGGCGCAAGGACCCCGGAGTCTGGGCGCTCCCCGATGGTGCGGCGCGTTATCGCTACAACATTCGCCGCATCACAACTACCGATCTAACTCCTGACCAAATTCATCAGATCGGGGTCGAGCAATTAAAAAAGACTGAAGCGGAAATGCTGGTACTTGCCAAGAAGCTTGGCTTTAACGACCTGGCCAGCCTAAATGATCACATCAAGAAAGATCGCCAATTCTACGCGACATCGGGGCAACAGTTGGTGGATTTGTACACCAAATATTCGCGACAGATGGAAGAGAAGCTGCCTAGCTTGTTTGGCAGATTGCCGAAAAATAAGCTGGAAATTATTCCCATGGACACATTCCGCGCGAAAAATGCAGTACCAGCGGACTACACGCAAGGTGCAGCCGATGGATCGCGTCCAGGACATATCAACGTCAATGAGTACGCGCCCGAGAGTCGACTATTGCTTAACGTCGAAGCGATCGCTTATCACGAAGGTGTTCCAGGACATCATCTCCAAATTTCAATTGGTCAGGAGTTAACCGATCTTCCTGCATTCCGGCGCAATGGAGATTACACCGCGTTTATCGAAGGATGGGCTTTGTACGCAGAACGTCTCGGCAAAGAGGCCGGCTTCTATCAGGATCCATATAGTGACTACGGGCGGCTGGAAAACGAAATGTGGCGCGATATTCGGCTGGTGATTGATACGGGCGTACATGAAAAGCATTGGTCGCGTGATCAAATGGTTGACTATTTCCATCGTTATACCGCGATGGATGAACCGAACGTACAAACCGAAGTGGACCGCTACATTGCTTGGCCAGGGCAGGCACTGGCATACAAGCTTGGTCAGTTGGATATCCTGAGACTAAGACAGAAAGCCAGCGAAAAACTGGGAAAAAAGTTCGATCTCAAAGCATTTCATGATGAGATTGTTGGAAACGGTCCGCTACCGCTCGACGTGTTGGATTCACACGTCGAGGCTTGGATTGCAGCACAGTCGAAATAATTAGCGGCCAACTGGTACGGGTGAGCCCAATTTAGGGCGAGTGCGCAGGGAATCTTTGATGATCCTTTGCACGTGCTCCAATTCTTTCCCTACTAGTTCAAGCCGGGGTGCGCGGACGCGAGGATTGCCCATTCCCACCTCCGCCTGGACTAGCTTGATAAGCTGAACAAAATTTGCTGTCGTATCCATCCTCAGCAACGGCAAAAACCAGTGATAGAGCTTAAACATCTTTTCGCGGTTGCCACTTCGTGCCAAATTGAAAAGCTCGACCGATTCGAGCGGCAATGCGTTTGCCAACCCAGCGATCCAGCCAGTTGCCCCCACGGCGATGCCCTCGACGATCATGTCGTCCACGCCAACAAAAATTTCCAATCGATCTCCGAGCAGCGCAAGGATTGCGCTGACTCTACGCGCATCGGTGCTCGATTCCTTCACGGCTTCAAGATTTCCATATTCCTGTGCGAGTTCCTGAATGTGCTGTGGAAGGAAGTCCGTTCCGTACGCGACCGGGTTGTTATAAAGCATGCAGGCCAGCGGTGTAGCTTTGATCACCGCTCCAACATGTGCTTTCATCTCGCGCCAATCACCTTGATAAACATAGGGAGGCAGCACCATCAGAGCGTCGCAACCCGCATCTGCTGCACCTTTTGCGAGATCGATTGCTTCAGAAGTTTTAAGCGAAGAGATGGCGCCCATGACCGGGGCCTTGCCTTGCGCAGCTTTAACGCAGGTCTTAATCACATCTAACTTCTCGTCGAAAGATAGCGTCGCGCCTTCTCCCAGTGAGCCAAGAGGAACCAGACCCGTGCAACCGTTATCCAGCAACCAGCGGCAGTGGTCGTCCATAAATTTATGGTCCACTACGTAGTTGTTATCGAAGCAGGTTGTAATCGCGGGCATTACACCATTCCAAATCATTTATGTCCTCCAGATATTTCGCTGAGCTCGGGTGTCGAGACCTGGGGCGTTACTAAGAAACTTTCGAAACGTACCGGTGAAACAGGGGGACGAGTAGATTCCGGTTTCCAGTTAAATAAGAACTCCGTCGCGGGCCCGCAGATTCTGCCTTGGCACGGTCCCATGCCGCAGCGGGTGTAAAGTTTAGCTTCGCGCCAGGAATTCTCTCCTTTAAGCCGGCCCTCAGTGACATCCTCGCAGCGGCAAACGATAGTGTCGTCTTTTGCCAGTTTTTTCAACTCAGGGCGCAGGGCAAAAGTCCGATCGAGAGCAAGAGCGAACCGCCGGTGTTTGTGCCGCACTTTGAAAAAAGATTTTGCCAGTTCGCTTTTACCTGCTGCGATATAACCCGCGATCTTTCCTTCAATCAGGGAAGCATCGAGGCCGCCAATGCCGGTAGGCTCGCCAGCACAGAAAACGTTGGGAACTGTCGTCTGCTGAAGATCGTCAACTTCGACATATTCATTCTTAATTGCACATCCTAAGTGCAACGCTAATTCAACATTTGGCACAAGGTGATACCCACACGCTAGATAATCGCATGCGATCGTCTCGTTCTTCCCGTTTCGAGAAACCGTCACTGCCTCAAGTCTCTTCTCTCCGTGAGCTTCCGTGACCCATGAGTTGAAGGCAATAGGAATTCCTCCCAGGTCTTTTCGCAGGGAAAGTGCTTGGCTTAATTTTTTCGGCTGTCGTACCAATTGAAGCCCAAATCCAATCAGGGAACCAGATGCAACCTGTTCGCAAAGCAACGAGATGAGAGCGCCATGTTTGCGCAAGTAGGCTGCGACTGCGAGTAACAATGGACCTGTCCCCGCAATAACTACGCGCTCTCCTGCGATCGGCAGGCCGTACTTCACCATCGCCTGGAGTCCACCAGCGCCCATTACGTTGGGAAGCGTCCAGCCGGGGAAAGGAAGAAATCGCTCCCGTGCTCCTGTCGCCAATATCAATTTTTTGTATACGAGCTCGTAAAGCTTATTTGGCCCTTCGGCGAGCAATTTACTCGTCTCCGGAGACTGGAAAACTCGAGTCTCGGCCATAACTTCCACATTCAAGCTGTCCAGTTTTCGTGCCCACTCCATGGCAGGCGAAGAAGCGTCGCCAATGCCCGAACGCCAGATTTGTCCACCCAGACGTGGATTATCATCAACCAAACCAACATGCACTCCGCATTCCGCAGCGCACGCCGCCGCGGCCAAACCGGCTGGACCTCCTCCGATAATCAGAACGTCGAATTGCTTACGCACTACCTACTCCTGGGTGAGAATGTCCATCCCTGTCTGGCAAATCGTCTGACAACTTTTGCAGTGAGGGTTTCCGTTAATCACCGCTCTGCACTCGTAGCAGATTCCCATCCCGCACAGCGGCGATCGTGGTTGTCTCGTAACAGAAACTCGGCAAGCTTGTCCTGCAATTGCGATTGCGACTGCCGCAGTTGCGCCTGGAGGAACCATGATCGTTCTATGATTCACTGTGACGCTGATCTCTTCAGGCATGAGTATGCTCCGAAAAAGTTCGTGCCGGTAAATAAGGTTCAACTGGTATTGCCGAAGCACGGCCAACAATTTGATTCACCAGTAACCGCGCTGTTCCCATAGAGGTTGTAATTCCTAATCCTTCATGGCCTGTAGCCAGATATAGTCGTTCATCTTCCGGCCAAGGGCCAATTAGTGGAAGTTTGTCAGGAGTTGCAGCACGAAATCCTGTCCATGAGCGGATCGTCGATAGCCCCGATAGCTCCGGCATATATTCCCGTGCTCGCCGTAACATTGCTGCAAGGATTTCGCTGTCTACTTCTTTGTGTTCCGCACCATATTGACGCGACGAGCCTATGAGGATTTGTCCCGTTCTCCGAGGCTGTAAGTTGAACGCAACCGAATCTGCTGTTGTAGAGTGGGCACTTTTCAAATATCCGAGCTCAACGAGTTGGTGTTTGATGAAGCCAGGATAACGATCGGTTATGAGCAGGTGGCCTTTGCGTTTTTTTAAATTCAATCCAGGCGTCAGTTCAGCAGCCCAGGTTCCAGCAGCGTTCACCACGACTCCCGCCGAGAATTCTGTGGTTGCCGTAGTCACATGCCCATTCCTCAATTTAAGAACGGCTGAACCCAGATCAACTTGCGCGCCTAATGCTTGGGAGCGGTTTAGAAAATATCTTGCAGCGCATGGAGCATATAAGACGCAGTCCTCAGGGACGACTAACCCTCCAGCAAGCTCCTTCCGCAAGTGTGGTTCGTATTTTTCCAGTGTGGAAGGATCAATAACTTCAGTAGTAACGCCGCGTTTTTGATAGAAAGATTGTTTACGCTTTACTTCCATCATCTCTTCGTCGTCAGCAGCTACCCAGATCGTCCCGCATTGTTCATATTCCACTTGGTCTGGCAATTCGGAACGCATTTCCTGCCACAGTTGCCGGGAATAGCGCGTCAAAGCAAACTGTGCTTCGGAGTCATCCATGACTACAATGTGCCCCATACCCGCGGCAGTGGCGCCAGCACCGGCCATACTTTTGTCGATTACTGCAACCTTCAAACCTTCACGGGCACATTCATATGCACATGCTGCACCGACGATTCCTGCTCCAACAATCAGCACATCGTGTGCGGCCGAACTCATGCGCGAATTCCCATACGGAAGGGATCACATTCATCCAAAATCAATTGAGCCTCAGAATTTACAAATGCCGAGCCTTTGATGCTTGGGAAAATTTGTCCGTCACGAACCCGGACACTTCCTTCGAAAACACTGCCGACGATGCTTTCCTGTTTCCATATCTCACCCTCTCGCAACTTCCCGTCCGCGTATAAGCAAGCTAACTTCGCGCTGGTACCGGTTCCGCAGGGAGAGCGGTCATAGGCCTTTCCCGGACATAAAACGAAATTCTTGCTGTTCACTCCGGGGATTAGCGAAGGACTAAACAACTCAATGTGGTCGATCTCTTGTCCGTTTTCCCCAGTGATGCCATTCGCTATTAATGCCTGTCGCACTGCCCAAGTGAAGTTAGTAAGCGTCTCGACATTTTTCAAATTCAAATCCATGCCGTGTTTTTCAATGAGGAAAAACCAATTTCCTCCCCAAGCCACGTCACCAGTTACTGTGCTGTAGCCCGGTACGTCGACGGAAACTTTCGTGGCGAGGCGATAACTGTGCACATTGTGGACTGTAACTTTTCCCTCGGAATCGAGCAGGGCAGAAATTGTTCCTACCGGAGTTTCGATTCGATGCTCTCCAGGTTTGATACGGCCCATATAAGCCAGAGTCACCACTAGACCAATTGTGCCGTGGCCACACATACCCAAATATCCAACATTATTAAAGAAGATCACACCAGCAGCACAGCTGGGATCGACGGGTTGACATAACAATGCTCCCACGATGACATCAGAACCACGGGGTTCATTGACCACGGCTGAACGAAAAGCGTCGTTTTCCCGCTGAAATTTCTGGAGCCGTTCTTTCAGAGGTCCGTTTCCCAGGCCCGGGCCGCCCTCAACTACAAGTCGAGTAGGTTCGCCCCCAGTGTGAGAGTCAATGACTTTGATCTTCTGAAATGAACTCATTACGTCCTTAAATCCTTGTAGGACACGCTAATAGATGGTTCTCCAGCCACTATCCTATATATATCCGCAGATTTTCATTTTGATTGCAGAATCATAACGGGTACTCATATTATGGATACAATATCCTATCGTCAAGATGGCAGGAAAGGAGTAAAGTCGCAGTTCTTTTAAGTTTGTCCAACTATGGAAACCACTGCGGATACTCAGCCTCCTACTCAAAAATCGGAGTTTTCTCGCGGCTTAGGTTTGTTCGACTCCACCATGCTCGTGGTGGGAGTCATGATCGGCTCCGGGATCTTTATTGTGTCAGCGGAAATGTCACGGCAGATTGGCAGCCCGGGGTGGCTGTTTGTTGCCTGGATCATCGCTGGTGCACTCACCATTGCAGGTGCTCTTTCCTACGGTGAACTGGCAGCGATGATGCCGCACGCCGGCGGTATGTATGTTTACCTGCGTGAAGCCTATGGGCCGCTTTGGGGATTTTTGTATGGCTGGACATTATTTACTGTCATCCAGACTGGAACTATTGCGGCGGTGGCCGTAGCGTTTGCTCGCTTTACAGGAGTTGTGTCGCCAAGGATTGCGGAGGATGTATACCTCATTTCTCCGATGCAAATTTCGGAGCACTATGCGATTTCGCTTTCGACAGCGCAAATTTTAGCGATCGTCATTATTCTGTTGCTGACATTTGCCAACACTCGTGGATTGGAATATGGACGTCTGATTCAAAACACTTTCACGGTAGCAAAGACAAGCGCGCTTTTTGCGCTGATTGTGGCGGGAATTTTTATCGGGAAAAATACAGCCGCACTAAGCGCGAACTTTCATAACTTCTGGACGCCGAGAAATCCAGTTCCGCTATCTCCGGGGCTTGATGCCACCACAGTATTCGGGCTCTTTGTCGCACTTTGCGTGAGCCAAACCGGATCTCTGTTTTCCGCCGACTCATGGCACAACATTGCATTTGCCGCCGGCGAAGTGAAACAACCTGAGCGCAACGTGACGCGAGCCATGGTCATTGGAACGATCACTGTGATCACGCTTTATTTGCTGGCGAACCTTGCTTACACATTGGTTTTGCCCTTCGATCAGATTCAGCACGCGCACTCAGACCGTGTAGGTACCGCAACACTGCAAGCCATTTTTCCTGGGGTTGGTGCGATCTTGATGGCAGCGGCCATTATGATTTCAACCTTTGGAACGATCAACGCGTTGATCCTGACCGGGGCCCGTGCATACTATGCCATGGCCCAACAAAAGCTTTTTTTTCGTTTTGGCGGACGGTTAAATCACGCGAAGGTACCGGCATCTGCACTGTGGATTCAGGGAATCTGGGCGATTTTGCTGGTGGTGCCACGGACTTATGACTCTACCACCCATATGTACGGCAACCTTTATAGCAGTTTGTTGGACTACGTTATTTCCGCGGCGCTTGTCTTCTACGTGCTAACCGTCGCTTCTGTTTTCCGACTCAGGTTGAAGCAGCCGGATGCAGCACGTCCGTACCGCGTGCCGGGCTATCCGTTGGTCCCATTCGCTTACATTGTGGTGGCGGCCACCATCCTCTGCATTTTATTTGTATATCGTCCTGCAACTACATGGCCCGGGCTTTTTATTGTGGCCTTGGGAATGCCCTTATATTTGATTTTGCGCCGGCGTAACTCGGGCTTGGCCACATCTCCTGGTAATGGAGAACGAAATTGCTGATCTCTTATCGAATCTTTTACAAGAATGTTGATTTTCGATAGCATGATGCTCGAAACAGCGCGAACATATTTTTCCCGATGCAAGTTAACGCTGCAACTGGCACAGAAATTCCGCGTCAATCGCTGACCTCTGCTGTCGCCGACAAACTGCGCGACCAGATCATTCGCGGAGAAATTGTGGAGGGATCCCAACTCCGGCAGGACGCTATTGCCACCCGTTATCGGGTAAGCCGCATTCCGGTGCGTGAAGCTTTGCGGCAATTGGAGGCGGAAGGGCTCATTACAATTGTTCCCAACCGTGGCGCCATAGTTCCTGTGCTGGCGCCGGAAGATGTAGAAGAACTTTTTACTATTCGCGCTCTGCTCGAGCCCGAGTTGCTAAAGCTGTCCATCCCCAAATTGACGCAAGCAGATTTTTCTCAAGCGGAATCCATCTTGCGCAAATTTGAAACTGAACTGCGCAGTGAGGGGCATGTCGCCACTTGGGGAAGGCTCAATTGGCAATTTCACTCGATTCTGTACTCCCGCGCCGATCGCCCTCGATTTCTTTCGATTATCCGCAATGTGAATAACAGCGGAGAACGCTATACTCGCCTGCAGCTCTACCTCACCCACGGAGAAACCCGCGCCAACGAAGAACATCGCCAATTACTGGAACTCTGCCGTCAGGGCGATGCTGCCGCTGCATGCAAACTTTTGCGTCAGCATATCCACCATGCAGGGTTATCACTCAAAGAGGCTTTACAGGAGCGGCGGAAGATCAGTACGTGATGCCGCTTCTGTATCTTCTAGGAAACAAAAAGCTTATTTGGAAAGTATTCGTCTCAATTCAAGCAAACTTCGCAATGATTTTCGGAATAGTTTTACGATTCGAAATAAAGTACCGCAAATTTTGTAGGCTGTTGGTCATTGGCGATGGCTTAAAGTCATAAATATTCACTTAGCTCTCGCTTATCCATCGCGCGCCACGCCTTCATTTTATCGACTGACAAAAAACTGACAAAAAAACCACTTGGCTTGTGTCCAGGGATGGAGTATTTTTGCGGGAACAAAAATTTGGTGGAACTGCGAGACCCCAGTCCCCAAGCCGAATAGGGCCATCTATCTCCCAATAGGCAGCAACCGTGGATTGGCGGAAAACTTGAAGTTCCTATGAGGCCGCCAGCCGTGAACTCTTCTCTCCGCTTACGTATCTTTTTGTTAGTCCTACTTTGCATTTTTTCATTCGGCAGTTTCCTGAGTTCGACCCCAACCCCTGTGCCCGCCGGTCAAACTCCGTCGACAACCCAGATTATGATTCCTGGGCCGTTGCCGTCTTTTTTGCGAATGGCAGCGATCAGCCGGAAAGTCCCACCTGAGCAGGTGATTCCGCTGCTCAGTCATAACGTATTTGAACTGGGCTATGTAGCGAACAGCCAACCGACTGAATACCTGGTACTGCTCGCAGGATATATACGACAGGCACGTGAACTGACCGGGCTGGCTGGAGCTGATGGTGCGATCCACGTTTCTAATTGCGACGACGCCAAAAATCTGCTTTTGGTTTTGGGATATCGGGCAAAAGGAAACTGCGGACAAAACGATGCGTATCTGGAAGTATCGGACCCGAAAAAAGCCTTTTTGACGACAGATTCAGGTTTTCCTTTGCCAGATTTGGAAGAAGCCCTCAGAGGAATCAAACCTTTTAACTACCCATATTCTGCGTCACCAGTACCCATACTTTTCGATGAGAATGTTTGGGTCAACGCTACCAATAAAAAGGAAGGTGGCAGTAAACAATTAATTGACGTCCTTCTTGACGATCCACAATTGGCAAGACTTTATTGGGCCTTTGCACACCTCGATCCGGAAACCCGAGCGAGCTTGCAGCAAACGGTCAGTCTTGCGAAGTTGTCTCCTCACTCTGCGGTACTGGATTTCTATGGAAGTCACATCAGCATTCGATCTGGCCGTGTGCTGGTTCCGGGCGGCGCAAATGCTGAGCCTGCGTGGAAAGAATTGGTTGGCGCTGGCGCCGAATCCCCGGGGGAATTTGTTGACCATTTGCTGGCAAAAGACAAGGGCTGGGTGGCAGCTTATTTCGATGCTCTTTCGCGAATCAAACGGAGCCAGCAGTCGTATTTCACAGACAGTCACCGCTTGAAACTTTTCTACGATGCTCTGCGCACTGCGGATAACTCGGAAGCTACGAAGGGAGTTTTCCGCCCAGCTCCCGGATTATTGGTTCTGGTAACTCAGCTTCAGTTCGACACGAATGGCCAACCACTAGTGCCCGGAAATCTGGACGCATGGAAAAGCATTCTTTCGCAGAAAACGAGTTCTCCCGTTGGGCGTAATTGGAGCCAAAAAGCCAATCACATTTCTACGCCAGAACAAATGGTGCAAACGTTGTTCGGTCTAAGCCGTATCAATAGTACCGTTGGCCCATTGCAGATATATCTATCGATTTGTGAACTTGATAGCCGACGTTCCCCCCAGCAAAAACTGAGCCCGGAAATCGTAAAGATGCTGGCCCGCAAGTATATCGACTATAGCGACCAATACCGGATTTTTGGAGAATTCCCGGAACTGGATGGCAGTTCCATCAATGCATTTATGGACACCGCGGCGCGCCTCAATGCGGTTCCCAACATCTCACTGCGCGGAAATGCATTAGGGACCTTCCAGGGTACAGTGGGCATCTGGCAGATTCTTGCGCGCCAGGGGCAGATCTCTACAGCAGAACTGAACGACTCCTTCCAGCGCACGCTCAAGCCGTTTGCGAATGTTCGCACTGCTGGCCAGCTATTCGACGCTGGTCGTACTTCTCTCAGCGAAGTCATGCACGCATCGCTCGATAAAACATATGCGTCGCAGGACGAAATCGTTGAATTGCTTGCGGGGCCGCAACAAACGGTTGCGGAAGCCAAAACAGCCCATCAGGAATTAGCACACAGAATCCACGCGATCATGGATGGTCAGCGACTGGTACCGCTCGATACATTGCTTGCTCTCGGCATGGCGTTGGATGACATCGCCAAGGGAAAACAGCCGGACAGTGCAGTGGTGTCTCTTGCTGGACAACTGCGCGAATTCGAAATGCCGCGCCCTATTTTTTCACGCAGTGAGCGGACCGAATGGGCTGCCGGCGTTTACAACAACAAGCACACAGATTTGCAAATGCGGACCAATGTGGCTCGCGTCCTCAAGACGGCATCGCGCGCAGAAGTTGAAGATGCGCGCGGCCAACTGGCTTCGTTCCTGCGCGATACTTTGGTGGGTTTGAACTATGCCTACTACGAACCGCCGGGAGCGCAGCTCCTTTTTCATAATCCGCTTTTTGTTCGTCAACATGATTTTTCCGGCGAGACCATCGTTGGAATCGAGCATGTATGGCAAGCGGCAAGTGTGTTCGGCGCTGGATCTCCCGCAGGTGGTGGTGCTCATTTGGTAGGATCGCTCGCCGACCTTCCCTATGTGTTGGCGGAGGCAGAGCAGGATTTTATCGCTCCGGAAAATGTTCAGGCACTGATCTTTAAGGAACTGGTTCCAGGACTTCTGACCGGTGCGGTATTGCCACGTTGGTGGGAAGTAGACCGCAACGAAGTTCATGCCGTCGCACTCTATCAAAAGAGTGGGGAGGAACTCCTGACAGCGTCGGCGAATGATGAGGAACTTCGTGCCAAGGTACTGTCCATTCTGGATGACCGCATGAGTCCTCGTGTGACTTACGCTATCGAGGCCCGCCTCTCGAACGGGCGTGCCGAGGATGTCCTTCGTCAGGTCACCCCTGCGGACACGTTCTATCTTGCAAGTGAATTTCGCATTAAGTTCCCCCAGGATTCGCATTCTTGGGGACCGGCAAGCAAGGAACTCGATGATTTAGGTCGGCAGCATCCGGACGATATAAGTCGCGAGCGCTTATCGGAGCATTTCGGCATCCCGCATCCTGTGCTGTCGCAGAGTTATACGCGCGAATTGCTGAATATCGAGCCATTTCCTCCTTACTCCGGTTTATATAGTCGCTTGCTGGCAGAGTCATGGGACTCCAGCAATTTATACTGGGCGCGCGTGGCAGATGAAACCGGACAACCGCCAGCAGCTTTGCATCATCTGGTACCCGAGTTGACCCATCGCATGATTGAAAAGATTTTCGCTTCTGAGTTCGAGGATTGGCCTGCAATTCTTCGAGCCATGCATGAAGCGGGAGACGATTTTCGCCAGGGAAAAATGGCGGCCGTACAGGTGAGCAACACGACGCAGGGACATTGATACGTGGAGAATTCATAATGCAGCCAAAGACAGGAAAGTATTTTTTACCGGCTTTATTTTTAGGTCTGCTCGCTTTTGGCATAACGCACATCGCCGCGGCGCAGGAAGACCATCCCAACATTCACATCCAGGTGAACATGGTGCAGTTGAACGTTGCTGTGACGGACAGTAAAGGGAACTACATCACCGGACTCCGCCCCGGAGATTTTGAAGTCACAGAAGACGGCATCCCGGAAAAACTGGCGATTTTTACTGAAGGTCACGAATCGGTTCCGTTAACAACTGGTCAGCCGCATCCCGAAATAAATGTGGCAGAGCAAGGGAAAAATTCCACAGCCGCAGGAGTTGTTACGCCAGCAAGTTCCAATGAGTCGTTGGAATCGCTCGTAGCGGGAGCCAACGTATTCATTCTGTTCGATACCAGCAATTACATGTATCGCGGTTTTGTGTTTGCCCAGGACGCAATCGCTGATTTTGTCCGTTCGCTCCAGACGGCCGACAAAATTGCCTTTTACTCCTACAGCCGTGATCTATATAAAGCCGCTCCCTTAACATCAGACCGGTCGCAGGTTATACGGGCGGTAAGAACCACGGTAGCCGGTGATGATGCTGCGCTCTACAATACGCTTTTGCTGACACTTAAGGATGCGGCAACATATACAGGCAAAAAAGTAGTCGTAGTATTTTCCAACGGTCCGGACAGTATCAGCGTGGTTCCACCAGAAGACGTGGCCGAACTGGCCCAGTCTGTCGGCGTGTCCGTTTATATGATCAGCACGCAACAAGCGAAGATAGAGCCTGTCTCTACAGCAGTCTTCGAGCGCATGACCGCAGCCACCGGGGGAAAAGCTTACTTTGCCAAAAGCTGGAGAGATGAAAAGCAGGCATTCGCTGCGATCCGTGATGATCTCGGACATTTGTATTCGCTGAATTACTATCCGCAAGCCAATCCCAATCGCGGATGGCGCACAATCAAAGTGCGTTTGGTGGGAGATCGCCTGAAGAAATATCAGGTGCGGACCCGCAATGGTTATCGTCCGCAGCTCAACCAGATACAAACTACTTCGGCGAGTTCAGCGCAACTTAGTAACACTCCGTAGTGGCTGCAGAACCATTTAAACTAGACCATCGCACTTTATGAAAATTTATCTGGTGGATGGTACCTACGAGCTATTCCGTCATTTCTTTGCGGTGCCGTCGGCCCGCGATGTCAATGGCCAGGAAGTCGGGGCTGTCCGTGGTGTTCTTAATTCTGTTCTGTCAATGATCAATGATGGGGCTACGCACATTGGTGTAGCTACCGATCACGTCGTCGAGTCTTTCCGAAATGATCTTTATCCAGGTTACAAAACCAGCGAAGGTGTGGCTCCCGAATTACTTTCGCAGTTTCCGATTCTTGAGGAAGCCCTGCAGGCAATGGGCATTTTGGTATGGCCCATGGTGGAGTTTGAGGCCGACGATGCTTTGGCTTCCGCCGCGGTCAAATCCGCATTGGATCAACAAGTGGAACAAGTGCTCATTTGCACACCTGATAAAGATCTTGCGCAGTGTGTTCGCGATAAACGAATTGTGCAATTCGATCGCCGACGGAATATCTTGCGCGATGAAGCTGGTGTGGTGGAGAGGTTTGGAGTTTTTCCCAAATCAATACCTGATTACCTGGCAGTGGTCGGCGATAGCGCGGATGGATATCCTGGAATATCCGGATGGGGAGAAAAAGCCGCAGCAGCAGTTTTCTCCCAATATCCCCATTTGGAAGACATCCCAAAAGATTGGCAAAGTTGGAACTCCATTAAGCGCGCCCAAAAGCTGGCAGAATCATTATTTGGGGCATGGGAAGAAGCGCTATTGTTCCGCAGGCTGGCGACCCTAAGAGAAGACGTGCCGGTTTTTGCTGCTGTTGAGGACCTGCGCTGGAAAGGTCCGGGAGCCGATTTTGAAAAATATTGCCGACGGCTACAATCCGATGCCTTGTTTCAGCGCGTTACAACCAAACTGAAAACATTGTCCTGATGATTTATGTAGGATCGTCCAAGACCTTCATGTGCGGGCACGGTTGACTGTCAGAGCAGCAACAAAGACCCAGTGCGTAGTACATATTAAGCCGAGCGTTTTGCGCGTAACGGCTCAACCACAGCTGACATATCTTTTTCAGCAAAGCCTGCTTTGACCGCTTCTTCGAAGCGTGATTCAGCTGTCGCCGCTGTGCGCAATTCTACTCCAACAGTTTTTGCGTCGGCTTGCGCGTAGTTCATGTCCTTCTTCATAAGAGACAGAAAAAAATTAACTCCATACGTCCCTTCCACCATGCGAGCGGAAATGCCTGCCAACAGGGGACTTCCTGGTGCTGCTTTTTTAAGGAACTCCAACGCTTGTTCTCGATTCAGGCCGCTGCGTTCAATCCAGACCACGGCTTCAGCCAGCGATGCGACTTGAACTCCACAGAGGAAATTGTTGATCAGTTTCATGCGCGCACCGCTACCGACCGGTCCTAGATGAATCACGCTCTGCCCCATGGCTTCGAGCGCCGGACGTGCGCGTTCTAACGTTTTTCCATTACCGCCAACCAAGAAGTTAAGTTGTTTGCCTTCTGCCTGCACTTTGCTTCCTGTAACCGGTGCGTCTAGAAATTCAAGGTTGCGCATTTTGGCCAGCTTGCTTAACTCTTCCACCCATGCCGGAGTGATTGTGCTGGAGTCAATCAGCACGACGCCCGCTTTCGCACTCGAAAGAGCGCCTTGCGGGCCAGTCCAGACAGCTCGGGAAGCATTATCGTCGGACAACATCGCAATAATAATGTCTGCGGCACGGGCGGCATCGGCGGAAGTCGCATGGATATGCGCACCTTCAGCCGCTAACGGTTCAGCTTTGGCGCGAGTGCGGTTGTACGCGTGAACGGTGAAACCTGCCTTCAGCAGATTTTTCGCCATACCCATGCCCATGGTGCCGAGACCCAGAACTGCTACGCTTTGTTTCACTGCTTGTCCTTTTCTGCCAGATCAAGAGATGGCTTGTACACGAACCAGCTTGTCTGTTCCTTTATTTTGAATTGCAATCGGGTTGCGCAACGGCCGTCCGTATCCTTCAAATTTTACCTGCATCCAGTCGCCATCGTGGAGTTCCACGCCTTCGCCGAAGCTGAGAGAGTGTGCGCCGAAATAGTGGACATGCACATGGGCAGGGATGCGGTGTCCTTCGAACTTGAAATGATGATGCTCGATATTGGCCAAACTGTGCGCCATATTTTCTTCACCGCTCTCAATGGCTTTCGACCAGACGGTTTTTCCATCGCGCTCAATTCGAACTTCGCCGGTGACATTAGAAAAATCAGCTCCAACCACGAGTTCAGGTCCAATGCTGCAAGCGCGCAACTTTGATCCCGCGAGATTAAGATAATTTTTGCGCTCGAATTTGTGATCAGAAAATTCGTTTCCCACGCAGATGCCCAGTCGCATCGGAGTTCCATCGGGCGATACGATGTAGACACCGCCAAGCTCCGCCTCTTCTCCTCCATCTTCAGCATACGAAGGAACGGGCAGTGGCTCGAACGGTGCCCTCAACATGCTGCCATTGCCTTTGTAGAACCATTCAGGTGCGATGCCTATCTGGCCTTCAGCAGGGCGGCCGTCTTTCATCCCCCACTCGAACATACGCATGCTGTCGGTGATGGGCTTATTGGGATCATGAGCAGTTTGCAGGTGCATGCTCTGTCGGTCTTTCGCACTGCCTAAATGTGTCAATCCTGTTCCCGAAACTAAAACGCGTTCGGGATTGCCGGGAACATCAATGGGCGACAGCAGCCGCCACGAACTGCGCTCATCGTAAATTTCGTTATAGGAAAGGGAAGTGCCTGTGGCCAATTCGCGCACACGCTTTGAGAACGATTGCCCGGATTTTAAGCAATCGGATGCGAGTTGATATATAGAATTTATGCTCTCTAAACAATGAAGGTGTGGTTCTTCTACTAAAGCTACACGCCGCTCGGAACCGTTACTGATCTGTACAAGATGAAACATTATCCAATGACCTTAAAACGCTTGAGAGATTCTTCATTGACCGTGAGACCGAGTCCGGGCACCTTGTCGTCCAGATTGATGTAACCATCCTTGGGAATTGGTTCGCCGTCGAAGATGTACCAGAAAAGTTCGTTGCCGACTTCAACATCTACTTTGGGAAAGAACTCTGCGATGGGAGAGTTCAAACTGGCCAAGACGACATGATAGTTGTGCATTTGTCCGGCGTGCGGAACGACGGGTATTTGGAAGCTCTCCGCCAGTGCGGAAATTTTACGTGCCTGACTGATGCCGCCTACGCGGTTGGTGTCGAACTGGATGTAATCGAGTGCGTTGTTCTCCAGTAATTCGCGGAAGCCAAAGATAGTGAACTCGTGTTCGCCGCCAGCAATGGGGATACGGCCATAGCTTTTGAGTTCTTTGTATCCACGCGTGTCATCAGGGATCACCGCTTCTTCCAGCCAGCGCAATTGGAAAGGCTCAAGCAACGGCAACATGCGCTTCGCATAATCCAAGGTCCACCCCATATAGGCGTCGCACATCAGATCAATGTTGTAGCCAATGACCTCACGCACATTGCGGATAAGCTCAATATTTTTCTGCATGCCGGAAGCCCCATCGATTGGCCCCCAACCGAAACGCAGCTTCATCATCTTGTAGCCTTCGTCCTTATATTTCTGCGCTTCCGCTCGAAGTTCGGGAAGCGGCATGGCATACAAGCGGCTGGCGTAAACGGGAATTTTCTCTTTCGTGCGCCCACCGAGTAGGCGGAACACGGGCTGCTTAGCATCCTTGCCAAGCAAATCCCATAGCGCGATATCGACTGCGGAAATCGCCGTAAGCGCAACCCCCTTTCGCCCGAACGCGAGTGTGCGCCGATACATCTGCTGCCAAAGAAATTCCACATCCCACGGGTCTGCGCCAATCAGCAGCGGTTTTAGATACGTATCAATCAAAGTTTTGGTGACAATTGGCGAAAGCGCGGCATTGCCGAGACCTACTAAACCGGAGTCGGTGAAAATCTCTACTAACACCCAACCATGGAAGGCAAAGTTGCCCATCGAAGCCTGACGAAAGGCAACAAGATCCATAGGATTGGTGCAAAAGTGAGGCGGGAGAGGAACGGTTTTGCCTTCCCACTGTACGACACGGGTCCGTACATCAGTAATTTTCATGGCCGACTTTCCATTTCTATAAGTTGATTTGCTTTCAAAGGTTTGATATGGCCACCGGCTACGCTGAAGACAATAAAGCCTGTGAGATGAAACAACCCGGCTGCTGCGAACAGCACACCATAGGACACGCCATGTCCGAGTAGCCAGCCCACGATGAGACCAAATATCGCCCCGCCCATAGATCCGCCGAAGCCTACCAGTCCTGCAACTGTGCCGACCGCAGATAATGGAAAAACATCGGCCGGGATGGTCATGATAATTCCTGACCACGACTGCTGTGCAAAAAAGGCAACGCTGAACAGGGCGATTGCATAACCAACAGGAACATGCGTGACCAGCATGACTGCTGTCATCATTAATGCATTGATTCCCAATACCCACTTGCGTGATGCATCCAGCGATTTCCCATGACGCAACAGTTGGCTTGATATCCATCCACCAAGAAAGCTTCCAACACCGGAGGCAGCATACGGAATCCAGGCAAAATAGCTGACTTGCTTCACGTCGAATCCACGCGCGTCATACAAATATTTTGGCAACCAGAACAATAGAAAAAACCATGCAGCGTCACTCATGAACTTGGTGAAGACTAATAACTGTACCTGACGAATACTGATGATCTCCCAGAACGAAAGAGTCTTTTCAGGTTCTATTTTTGATATGTTGGGTGGTAGTGAAACTCCCCTGGTTCGATACGAGACGGCCCACCAGAGAGTCCATAAAAATCCGATTCCTCCGGCCGTGAAGAATACTGCTCTCCATCCGCTGTGCAGTATCACAAAACCAATCAGCGGTGGAGCAAGCAACGATCCAATGGCTGTACCCGCATTGATGAATCCCATTGCCGTCGATCTTTCTCTGGCCGGGACCCATTCGGAAACCACGCGCGTTGCAGCAGGGAAGGCTCCGCCTTCTCCCATCCCCAACAGGAAACGCATCGCTACTAGCCAGGTAAATCCGGTCGCAAGTCCGTGAAGGGCGCAAGCTGCCGACCACCACAGCATGATCAGCAAGAATCCGTCACGGGTCCTGATCCGATCCAGCAACCTCCCGCCACCGGCATACATTGCCGCATAAGCGAGAAGAAATGCGGTCGATAAATAGGAGAACTGCTGCTGAGAAATTGGGATATTACGCTGGATCGTAGAGATCGCCACGGAGATGGTTTGCCGATCAAAGTAGCTGATAGCAATGGCCCCAGCAACCATGGTCACGTAATACCAGCGCCGGTCTATCAGCTCGCCCGTGTCGTAGGTGTTAGATACCATTCCTCTTACGATACGCCGGATATATCAACCCGGCATGGTCAATTGGTACTACCTTTAAGGCCAGAACGTTATACATCAATACGAGCTCTTTGTCTTGAAGGTATTCGGAAACCCTAATAACGCTTGCTGCCGCTAAGATATTATGGATCACTGTTATTAAAACCAGTCTGTCCTTGTCATTTCAGAGTGGTACAACCTTTATAGGAGGTTTGGGTGGGGACTCGTACCAAAAAAGGAGGCCGTAGCCGCCCTGCCATTATTCCAGACCCCACTTATGGCTTGCGCAGCAAGGATGACATCACTTATTGGCTGGTTCTCCGCTTTCAGCAGCTATTGAGTGATGGCGTGCTTAAGCCAGGTACGCGGCTCCCGTCTGAACGTGAGTTGGCGACAAAATTTGGCGTGGCTCGTTCCTCTCTGCGCCAGGCGCTTAAGGTTTTGGAAGTTATGGGAGTCATCACCCAAAGAGTTGGGGATGGCAGTTATCTGAATAACGATGCCTCTGCCGTCTTATCGGTACCCATGGATTTCCTCTTCCTACTGGATGACACATCCGTGCAAGAGCTTGTAGAGATGCGCTTGATCGTGGAACCAGCTTTGGCTGCAAGAGCCGCGGAGCGGGCCACCGCAGCTGACATCGCCTTGATGAAGCAGTCGATTGAAGAATTTGAGCGCAGCGAAGGCGACCGCGTGAAACTGGTGAGTGCCGACTTGCTCTTTCACCGCCGAATCTTTCAGGCCAGTGGCAATCGTTTAAGTGGAAGACTATTTCACATGATTCACCGTGCCATGCTGAACATGATGATGGTGACATCACGTATGGTCGATCTCGAGCACACCTTGAGTTTCCACATTCCGATCATGGAAGCAATCGAGCAGAGAGAGCCGAAGCAAGCATCGCAGCTCATGACGGAGCATCTGATCGACGCGCAGGAATTGATTCTGCACACCCACCGCGAAACCCAAGCAAAGCAATTGGAAGATTATTTTTCCGGCACGCATGTGATGAGGAAACGGAAATAGCCAGCGTAATCGCAGGGCTATGATTTCAAATTGAAAAAATATGGGCTCACTAAGGTCTTGTGGAGCTCTCGCTTACGGATATCGATAATTTGATTGCGCGCATCTTCTGCACGCTTCGCATATTCCACTGCCAGATCATTTTTGATTCCCTGCGAACTAGAACGTTTTACGTATAGATCAATGAGCTGACTGTAAGCCTGATCATCGATGAAAGTTGTTTCCGGGTTGGATAAACGTTTTACATTATCGGCGTGAGTAATAGCGAGCGCCCGGTTGTAAGCCTGAATTGCGCTCTCTGCCCGCCCCATCTTTGCGTAGATACTCCCGAGTCTCGATTCACATACAGCCATATTGATTTGCGCATGAACGTTGGTTGCGGAGAGAGCGAACAATGCCGTGTAGATGTCGAGGGCCTTTTGATAGTCACGCACCGCCTCGCCTGTTTTCCGCGCATTGGCTAAAGCGTCGCCGCGATTTACATAAAGTTGGGCGAGAATTCCTCTTTGTTCGGCGTTCGCCGGATTGTGCGTCTGGACGGTTTCGTTAAATTCAATTCCGCGGTTCATCCAAGTCAAGGCTTGTTTTAATTGACCGCGATTTGCCAGCACGCGGCCCAAATCTACATACACATTGCCAAGGTCCTGCTTGGCCAGCACGTTGCTTGGGTCGGCATCGGAAAGTTTCTGATAGATCTGTACAAGATCCCGCCGGTAGCGCAGTGCATCTTCCCATTTACCATCCGCTTCGTACAGCCATGCAATGCGGTCCTTTACGGCTCCCAGCATTCTGCGAGTGGAAGGAATATCTTCACGCGCGACCAGCCGCTCATTGATCTCCAAAGCGCGCCGATAGTTGCTCGCTGCGCCTTCGTTCTCTCCTAATGCGCGCAGAGTATTTCCGAAATAGACAAGATCATTAATTAAAGCCAGGTTCGAGCTGCGGCTCGAAGGATTCGGTTTCAGCATCACTTCGTCTATCTCAACAGCGCGCCGATAGTCATCGCGGGCATTCTGTATATTTCCCAGATCAACGGCCGACCAGTTTCCACCTTCGATGTGGCCGCGAATTTCATAGACAAATCCTTGTTCGTAGAGAACATCTTCGCTGGCAGGTTTTGCTTCCGCTAGTTTGTCCACTGCGGCCACAGCTCGTTGTATGTACTCGAAGGCTAGGCTGGTATCTCCAACTGAAAGCCTCTGGTAGGCCACACGCCGATAGCATGCCGCTAGTTCCAATTGATCGTCGAGTCCGGCCGCTGGCAAAGCGGCAAGACGGGCGCGAATATTCAGCGCCTTTTCATAGTTCACAAGTCCGCCACGCGTATCGCCCAGATTTGCGTAGCCGTAATGTCCTTGCAAATCGCCAATACGTTCGTAGCCGGTCGCCAGATCACGAAGTAATGACGCTTCATTTCCCGCTTCTGAAGCCAGGCTGTCGAGATATTCGGTTGCATTTTTGAGAAGCAATTCTCTGGCAGGAGCGGAGCCGGGCAGGTCCTGAATGCGATCATGGATATCAAACATTAAAGAGTGGGCCAATTTCCTTACATCGTTGAAGCGGCGTTCGGCGCGCATTCCTTGCGTTTTCGCCAGATCAGCCTGTTCCCGGGCGACGTGGGCTTCGTGCAGCGCAATTGCCAGGCCGCTCACAATTGAAATCGTAACGATTGCGGAAGCCACCACGCCAAGTTTGTGGCGGCTGACGAACTTGGATAGCCGGTAGCTCGCCGTGTCTTTGCGAGCCAACACCGGAAGATGATCCAGATGCCGCTGAATATCTGCGGCAAGATGTTCAGTGGAACTGTATCGCCGCGAAGGTTCCTTCCGCAGAGCCATAAGCACGATGTTGTCGAGATCACCTCGCAGATCGCGGTGCGATTTGTTCGATGAACCATCCCCCACAGCGCTCGGCTTCTCTGGCTCAAATTCGCACACCGCCCTGGCAACTTCGTGTGGAGCAGTCCCTTCTGTCCGGTACGGATGCTGCCCGCTCAGCAACTCATAAAGGATTACCCCGAGCGAATAGACGTCGCTTACTGTGGTTAATGTCTCGCCTCTGATCTGCTCTGGGCTGGCATACGACGTTGTCAGGAGACGGACCATAGACATGGTGGGCTCGGCAATTTGTGTTGAAGGATCTGTATCGAGAAGTTTGGCAATCCCAAAATCCAGCAGCTTGGGTGTTCCGTCAGCGGTTACCAGGATGTTGCCGGGCTTCAGATCGCGGTGAATAATCAATCGTTGGTGGGCATATTGAACAGCGGAGCAGACTTGCAAAAAGAGTTTCAGTCGCTCGGCAGTTGTGAGTTTGTGGGAATGGCAATATTCATTGAGTCTCTGTCCTTCGATCAATTCCATCACGAAATATGGCAAGCCGTCATCGGTAGTGCCACCATCGAGCAAGCGCGCAATATTCGGATGCTCAAGACCAGCCAGAATCTGGCGTTCGTTCTTGAATCGGCTCAGAACTAATCCTGAATCCTGGCCGGCGCGCACAACCTTGAGAGCTACTTGTTTTCGGTATTGATCATCGGCGCGGTAAGCGCGATAGACCTCGCCCATTCCGCCCGCTCCAATTTGTTCAACGATCTGATAGGCACCGACGCGTCGTCCTATCCATGGATTTTTTTCTTCGGGAAGCAGTGCGGCAACGGTCGCTGCAAGTGAAGTTTGGCTTAGAAAATCTGCGCCCGCTTTCTGCTCACGCTGAAGCAGGGCTTCTACATCGTGTCGGAGCAGGTCATCCCCGGCGCAGCTTTTATCTAGATAACCGGTCCGCTCGGGAGGGGCGAGTTCCAGCGCGTTTGCCAGGACATCCTTAATCTTTTCCCAGCGCTCGGGAGTCACAACTCAGCTCCGTCATTCATCTCATGGAGCAACCATAGGCGCGCGGTCGCCCATTCCCGTTTTATTGTGGCGGGGGAGATGTTCACCGCCTCCGCTGTTTCTTCAATGGAAAGTCCGCCAAAGAAACGCAACTCCACGATTTGAGATTGGCGCGGATCAAGGGAAGCCAACTGCTTCAGAGCGTCATCCAGTGCTAGAAGATCAAGGCTGGTTTGTTTTGCAACCGCAGATGCCTCGTCCACTACCACTGTGACAGCATTACCTCCTCGCTTTGCGGCGGTATGTTTTCGCGCATGATCCACTAAAATTTGCCGCATGATTTGTGCTGCCAGCGCAAAGAAGTGGGCACGATCGCGCCAGTCGATGGAATCGTAACGGACCAGGCGCAGATAAGCCTCATGGACCAGTGCTGTTGGTTGCAGGGTATGGCCGCTGCGCTGTCCGGAGAGACAACGCCGGGCAATTCTCCGCAGTTCGTTGTAAACCAGCGGTACCAACGCTTCGCGGGCGGAGGTATCTCCGCTGCTCCACCGCGTTAACAACTCAGTAACAGGATAGGAAGTTCCAGGAGGCACGCTTTCCCTAGGGCGCTTCGGGGATAGCAAAAAGTACCCCGACCGTAACGGAAAGTCAATGAATCCTTCGAGTTGTGATCGATTTGGCGGTATCGCGATTCGGACATGAGCTAGTTTTGCTGGTTTTTACGTTAAGACCAGTAAAGGCGGAAATGCAGCAAGCCTTCTACCTTTTAGGAGATAACTATGCCTGCATTACCAGTCAGCTGTCAGGGCTGAATGGGCAAATAAAACAGATAGATGACGTAACCGTGGAGTATCATCTCTACCCCACGGGTCAGGATAAGTCTGTCCTCGATAACGTACTAAAAGGCAAAGCGAAGTCTGATGGCGAAGCAGTTTCACTCCGCTGATGCAGCAGGCAGCGAACAATGTCTTGACTCAAGTGACAAAAAAATAACGACGAGTTCGTCAATACTTCCATGAAACATACACTCACACACTGCTTCGTATCGTTTTTCGTTTTGTTCATATCGATTTTGACGCCTACATCAGTTTTCGCTCAGTCTGCTGCACCCATCTGGACAGGCAGCATCACGTGCCAGTTGGACGACGAAGAGCAAGGCGCCTACCAACGTCAGGAAATACAAACCTGGACGCTGAGCGGTGCTTCTACTTCTGCTCCAGGATCAATGCCAATCTATTCAGCGACGTGGACGGTTCAGGCGCAGGGGCAGCTGCTCCGGCAACAAGGGCCGCAGGCCACGAGTATTCAATGGATGGCCAATGTTCCCGCACCCGGTGGTCAGCCGCCAACGGTTAATGTGGTGATCACCGTTCGTGCCTCCGATAACCGTCTGATGATCAAACAATGGAGCACCCTCATAAGCGCACCCAACGCGATTAACGGGCGGCGGCAACTTTTTGTGAATGGGGTTCCGCAGGGGCAACCGGCTACGTTCGTTCGCCCGCTGCCTGAGTGGGCGTTCCCCCTGATTGAAGCGTCTCCCACCGACACAATGATTACTGGCTCGGCCCAAATTCAGACAGAGGGTACCACTGCAGAGTTAACGCATCGCTACGGAAGCAGTGCGCCTTCGGCGATGTGCCAATGGAGACTAACCAAGGGAGGGCAAAACCTTGGCACGGGTCCTATGGGCAATGCGACTCAGAACCAAAATCAGCAGAACCCTTACGGAAATTCCGGCACGCAGAACAACAATAATCCGAATGGAATGGGAGGTAGTGGATCTCAGAACCCGAATCAACAAAGTTCTCAAACCGGTAGCACTACCCCCACGCCAGCCAGCAATCCGAATTGTGACTCACCAACTGCGGTGCAAAAGTCCTTCGAAGCCATGAAGGCCAATATTAAATCGAGCTATGACGCCTTAATTCAAGGGACAACGGATCAGGCGCAGATAGCTTCACTCACTCAGCAGGAACAAAGAACGCTCGCAAGCCTGACATCGCAAGAGCAACATGACATGCAAAAAGCCGCAGCCGATGGATGTACCGGCGTGGGCCATAGCGGAAACACGCAGACTCAGTCGAATCCTCCGGTTGGTTCCAATCCTCCGACCGGAGGCGGACAAAACCAAACGGGCTCCGGTTCGAGCCCTACGACGACAGTCACCACGCCGACCATTACATCCATCAGTCCGAAACAGGTGACATGTGGTCAGGTTACGTCTTTCCAAGTGACCGGACAAAACACACACTTCGCACAGGGAACGACAACCGCGGATTTTGGACCGGGCTTTCAGCAAATGACTTTGAGTGTCGGAGGTCCTACAAGCTTCTACGCTCATGAGTACGTCCATGCTGTTGCTAACGCGGGTCCCCACACCGTGACTGTAACCACGGGTAGTGAAGTATTGACAACCAGTTTTATGGTAAATGCCCCCTGCAATCCGGGCCCACAGCAAGCTTTTCTGTATTTGAACCAGAATTCGGGCCCACAAGGGGCAAAAAACCTCGTTGTACAACTCTCTGGCCAAGCTGCCCAGCGAGCGTATTTTGTTCAGGGCGTGACCACAGCAGATTTTGGGCCGGGAGTCACAGCGAACCTGACGGTAAATTCGCCGACGAGCGCGACAGCGGTGCTTAACATTGACCCTTCGGCTACTCTCGGCCCGCGCGACGTCTCGCTCAATACCGCCGGAGAGTCCATCACTGCTAGTCAAGGTTTCACCGTTACGTTGGCGCCAGGATCTACTCCGCTTGTAAACCTGACGACTTCTTATGTTGGAAACGGGAGTGGGCAGGTTACGGTGACGCCTGCTGGAATCTCATGCGGTGCCAATTGTTCGCAGTATCCGAGTGGAACGACTTTGACATTGACCGCGACTCCCAATAGTGGGTCTAAGTTCATGGCATTCGGAGGCGGGGTTTGCGCTACAACCAACCCCTGTAGCTTTGCAATCACCACTTCTACCGCGGTCACAGGCATATTTCATCTGGGCGATTCCGCCACGAGTGGGCCGGTGAATCTTACTGCCTCCAGTAGTGGAACTGGAAGTGGCAGTGTCGCGATGACGCCTGTCGGCACGGCCTGCGGCACAAACTGCATGCAATACAACCCTGGCACAGCAGTGACCGTGATTGCTGTCCCCAACAGCGGGTCAACGTTCTCAAGTTTCAGTGGCGGTGGATGCGCTTCGACCAATCCATGCAGTTTCACAATCACTGCCACGACCACTGTGGCAGCCACCTTTACCCTCAACAGTTCTTCGAGCGGATCCAGCGGTTCCACCGGGATTCCTATGGCCACGGGATCAACTCACGTGGCTTCTATGGGGCTGCTGACTGGAGTATCTCCGGCAACCAATAGCGGCCAGCAGAATGTCACCGTGACATTAACCGGGCAGCTCACTAATTTTGTAGACGGAAAAACAACCGTAAACTTTGTGCGGACGTCGCAGCCTGGCCCGTCGGTGAGTGTAAATGCAGCCGTGATGAAGAACTTGTCGCCCTCCGGCCCGCCACCGGTGCAAGTGGGGACGGTCAAGGTGAATTCCAAGACCAGTGCAACTGTAACTTTGAGCATGAACCCGTCAACTGCTGCGGGGACTTACTCCATCACAGCGACGACGCCAACATCCTCTGGAACACCGGAAGTTGTCACTCTAAACGACGGCTTTACCGTGACCACGACGCCGACGCTGAACATAACTCCCGGCACCATTGGAAACACCGGCATGGGGAAAAACACGGGTTCGAGCCAAACTCCTGCCGCGCCTGCCTCTGCAAAGTACCGAGTGACCATTACTGGGTTGATGTGCATGAAGCACATCAGTTCAAACGATGCCGTTTACGCAGCTGCGGTAGTTCGGCAATATGACCGCCGAAATAATCAAAATACAATGTTCACCAACCTCAATACCTGGGTTTATGGCGACATTAATGGAATGATAAGCCAGCGCAAGCAGGCGGGAACGCGCGGCCCCGGGGGAGGGATAGGGGATGGAGATCTTGTTCCCACTGGCTTCATGCCAGGCTCAAGAGACGCCATGCCCACTCCACAAGTGAATAACCTGCTTCCGCTAACGCTATGGGAAGGAACACTAACCGATGGTGTCGATGCGCTGGTTATTTCCCCGAGCCTCTGGATTAATTATGGCGACAACCCATTATTCAGTACGTGGAACCAAAACCAGGACTCCTTCAACAATTCCATATTGATGGACCCTCGCGTACAAAACCAAATCAATAATCAGACACTCGGCACGATTGTTCTTGGGCCGGGTGCAAACGTATCGGGGAGTGTGGCGCAAGCAACGGTCCATGACGCAGCCACAATGATACTTGACACCATTCTTGTTATTCCTTTCGTTGAGTTGCAGGGCGGCCCCTCGCACGATCGGCCTGTCGGACTAGCCGATGCCAACCCCTCCGACCCTACCTCGTCCACAATACTTCCGAATACCACGCTTGTTCTGACTCGGGAGATGATCGAGAAACGTTTGGGCAGTGGCAGCTGGATGATGATGCCGATCGATTTGAATGACACCGCACACTCATTTACCGGCCTGATTGGTGCAGACCGTCCAGGAGAGTACCAGATGTTCATTCAGATTGAGAGACAGTGAAAGGAAAAGTAGTGGTCTAAGTGAGCACACTATGCGAAATGGAACGATTTTGTTTTTGATCTTTGGGCTTGCGTTATGCGGCGTATTGGCAGCAGACAATATCGAGAAAGCTGAAAAAAAAGAGCTTGAGAAACAGGCCAAGGCGCTGATCTCCGAGGCTAAGTCCCTGGAAAAATCTGGGAAACTTGCCGAGGCGCGCGATAAGTATACGGAATCGCAATCATTGATTGAAATCGGCGAAGCCACAGATGCCATTAAACGTTTGGACAGCGAAATCAAAAACCGCGTCAAAGATGCGCTTAACGAGTCGCGCAAACTTTACGAGTCCCACAGATACCAGGAAGCCGCCTCTAAACTCGAAGAAGCTGCAAAGCTAGGCGAATCGCAGGCTGCACTTACCTACAATCTTGCACTCTGCTACCAGCAGTTAGCTGACGCGCAAAAGGCTCGTGAATATCTGGACAAAGCCAGAGCAAGCACAGCCGATCCCAAACAAAAGCAAAGACTCCAGCAGGTTTTAACTTATTTTGTGACTGGGGAGAATGGGTCAGGGGTCAGCGAAGCTAACAAAGAGCAAATCAATAAGCTGAACCTGCTGACTGATAGTGTCGGCATGGAGGCATCACTCGAAGACGAGCTAGGGCGTGAAGAAGAAGCATTCGCGGACTCTGACGATTTTGCGACTCCGCCAGCTACGCAGGTTGCGCTCAAGACAACTCCACGAACCGACAGCAGCAGCCACTCAATAGTCAGCCATCGAAGAAGTTTGTGCACTGAGCTTGACGCTCTTAAGTCCACACTGGCCGAAAGTCCCGCCGCAATTTTTGATCGTGCCAACTGCGCGGAAAATAACGGTCGGCCTACTGAGGCGGCACATCTGCTGGAAAAATACCTGGAACTGTCGCCCCATGCACTCGATGTCAGCGATGTCCGTGTTCGGATAGCGGAGATGCAATTTTTAGTGGCTTTATCTGGGGCAAATGCTCCGGAACTCCGCCGCCAATACGCCGCTGCGTATGGTTATTTAGCCGAACGCAAATATGATCGCGCGTTGACCGCTTTCAATCTATCGAACAAGTTGTTCCCCGACTTCCCGCTGACCTATTGGAAACTCGGCTTGCTTTATGAAGCTATGGGGGACGTAGATAAATCGAAGGAGAACTTCACTCGCTATCAGCAATTGGTAGCTGACCAGAGCGCGAAGGATGAAGCAGACCTGCACCTCAAAACGCTCGACGCCAAGAAAACGAAATACGACGAAGAAGTAAGCGATGCGGAAGACATTCTCTCGGACCTCTTCAACCGTGGCATGAACCTCACCTTCAACATGGACGCAAACAGGCAGCACATTCGTGCGCGCCGCGCGCAAATCAAGAGAAAGCAAGACCGCGCCAAAGACAGATACCGGGTTGGCGGATTCGCTGTACCTTATGCATATGCCCAGCAGCAACTCTCACAAGCCAGCGAACACCTGCAGGTTGCACTCGCTCTTTTTCCGCTTGGTGCGGAAGCGAACGAGCTGATGGGACAGGTTTTTCTCCAGGCGAATGATGGCCAGTCCGCTATCAGAAGCTTTGACGCTGTAGCCAGCCAGGGCCTGCCTGTGTTTTTTTATGCCGAAATGCGCGGACGCAATCTGGACCACGCGGTCAAGTGCGAACTAACCAACAACCACATACGCGTGATCATCCTTTCCTCCTACGATAAAAAGGAAAGACCGATGCCTCCCTCCATGCAAGCGGGAGACGATGGGCTGGGAGACCTGACGTTGCTACCTTCCGACGACCGGAAACCGTTTGAGTCTGTCGAGTTAAGCCTCAGCGATATTCATAAAATCGAAACCAACAAAGGAGTCATTTTCGTCCGGCAAGGCAAAAATGGAAAGCAGGGGTTCATACTGTCTCCCATCTATCTACCTTCCTACACGCCAGTGGAAGGGCCGCCCGCCCGCAGGTTCGCTAACAATTACACGCGACTATTTATCAGATATCCAGGTCTCGAAGATTCAAAGCTCGGCGCTGAAGGCATGACTGGCGGCGAGAAGTTTGCCATGGGCTATAACCTCGCCACTGCTGGTTTCAACATTGCCACAAACTTGAACCCTATTGGAGCAATTGAAGCCACCCGCAACGCCATCTTCATCGCACAAACCATTCACTCGGCCATGACCTCGTTGAATGTCAGTCTCGCTGCATGGCAGCGCAGTGTGAACGATCAGCAAGAACTTTTGGCAGGAGAGTCTTTCAAGCAGATTCCGAGTCAACCCGTCAGCCTGGCGTTTGTACAGGACATGAAATGAATCAGTGCTCGTATCCTCCGCTTTGCAGTGAAACCTTGCCTCGGAACATGCGATACACAAGAACGAAATAGCCGATCGCTAATATCATTCCTAAAGTCCACCAGATCAGTCCAACATGCAAGGTGTGCGGCCCGGAAAGAGCGTTGTTGATCGTGATGTCATTGGCGGATCCGGTTGTCGCGGGCAGCAGCCGGGGATAAAGTCCGACTGCCGCTCCAACTAGCATTACAGTTAGAAATATGCACGAACATGCGAAAGCATTACGGTCAGCTCCGCCACGCCCGAAGTACCGTATTCCCAGGAGCGAAAACACGACCGCGAAGGGAATGGCATAGGTCAAAGGATAGTGGCGGTAGTTGGAAAGCATATCAGCGCGCGCGATCACTGAAGCCGGAAGGCTCACCATCGTAAAAACTAAAAGTGCGATCCATAAACGTCCTGCCATTTGGCGCGCCCGTAGCTGTAAGTCTCCTTCAGTTTTGACGGCAATATAAAGCGCTCCATGCAGGCTAAGCGCGATTAGCGCGATCACCCCGCCGATAACGGTGTACCAATCGAGAATCCCTGGCTGTGGCCCAACCCGCCAATCCGTCCACAATGGCAGAAAGAAATATCCATCCGGCTGAATCGGTACTCCCCGAATTACATTGGCTAGCGCCGCGCCATAGAAAATCGCCAGCAGCGCACTGGAAAAAAAGAAAAGCCCGTCAAAGAAAGTCTTCCACACTCCCATAGGCACTTGCATGCGCAGTTCGATCGCGCAGCCACGCATGATCAGGAGCCACAGCACAATCATCAGGGCGAGATAAAAACCACTGAACGCGGAGGCATAAAGAAGAGGGAAGGCGAAGTACAACGTGCCGCCGCCTGCCAGCAGCCAGACTTCGTTTCCATCCCAAACCGGGCCAATGCTCCGCAACATGAGTTGCCGTTCTTCTTCTGTCCGGGCCAGGAACAGATGCAGGATGCCGACTCCCAGATCGAAGCCGTCGAGCACGACATACGCTACCAGCATGACCGCTACCAGCCAAAACCAGATGAATCCCATGTGCTCTCCTATGCCTCCATCATCGTGAGACCCTTGGCGTCCGCGAGTTGGCGGATTTCAGGTCCCTTGCTGATGATGCGGTAAACCAGCACGATAAAAAGAACTGAGAGAACGGTGTACATGCCCATGAAGCCGAGCAGGGTAAACAATCCGTTCCCCGCAGATACATATTTTGAGTAGCTGGCAGAGGTGCGGATCAGACCGTACACCACCCAGGGCTGACGTCCGATTTCTGCGGTCATCCATCCTGCGGTATTAGCGATGTAGGGGAGGGGAAAGCTCAACAGCAGCGGCCACAATGCCCACCGCGTATGAAACAGGCGGCCTTTCCATAAAAGAAGGGCCGCCAAAAGCATCAGAGCGACGAAGTAAGTCCCAAGTCCAGCCATGATGTGGTAGCTGTAAAACAACAGGGGAAGGGGGGAGGGCCACTGATCGCGCGGTATCTGGTCAAGTCCTTGTACTTCGGCGCGCGTTGTTCCATAGATCAAAAAGCTCAACACATCGTTGACCACTAGAGGATTGTCGATTCGCTGATTTACTTCGTCGGGCTGGCCCATCAGCACAATCGGAGCGCCTTTTTGCGTGGTGAAGAGTCCTTCCATAGCAGCAACGGCAGCCGGCTGATGCTTGGCCATGTAACGCCCATGCAGGTCGCCAGTGGGAAAGATCTGCGTCACGCATGCGATTGCTCCCGCAACTACACCCACGCGCAGGAATATTTTTCCGTGCTCAGAATGCCGATTCTCCAACACATAAAACGCCCCTACTGCCGACATGACGAATGATCCCGTAACGACCGCCCCGGACATGTTGTGAGAGTACTGAAGCAATGCCCACGGATTGGTGAGCAGGCCCCAAAAGCTGGTGACCTCATACACACCATTCGGGAGCACGGTGTAGGCCACAGGATGCTGCATCCAGGCGTTGGTCACGATGATAAAAAAGCCGGAAATCCATGAGCCCACAAATACAAGAAATGCCGATGTCCAGTGTCCCCATGGCGAAAGCCGTTTTTCTCCGAACAGAAACAAGCCAAGAAAAGCGGACTCCAGAAAGAATGAGAAGACACCTTCCATGGCCAGTGGCTGCCCGATTACACCGCCTGTCGTTCGCGAGAACTGCGCCCAGTTGGTTCCGAACTGGAACTCCATGGGGATTCCAGTGACCACACCGAGCAGAAAATTGACGGCGAATATCTTGGCCCAGAAGCGAGCCGCTTCGTTGTAGCGTTCGTTTTTACAGCGAATGGCAATGGTTTTGAGCGCTACGATCAGCAACGCCAAGCCCATGGTTAATTGAGGAAATAAATAGTGATAAGTAATGGTAAAGGCGAAATGAATTCGATGGAGAACTAGCGCATCCATGATGTCCTTGTTGTACGTGTGCTCCAATTTTACAGCGCTTGAAAAAGGAAGGTTCGCAAAAACACGATGGTTGTCGTAATGAAACGAGTCACCATGGAGCGTGATTGGAATCACATTTGTCATGCGGAGTATCATTTTTCGAGGGACATCTCCAAAAGTGCTACGACCTATGGCAGGAAAACACGACTTGCGTCCTGATAGAATTTGGGTTTAGGAGCCCCTTGAAAACAAAAGCCAAAGTGGCGTTAGCGGTTGCCGTCATGCTTTTTGCCTGGCGAATGCAAGCAGCCACCGACTCATCTGCTGCCACCATCCGCAGCGTGAGTGTTCTTGGCGCGGGAAATACCCTGGAAGTCGAAGTTGTTGCCAGCAAACCAATTCAGCCACAAGCGCAGACGATTACAGGGCCGGATAGGCTCATACTTGATTTTCCTAACGCGATTCCCGATGCCAAGCTGCGCAACGTCAATGTCGACAAAGGGGAACTCAAACAAGTTCGTGTTGGCCGATTCTCCTCGAATCCGCCGGTCACACGTGTGGTATTAGATTTGAAGTCTGCGCAGCCATACCAGCTTTTTCCCGCTGGCAAAACAGTGATCGTGAAATTGGCTGCTGCCTCTGTAAATCAGTCACAACCAAATACAGCAGCAGCTGCTTCAGTTCCACCTACCGCGCCACCGCGCAAGGTTGAGGTTCGTTTCTCAAATGGCAAATTGAGGATATGGGCTGACAAAGCCACGTTGGCGGAAGTGCTGACCGAAGTCCACCATCAAACCGGCGCCGAAGTGACGATTCCGCCCGGTTCTGGGCAAGACCCTATCGTTGCGGATTTGGGCCCAGCGCCTCCGCGCGAAGTGCTGGCCGGACTGCTCTACGGTTCGCAGTTCAACTTCGTGATCATTGGCGCTGATAACGACCCTTCTCAACTGCGAGGAATTTTCCTGACGCCGCGCCAGGGTGGTTCAGGAGACAGTGGGATGTCCTATCCCGCAGTGCAAGCCGCACAGATGCGCCAGGTTCAGGAATCGGCAATGTCTGCTCCGGAAGCCGACAATCCTCCGCCTGAGGCTTCGCCGAGCAATGCTGAACCGGAGATGGTGCCAAACCCACCTACTCAGCCGGAAGAGAACGCGCCACCGCAGTAGCGCTACATTCTTGAATAAATAATCTGAATCAGGGTGTTTGTACCAAACGGACCGGAATTGGAGATGATCCCCCAGAGATCGTGTTGACAGTGGGTGGATCAGTAACGACGACGTTTTTACAACCCACTGCATTTAAGATGATCGCGTGGAATTGATGGTTCCCGCCGGATGTTTCCTTTACTCCGAGTTGCAGAAACCCTATTACTGTAGCTGGTGTTGGGTCTGGGAAACTGCACGGTCCATTGCCTGAGCTCGCTCCACACATACTATGTCCGTCGTACAAAAGTGCCGTAACAATGGAGTCGCTTCGGCTAAGGTTTTGGACGCCGTGCAGCGCGGTATTCGGATTGTTGGATCCGCCGGTAATACGAAGAACAGGAGGGGTTCCACCGACGCTGAGGTCATCTTGCCCTGCAGAAAAGTTATTATCTGCATGAATAAGGCATCGAGTGCCTACAACTGTGGGTGTTCCGTTCAGTGAAGTTTCATCTTCGACTAAAATCCCAGACGAAGATCCTGGACCTATCTGCTGTCCACAATAGAACTGTAGATTCGTAGCGCAAGCAATGTTGTCGATATATCCATCCCCGTGTCCGACGGAGGCGTCGCAGCCGGAAGCAAGACAGGTAGGCGTGCTGGGATAGTTCAGTCCATAAAACGATAAGCCCGGTGCGCTCCCCTCCAAATTACCACCGGTTTTTCCGCTTAAGGTTCGTTGCAAAGCAATCTGTGTGCCAATGAATCCATTGTCTTGCACCGTGCCATCAGTCGTATTGATGAAATACCCGCTCGCACCTTGAGGGCAATTTAATGAATTTACATTGGGATTGCAATTGGGGATTAACCAGGGGCGTACTCCGGTCAAGACGATCTCTGGCGTATCGTGGCCCGACTTATTGTAAGCCTCAGCTGTAGCGGTTGCACTGATCACGCTCGGTGTGACTCCGAAGATTCGTGAAAAATAAGCCGGGGCACCTGTCTTTTCTACCGTCACACTAATCCTCGGATTCCCATGGGCAGGAGTTCCTCCCGGATCAAAATTGCAAGTGATATTCCGTATGGTTGCAGGTTGACCCGCTATTAGGTTGGCACTTGCGGCCATTGCAGCCTGCTTGTTTGCCGCTGCTGAGGAACCTGGTCCTCCACTGATGCAGAGCGTCGACGGCAGTGTCCAGTTGTCTGGAGCGGATGTGTATCCGGAAGTAACAAACATGCGAGCACCAGCTAGCGCCGCCGCATCTGCCGCGCGCTGGGCCTCCGTTCGTGCGACGTAGAGAGACGCGACGTCAATTGCGAGGGCAGCCATTGCGACAAGAACCAATAACGTAACGCCTACAATTAATATAGTGACTCCGCTTTCGCCCGTTCTTGCAGGAGGTGTGAAACGCATATTTATTCCTATTCCAATTCCTGCATACTAGCGGTGACAGTAATCGATGAACTCAAGTAACTGGCGTTACGGTCGAGCAATTTGAACGCTTGATTAAACTGCCATTGATATGGATAGATTAAGGTGATTTTTGTGTTCTGTATATGATAAGCCGCCGTATCAAAAGGCGCGGGCAACGCACCCGTAGCCGAGCTTAAAGTGCCTCGCTCAACTTTGAGACTCATTCCGTTGCAACCTCCGTCGAATGTCCAGGTGAATGTGCCCGAAGAATAGCTCGCGGACGCCGTCCCAAGGTTACATGTGTCTACATTGCTTGCGGCTAGAGTACTGACTACGACGTCGCGGACCATGCAAACTGATACTGGCGCATTGCTACAGCCCGCCGCTTCCTGTACAGGACGCTGCTGGCTTGATGCGAGGCGAGCACCTTCCCGCACTGCGGCAGTAAGTTTTTGTTTGACTGTGAACGCCGTGCCGAAATCATAAATAGAAACAACCATGACTACTAAAAGTGGAAGCGAAACGGCGAACTCAATAATTTCGGTACCGTCCGACTTTCTTAGCCATGCAAGAACCCGGCGACAACGAGTATTAATTTTGGGTTCAGACCCGTCGGGTGCTTTCATTGTTCCTCTTTGGATTGCGCTTGGGCATTGATGGTAACCCCTGCACTCAGTGGGACAAGGGTTGGGGGGCAGCAGCTGAGTCCGTTCAGATTAAAACCGTAACGATACTTAAAGTGCGCACGAAAGACATTAACCGGCGTTCCACTGGTAGTCACTGACACCGTATCGATTCCCCAATTTGTTTTCTTGGATGGGTCAAGGTGTGCTGCCTGTAGAATCGGGTCGACTACGTTAGTCTCAATATCAGCTGTGTCGGCTGCAGTGTTTAAGCAAGTTGCGCAAGTGTGGAGTACCTTAGCTTCGGCAGCTGCGCGGGCAGCACGGTTCACAGTGGTATAAATATTGAAAGCCCTTCCAAACCACAGAATGCCAAAAATCATCATGACAAGCATGGGTACAACTGCGGCAAACTCCGCAATCTGTGCACCGCGTTCTTGCCACAGCCATGACACAATTCGCTTCACTTTGGACTCCATAACACCGTCACCGCACAAGCGGCTACCGTAATCGCCACTCCCACCCCAAACGGAATCTTGAGCGAGTCGGGATTATCGAGCGAAACCTCCGACCCCGGCATATGAAATGTCAGCAGGGAACCGACCATGGAAGCGAGGTTCCGCACCGTCTGCCAAATTCGCCGTTTCCAGATGATTACACCCAACGCCATAATCCCATTCACGAGGAACGTGCCCAATAGAACTAACAACAATCGTTGCGGCCCGAGGAACGCTCCCAATGCACCTACCAATTTCCAATCACCGGCACCCAAACTGCGAATTGCTACAAAAGGCAGTAAGAGAAGCAATCCCAACCCCGCTCCCAACAAAGCCGACTTACATCCCGACCAACGAAAAATAATCGAATTTGCGAGGACTCCAACCACTAGCCCGGGTACGGTCAGCCAATTGGGAATCCGCCGCGAGCGCCAGTCGGTCCATCCTGCGATCAGGGAAAACACCGCCGCCAGCACCCAGATTTTTATCATGTTTCCAGCAGTAATTTTAGGGGAGAAATGGCCGAAGTGGGCTGGAAATTCGCGGCTGGCATACACTCGGTAAAAACTTGACCCTGCGCCTTTTAACGCAGGGTCAAGGAAATTAACATTTTACGAAAAACGATTACTGGCTGAGGGTCGGATGGCCAGTCCGCTCCGCAATGACCTTACGGGCATTTTCTGCCAATGCCCGCGCTTGCGGTAGCAGTTCCAGCGCCTTTACCACCTGCGGATCAGTTTCCGCCCGTATCTTGAGGCCTTCCTGTTGCCCGAAGGCATCCACGAAGATTTCGCTCTTGATGTTGGCTTTGACCCAATCCATGTTTTCCAACATGTCGGCTTCAGAGTACTGGACTTTTTCTTCGTCCATAAATTTACGGAAGTCGTTCATGAGCGCATCATCCACTTCAAATTTTTCTTCAGAGGGATGGTGCGTGATCACATAACGCTTGGCAAAGTTGAAGAAGACGTAATGCTGGAGCATCGAATCTTGAAACTTGTTGCTCTTGATTGGCTCGATTTTGACGTCGGGAGTAATGCCACCGCCGCCATAAACCGTGCGTCCGCTGTCGGTCAGTTTGACCTCTTTGTCGCTGGTCTGATCGATTTTGTCGCGATTGTAGTAATAGTCATACAGCGACACGTTCGTGTAGTCGCGCTGAATCAGGCGTCCGCTCGGCGTGTAGTACTTGGCTGTAGTCAGCGCCAGACCGGTGTTTTCTGAGAGCGGATAAACCGTCTGTACCAGACCCTTGCCAAATGTAACTTCGCCGACGATCAAGCCGCGATCATGATCCTGAATCGCACCGGAAACAATTTCAGCCGCAGATGCAGTCCCACGGTTGACCAGTACAACCAGCGGATATTCCTTGCCGCCGTTGCCATGTGTGGCTACGTAACGCTTTTCGGAAGAACTGCGTCCATGATGCGAAACAATCACTTGCCCTTTGCGAAGGAATTTGTCCGCAACGCCAACGCCCTCGCTCAACAATCCACCGGGGTTCTGGCGGAGGTCAAGGATCAAACCTTTCAAGTCGCCCATTTCATCGAGCGCTGCGGCAACCTCGTGTTCGGTCGTTTCGTTGAACCCGGACACGTGCATGTAGCCAACGCCGGGACGGATCATGAAATGCAGGTCAACGCTGTAACGGGGAATCTCGTCGCGAACGACTGCAAACTCAATAGGCTTCTCCGCTCCTTCGCGAAGAACGGTGATGTGGACCGTGGTTCCCTTGGGTCCTTTAAGAAGGTCGGCAACGTCGCCGGTCGTCATGTTGTCGGTCGGCTTGCCATCGACGGCAATGATGATGTCGCCAGGGCGAATGCCCGCGCGGTATGCCGGCGTTCCTACAAACGGCGCGATGACGATGACCTTGTTATTGCGCGGTCCGACGGTCATACCCACGCCGTAATACTTGCCGCGCTGGTCTTCTTTCAACAGGGAATATGATTTTGGATCAAAGAAATTAGAGTGCGGGTCGAGCACATGCAGCATGCCCGGGATGGCGCCGTTGTAGATGGCTTTATCCGGATTGACCGGCTCAGCGTAGTTCTCCTCGACCACTTTGTAAACTTCTGCAAACTGGTTAAGGCTGTCGCGGACATCGCCGTCGTTGTTCGAAGCTGTTGCCGCCGCTGGGGTCCGCTGTGCGAAGAGAAGGCCTAAATATCCGCAAACGGTAAGAAATAAGACCATTGCGATGACGGTACGAGAACTACGGGCCATCAGGAAATCCTTTTGTCGGAGTAGGTTAGCCCCACCCAGAACGCACTAATTTTACGCAGTATACCACCCCCTCCAAGCCCCCGAAATGACCATTCTGTGCCATTGGTAACCAGAGGGAAAACAAGGCGAAACCTATGTGTATGATGCGCCGGAATGGGGCAAAGTTTCCATTTCCCAACCGCTTGTTTCGTACGCAATTTGCCATTGGCTTTGCCGGGATGGAGCAACCGCAGTATGATGAGTGCATGAATCTCGGTTTTTCAGAGATGATCTTCCTGTTCTTTTTGGCCCTTCTGATCTTCGGTCCCAAAAAGCTTCCAGAGATTGGCCGTCAAGTAGGCCGCGCGCTCAATGAGTTCAAGCGCGCCTCTGACGAGTTCAAATCGCAAATCCAATCCGAGATCAACAAGATTGATGTCGAAGAGGGTAGCCATGTGATTCTTCCGCCTGCCTCTGAGCCGGTGGGGGCGATAGCTTCGGGCTCGCTGCCGGCGGAAACATCTTCGCCTACGATCGAATCTACTTCTACTGAATTGTCCTCGCAGGCCCACGATGCCTGAAATGGTTGCCGATCTTCCTCCCGGCGGTGAGCAGGAACAAGACGCACTGCCAGCGATGAGTTTTCTCCAGCATTTGGAGGAACTGCGCCGAAGAATCATTTATTCGATCATCGCGGTAGCGGTCGGCTTTGTTGCGTGCTGGGGATACGCAGAGAAGATTTACGGCCTCATGCAGCAACCGATTGTCAAAGTTTTGCGTGACAACGGACTGCCTGACAAACTCGTAGTTCTTGCTCCTACCGACGCTTTCAATATCTACCTCAAAATCGGATTTATGGTAGGGCTGTTCGTGGCCTCACCGTTTGTTTTGTATCAGATCTGGATGTTTATCTCCCCCGGTCTTTACCGCAATGAGAAGCGTTATGTCATTCCCTTCATGGTTTCGACTGTGCTTCTCTTTATCTCGGGTGGATTGTTCGGTTTTAAGGTCGCTTTCCCGGCGGCTCTGGATTTCTTAATCAAATACGGTCATCAGTTCACGCAGATGATCACGGTCACGGAATATACGGATCTATTCCTGACGATCATCATTGGACTCGGACTGATTTTTGAACTCCCTATCCTGGTTTTCTTTTTGGCCCTCATGGGCATTGTCACGGCTGGATGGATGTGGCGCAATCTTCGCTATTCAATTCTAGGCATCTTCACGATCGCGGCCATTGTGACGCCCACCACGGACATTGTGAACATGTGCCTGTTCGCGGCGCCGATGGTGATTCTGTACGTGATCAGTATTGCGATTGCCTGGTTTGTGCATCCACGGCAACGTAAGGCCCGAGCGGCGCGCAAAGGCGAGTGATGAACAACTCAAGATCCGGCAGAGTAAGCCCGGATTATTTCAGCAATAAATTTAGATTTGCCTTTACGCTGATTACATTGGCGTTGCTTCTTTCTGCCTGCGCGCGGCAGGAAAAGGCGGAGGCATCATCGCCCGATCCTGCTCCCGCTGCCGCAACTCCCGCACCTGTCGTGTCTGGTCCACCGCCTGCTTTTAACTCAGGTCGCGCATGGCGATATGTGAGAGAAACCATCGCATTCGGAGCCCGGCCCATCGGCAGCAACAATCACAAAAAACTTGAGGCTTACATCACTTCGCATCTCAAGGGAGATCAGGTTGAGGATGACGCATTCGTCGCCGATACTCCTGCTGGCAAGCTGCCTGTGCGCAATATCATCGCGAAGTATCCAGGCACCAAGGATGGAATTATCGTAATTGCCGGTCACTACGACACCAACTATCCATTGCAGAACACCGGCTATGTTGGTGCCAATGACGGAGGTTCTTCCACGGCAATTTTATTGGAATTTGCCAACCAACTTCGGGGTAAGAAGCGCGACGGATATAGCGTTTGGCTAGTCTGGACAGATGGGGAAGAGGCGATTAAGACATGGACTGCCACCGACAGTGTGTACGGCACGCGCCATCTTGCGGAGAAGTGGCAAAACGACGGCACCTTAAAAAAAATCAAAGCCTTCATCGTTGCCGACATGATTGGGGATGCAGACCTCAATATTGATCGCGATCAGAACTCAACTGCATGGTTGGAAGACCTGGTTCTGCAAGCAGCCACGAAGCTCGGCTACCAGTCACATCTTTTTGCCCGGCAAATCGCAACCGACGATGATCACACGCCTTTCGTCCAGCGCGGAGTTCCTTGTGCCGATTTGATTGATTTCGATTACGGGTACAACAACGTGTTCTGGCACAATCCCCAAGACACCATCGACAAACTTAGCGCGGCGAGTCTTGAGATCACAGGCAACGTGATTTTGGAAACAATCCGACTGCTGGACGCGCGCTAGCCCTCTTTTCCTTTTTCAGTTTCTGGGTTCTAATCACAAGCCTATGCGCAAAACCGTACTTTGCCTTGCACTGCTGGCATCCTCTCTAGCCCCGGCCATCGCTCAAGAGGCTGTGAACCGCGTCATTGACGAAGCGCTCAAGCCCTCGCCTCTCGAAACCAACCTGGCTCGCCTGACCGATCAAATCGGTGGCCGGGTCCCGGGAACTTTCGCCATGAAGTCGGCAGAGCGGTGGGGTATCGACGCTTTTACATCCGCAGGTGGGGAAAATGTGCATACCGAAAATTTTCAGATACAAGCATCGTGGTCCGAAGGCGCAACCAAAATGAAGGTGGTTTCTCCCGAACAATTCGAAGTTCGAGCGATTTCCATCGCCTGGGCGCCGGCGCTGGCAATTCAGCGTGCGGTCCGTATTGTGGATGTGGGAGAAGGCACCGTTGAAGACTTTGCCAAAGCGGGGAATGTTTCGGGAGCGATTGTATTAGTCCACTCCAACGAGATGAAGACGTGGGAGGATTTATTTGATGATTACGGTCATGCCAGCGCTGCGGTGAAGAATGCCGTTGCCAATAAGGCACTGGCCGTCGCTTTTCAATCGAGCCGTCCGCATGACCTGCTTTACCGTCATACCAATTCGTCTTATGGGGAGATCGATCGTATCCCTCAGGTTTTGCTGGCCCGCGAGGATGCAGCCCGCCTCGCTCGCCTTTTGGCTTCAAAACAACAGTTGCTTGTCGATTTAGAAATTCCCAACCGTATTGGTGGCCCAATCACCGCAAGCAATGTAATTGCCGAGATTCCGGGAAGCGAAAAACCGAATGAATATGTGGTTTTGGGCGCGCACCTGGACTCATGGGAACTTGGCACCGGCGCCCTGGATAACGGCTGCAACGCGGCGTTAGTCATAGATGCATTGCGCGCCATCAAAGCTTCAGGAGCCCGCCCCAAGCGCACAATTCGTTTCATCCTTTTTTCCGGGGAAGAAGAAGGGTTGATCGGCTCCCGGTCTTATGTGGCAGCGCATCGCGTTGATATGGAACATATTTCAGGAGTGGTTATTTACGATTCCGGGATCGGCAAAGTGACCGGGTTTTCGCTGGGCGGCAGGAAAGATGTCGTCGAAAACGTCACCAAAGTGACTGCACCGCTCAAACAATTCGGCGCTGACACAATGACCACAGATGCGTTTTACGGCACCGATCACATGGATTTTTTGCTGGAAGGTGTTCCCACGTTGGTGGCCAATCAGGAAGAAGACAACTATCTGCTCAATTATCACGCGATGTCTGATACGTTCGACAAAGTCGATATTGTTCGACTGAAGAAGCACGTTGCCGGAGCGGCGGCGATTACTTTCGCGATCGCCGATGCGCCGGAAAAACTTGGGCCTAGATTGAATCGCGACCAGATTTCTCAAACTCTGGTCGAAACCCATCTGGATGAGCAGATGAAAGGTTTTAGTGCATGGGATGATTGGGCTAATGGCAAACGCGGGCGGGAAAAGTAGAAACCAGCATCTTAAGATAATTGATCAAACTGTGAGGCGTGATTGAACCAACCGCTTTTCTGGATTCTTTTCAATCTGTTCGTGTTCGCGATGCTGGCGCTCGACCTGGGAGTATTCCATCGAGGCGGCCACGTGGTGAAAGTGCGCGAAGCCATGCTTTGGAGCGTGGCCTGGATCAGTTTGGCCGCTATCTTTGCAGTGGTTGTTTTTTTCTGGCACGGCCGTACGCCCGCGCTGGAGTTTGTCACGGGGTATGTCATCGAGCTTTCGCTTAGCATCGATAATCTTTTTGTTTTCCTGTTAATTTTTAGATTTTTCAAGGTATCGCCTGCACATCAACATCGCGTGCTGTTCTGGGGAATTATCGGTGCACTAGTGATGCGGGCTGTGTTCATTCTGGTCGGTGTCAGGCTGATCAGCCGTTTCGCTTGGGTGACCTATATTTTCGGCCTGTTGCTTCTGTATAGCGGGATAAAACTCTTCTTCCAAAAAGAAGCGGAGATACATCCTGAGCAAAATCCTGTACTCAAATTGGTTCGCAAATTTATTCCAGTTACTAAAGACTACCAAGGTGGGAAGTTTTTCGTACGCAAGCCCGGACTTTACGCGACACCGCTATTTATCGTCCTTATGGTTGTCGAAACCACGGATGTCGCCTTTGCAGTGGACTCTATTCCAGCGGTGCTGGCGATCACTCTCAATGCGTTCATCGTGTACACGTCGAATGTATTCGCCATTATGGGCCTGCGGTCGATGTACTTCGCTTTGGCGGGTTTAATGGAGATGTTCCGCTATCTGCACTATGGACTGTCGCTGGTGTTGAGCTTTATCGGGGTCAAGATGCTGATCCATCACTACTACGACATCCCCACGCACTGGGCATTAATTGGAGTTGCAGGAATTTTAGGGATCTCAGTTTTGGCCTCGTTAATTCATCCCGCTAAGAAGACTGCCTGATACTCAGGCGAAGCGAACATTTTCTCCGCTGATCAAAGAATGTTTGCGGAACTTTGCATCGTTATGATCGGGATAGTCCGTACGATAATGTGCGCCACGGCTTTCCTGGCGAGCCAAGGCTGACCGGGCGACCAGCAATCCTACCGTTTGTAGATTCTGGGCTTCCCAGGCGCGGCGCGTGCGCGGATGCGCGACTCGTGCCCCTAACTGAGTGAGATGTTCAATGGCATGCTTCATCCCTTGTCCAGTCCGGACAATTCCCACGTCCTGCCACATCAAATCCTGAATCTCGCGGACAATTTCTTCTGATGCAGCTTCCACCGGGCCATTCGAGTAAGCAGTTCCTAGAGTCTGTATTTTTGCATGGCCCTTGCGCAGTTCATCACGCATCTTCTTGCCAGCACGCGCACCGAAGACAAGCCCTTCCAGCAAAGAGTTACTTGCTAAACGGTTTGCACCATGAACGCCAGTGGAAGCGACCTCTCCCGCCGCATAAAGCCCAGCCACGGATGTCTGCGCATCGAGATTTGTGCGAACACCACCCATGGAGTAGTGGGCGGCTGGCCGGATTGGGATCAGGTCAGTTGCAATATCGATGTTGAATTGCAGGCAGGTTGAATGAATACGCGGGAAGCGTGCTTTCACATGCGCTTCATTTAGGTGGGTAAGATCCAAATAAACCACCGGATCTTTCATCCGGCTCACTTCAAGTTCATGCACGATAGCGCGAGCTACAACATCTCGCGGAGCAAGTTCAGCCATTTCGTGATACTTAGGCATGAAGCGCAGCAACTCGCCGTTGCGCAAGTAGGCGCCTTCTCCACGCAAAGCTTCCGAGAGCAGGAAGCGCGGCGCATTTTTCAGATAGAGGGCAGTCGGGTGAAATTGAATGAATTCCATGTCACTGGCCACGGCACCAGCGCGAAATGCCATAGCCACACCATCTCCTGTAGCCACGCGTGGGTTAGTGGTATTTTTGTAGAGCTGGCCCACGCCGCCTGTGGCCAGTAAAATTGCAGAAGCTGTGACGGTTTTTTCCTCACCCGTTTCCGTGATCAAGCGAATCCCGCAAACACGTCCGTCAGCGGTCAGAAGATCGGTGGAGAATTCAAATTCCAAAACTGAAATATTCGAAAGTGTTTTTGCTTTAGCGTACAAGGCGCGGAGAATTTCGCGCCCGGTGGAATCTCCATGCGCATGGAGGATGCGATTGCGGCTGTGTGCGCCTTCGCGGCCGAAGGCCAGTTTGGTGCCATCACGATCAAATTCTGTGCCCCACTGAATTAATTCTTCGATCCTCTCGGGGCCTTCTTCTACTAAAACCTTGACGGCGTCAGGATCGCAGAGCCCGTCCCCTGCATTCAGCGTGTCCTGTAAATGCAGCCCAATCTCATCTTCATCGCCGAGCGCAGCCGCGATTCCGCCTTGGGCGTATTGTGTGGCAGAGTCAGTCACCTCACGCTTGGCAAGTACGACAACTCTACCCGCGGATGCGAGTTCTACCGCTGCGCGCAGTCCTGCCACTCCGGCACCGATCACCAGGAAATCAGTTTCTGAAGGGGCAGTCTGCATAAATTGAGAGTATCACGCAGGCTGCATACAGCCTCCGAGCCTAAGTTATTATGGAAGTCATGACGCGTGTTCCCATCGCGGTGCAGCCTCGTCCGTATCAAGCGCTGATTCAGAGTGGATTGCTGGAGCGTGCCGGTAATTGTCTTGAAGATTTATTCGGTACAGACAAAAAACTGTTTGTTGTGACCGTTCCTCCCGTGCGCAAGCGTTGGGGGAAAAAGTTGATGGACTCTCTGGCTGCCTCGGGTTTCTCCGCAAAGATTCTCACCATGCCGGATGGCGAGCGATATAAAAAGATGGCCACAGTCGAGGCATTGGCCGAGCAATTGGTAAAAGTGGGTGCTGAACGTAGTGCCGTGTTAGTTGCCCTCGGTGGTGGAATTGTTGGGGATGTGACTGGGTTTCTAGCCGCCATCTATTTGCGTGGGATTGAAGTGGTCCAAATACCTACAACCGTGTTGGCACAGGTGGATGCATCCATCGGCGGGAAAACCGGTGTCAATCTCAAAGCAGGCAAAAATCTTGTAGGTTCGTTTCATCATCCGCGCGCCGTATTGATTGATCCTGTAGTTCTCACGACGCTCCCCGAGCGCGAATTTCGCGCGGGAGTTTATGAGTCTCTAAAGTGCGGCGTGATTGGCCACCCCGAACTATTCCGACGCCTCGAGAGCATGGATATTAAGAAATTGCGCCACGATGTACTTGGGCTGGAATGGGTGATTGCAGAATCCGTTCGATTGAAAGCGGAGGTCGTTTCATCCGACGAACGGGAGCATGGATTACGGCGAATCTTGAACTTCGGCCACACCATTGGCCACGCGCTCGAAGCAGAAACTGAATACAAGCATTTTCTGCACGGAGAAGCAGTCGCTTGGGGCATGGTGGCTGCTGCCCATATCGCCAAGAGTATCAAAAGCATGGATGGCGATGCCGCCCAGCGAATTTCTGATGCGGTGCTCGCAAGTGGCAAGTTACCGAAAGTCCAAGTCGGCAGCCGTGCTGTGCTACGCCGCCTGCAATCCGATAAGAAGACCCGCAACGGTGTCGTGCATTTTGTCCTGCCCACAGAAATTGGCAAAGTCCAGGTCGTAAACAATGTGCCTGAAAAAATTGTCATCGAGGCTGTGGACGAACTACGGCGGTTATCGAATTGAGCGAATCAACCAAATCAGCTGTCATTGGTGCGGCCCCTGCGGGCGCAAATGACACGGATTCTGCTTCGCGCGCCGTGCGGGAGATGTTTACTGCTATCGCTCCCCGCTATGACCTGTTGAATCACGTTCTGTCGTGTAATATCGACCGTCTGTGGTGGCGGCGCACGGCGCGGTCCTTCGCACACATTCTTTGCCAGCCAGAAGCTCGAGTGCTCGATCTATGCTGCGGCACCGGCGATATGACTTTCGCTTTACGTCGCCGGGCAGGGAAGTCTACCCCCAAAATCCTGGGCGCTGATTTTTCCCATGCGATGCTTACACGCGCAAGTAAAAAATCTGAAGGGACCACTCTTCGATGGGTGGAAGCCGATGCATTAAATCTTCCTTTTGCCGACCGAAGCTTCAATCTGGTTACATCTGCATTCGGGTTCCGTAATCTTGCCAATTACGATGCAGGGCTTGGCGAGATTGCGCGCGTGTTGCGGCCCGGAGGGGAGTGCGGAATTCTCGACTTTGGTGAGCCGGGGGGAATGGTCGGAAAGTTATATCGATTCTATTTCCGCAGTGTTCTGCCGAAGGTTGGTACGCTCATCTCCGGAGTGAAAGGCCCGTATGCCTACCTACCTGCCTCAGTGGCGCGATTCCCCGAGCCCTCGGAGATGTTAGAACGTATGCGCCGTGCGGGATTCAACGAAGTTTCCTGGACGCCCTACACGTTTGGCATCGCAGGCTTATATCGCGGCAAAAAGTAGCTACTGTTTTGCCTCCGCATTTTTGAACATCTGGGCCAGCTTTCCGATGTCTTCCGCCGGAGCATCACCGATCACAAAATAACGAAGGTTGCTCTGCGCCTTTCCAGCACAGTGGGATCCGAAGCTTGGAATTCACGTGACTTGAAGTCGC
>JADMIO010845908.1_pt1 | contig 85698 bp, 79 predicted proteins | sample 8958161 | NCBI WGS metagenome assembly JADMIO01 (sample SAMN16585339, study PRJNA669376) | soil metagenome | isolation source: Crop rotation soil | place: USA: Cullars Rotation, Alabama | collected 2011 | reverse complement strand
GCCGCGACTTCAAGTCACGTGAATTCCAAGCTTCGGATCCCACTGTGCTGGAAAGTCGCGGGATCGGCGCGCCTCTTATCATGAAGACTCCACACGTTCGATCGTTAGTGCTCGCATTGTCGCTGATAGTCGCGGCCTCGGCATTTTTCCTGGCGTCGCGACTGCCAACTTCAGCACGGGAAGACAAGAGCCAGACCCCGCCATCGGTTTCCGAGAAAGCAAAAGCCGCGCCTTCGGATGCCTCACTGGCACGTGCCATCGATGAAGTCATCAATACCGCCGATCTGAAACAAGCCCGCCTGGGCGTCTTCGTGATGTCGCTGAAGGACGACCGCGTCCTGTATGCGCGAGATGCTGATCGGCTTTTTACGCCGGCGTCGAATATGAAGGTGTACACGACGGCGGTCGCGCTCGATCAGCTCGGCGCGGATTATCGTTGGCGCACTTCTGTCTATGGAAACAAGCCCGACGCAAACGGAGTCATTGAGGGCGGGCTGGTTCTGTACGGCCGGGGTGCGCCGGATTTGATTTCCAAACCGAAAGGCGACGCGCCTTCGCTGACGAAGTTCGCGGATCAACTTTATCAATCCGGCGTGCGTGAAATTCGCGGCAACATCGTCGGCGACGCGAGTTATTTTCGCGGGGAACTGTTTGGGTTGGGATGGCAGTGGAATGATTTGCAGTGGTACTTCGGCGCGGAACCAAGCGCGCTGTCCGTCAACGAGAATACTGTTGAAGTGACCATCGCGCCATCGAACAAGCAGGGAAGCGCGGCGAGTGTGGTGGTCACGCCGAACGAAAATTATGTTCGGCTCACCAACAACGCGAGCACTGCCGATGGTGACGCTCCGACGACGATCGGCATCATTCGCGACCTCTCGAGCAATGACATTCGCGTCTGGGGAGACTTTCCCGTCGCTGGGCATGCGTTCTCAGCATTTCTTTCGATCCACGATCCCGCGTTGTGGGCGGCAACGCTCTTCAAACAGGCATTGATCTCGCGCGGCATCAAAGTCAATGGCGATGTCGGCAGCCGCGATTTTCGCGGCCCGCAAAACGAAAAGTTCGATCCGCAAAAATCCTTCGAGCTCACATTCCAGGAGAGCGAGCCGCTGGGCGAAATCATTCGCCGGACCAACAAAGAAAGTAACAACCTGTTCGCTGAGTTGTTGCTGCGCACGGTGGGAAAAGAGCGTGGCTCGCTGGCTCCTGATCCGGATGCGAAGAAGAATGCGGCGCGGGGCGACGACCAGGCCGGAACCGCTGTGATCAAATACTGGCTCCAACAGAAAGGAATTTCATCCGGAGCCATCGAGCTTCGCGACGGATCGGGTTTATCAAGGCTCGATTTGATCACGCCCGAAGTTACCGCGCGTTTATTGGCTGCGATTGCCAAGAGCGCCGGCGCGACCACCTTTCATGACTCGCTGCCGATTGCGGGTAAGGACGGCACGCTCGGTTCGCGTCTGAAAAAATACGAGGGACGAATTTTCGCCAAGACGGGAACGCTGACCTATGTGCACTCGCTGTCGGGCTATGCGACGACGTCGAGCGGCGAAGTCTTGGTTTTCTCGATCCTGTCGAACGATGTGACAGCGGACCGAAAAACGCTTGAGGCAATCGACGAAATTGCCGGGTCTATCGCCGATTTTGGCCAGCCTCCGCCAAAAAAATAATTGAAATCCTAAGCATTCCCACTGTTTTCATCGTGTTTGGCTCTAGACAAACACGAGCCAACCATCTAAGATGGGTGTGGCATTGCAGCGCGAATGCTTGCCGCAGTCCTCACTTCCGAAGGAAATGAAGCTACTGATCGAACCTTCCTGATCTTCGATTATCGGGTCGCTGTCACGGCGCCTTTGCCAACGTCGAACCACTCATGCCGCTCTCAGGTGAACTCACAGATCTCTCTTTGGCCGAGCTGATAGAATTTTTCTGCAATCAGCGAAAGACCGGCTGCCTCGAAATCGTCTGCGAAGACGGCGAAGGCAAATTCTATCTGCAATCGGGCTCGCTGGTGCACGCGTCGATTGGATCGATCAGCGGCATCGAAGCGGTGCATTACTCGCTGACTCTTTCGCAGGCCTCGTTCATATTCAAACCCTCGATTGCAGCGCCGCAACAGACAATCGATCAACCGTGGACGTCGGTCGTACTCGAAGGACTGCGCCTGATGGATGAAGGCGCGAAGTTCAAAAATCCGTTTGCCAATGGCAATGGTCACAAAGCAAAAGTCAAAGCGGCCAGGAAAGTTGAAGCGGTAAAAGATCGCGGACCTTCGTCTGATGAAGAGGGGCTGAACATTCCGGAGGATGAAGAGCCGATGAAGCTTCCCTCGACGCATCCGTCTCGCAAGGTGCCGCTGGGAACTTATCTCTCTGAAACTGAGTCGCCGTTTGCTTATGGCCCACGCAAGCTCGCCTGGATTTTCGCCGCGGTGATCCTGATTGTCGGCGTCGTCGCCGTTCCGTGGGGTTGGTACGCGCGCAGTCGCGCAGCAAAAGTTGTCGCCGAGACGAAGGCAGCCAACGATAGTCCGAGTCCGATTGCCGAGCCCACCGCCGTACCGCAAGTGAGCGATCTGTCGGCCAGTCAATCCTCGCCGGCGCCGGCATCGAAAGAAGTTACTGTTCAGGTTATTTACGATGAAAGCGGTCGCGTGACCGACGCCTTTGGCGCAGACGCCGCGGCGTTGAAGATCGCGCGTCAAAAACGATTTCCGGCGGGCAAGGCGGGAACCGCTACGATCACCGTTCCTTCAAATTAGGATTACGATTTATACGAGCCTGAGTAGTTCTTCTTCGGTGAGGACTGCCGTCGCCTGCTTGGCCTGGTCGTAGATGCGATTGACGCGATCCTCGCTGGCTTCTACGCCGCGATTCTCGAGCCAGAAGATTACATTCGATTTGCCGCTCATCGGACCGATTTCGATTACTTGCTTCAGCCCGAATTGCCCGGCGGGCACGCCCGAGTAAATCAAATCCGCAAGTTCGGTGTCGCCTTTGCGATAGCTCTTGATCACTGCCGCTGCATGGACCCCGGTAGCCGTGCGAAAAGCGTCTTTGCCAAACACCGGATAGTTCAAAGGGACGTTCCAACGACAGGCTTCGGCCGCTTTGTCGCAATAGACGCGCAGCCGCGTGAGATCATGTTCGATCCAGCCGAGCAGTTTCAGGTTCACCAGCAACTGGTCCATCGGCGTATTGCCGACGCGCTCGCCCATGCCGAGCGCCGAACCGTGAATTTGATCTGCGCCGCCCTGGATCGCGGCGATTGAATTGATTACGCCCAGTCCCCGGTCCTGATGACCGTGCCAGTCGAGACGGACTTTCTCGCCTTGTTCATCGATGATGCCGCGCACGAACTTTACCACCGCACGCGCTCCGTCCGGCGTGGCGTGGCCGACCGTGTCGCAGACGCAAACTGCGCGCGCGCCGCAGCGAATCGCGGTCGTGTAAAGCGCGCGCAGCGTTTCCGGATTTGCGCGCGTCGTATCTTCGGTCACGAACATCACCGGCAACCCTTCGCTGACTGCGAGCGTGACGGCTTCTTCAGTCAATTTCAGAAGTTTGTCGAGGGTCCACTCTTCCGCAAAAAACCGAATTGGCGACGAGCCGATGAAGGTGCAAGCTTCGATCGCGATACCGGCGCGTTGCGAAATCTCAGCGATCGGAATGATGTCGTTGCGATGAGTTCGCGCCGCGCAATTCGGCCGGATCTTCATCTTCTGGTTCACGATTTCGCGCGCCATCAGCTCGACTCCGGCCGCGTGCGTGCCACCCGCACCCGGCAAGCCGATGTCTGCCGTGTCGATGCCGAGCTCATCCATCAAATGCAGCAACTCGATCTTCTGGTCGACCGGCGGCTCGCAAACGGACGGCGACTGCAACCCGTCGCGCAGCGTTTCGTCGTCGAAGCCGATGTGCCGATCAGGCTTGCGCAGATCGGGAGCGACCGTGTTCCAATCGTAAATTAATTCTGAGACAGACATGATTGATACCTCGCTATTGGCGCAAAATGTTATTTTGCAGCTGTTGGATTGGTCGCTCGCAAATTTACAATTTGCGCTACAGGCTGATTTCGATTACAACAACGCGCGTCATCGATGTCAACTCAGGCACAAACTACCAGTCGTGCGCGGATCGAGCGAATCGCGCTCGGTTCTGATCGGGCCGCGAAGATCATGTCGGTGCGCGCAGCGGTGGCCCGCGTTGCCGAGATTGATTCGGCGTGGCGCGACGCGAACGTAGTGGCGCGATCGGTCAAGACTGACGCTCCCGCAATGCCGCTTAACGATTGGGAGTTGATGAGCGGCGCGCGCCTGCGAGCGCTGGCGGTCCGGCAAATTTTGGTCGATCAAAAACTCGATGCTGATTTGTACGTCGGATTGGAAGGCGGTTTTCACTCGATCTCAGTCGAGGGCGAATGGCATACGTTTCTGCGCGGCTGGGCCTTTGTGACTGACGGCGAGCGCGAGAGTTTCGGCATGTCGCCTTCGATCGAGGTCCCCGACGCAATCGTCAAGGATGTAATTGAAGGCAAGCGCGAACTTGGGATCGTCATCGACGACTTTGCCGGCATTCGCGACGTGCGCAGCAAGCAAGGCGCGTGGGGCGTGCTCTCGCGCGATCTGCTGACGCGCTCGATGAGTTTCGAAGCCGCGTTGATCTCAGCCTTTGCGCCTTTTTATAACGCGGCGATGTATTGCTAGAATCTTCCCAGATGCGCGTTACCATCGGGCAGATCAACACGACGAACGGCGATTACGCAGGCAACGTTCAGCGAATCCTCAACGCGATCGAGCGAGCCAGGCAAGACAAATCCGATCTGATCGTCTTTCCCGAAGTCACCATCCAGGGCTACACCTCTTTCGACTGGTTTCTCGACCCGGACGTAATTCGGTCCGCGCTCGAGCCGCTGAACCAAATCATTGAGGCCACCGAAGGTTTGACCGCGATCGTCGGCACGGTGCGGCCTAACGATCAGCCGACCGGCAGAAAGCTTTATAACTCAGCCGCGATTATTCGCGATCGGAAGTTGCTCGGGTTCGCGGACAAGACGTTATTGCCTGAGTACGATGTCTTCGATGACCCGCGTTACTTTCAACCTTCGCAAGAGCGGCATTTATTCGAGCTGGACGACAAGAAGTTAGGCGTCGCCGTTTGCGAAGATTTTTGGAACGACAAAACTTTTTGGAAGCAGCGATTGTATCCGAACGATCCGGCGCAGGAGCTGATCGAGATGGGTACGAACCTGCTGGTGTCGATCAACGCGTCGCCGTTCAATAAAGGCAAGCCGCGGATGCGCTGCGACATGGTTTCGCATCGCGCGCGGATGGCGAAAGTGCCGATCATTTTTGTGAACCTGGTGGGCGGAAACGACGGATTGATTTTCGACGGCGCGAGCATCATCTCAGACGCGACCGGCAGAATCGTTATGCAGGCGCCGCCGTTCGAGGAATTTGTCAAGACGGTAGATCTAGAGTGCGGAATTCCAGACTCGCATTGTTTGCCCGGCGACGACATTGAAACGGTGCGGGCGGGTCTGGTGCTCGGCATTCGCGACTACGCGCGCAAGAACAATTTCACGAAAGCGATCCTGGGTTTGTCGGGCGGCATTGATTCGGCGCTGGTTGCCGCTCTGGCCGCTGAAGCCATCGGCGGCGAGAACGTGTTGGCAGTAACGATGCCCTCGCCATACTCGTCGCGGGGCAGCATCGACGATTCACTCGAACTAAGCCGCCGGCTCAAGATCGAGTGTCGCGTCAAACCGATTAGCGACGCGTTCAATTCCCTGCGTAATGAACTGGATTTACCTGAGCCGGCGGTGAAAAACGACGGCGCGATCGAGCGCGCGGTTGAGAATCTGCAATCGCGTCTGCGCGGGAACATTCTGATGACGATCTCAAACGCCGAAAATCGCCTCCTGCTTTCTACGGGAAACAAATCCGAGTTGGCGCTGGGCTACTGCACCCTTTACGGAGACACGAATGGCGGTCTCGCCGTGATTGGCGACGTGCTCAAGACTGAGGTCTACAAATTAGCTCGGCTCTACAATCGCGAACGCGAATTGATCCCCGTGTCGATCATCGACAAGCCGCCCTCGGCGGAACTTGCGCCGGGCCAGTTGGATGAACAATCGCTGCCGCCATACGAGAAGCTCGACCCGATTCTGAAACTGTACTTCGAGCAAAAGCAGTCTCCGGAGGAGATTATTGCCGCGGGGCACGATCGCGATCTGGTTTTTGAAATACTGAATCGCGTAGAGTCGCCCGCGAATGAATTCAAGCGCCGGCAGTTGCCGCCCACGCTGATCATTTCGCGCAACGCCATCGGCATCGGCCGGCGCCGGCCAATCGCGCATCGTTATCGTCGCACACCGCAGCGTGCCGGCGTCCGCGGCGCTTCCGATTAATCCGTTTCGCCACTTGTTTGGATGCGGGCTCGTAGAGCAATATGGGCGCGGCTTTTCGTCCTTATTTTGAAATTATTCAGCAGGTACAAAGATGCGAAAACGATCAATTATTTCCGGGATTGCGCTGGCCGCCTCCATGGCAATTGCGGCGAGCGCTCAACCGCAAAAACAACTGCAGGCTTCAGCTGACGAACAGAAAGCCGTGCAAGCAATTGCCGCTGCGGCGGATGACGCGGGCAAGCTCAAAGCGGCCACGGATTTCGTCAAGAAATATCCGAAGAGCAGCTTGCGGCCGCAGGTTGCTCATGGCTTGGCCAATCACATTTCAGCGGTCCAAGACCCCACCCAAAAAGCTACGCTCGCGCATTCTTACTCAGAACTTTTCAAAGAACCGTCTGAGCAGGAAATGATCGTGCCCGTCGAGATCGAAGCGCTCGCGGCAGCCAAGCGTCTGGACGAAGCCTTCGCAGTCGGGACGGCCCACCTGGCGAAAAACCCTGACTCGCTGGCGGTGTTGGTCCAACTGGTCGCCACCGGCGCCGATGAAGCGAAAAAACAGAATGCCAAATTTGTCCCGCAGAGCATTCAATACGGGGCCCACGCGATCGAGATTATCGAGAGCAACAAGAAACCTGCCGATGTTGATGACGCCGGCTGGACTTCGTATCGCACGACAGTCTTGCCGAGCTTGTATCAGTCGCTGGGACTGTTGAATTTGATCAGCGGCGATCGCGCGAAGGCGCGAATCAGTTACAGCAAAGCATCTGAACTGACGCCCACGGAGCCATTCAACTTCATCATGCTGGCGGGCATGGTCAATGACGAGTATCAGAACGAAGCGAAGCGTTACCAAAGCATGCCCAGCGGCGCCGCGCGTGACGAAGAATTGAAGAAGGCACAGGCGCTGCTCGATGCGGTGATCGATGCCTACGCGCACGCGATTGCCATCTCTGAAGGCAACGCCACGTATCAGGCAGTGCGGCAACAATATCTGCAGGACTTCGAGGCTTACTACAAATATCGTCACAACAATGCGACGACGGGCATGCAGGCTTTGATCGATAAATACAAAGCTCCCGCGAAGCCCTAACCGCGAACCGAATTCGATTCCATGCAAGCTGAATTGACGGACGGATCAATTGTGATCCGCACTTACCGCGGGACGGACGTGCCGCAGCTTTTTGAAGCGGTGCGCGAGTCGATACCCGAAGTCTCGAAGTGGCTGCCGTGGTGTCACGAGAACTATTCGATCGAAGAAAGCCGCCAATTCATCTCGTCCAGAGACAATGGCAGCCAGGGCGACGAGTGGTACAGCTTCGCCGTCTGCGACAAAGCCTCTGGAAAATTTCTGGGTGGGGTGGGCCTGAACTTCATCAACCGCATTCATCAGCTTGCTAATCTTGGGTACTGGGTGCGAAGCAGCGCGACGCAGCGGGGCGTGGCCACGGCGGCGACCCGTTTGGCGGCCCGGTTCGGCTTTGAACAACTTGGTTTGCATCGCATCGAGATCGTCGCGGCCGTCGATAATCTCGCCAGTCAGCGAGTTGCCGAGAAAGCCGGCGCCACCCGCGAAGGAGTTCTGCGCCGGCGGCTGCTGATAAACGGCAAACCTCATGACGCGGTTCTATATTCGCTGGTCCGCGAAGATGTGTTTGCGGTAGTGGGCGGTTGATCCTGGACGTACCTGATCTCGCCGATAAACCGCTCGCTGCCGCAAGCGGTTCTGACCTGTGCTAATCTGATGCCGATGTCGCAACGCAGTTCCAACCGCGATTTCGTCCGCGAGTTCCTCAGCTACATACAAGTCGAGAAAGGTCTCTCTGCGAACACGCTGCAAAGTTACGCGCGGGACATCGCGAAGCTGCAAACCTGGGCTGAAGAGCACGGCAAAGCCATTGAAGCTCTGGAGCGAAAAGATCTGCGCGAGTGGATCTCGCGCATGTCGCGAGATGGCTTGGCGCCTTCGTCGGTTTCCCGGGCGGTGAGCGCCGCGCGCAGCTTCTTTCGCTTCCTGATGCTGGACGGTCACATCAAGCGTCATCCCGCGGAAGACATCAACACACCGCAGCGAATTTCTTATTTGCCACGATTTCTTTCTGAAGAAGAGATTGAGCGGCTGATTGCGACGCCAGACATTGCGACTGATGAAGGCGTGCGCGATCGCGCGCTGCTCGAATTGATGTATGCGACTGGCGTGCGAGTTTCTGAAGCGGTGGGCTTGCGCACCACTGACGCCGATCTGCACGCGGGATTGGTTGCGTGTCACGGTAAGGGGAACAAGCAGCGGCGCGTGCCGATTGGCAAGAGCGCTATTCACTGGTTGCAGCAGTACCTGAGTGTGCGCAAAAAACTCGGCAGCGAAACCAAGCCCCAACTGTTTCTGCATCGCGGGCGGGCGTTAACGCGGCAGGACGCCTGGGCCATCATCAAGAAGCATGCAGCGAAGGCCGGGCTGCCTGACATCTCGCCGCATACCCTGCGGCACAGTTTTGCGACACACTTGTTACAGCACGGCGCGGATTCGCGATCGGTGCAGGCGCTGCTTGGGCATAGCGATATTTCGACGACGCAGATTTATACGCACATCACCGACATGCACATGCGCAAGACTTACGATCGATTTCATCCGCGGGCGCGCGTCAGAAGCCCGCGCGTAAGCAAGGGCTAGGTTGTTAAAGTAGCCCTCCCTGACGGTCGGGCTTCTGACACTATGGAAGTCACCCGCACTTATCTTGAAATGCGCGACGCGTCTGAATTACGCGGCGCGAAGCTCGACGACCCGTTGATTCAAATCGAAGCACAACCCGATTGCTCAATCGATCTCCTCCGCTTCCTGTACCGGGAAGTTGGCAAGAACTATCACTGGATCGATCGCCTGCCATGGACTGATGCACAGATTGTTGACTACTTGAATCAATCTGAAATCTCTCTGTGGTTGATGACTTACGGCGGCGAGCGCGCGGGATATTTCGAACTCCGAAAATGCGAGGACGGATCGACTGAGATTGCGTACTTCGGTTTGCTCGGAGAATTCATTGGACGTGGTTTGGGAAAGCACCTGTTGACGCAAGCCGTCGAGCAGGCGTGGGCCGATGGTGCAAATCGGGTGTGGCTGCACACTTGTACGGACGACGACCCGGCGGCCCTGCCGAACTATTTGAAACGCGGATTCAAGCCGTTTAAGAGTGAGAAGTACACCGTTGAGAGGTCAGTACCATTCGCGTGAGCGAATGGAATCAAGTGCGGCGTTGGCTCTCAAGAAGTGTCCTTATCCATCCGCTCACGCGGATCGTAGTGACATTATTACTAAGTCGACTTTCCACTCCGATAAAAATGGATCCGCACCTCCTCGAGCGTGGCCATGCCTTCTTCGATCTCGTTATCAATTAGGGCCAGAAAGTTTTCCAGCTTCTCGCGCGTGTCGACAATCTCGATGATGATCGGTAAGTCCTGAGAGAGCCGCTCGATCTTAAAAGTATGCAGTCTGCTGTGAGCGCCGAAACCTAACATCCCGCGCATCACGGTCGCGCCGGCCAGGCCTTCCTCTCTCGCTTTCATCACGATCCATTCGTGCAGAAGTTTGCCGTCGTGGCGATCGCTTTCGCCGATGAAGATGCGAAGCAGGTAGCCTTCTTCCGGAAGCATCATTGCGGTAAACCTCCAATCAAGAAACGCAACTTAACAAGTTGCGCTACTTCATCCCCAAATTCGATAGGCGACGGCGCGGCTAAACCAAACCGCGCCGAGACAAAGGACCAGATGCGCGGCAACGTTTGCGATGGCGAGAGCGTTCTCGCCGTCGCGCCACAAATTCATCGTTTCGTTGCTGAATGCAGAGAACGTCGTGAAGCCGCCGAGCACGCCGATGAATACCAGGGTGCGAGTTTCGGCCGTGAAGTAACCGCGTGATTCAGCTAGCTGCGACAGAAGACCGATGACGAGACAGCCGAGGAAGTTTACCGCCAGCGTGCCGTAGGGAAAGTCGATGCTGCGGCTCAGGTTCTGAACGAAACCGCTGACTGAGTAGCGGAGAATTGATCCGATGAAACCGCCGATGCCTGCCAGAAGTACTTTCACCATGTCGATGACTCCACGTGAAAAGCCTTATTTAGCGTCGGGCAGTAGCCCTACAGAGCGGCACAGAGCCCAGACGCTAAACTGGAATTTCGTAGGAGTCATCAGCCGGCAGGCGGTTAATGGCGGACTCCATCGCCCAAATCAAAGCTGTACTGACTGCTTGCTACACAAATGCGAAATCGAACTGTTCCTGAAAGATCAGGGGGTCGCTGCTGATGTCGACCGAGCCAAGGTAATCTTCAATCTCATTCAACACGTCGCGTTCAGACCCGCGCAGAGCCTTCGCAACTTCAGGATTGACTCGCAGCATCGCTTGCCGCGATCCGGCGCCCTCGCCGGCGCGGGAAAGACGGCGCGCCTGTTCGAGTATTTCGTAGCAAATCGTCTGGGGTGACTTCACCAAACCTGCGCCCTGGCAATGCTGGCACGGCGCGCACAGCGTGCGTTCCAGCGATTGCTTCACGCGCTTGCGCGTCATGATCACCAAACCAAAGTCATTGAAGGAAAGAACCTTCGTCGGCGATTTGTCGCGGCGCAGAGCTTCCTGCAAAGTCTGCATCACCCGCTGACGATTGCGACGTTCTTCCATGTCGATCAAATCGAGCACGATGATGCCGCCCAGATCGCGCAAGCGAATCTGCCGCGCAATCTCCTCGACTGCTTCCATGTTGGTGCGCGTGATTGTGTCTTCCAGGCGCGTGGCACCGCGGCCGACGAATTTGCCGGTGTTCACGTCGATCGAAACCAGGGCTTCGGTTTGATTGATCACCAGATAGCCTCCGGACCTCAACCAAACGCGCGGCTTGATGGCCTTGTCGATTTCCACTTGCACGCCGTAAGCCTCGAGGATCGGCTCGTCGCGCGTGTACAGCTTCACCTTTTTCACCATGCGCGGCTGCATCCGGTTTACGAATTCAACGACGCGCTGATACTCGTCTTCTGAGTCAATCCGGATCGCCGTGAAGTCTTCCGAGAGTTGATCGCGGAGAATACGTTGCACGAGATCGAGGTCACGATGGACCAGCGCCGCCGCTTTCGATTTCTCAGCGCTCTTGCGGATGTCTTGCCAGGTGCGCAGCAGATATTGAGCGTCGGCTCGCAAATCGACTTCGCTCGCGCCCACCCCCGCGGTGCGCACGATGAATCCGCCCGCCGGCGATTTCTCGTCGGCATGAATTTTCTGGATCAACTTACGCAGGCGGCTACGTTCGTTGTCAGAATCGATCTTGCGCGACACGCCGAGGTGTTCGACTGTCGGCATGTAAACCAGGAATCTTCCCGGCAGGGCGATATGTGAAGTGATGCGCGCGCCTTTCTTGGCGATCGGTTCTTTGGCGATTTGGACGAGGATCTCCTGGCCTTCTTTGAGAAGATCGGTGATCGCCGGTTGGCTACGATCGTGGCGCGTCGGACGACGGCGTCCGCGAACCGGCTGACGGCGGCCACGCGGTTCGGCAGGCGAAGCTTCCGTTGAAGGTGCATCGGCCGGCTCGGCGGCTTCTTCGATGTGCTCGGGCTCTTCATCGACTGCATCGACAGCTTGAATGTCTGCCGGTTCGTCGATTACCTCGGCTTCTTCATCTTGTCCATTCGCGTTGTTTTCGCCGGCGGCGTCTGAGCGCTTCGCTGGGCGACGGCGACGACGTCCGCCACGGCGCGTCGCGAATTCTTCGTGTGGCCGCGCGGTTGTGATGCTGGCGTCTGAATCGGGAAACGCGTCGACCGTGGCTTCGGTCGCCTCACTGGTGCTCGCTGCTTCCGCGGCTTCGTCTTCTGCTTTTTTCGATTTAAATAAGCGGCCAATCACGCCGGTCTTTTTCCGCCGTGAAGTTTCTTTTTTCTGCGGTGCGGGTGGGGCCTGGGATCTCGACACTGCAACTTCTTCATCATCGCTGACCCGCTCGAACGAAATCGCCCGCGAACTTTCGTCCGCGACTTCATCGATGAATGTCCGTACGTGCGCCGCTTCCATCTCGCGCGCCTTTCTGGCGGACGCTCCGCCGCTATCTTCTTCGTCGGCGACGCGCTGAAAACCGCTGCTCTCACTCGCGGCCTCGCTCAGCAAAGATCCCACGGGCGCGCTCGGGACGTCCTCGAGATCGAATTCGACGGCGTGCACGGCATCCATAATTCTCTCCTGGAGCCGCGCGTCCTTGAACATCTCGCCGTTCATGGCGCGCTCTTCGTCATCGCTGACGCGTTCGAAGGAATCGCCTCCGAGCGCGAAAGGCGTGTCGAAGGTTCCAGCTTGCATCGGAATGATGCTGCGTTCTTCGATCGGCGGCGGCGGTGTCTTTGCCTTACTGCGTCCGCGGCCTCCGCGCCGACCGCGACGTCGGGTGCCGGTCTCCGGCGCTTCTTCAGTAATCTCTTCAGCGGCGATCGCCGCCGGGTCCAGTTCGCGCAGCGGTTCGGCGCGTTCTTGCGACGCTTCAACCTGATGCTCGCGCTGCACGCGAGAGATCTCGATATGTTCAGCGGCGGCGCGGGTTGCGCCTTCCGCATCGCCCTTCTTCGATTTATCGACGACGATGCGCTCGAATTCGGCTTCTTCATCGAAGAAGTCGGTCACGTAAAGAAACGCATCGCGCTCAAGTCCGATATCGACAAAGGCGGATTGCATGCCGGGCAGCACGCGCATGACGCGGCCTTTGTAAATATTCCCGACGATGCCCTGGTTTTGTTCACCACGTTCGATGTAGAACTCGGTGACTCGTTCATTTTCGACGATCGCGATCTTTTTTTCGCGACCATTAACACTAACAATTAACTCTCTTGACATTGATTTTCTTTCTGAGGTTTTGGAGCGCACGCATCCTGCGCGCGGTTCGCAGGCAACTTTGCCTGCGCTCTTCTTCTCTTCATTTGGATTTGGAAATTGCCGGCAGAATTTGCCGGCAGTTGGTTCGAGGTTCGGACTCGCGTTTGCGAGCCGAGACGCGTTCGAGTTCGATCAGACAGATCGAGATCTTTCGCGTGAGTTTTTAGTACCACCTGCGATGGCAGATGGGTACAAGCTTGATTCAAAAAGGAAACTCCGTGGCCACGCGCTGTCGCGCAGCGTCGGGGAGCGCACGTCAAAAAAAATTGACGCGCTCTGAAACCCAACTCGCGGCCGGTAAATGCCGTACGTTTGACGGCTTCAAAAATCGTCGCTCGACCTCAACACTGCTTGATATTGATTGGCGGTGCGTTCTGCCGGGCCGATTGCCGGAACAGGCGAGCAAACGCAGTATAGCAGATTGACCTCGGGGCGACTACTGCGATTCGCGTGCGGAACTTCGGAGCTGTTTTGTTCTGGTTGTGAGCTGGGCTAGAATCGCCGCTTTGAAAGGACAAAGATGGCCAACGACGAAAGAATTACCAAAGCAGTTTATGCCGCGATAGATGAACTCAACACGCAACTCCCGGCGGGTGTGCAGGTCGATAAGTCGCTCGACGCGCCGCTTTACGGCTCGACCGGAAAATTGGAATCACTCGACTTCGTAACTTTAATCATGGAAGTCGAAGAAAAGATCAACGCGGAATTCGGCACCGACATAACTATCGCTGACGAAAACCTGCTTTCGAAAGAGAAGAGTCCTTTTTCAACTTTGGGGACGCTTATCGAATATTTGCAGGATCTCTTGAAAGAGCAGGATCTTCTGAAAGAAAAAGATCGAAACGCCTGAGCCTCGCCCGGCGTTTCGGGTTACTCAGCTCGCCGCGCCACACACAAGCCGGAAACGCCAAATGGAATATTTAGATAACGTAGCCAGTACCTTTCGGCGCCGAAGATCGCGCCAAACAGGCCGTTGAGCGCCGGAATGTTTATGCTGCTTTCCGTTTCAGTCCGAATACCAGTCAAACGCATCAGCGTTCTTACTAAAAGCACCGGCAGGAAAAAAGTGATGTTGACGTGCGTTATTCGCTCGACTTCAAATCCGGCGGCTGTCACCGACCGCCGCAGTTTAGCCAGTCGATAACGGCGACGATGGTTGCTCACCTCGTCCTGCACTCCCCACAAAAACATGAACGTGGGTACGAACAAAAGCACACGCCCGCCGGGACGCAGCACCCGATGCATTTCGCGCAAGCCGGCGACGTCATCATCCATGTGTTCGACCACATCAAGAGCCGTTACCAGATCGAATTCATTGTTTTCGTAGGGAAGTGCTTCGGCCGCGCTCAGCCTTACTTTGTCCAGGCCCCGTGCGCGGCAAAAGGCCACTGCATCCGATGAAACATCAACTCCTTGAGCTTCTCCAAATTGCCCCAGCAATTTGAGATTTGCGCCTGTGCCACAGCCCACGTCGAGTATCTGAGGATGGTGATCGGTTATCTGCGAGCAGATTTCTTTAACAAAGCTTCCGATAATGCATCGGCGTCCGATGCACCACCAGTGTGATTCTTCCACCGCGTAAAGAATCGAGTAGGTATGCTGCATCATCTCGCGCGGCAGCGTACCCGATAATTCGTTGCTCTTCGTCGACATTAAGAAGAGGTTTCCGCCGGAAAATTATTTACGCGTCCAAAACCGCGCCAGCTGTTCTTGTTGTGCCAGCCGATTGTCACGTTCTGCGCGTGGATTCCGGTCCACCACGCTTCGAATTGTTCGCGCGTGAGGTAATGAGCGGTCGGCGCAACCAGGTGATCAAATACGATTGAGTGTTGCTCGCGCCAGCCAAAGCGCGAAAGAAAAGAAAGGTAGTCGCCATAGAAGAGTCGCCGCGCGGAGTTGCCGTTGCCTAGTCTGCTAAGCGGTCCATAGATCAATTTGGTGGCCAGAAAAAGAATGGCAGTCGGCAACTTGCAAAGATGAAACAGAGTTCGCGGATGCAGGCGTGAAGTGAAGTGCACTCGCAGCGGATTGATGAAGCCGGTGATCCAGCCATTGTTTTCTGCGCCGTACACCCAGGCCGAAACGTGGCCCCCGGGTTTGACCTTTGACGCCAGGGACTTGAAGCCTTCAACCGGATTACCGAGATGATCGAGCACCCCAAGACTGAAGGCGTAATCAAAAACGGGCCGCAACGGTAGACGGCAAATGTCGCCTTGCACCACGTGAATGTTTTCCATTGCCCGCGTTGCTGCGAAAGACGTATCAACCGCCTCGCTCAGGTCAACGCCGATCACTTCTTTTGCGCCCCACTCAGCGGCGAGCGTCAGGTGACGGCCCTTTCCGCAACCACCATCCAGCACAACTTTGTCCTTAAAAAATTCCGGCTTCACTGGATTCAGCCAGCCTAACAATTGGTCGCCGTACTTTTCATCATGTTGAGTGAACTGCTTCCATTCCCAGCCAAAGCCTGCGGCGGTGGCCGCCTTTTCTTCCTCAAGCTCAGCGAGATCGGCAAACCGCGGGATCCCGCCCACGATCGGATATTCGCGGTCGCAGCTTGTGCAATTGAGGTGGCCAGTCATGATTTCCATGCCCTCGCGTTCAGCCCCGTCGCGCAACGCAATCCGGCCCTGACAAACGGGACACGCCAAATATTTAAGCAATCGCTCTTTCATAAACTGAGTGAAATTTATCAGGCGCCAGCCTGCGTCACCAACCGGCTTCATCTAAGGCAACTTTGCTTTGCGATTTTCTTTGCGCCTCTGCGACTTTGCGCGAGCTGCCCGCGAAAGGGATTAAGTCTTCACGCAAAGACGCAAAGAGGCAACGACGCCAAAACACGCAAAGTCAGGCCTCGACAGGACGCACATTCTTACGCCGATCACGAATAAACTGTCCCGTCGTACTCACCGTCAAACCCGCAAAGATTGGCAGCAGCCAATGAATCGTAAGCACATAACGAATCTCGGTATGCGCCAGGCTGCCCGGCACCAGGTAATAAAAAATTGTGGCGAATAGCAAACTGGTGATCAGCCAATTCCGCCGCGCCGCAAACCAACATCCGATTGCCGCCAGCGGCAGCAACACATAGCGCGCGATACTCTGCAGCATTCCCAGTGCGTTGACCATAAAGCCGAGCACGCCTCCCTGCCGATCCGGCGATAAACATTTTCGGCTCGTTACATTTATTCCGGAAGTTCCATAGTAAGGCAGCGGTGCACCGGCGATCTTCAACATGCCCCACATGCGATGCAACACGACACCCGCATACCAAACAAGATGTTGCTTAATGAACGCCAGCGATTCACGCGTGCGCTCACGTTCGCGCTTGATGCCATCGGGCCACATGGCTTCGAAGGGAGCGTTCGGAGCAACTCCCATTCTTACTCGTTCATGCTCGACCATGATCTCGTCACCGACCGCAAAACCGTGACTTCTGCCAAGCTCAGCTTCGCCTAAACCTTCCCACAGATTCGCGCCAATCGTTCCGCCGGTCGGGGTGAAGTCGGGGAACACCAGGTAGTTGCGAATCACGATTGGCGAGATCATCAGCCCAGTTCCCGCGACGACTGCAACCGCCATCAGAAGTCGTGTCCGCAGCTTCACGCGGCTAAGGAAAAATATTGCCGCTGCCCAGAACAAACATAAGTAGAGGGGGTTGACTCGTAACCAACAGGCCACGCCGAGAACAATTCCGGCAGAGAAGGCGAGCCAGACGCTGCTTCGTTTGGCTGCCAGGACGAGCACCCACAATCCGCCAATTACAAACCAGGCGGTCGGAGCGTCAGCCGATGGCGCGACGCCCACAATTGCCAGCAACGGCGAGAGCGCCGCGAAGATGCTCGCCGCCATTCCAGTGGGCCACCCATACGCTGTCACCGCGAGCCCGGTGACTAAAACCAGAGACAGAAAAAGATCCAGGATCGACTGCACGCTTTGGACCGCATAGGCTGATCGTTCTCCGGTGACTCTATAGATCGCCGCGATCATCCAGGGATAGGCAGGCGGATATTGAATCAGGTCCGTGCGGGTCGGATCATCGATCCAGAACAGCCGTCCCTTCCCATCGAGAATCTCATTGGCGCGTTTGTCGAAGACGCGATACGAACCTGATTGAAACCAATTCGGATCAGTCAGATGAGAACGCATGAAACTGAAAGTCAGGAAGCGAATGCCGGCGGCCAGCAGGAAGATGAGAAGAAAGAAGAGGATTCGCCGGCGGACGGTCAACGACATGCGAAGCCTTGCTGCCATGATCTAAAACGTGACCTTTTCGCGCTCGCCGGCGGGTTTTGATCGGAGTTCTGGAGTTCCACTAACTTCAAAACCTAATTGCTCCTGGACCGCGTACAACGGCCGCCGTTTCACTTCGGTGTAGATTCGACCGAGGTACTCTCCCATTACACCCAAAGTCAGCAACTGGACACCGCCCATAAAGAGCACGGCGACAAACAAGGAAGCCCAGCCGCGCCCAAACCTTAGATCATATAATCCAAACAGCCGCACCACGACTGCCATGATGATGCCGGCAATCGCAATCCAAATTGCTGCGAGCCCAGTCAACGAGGCGAGCCGGAGCGGCAATACTGAAAACGAAATGATGCCATCCATCGCGAACTGAATCATCTTCAGCAGCGGGTACTTGCTGCGCCCCGCGCGGCGCGCCTCGCGTTTGTAGGGAAGCGATGTCTGGCGAAAGCCGATCCAACTTACCATGCCGCGCAGGAAGCGACCGCGTTCCGGCATCGCCAGCAAAACATCGACGACCTTTCGATCCATCAGTCGGAAATCACCGGTGTCAACCGGCATTTTCGTTTCTGAGAAGCGGTTGATCACGCGATAGAAGGCCTTTGCCGTCACCAGCTTGAATCGGCTTTCGCCTGATCGAGTAATGCGGCTGCCGTACACCACATGATTTCCCTGCCGCCAAAGATCGACCATCTGTGAAATGATTTCGGGTGGATCTTGCAGGTCGGCATCGATGATGACAATGGCGTCCCCCGCCGCCGCTTCGAGCCCTGCGGTCACCGCAACCTGATGGCCAAAATTCCTCGACAAGCGCAGCACGCGCACCCGTGAATCGTGCGCTTGAATCTGAGTCAAAACTTTGAATGTGTGGTCCTGGCTTCCGTCATCAACAAAGATCAATTCATATTCAAGGTCGTCTATACCGGCGACGGCGGGCGACAGCCGCTCGTGAGTCGCGGTCAGCACGGCGTCTTCGTTAAAGCAGGGAATAACGACGGAAAGTAACTTCATTTCAGCGCCGAGATAATAACATTCCAGCCGAGTGTCGTGCGCAGCATATGCCACACTGGCTCGGGGATCAGCCCACCAAGAAAATAGAATTCCGGACGCGTCAGCTGGTCAATCGTAATTTTGACCTCGCGAAACATCGAGAAAAGCTGGCGGGCTTCCCGGCGACTATAAACCTTCACGAGCGGCCGCCCGCCCCCTTCGTTGAATTCAACACGTCTGCTCATGATGTCCGCGGGCGAGTTTCCGCGCATGAATTCCGCGCGCAGAATTCCGTAACGCAATACCACCTGACTCCAGTAGGCCCATGAACCGCGGTGATAAAGCATCACGCGCGCAAGTCCGCCTGGGCGCAACACGCGATGGACTTCGCGCACCGCGCCCGCGGTGTCCGGCGTGTGATGCAGGACTCCATTTGAATAAACAACGTCGAAGCTTTCGTCAGCGAACGGCAGACGCTCGCAGTCAGCATTCGCAAAGTCGCCGCGCTCGCCGTAGAGCGATAGATGACGTTTCGAGATTTCGATTGATCGCGGCGTGAGATCGATTCCGGTGACATTCGCACCGCCGCGCGCAAACTGCAAGAGATCCGTCCCCATCCCGCAGCCGACTTCCAACAGGCGCTTTTCTTTGAATTGGTCGAAGCCCATCACTTTCGGCATCCACGGCGCATACTCGTGATAGCGATGCCGCTCGACCTCATCAAAAAATTCACGTGACGCAAATTCGTGCCGGCTGCCATAGACAGCACCGGCCGGATCTTTACCCCACTGTTCGCGCGCGCGCTGTTTATCGTCGATCATTTAGTCAGAACCGCCTGCGGTAGCGGGCGGTTGATCTTGGCCACCGAGTTTGGAATGGTCAACCGCCCGCTACCGCAGGCGGTTGATCTTGGCCACCGAGTTTGGAATGGTCAACCGCCCGCTACCGCAGGCGGTTGATCTTGGCCACCGAGTTTGGAATGGTCAACCGCCCGCTACCGCAGGCGGTTGATCTTGGCCACCGAGTTTGGAATGGTCAACCGCCCGCTACCGCAGGCGGTTGATCTTGGCCACCGAGTTTGGAATGGTCAACCGCCCGCTACCGCAGGCGGTTCTGACACTAACTCCCGGTACGCGTCAACCACGCGCTGCGCATTTTGCTGCCAGGTATGTTTTTCGATCGCCTCGCGTCGAGCGGCAGCACCCAGCGACGCGCGTAGTTCAGGCAAAGTCGCCAATCGCATAATTGCGTTTGTCAGCTCGTCTATGTTCCCGGGCTCCACCAGCAGCGCGGTTTCTTCGTCCGTCAAGACTTCGCCGATTTGGGCCAAGCGGCTCGCAACGATCGCTTTGCCCATCGCCATGTATTCGAAGAGTTTCGTCGGTGAGCCGAAAAATGCGCTGCCGTCAGCGAGCGGAACGTGAGGCGACACCAGAATATCGCACGCGTCGAGCAGAGCCGGCACACGATCATGCGAGACCGCACCCGTCATGATCACTCGATCTTCCGCCTGGCCGTCTCGCAGAATTTGTTCCACGCGATTTCGCAACGCGCCGCTGCCGATTAGCAAAAAGCGAAGTTTGGCGCCGGCCGGCATTTGCGTGATGGCCTTCGCCAGAATCTCGACGCCGTGCCAGGGACCAAAGGTGCCGATGAAGCCCGCCAGCACTTCGTCATCATCGATGCCGAACTCTCGGCGTACTTCCGCGCCGCCCACGTCGGGCTGAAAGCGATCGACATCGACGGCGTTCGGGTTGACGACGATCTTCTCTGGGGCAACGCCGGCGCGCAAAAGATTGTCACGCTCAACTTGGGAAACCACGAAGATGCGCGCTGCGGCTTTCAGATTCAGCTGCTCGTAACGCGCCAGCAAATCCAGCATGCCTACCCGGTCCCAGTGACGGCCAACCCAAACCTCCGATCCGTTGTACTCGAGAAACAGCGGCCTGCGTGTTTGCAACGATGCCGCGACGCCAGCCCAACTGAAGCGCGCATAGCGCTGATAAATCAAATCCGGTTGCTCCTGTTCGATCTCAGGCGCCGCGCGTTCGGAAAAAAGCAGATTGTTGAAGATGTCGAACGCGGCGCGCGTCGAACCAACCGGCTCGGGCCAAATGATTTTCGTTCGCAACTTCGCGCTGTCTAGCCCTGCGATTTCGTCGTTGCTAATCAGCGAAACCTCGACGCCAAGTTGCCGCGCGGCGTTGATGACGCCGTTGATGTGACTGGCCGCACCACCTGCTTGCGAACCTGGGCCAGGCGACGAACGCAAATAAACGAGCTTCAGACGATCTGCATCGTTGCCGGCCCGTTGATAATTCTTCGGTCGCGCCGCGACCGCGGCTTCCAGGGTGCGCAGTTCCCGCTCCGCGCGTTTCATGGTCGCCCTGCTGATCGCTGCTTCGTGAGCGAGCCGCGCCGGCGCCGCAGCCAGAGCGCTCGCGCGCCCTTCTTCTTTCCAGCCGCCGTGAGAATCGATGACGATCGTTTTCCGCGCGCCCGCTAATGCGCCGAGCAAAACGAAAGCATTCTGTCCTCTCTGCCACACCAATCTCTCTGTCGCAATCGCGAAAATCTCCGGACGCAGCCGGCGCAGGAATTGAATTCGCTGCACCGCGCCATGCTGCTCGAGGTCATCGCGCGTGATGATCTCGAAAGATGCTGCCGCAAACTTCTTGTGCAGAATCATCCGCGCGCGGTCAGCGTCGCCGCTTAGCACCAACAAGACAATTTTCATGAGAGCCTAAGTTCGGAATCGGCGGCTCGCGGACGCAAGCGCAGAAGTCGGGTGACCAGCTCGCGCAGTTCGTGACGACGCAAGAGAAAGATTTCGCCTGGCCGGCGCGCAGTCTTCATACAGAAATAAATGACGACGAGTAGAAAGATCAGAGTGTAACTGATGCTTGAATTCACCGCCGCTGCCAGTGCGCCCCAACGCGGCACCAGCGCAAAGTTCAACCCCAGGTTTACGATCACCGTAACGATCCAAAACGCAGGAATCGCGGGCGGCAAACCAGTGCCGGTGAAGTGCTGCACGAGCACAGATTCGATGGCCAGGAAACAAATGCCCGGCAGCAGGAGCAAGAGTTGAAAGACGGCGCCGCTGAAACGCTGGCCGTAGACGAGGGGCAAGAAGAACGAACTGGCGGCCGCGCCTATGCAAACGATGAACATCACAAACGCGGTGTGCCGCGTGACTCGGACCGTGAATTCACCGCGCGGCTCTGGCTCGGATGCCACTCGCGGAAACAAAAGCGTGGCAATCACAGCCGGCAGCGTTAGTAAAAGATTTCCGACCTGCGAGGCAACGGAATAAACGCCGGCTTCTGCGGCGCCGCGAAAGTGATTCACGATCAGCAAATCCGCGCGAATGATGATCGCGCCGGCCATGATCGATATATAAAACTTGCCACCATAACGCAGCGTTTGTCTGAGCAGTTCCCAGTCGGGTTGAAACGGTTGGCGACTCGTTTCGCACCTGGCGACCCACGCGATCGTCATCATAATCACCAGTGCGATCACGGCCGCAACCGCGGCATTGGACCAAACCAGCGGCGTCAAACTAAAGCCGAGAAAAATCAAAATAACAACCGCGTTGGCGAGCAGCAGCAAAGGCGTGGCCGCGTCCAGAAGATTCAGCAAATCAACCCGCTTCACCGCCAGCAAGACATTTAGGCCCAGCAGCGTCAGCAATTGAAAAGGGATTGAAGCCGCGGCGATCGCGATCAGCATAAACGAAACATTTCCGAAGAGTGTCGGACGGAATTTGGCGAGTACGATAATCGTGATGCAGGTTGCCGCGCCCGCCACGATCGCAAACATGATCGAATTGGCCCAGGCTGCATTCAGACTTTTTCGATTGCGCGCAATGAAATAAGTATTCGCCGAAGGCAAGCCCGCGCTGCCTACCTGTAGCGCGAGGGCCACGGTCACGTTGAGCACCGCGAGGATGCCGGTCCCAGCCGGACCCAAACGGCGCGCGACGATCACGCTTGAGCCAAGCACGCCCGCTAGCATCACCAGGCGCGTGGCGAAAGTGACCGCGACTCCCGACGCAAAACTGCTGAACAGCGGTTGGGCCGCCGCAAGTTCTGCCGCTGTGGTGGTGGATGGGCCGTCGTTCATGCTCGCAGCGCAAACGTAAGTTCCCGAAGGCGGAGCAGCCTCACGGGATCCAGCGTTCATACCAGACACTGAGATTCAGCAGGCACCAAAGTTCCGCGCTGCGATCACGTTGTTCCTGCGCGTGTTCGGCGGCCAGCTGCTCGATGAATTTGTAATCAAAAAGCCTTCGTTCGCCTAAACGTGAATTCAAAATGCTCGCGATCAAGTCTCCGCCTTCCTTGCCGCGAAACCATTCACGCACCGGCGCGCCGAATCCACGCTTCGGTTGGTAGAGCACCTCGCGCGGCAAAACGGATTCGAGGGCGCGCTTCAAAATGTGCTTGCCGGTCTGGCCCTTGATTTTCAACTCGCGCGGCAGGTTCATCGCATATTCGATCAAATGATGATCGAGAAACGGGACGCGCGCTTCGACCGAAGTCGCCATCGTGATCTTGTCGACGCGCATCAGCAAGAGCTCCGGCAAGCGCAACTTCAATTCAAGATAAGTCATGCGCGCCGCCGCATCCGCCTCAGGCCGCTGCGACGCAAACGTTTCCTGATACTCTCGCACCACGTCGTAAGTGGAAAGTCCGTTGTAGGAAGCGCGCGATTCGGCTGAGAGCAGACGCGATTTCATCGTCTCGTCGAAGACGATCGCACCGCCCCAGAACAATGATTGGTTTGAGCCGAGGCGCCGGACTAGCTCTGTAGCCATTCGTTTCTTGAGAACTTTTTGGACCAATGGCTGGGCTACCGCCGCGGCGGCGCGCCGAGCGAGGGCCGGTGTTTTTTCCGCGTGACGCCAGAAACGATCTTCGATCCGCAAATAGGTTCTGAACCAGTCATAGCCCGCGAACAATTCGTCCGAGCCTTCGCCGACTTGCACTACGATCGTGCCCGTTTCGCGCGCCAGTTTCGAAACGTAGTAAAGCGGCACGCAGACCGGATCGGCAATAGGTTCGTCCTGATGAAAGACCAACTCGGGCAGAAACTTCTGCATCTCGTCGCGCCCGATCATCACTTCATGATGGTCCGTCGCAAAGCGTTGCGAGATCGCGCGCGCCGAATCCAATTCATTCAGCTCTTCGGAATCTTTGAAGCCGACGGTGAAGGTCCGCACCGGCTGGCGCATCAACTCAGACATCAGCGCGACGTTCGCCGAAGAATCGACACCGCCAGAAAGAAAAACGCCGAACGGCACGTCGGACATCATGCGTTTGCCAATCGAATCACGCAGCAGTTTCAGGATATTCGCTTCATGCTCTGACTCGCTTAATCTCTGCGCCGCCGCCGCCCCGGGTAACGCATCCCAATACTGTTTGATCTGCAACTCGCCACGCCGATCGATCGTCAGTATGTGCCCGGCGGGAAGCTTCTTGATGTTCGAGAAAAGCGTCTGCGGCGCAGGCGTTGTCACAAAGGTCAGATAGTGATAGAGCGCTTCTTCATTCAGTTCCGCCGTGACCTCCGGATGTTGGAGAATCGCTTTGATCTCGGAAGCAAAGATAAGGCGGCCGTTCCGGTGATAGAAGTAAAGCGGCTTCACTCCGGCGCGATCGCGAACCAGAACGAGTTGTTCTCGATCTGCATCCCAAATCGCAATCGCGTAATCGCCTTCGATGTCGTCAACAAAATCCAATCCGCGTTCTTCATAAAGATGCAGGATGGTTTCGGAATCAGTCTGAGAAGCGTAGACATGACCGCGCTGCTCGAGTCCGGCGCGCAACTTAGCGTGGTTATAGATCTCGCCGTTGAAAACCAGCCACACTCGATCTGTGCAACCGCGCATCGGTTGATGTCCGGCGGCAGACAAGTCGATGATCGACAAGCGGCGAAATCCGAATCCGCCGCGCGCATCGTCAAAGACAAGCTCGCCCGCATCGTCTGGGCCACGATGCGTCATCACATCGCGCATCGACACGAGTAGCTCACGGCCGACATGGCCGCGCGCCGCACTGGGTTCCCAAACTCCGCAAATGCCGCACATTCAGTGATTTTCGATTGCCGATTGAGGATTGCCGATTGAATCGCTTGCAGCATTCAATAATTCAAGGCGGAGATTTTCATCCTCATCAGCGTGAATAGGGACCAATAGAAAGGTCGTGGTTAACGGGAGCTCGGCTCGTACCGTCCAGCAAACCGAGACAGACGGCTCTTTCGCTCCGTAGTCGCGCGATGAAAAACTCTTCTCAAAAACCGCATCTCTATCCAAGCCCTTTGGTATGATCAATAATCGCGCGCCGCTCATCTTATCCCACAGCTCGACGATTCCATCAGGACGAAGCTTCGACTCGATCCGCGGCGCGAGGTGAAACCGAAAGTCAGCTTCATGGCTTCCGGCGCCTGATAATTCATCCTTAATCAACCAAAATCGATTCTTCTTATCAAAACGAACCGTGCGCCGATGCCTGATGGGTTGCGCCAGACTCTGATAGCCATAATGTTCCGCGACCACGAAGTCCGTGTCCGAATCGGTTCGCCAATCGATTACTTTCGGCTGGGCTTCATTGCCGATGATGAAGGGAACTTGTTCGTCAATCGTATTCTGTTCAGCGCGATCAATCTGAACGGTTGAATGATAGGCAGTCGATCGAAACAGATGACGTTCGTTCCGGTCCGCGGTGTAGAGATAAGTACCCGGATCGAGGATGAACGGAACGCCGCCAGCCGACACTTCAACGCTCAGCGCATCGTTGTGGCCGTGCGAGCCCCGGCCGTTAACGCCGCTGTCGCTCGCATTGAAAAGCAGATACAAGTCGTCTTCACGAAGAATGTAGACGCCGGCGTTCGGAAAACCTTGCGAACGAGGCATCGGTCCGTCCGGCAGCGATTTGTAATCGCGAATGCCGTCACCCCCGAGAATCCATAACACCTCTTCCGGGATCGCGGGAGTTGGCAGTTCGAAACGGGGCTCCTGAAAAATCGTGGCGCCGAGCGCCAGCACCGAACTGTGATCATCAGCCGTCCGCCGAACCAGGGGCATTACTTGTCCGCTATCGGAATCCCCAATCAACGGCGCCCGCCCATCGGGCCGCAAATACGCGGACATGTACGCGATCATCGCGCGCAGCCTGGTCCAGTACCGCTCTTCGATTTCAATCCCATTCAAATGACAAAGGACGAACGAGTAAAGATACAGTTCGACTTTCAAACGATGATAACCGGTGGACGCTTCATAATCGGCTCCATCGGCGAGCGTTTGCTTGTCCATTTCCGCGAGCAGTTCCCGCAAACCGAAATCGCGCCACTCGTTCGCGGACTCGAGTTCGGGCAGCATCAGGCCGAGCCAGAGCAGTCCGGTGATGTCGGCAAGATAATGATTGCTCGTCGCGATGTTCGAGAATTCCAGGTTCCGCTGAATGTGCGCGCCATGTTGATTGAAAATATTCAGTAGTTCCTTGAGTGCCACGGCATCCATCTGCGGTGCGCGCAGGAATAATGCAAACGCGGCCAGCAGATTCATCGCGCGCAACGCTACTTCCATGGCGCAAGTCCAATTCGCGCCGCGCGCGACCGGGTTTTGCCGGCGCCAGCTCGAGAGCTGATCAAAGAACGCGGCACTGAATTTCGCATCGTTGGTAATCGCATAAGCGCGGCCCAACGTGATGAAGTGCGAAAGCCGGTTCAGCTCCCACAGCACTCTCGCGTCTGAACCATCGCCGCGATGAAGGTTGAGATCGGCGTGAAAATCGAGCGGCCAATGAAACCCCGAGAGCGGATCACGGTTCCACTCGATCTCATCTTCGCCGAAACATTTTTCGCCGAACCCGAGCAAAGGCCAGCAGTGATCCTTCGCGATTCGCTCTGCTTCCTCAACCAGGCGCGCGGTTTCCTGTGGGTAAGCTTGCTGCTGAATCGAAACCGTGTTCTTCAAATCTGCGAAGCCGGGAAAGAATTTTGGTTTTAGTCGCGAGTGAAAGTGGGCGAGAAGATCCGACGCTCTGATGCGAGCAAATTCCGGGCGCAGTCGTGCCGGCTGGTGCTCGAGCTGGGCCAACGAAGCACGTTCGCGCCGCTGAGTGTTGAACTGCCGGATTCGTCGCGTTGCTTCGAGTGCGGCCGTGCGCGTGCTGACCTCGCCGCGCAGCATTCGTTTTGCCGTGGAGAGAATTTTCATCGGACGGACGTCAGAACCAGCTGCGGTAGCGGGTGGTTGATCTCTTTAGGCTTTCGGCCGCCCTCAATGAAATGATCAACCGCCCGCTACCGCAGGCGGTTCCGACAACAGCGCATCCAAAATTCGATCCGCCGTCTGGCCATCCCACAGCGGCGGAATTCGCCGCGCGTTTTTGTCAGGCGGATGATCGAGCGCTTCGTTGGCGGCTTGAATTATTTTTGACGTTTCAGTTCCGGCGATTTTGTTGGTGCCCATTTCAACGGTGATTGGCCGCTCTGTGTTTTCACGCAGAGTAATGCACGGAATCCCCAGCACAGTCGTCTCTTCCTGAATTCCGCCAGAGTCGGTTAAGACCAGGCGCGCCCCGCTGAGCAGTTGCAGAAAATCGAGGTAGCCCGCGGGATCAGTTAGGACCAGACCTTTTATTCTCTCCACCCGTTCGGTCAAACCAAGCTCGTCGATCATTTTGCGCGTGCGTGGATGCGCCGGAAAAACGATTGGCAATCGCCGAGCGATCTGTTCGAGCGCATCCAGGATTCGATCGAGCGCGAATTTCTCGTCAACATTCGATGGACGATGCAGCGTGAGGACGGCGTAGTCCCGATTTTCAAGACCAAGATCCGCAAGCGCGGTTGATTTCTTTGCGCGCTCGAGGTTTGTGATCAGCGAATCGATCATGACGTTGCCGACAAAGCGAATTCGTTCTGGTGGAATTCCTTCGGCGCGCAGGTTTTCATCAGCATCAGCGGAAGGGGTGAGCAACAACTCAGCCATCTGATCGGTAAGCAGGCGATTTATTTCTTCCGGCATCGTGCGATCTCGGCTGCGCAATCCGGCTTCGACGTGCGCAACTTTCACCCCAAGCTTCGCGCACACCAGCGCACAAGCAACGGTCGAATTCACATCGCCCACGACGACAACCCAATCAGGCTTTTCGCTGAGCACATAAGGCTCAAATGCCTGGATAACTCCCGCGGTTTGCACCGCGTGACTGGCCGAACCTACCCCGAGATCGACGTCGGGTTCCGGGATTTCGAGGTCGCGAAAGAAAGCATCCGACATCGCGGCGTCGTAATGTTGTCCGGTGTGAATCAGGATTGGAAAAAACTCATCTGACCGGCGCTTCATGGCAGCGACGATGGGCGCAACCTTCATGAAGTTGGGCCGCGCGCCGGCAACGATAATTACTTTAAGCATAATTAGGTAGCGCAAGACGATATCTTGCGACCGCAAGTTAACAACTTGCGCTACACGTCAACCGGCAAACCCGAGCGCAACGATTCCAAAATCCTGAACGTCGCGCGTGTCGTCGTGGCAAGATCATTTAAGGCAATCGGCGAGGGTTTTCCTTCGCTGACCATAGCGCAGGCAATCTTCACTTCGTTCTTTTGGCCCTTGTCCTTTTCACGCAGCCTGGTTTTCTTTTCGCGCGAAGGGTCATAGGCGATTGCCGATTCAAAATCTTCGATCACGAACGACTTGCCGCCACCGAAAATTTCGATTCTTTCTTTCGACATCGCGCTTGCGCCCTCAGCCAGATAAGCAATCGAACCATTCGAGCCATCGGCCAGGCGCAAGGTAATGAAAACGGAATCCTGGTTAGCAACCACCGCCTGGCGACTCGTGATTGATTCAGCATAAACGTGAGTCGTGAGCGACCCGGCGAGAAAATGCATGAGATCGATAAAGTGACAGACCTCGCCAATGATGCGTCCACCCTCCGCTTCGTCGTTAATCCAATGCCCGGACGGAATACGGCCCGCATTAATTCGATAATTGATGGACAACGGCGCGTCAGTGTTCGCCCAGAATTCCTTCGCGGCGATCGCCAACGGCGAGAAGCGCCGATTGAACCCAACCATCAACTGAGCGGGTGAATTGGCGGCGGCCGCCATCACCTGCTCCAACTGGTCGTCATCAATTGCTAAAGGCTTTTCGACAAAAACATGCCGGCCGCGTTGCAAGGCGCGTACGGCCAAATCGGCATGACTCGCGTGCCGCGTCGCAATTACAATCAGATTTGTTTCCGCATCGTCAATGACTTCATCGGCATTGGAAACGCACGTTTGAAACCCAAACTTTGAGCCGACTTCGCGAGCGCTCACGCCGGACGCTGTAGCGATTGACTGAAATTGCGCACCGGCAGCTTTGAAGAGCGGCAAGAGAACGCCTTTCGCGTATCCGCCGGCGCCGATGAAGCCGGCGCGCACCGGCGATGCGGAAGACGTTTTCGTCCCGAGCAAAACTTTGCGTTCGATCTCGCGCTCAGGATCGTACTTCAAAACGATGCCGAGGTAAGGCTCTTTGACTTCGCCGGTAATCAGCTTGTAAGCACGATCCGTTTCAGCCAAATCGAAACGATGGGTGATGAGCGGCCTGACGTCGATGCGCCCGTCGGCAATCAGATCCAGGAATGCTTCAAGATTGCGGCCCTCGGTCCAGCGCACGTAAGCATACGGATAGTCATGACCGCGCTCTTCGTACTCAGCGTCGTAGCGACCCGGGCCATAAGACATCGAAATGCGAAATGTCAGTTCGCGATCGTAATAAGGTTTGCGCGGGATGTTCAGGCCAACCGCTCCGATCACAACGACGCGGCCTTTCTGACGTGAAATCTCTCCAGCGAGTTCAACCGGCTGATTCGATTCAGTCGCCGCCGTGATCAAAACCGCATCGGCGCCGCGGCCACGCGACCAGCCCGCAACGCGTTGCTTCGCATCATCGGGCGCACAGCCATCGTCGGCGCCGTGCTGCTTTGCCAGTTCAACTTTTGAGGAATCGAGATCGATGCCGAAAACCCGGCAGCCATTTGCCTTCAGCAGTTGGACCGCGAGTTGTCCAATCAAACCCAGGCCGATCACTACCACTGATTCGCCCAGCGTCGGTTCCGCGAGCCGCACGCCCTGCAATGCAATCGCGCCCAACGTTCCGAAAGCCGCTGAATCGAAGTCGACACTTTGCGGCAGACGCACGCAAAGATTCTTTGGCACCGCCAGGACTTCCGCATGTGATGCATAACCAACGCCGGCACAAGCCACGCGATCTCCAACCCGAAACTCAGACACGCGGTCGCCAACTTCAATCACCGTCCCGGCTGCGCTATAGCCCAGCGCGTTCATCGAACCTAGTTTTGAAAGTACGGCATCGACCGTATTCAGCACGCCTTCGTGGCGCGCTTTCTGAATGACTTGTTTGACCAGCGCCGGTTGCTCGACGGCGCGACTAATCAGGCTCTTCTGCCCAGCCTCGACGGCCAAGCGTTCCGTGCCGGCGCTAATCAATGAGGCGGCGGTCCGCACCAGCACAAAGCCGCGTCGCACGGACGGCACCGGGACGTCGCTGACCGAGACTTCGCCGGTCTTAAGATTTTGCAGAACTTGCTTCACGACTCGTTACGCCCTAACAGTGACAGCAGACTATCCTCGATCTTTGTTTGCTGAGTCAATTGCGTCGTCGCGCCCTCACATCTTCGTAAGTTTCTGAAGCAATTGCGGAAATCTGCATACCCGCGACCGGGGACAACGTAGATTTTATTCGGCGAACAGATTGACAATTGACCGCGTCTTTTGCTAGTTATGCTTCGCTATTTGCAGCAGAGATCGGCGAACAGCATCAATAATCGGTTACTTTCAAGCTCCTGCGCGTGGCCGGAGTCCGGCCCGCATGGTTCTTCAAGCAGGCCTCATCGTTTTTAGGAAACTCGCAGTCAGAATTTTAGACCTTAGGAGACCAAAACATGTCGCAAAATTGGACCCCGCCCGCAGGATCCGGCGGTTCAGCAACTGTACCAAACTACCTTGTGCCGGCGATCATCTCGATCTTCTGTTGCTGGCCGCTGGCAATTCCCGCGATTATTTTCGCCACGCAAGTTAACGGCAAAGTGGCGGCTGGCGATATTGCCGGCGCGGAAGACGCCTCGAAGAAGGCGAAGATGTTCAGCTTTATCGCGATCGGCATCGGCGTGGTCATCATTTTGATTTACGTGGTGATGCTGATTCTCGGCGTCGGCCTTAGTGCAGTTGGTGGCCGGTAGTTAGCCGAAACAAGTGTTGGCGGACTGGCGGTAGACGTTCAGGAGCGAGATTGCTTCTGAAGCGCTGGAGTTGACGGCGCGTGTCTTCGCTCGTCCGCCACTTTGATTTTTTGGAATCGAAAAGTCGTGACGGTCTATTGCACAAAGTGCGGCGCGCAAAACGATGATGCCTCGCGAACGTGTCTTCACTGTCAGGCGGAGCTGCCCGTGATCAGTGGTAAGCAGACGACTGCATATCAATCTGATTATCAGCCGCCGTTCGAATCGGCTTATCAGCCCATTCAACCACCTGCATATTACGCGCAACCACAACTTGACGATTGGCAGAAGGCCGGCGCTGACAAGAAGATCATCGCGGGAATTCTGGGCATTGTGGTCGGCGCGTTCGGCATTCACAAATTCGTCCTCGGCTATCAGAGAGAAGGATTGATCATGTTGCTCGTGTCGCTGCTGAGTTGCGGCACGCTGGCCGGCGTCATGCACGTGATCGGAATCGTCGAAGGCATCATGTATCTCACCAAGAGCGACGAAGAATTTGTGCGGACCTACGTGCAGGGGCGAAAGGGTTGGTTCTGAGATTGAGCCGCGTTGCCGTATGATATAAGGCCCAGAGTCATGGAAATTAAGATGCACATCATCTACGAGAAAGTAGACGGCCTGATTCAGGCGTCAATTGCCGAACTTCCTGGCGCAATCTCGCTTGGTTCAACTGTTGAAGAAGCTAGAAAGAACCTGGATGAGGCAATCGAAATGGTCTTGGAAGGAAACCGTTTGCTTGCGGAGGATGCCGCCCGTGAAACCATCACACGCGAGGAAATAGCCTTCCGCGCCGCATGAAACGAGTTGATCTAATTCGACATCTCGAAGAACACGGCTGCGAATTTGTCCGCGAAGGTAAAGAACATACTTTGTACATCAACCGACAGACCAAAAGATCTTCAGCCGTGCCGCGCCATCGAGAGATTCCCAAGGGAACAGTAAGAAGTATTTGTCGCGCTCTCGCAGTGCCATCCCCAACGTAACTGAATCCATTCTCGTTATGGCTTCGTTTTATTTCGTCGAAACCGTCACCAATCGCAGCCGGCAATTGAAACTGGCCGCGACGATGTGGTTGGGCCTGGCCGCCGGGGCCATCTTTCTTTTCTTTTTCAATCCGGCGCTTCCTTCACATCAGTTTTTTCCGAAGTGCCCGTTTCGTTTGCTGACCGGCTGGCAATGTCCGGGTTGCGGTTCGACGCGCGCGTTTTATCAACTCCTGCATCTCCATCCAATCGCGGCATTTAAGTTTAATCCGCTGATGGTCCTGACGCTGCCATTCATCGTTTACGGCTTCCTCGGCTTCACCAGGAGCGCGGTCACCGGCAAACCTTATCGCCGCTTGTTCATTCCGCCGGTCTATATGTGGGCATGGCTGGTGCTGCTGCTGTTCTTCTGGGTTTTCCGCAACACGCCGTGGTACCCGTTCGTCTCGTAGTAACGCAAATTGTTTAATTTGCGCTAATCTATTTTCGATCTTCCAAACGGATTGAAACGAACTCGGACCTGTCATGGGATTTGCTTTTAACCCGCCGATGCAAGAGTGAAATCGCGACCCCGACAACAATCGCCGCGATCAATCCCCCAAAGAGCAGTTTGCCCAAATCGTTGAAGCCGCATTCTTCGCAATCGGAGACTAACAGCGCAGCATAGATAAAATCCTGAACGGCGGGAACCAAGACGCCCATCGGCAACGCCATGATCAATAGTTGAGCCATCGCGAACCTCTTTCAGGTGCCGTCGAGTCGTTGAGATAGACACCGCCAGATCTCGTTTGTTCCGAAAGCTGTTTCGCGGCGCTGTGCTTCAACCGCCCGCTACCACACGCGGTTTCCGACTTCGCGATTTACGATTTCACGATTTACTATCGTGCCCATGAACTCCGATCCCGCAATCCGCGTCGCAATGCTGCCGCGCGACACAAACTCGCAGGGCACGATCTTCGGCGGTGTCATCCTCAGCTACATCGACATGGCCGGCGCGATCGAAGCGCACCGCTACACTGGCATGGATCGCTTTGTCACCGTCGCGATGCGCGAAGTCATCTTTCACGCGCCGGTGTTCGTCGGCGACCTGGTCAGCTTTTATTCAGAGACGGTAAAGGTGGGGACAACCTCGATAACTACTCGAGTCGTGGTGGAAGCTGAACGTTATGGCTCGCCCGGCGAAAAGGCCCGCGTCACCGAAGCCGAAGTGGTCTACGTGGCGGTTGACGCGCACGGCATGAAGAGAAAAATAACTACTGCGAAAACCTGACGAGCCGGCATCAATCTGTCAGCACGATGTCGTTGCTGATCAGATCGGTTCGCAATTGTGCGGCGTCTGTGAAGAGGATGGTTTTGATTCCCAACTCGCGCGGGCACTCGAGATTCACTTCGCGATCGTCGATGAATAGACATTCTTCCGGCGCGCGCTGCGCAACTTGCAAAACCATGCGATAGATCGCTTCATCAGGCTTGCGCAGGCCCAGGAAGCAAGAGCTGAAGAAAACCGGAAAATAGTTTCGCAGGCCAAACTTCTGAATGCGAAAAACGTTCAGCTCAAGAATTTCATTATTGACCGTCGCCATGAAGTATTTGCCTGATCGGGCTATGTCCGCGGTAAGCTTGAGTGCATCCGGATTTGGTTGAGATTGAGCGAAGATAAACGCGCGAAAATCCTCGCGGCTGAATGCCCGCGGCCGATAGAAAATGGTCCGGTCAAGATAGCGTTCGAGCGTCAGTCCATTGACCTCGATCGCGTGGGCGACCTTCTCGTGACGTTCGGTATATTCCTCCCAATCGAGGTTGAACTCCTCAGCCGCCGCGCGCCGCGAGACATGTCCCCAACCGTCCGTGAGCAAAACGCCGCCGATATCGAAAAAGATCGTAGTGATCATTACCAGCGATGGTAGGCGGGATGCCCGGGCTTTACCGCCACGAAAGTTCCGCGACAGGTCGCCGTCACTTTGTCATGCGCGATCAATTCACCTTCGACGACCGCGCGATCCTCTTTCGCGTCAACCACGCGCGCGTGTAACTCGACCGGCGCGTCAGTCGGCGTCGGCCGCTTCAAAGTGATTGTGTAATCCGCCGTCACCGTGCACGGCGGATGATCCGATCCCGCCTGCTTCATCAAGTGATAGGCCGCGGTCCAGTTGCAATGACAATCGAGCAGCGTGCCGATGATTCCGCCGCTCAACATGCCCGGAAATGCTTCCTGATAAGTCTCGGGATTGAAAGTCGCGACTACTTCATCACCTTCGGGAAAGCTGCGAATGTGCAAACCTTTCGGGTTGGCGGGGCCGCAGCCGAAACAAGCCATGTTTGGGGCGTAGGTTTCTTGTAAGCTTTTGTTCATTAGTCCAAGGTCCAAAGTAAAAAAGTCCAAGGTCCAAAGTCAAAAGTCCAAGGAACGCGTATTGACGTGGGACGTTAGACATTGGACTTTTCAACCCGTAACTGTTCTCTCAACTTGAAGCGCTGTACTTTGCCCGTCGCAGTGTACGGCAGCTCATCAACAAAAATGTACTGGCGCGGTTGTTTGAAATGCGGCAGGGCGGATTCACAGTGTGCGCGCAGAGTATCTTCGATTGATTGCAAGTTCGGTCCGTCCGTGACGACAAATGCACACACGCACGACAAGCCATCTTTGTCGAAGCCCTCGACCGCGGCTGCCGCTCGAACAGCATCGTGGCGCACCAGTACGCCTTCCACTTCAACCGGTGAAACCCATTGACCGGTTGGCTTGAAGCAATCGTCACTGCGGCCCATGTGCCACCAGAATCCATCCTGATCCTGTCGATACAGATCGCCCGTGCGCACCCAACCATCGACAAATGTTTCCGCGGAAGTTTCTGGCCGTTGCCAGTAATGTGAAGCAGCGCTGGCGCCACGAATCCATAGATTGCCGACTTCGCCTGATTTCGTGGCCACGCCTTCATGATCGATTAACCGCGCTTCGTAACCACTGAGAAGTTTTCCACTGCTGCCGTAACGCACATCGCCTTCGTGGTTCGACATGAACATGTGCAACATCTCAGTCGAGCCAATGCCGTCCAGCACTTCCACGCCAAAGGTCTTCTGCCATTCTTCGCCGAGTTGCGCGGGCAAAGCTTCACCGGCAGAAATGCAAAGACGCAGACTAGAGGTGTTTAGAGTATCAACTTCAGTTGGGCCTTCGCTTGATCCTGAGTGCCCGACTGAAGTCGGTACTCTAACCCGCGCACGATGATGCTCAAGCAACATGCGATACACGACCGGCACGCCGAAAAAAATCGTCGGTCTATAGTCGCGGAACACGCGACTGACGACTTCTGCCGTTGGTTTCTCGCGACAGAGAATCGCGGTCAGTCCATTCAGGAGCGGAAACGTGAAGGCGTTACCCAACCCGTAAGCGAAAGGCAGGCGCGAAGAAGAAAACAAGCGATCGCCTTCGCGTAGCTTCAGGACTTCGCGGCAGAAGGTTTCGTTGGTGTAGAAGATGTCGGATTGCGTGTGCACTGCGCCTTTCGGTTCGCCCGTGCTCCCAGAGGTGTAGAGAATGAACGCGTCAGCATTCGTGTCAGAAACCCGACTGTGAAGGAGGGCTACCGTCGCCTCGGACGTGGTATCAAAATCATGAACGCGAATTTCCACGAGCTGGGGCACTGCCTCTACAGCTACGCGCGGAATGATCAGGTCCTTCAAATCCGGCGGTGCCATAGAGTTCTCAAACAAGCTCGTCGCGGTGTCCGCTTCCACGATTGCTGCGCGGGCGCCGCAATCCTTCAGAATGAACAGTTGATCTTCGCGCCGAAGCGCCAGATTGATTGGGACCGCAATTGCTCCGAGTGAGACTGTGGCGACGAACGAAGCGATGAATTCCGGCGAGTCGGCCAGCAGAATCGCTACCCGATCGCCCTCGGCGATACCCATGCCGCGCAATGACCCAGCCGCGCGTAAAACCTGTTCGCGCAACTCGCCATAACTGATCTCCCGGTGCTCGTAGAGAATCGCCACGCGCCGCGCGCGCTCTGCGGGGAAGATCCTTTCAAACAGGCCTGCGGTTTCCATTTTCCAGTTGCGGCTGATCGAGTTTCGGAATCTATCACAAGGTTGATTGCTTCAGCCAAAGTCCGCAAAGCTAGGAGGCGAAGCCAGTACCATTCCCGTGAGGGAATGGGATAAGTGCGAGCCCGAATGTTTGATCCATCCGTTCACGCGGATGGCGACCCCATATCCAAGAAAGGCCCCTAATCCAGCCAAAAACTCCCAAGCCTTTTCCTATTTCTGAACACGTTCAAAAAAGTTCTTGACAGAACCGGAAACGAGAGAGTATTGTACGTTTGATTTGAACGTGTTCAATTTTCTGTAGAGGAGGCCAAGAATGAACATCGAAATCGTCACTTACCTGCTGTATCTGGGAATTACCATCGCCCTGACCGTTTGGGTCGCCCACACGCTGCACAAGAACGGCCGGATTTTTCTGGTGGACGTCTTTCACGGTAACGAACCGCTGGCTGACTCGGTCAATCACCTTCTGGTGGTTGGGTTCTACCTGATCAATCTGGGCTTTGTGAGCCTGGCGCTCAAACTTGGGTACGACGTGACGACGCCGAAGGAAGGCATCGAAGCGCTTTCGGTCAAAGTGGGTACGGTGATGCTGGTGCTGGGCGGCATGCACTTCTTTAATCTGCTGCTTTTCAGTCGCATGCGTCGCCGCGCCACCATGCGCACCGCTCCGCCCGTATCTCCGGATGCATTTACTCCGGTTCAGGAGGTGGCGTGATGTCTGTCCTGACTTTGCTGTACGACCCCGCGTGCGGGCTTTGTCGACGAGTCCAGGGTTGGCTGGCGGATCAACCGAAGCTGATCGAGCTGCGCATGATTCCGATCAAGACCGAAGGCGCACGACGTCGCTTCCCGGAACTAAACCACGATTTGACTTCCGAAGACCTGACCGTGATCAGCGATGATGGCGCCGTGTACTTCGGCCCGAAGGCCTGGTTGATGGTGCTTTGGTCGCTCACGCGATATCGCGATTGGTCATATCGACTGGCGTCGCCTGAGTTGTTGGGGACGACGCGACGCGTGGTTTCGCTGGTGTCTCAGCATCGATATCAAATCAGTCGCGTGGCGACCCTGGCGAGGTGACAATCATGGATTCTGTTTCGACTCATAAATTAACCAAGACGCCGAAGGGCGAGCAGACGCGAGCGGTGATTCTGAACTCCGCGCTCGACTTGTTACAGGAGCACGGCTACGAAAGAACGACGATGCGCGCGATTGCGAAGCGCGCGGGCGTCTCGCTTGGCAACGCTTACCACTACTTCGGATCGAAGGAGCACATGATCCAGGCGTTCTATCATCGACTTCATGAAGAACACCTGGCAGCAGTTCGTCCGGCGCTCGCGCGGGAGACGACGTTCAAAGCGCGGCTTCTGGCCGTAATGCGGCTGAAGATTTCCACGCTGGCGCCGTATCACGAATTTGCGGGCGTGCTTTTCAAGACGGCTGCCGATCCGCACAGCCCGCTTAATCCGTTTGCGCATGAATCGGCGCCGGTGCGGCGCGACAGTATCGAGTTGTTTGAAGAACTCGTGCGCGAGACAAGGGCGCGCATCCCAGAAGAGCTTCGCAAGGAGTTGCCGTACCTGCTCTGGCTGTATCACATGGGCGTGATCTTGTTTTGGATTCACGACTCGTCGCCGAAACGCGCGCGGACCTATCGACTGATCGATCAAACGGTGGACTTGCTCGACAAGTTGATTTCGCTGGCGAGCAATCCATTGATGCGACCGGTGCGTAAGCGCGCGTTGAAACTGGTGGCGGAGCTGCGGGATTTGGAACTGGCGGAGGTTTGAAGATCATGAAAATCGTAATTCCAGGTGGATCAGGTTACGTTGGAACGGTGCTCGCCCGTGCGTTGCACGCGAGCGGAAACGAAGTTGTCGTTCTCAGCCGCAGGCCGAAGCAGAGTCCCTGGCGAACTGTTCAGTGGGACGGCGAGAAGCTCGGCAAATGGACGGAAGAATTCGAAGCGGCAGATGCGATCATCAATCTCGCCGGGCAAAGCGTGAATTGTCGCTACACGGCCGAGAATCGCCGGATCATTACTGAGTCGCGTCTCAAATCAACAAAGGTTGTGGGCGAGGCGATCACACAAGCGTGGACGCCGCCGCGCGTCTGGCTACAAGCGAGCACCGCGACGATTTACGCTCATCGTTATGACGCGCCGAACGACGAATTGACGGGAATCATTGGCGGTTCCGAACCAAACGCGCCGGACACCTGGCGCTTCAGCATCGAAGTCGCGACTTCGTGGGAGCGCGCGTTGAAAGATTCGCCGACGCCGAATACTCGCCGCGTCGCGATGCGCTCAGCGATCGTGATGCATCCCGATTCGGGATCGCCGTTCGACATTCTGTTGCATCTGGTTCGATTCGGGCTCGGCGGACAGGCAGGGGACGGCCGGCAGTATATGTCATGGATTCACGAAACAGATTTTGTGCGCGCGGTGCTGTGGTTGATCGAGCATGAGGAATTGGAAGGCCCAGTGAACATCGCCGCGCCGAATCCTTTGCCGAACGCCGATTTCATGATGGCTTTGCGCGAGGCGTGGGGACATCCGTTTGGCATCCCTGCGCCGAAATGGATGCTGGAGCTCGGCGCGTTCATTTGTCAGAGTGAGACTGAATTAATTCTCAAGAGCCGCCGCGTGGTCCCCACCAAGCTTCTGGAATCCGGCTTCACTTTCCGGTTTCCAACCTGGCCGGAAGCCGCGCGCGACTTGTGTCATCGGTCGCAAACAAGTTCTACTGCCGAAAGCATTTTCCTAAGCAGGATTGTCCGCCAACCTTAAACAGGAACACTCGCGATGGATATTAACGATGCACCTGAATTCGACGGGATTAATTTGGCGCACGGCCTGCTTGCTGGTTGCCTGACTGCAGTCGTTTTCGGCATCGGCGGTTTCCTGTTGGCTTACAACAGCGCGGGATACATGGGGTCAACGTTGTTCCTGCTGGTTCCGATCGCTGCCGGCTTTGCTACTGCACTGGTCGCGCGGCGGCGCAACGTACTCATCGCTTCGCTGATCATCGGCCTGTTGTTATGCACGCTCATTCTGCTCTTGACCGGATTCGAAGGTTTTGTCTGCGTACTAATGTCAGCGCCCCTGATTGCAATCGGTCTGGCATTCGGCGGGCTGTTTGGTTGGTTAGTGCGCGTGCAGGTGCTCGACAAATCGAGAAGCTCAAAGACGCTGACACTCTTGCTGATGTTGGTGATGCCAATTTTCCTAACGGGCGCGAACCGAACCGAAGAGTCTTTGACGCGAGGTCCGCGAACGCAGACTGTTTCCGACACGTTGGTCGTTGATGCTTCTCCGGAAACCGTCTGGAATGAATTGAAGAGCATGGAAAGCATCACCGCGCGAAAGACGTTCCTCATGAAGATCGGCTTGCCGGTGCCGGTCAGTTGCAAAACTGAAGGCGAAGGCGTCGATGGCAAGCGCACGTGCTATTTCGAACATGGGTACATCGAAGAGCGGATCACGGAATGGAACTTCCCGCACACCATGAAGTTTGAGATTGTTGCGTTCAACGTCCCGGGTAGGCCGTGGTTGAGCTTTCAGGATGCCGGTTACGAGATTCAGCGCGTGGGTAACAAGACTCTGATCACGAGAAAGACCACGATCGTATCCCGGCTAGCGCCAGCCTGGTACTGGCGGAGATTAGAAGCGATCGGCGTTCACACCGAGCACGAATATCTCTTCGAAGGGTTGGGAAATAAATTGAAGCGACAGTAGCTTGCCGGATGACTACGACGCGCCTTAAAGGCGCGCCGGGCCATCGGTCGATTTGCGGAAAGCTAGTTGGCGACGCCCGCGCGGGTAACCCGCACGCCGCCATTCGTCGTCACGGCGCGAATCGTTGGGCCGCCGGAGCCGAGATCGACGTTGATCTCTTTCGGCATGCGACCGCGATCGGTCAGCGGTACGTTGAGCGCAAAATCGGAGCTGACGTTGCCGTTTGTGGTTCCGGTTTCAAGATGCGCCGAGTAGTTGTCCGGCATCGCGATGCTGACGCCGCCGTTGGTCGTCGTGACGTTCAGCATTTCGCCTTCCCAGCGGGCGCCTGCCAGCTCGACGCGCACGCCGCCGTTCGTTGTATGGCCAGTCACCGCACCGCCGACGCGGTTCAAATTCACGCCGCCGTTCAGCGTCTTGAACTCAATCCGTCCGGAAACTTCGGCGATGGAAATTCCGCCGTTGTGCGCCTGCAACGAAAGATCAGATCGGCGCGGCACGAATACTTCGAAGCTCACGTACCATTGGTAATCATCGCGCGATTCAGGACCTTCCGCGTGAATGTTAAGCGCGGCTGTTTCGATACGAACCTGTTGCGCCAGGGCATCAGCTTCGGCCTGGGTCGGCGCGCGGCTTTCAATTTTCGCGCGCACCAGAATCTCATTGCGCTCCCAGCCTTTGATCGAGATGCCGCCGTTCTGCCGCCCATCGACGGTAATTGCGCCGCCGGCGGGCAGCGTCTGCTCTTTGACTTCGCAATGGCTGAAGAGCCGATCGCCGTTGCGCGACTCGCGACATTGCAGAGAACTATCCATTTTCTTGTCAAATTTCTCTTTGGATTTGTCCTGCGCGGCGAGCGCAACCGCACCACCTATGATCGCGAGAACCAACGCAAAGTACCGCAGTGACTTCGTCATAACGCTTCTCCTTATTCAGAAACTTTTTTACGGACAGACCTGGAACTGACAAGTTAGTGACGGTCATTGAGAAAAGGTCGCAGAAATCTGGGAGTAACAAAGACTTTACTTTTTTGAGCCGGTGTCGTCATCGCACAGAAGAGTCTATGCTACGGCACCTCGCTTTGAGTCCCGCCGCGTTGTCCTCTATCATGGCACGACATTGGCCGGTCGGATTCGACTGGACGCAAACGGGGCCGTAGCTCAGCTGGGAGAGCGCTTGAATGGCATTCAAGAGGTCAGGGGTTCGATCCCCCTCGGCTCCACCAAAATCGATTCACAACCTGAGGCTCAATCACCTGCTGAAGGAATCTCGCTCTGAATCGCTTACGCACGATAATCAAACTCGGGATTAAGGTCGGCGCGATCTTGATCGTTTCGTTCGCGTGCATTGAAGTTCTGATGATCGTGCTCGATCCTTACGTTTTCAAAGACCGATTCGAGTATGATCCCGATCTCGGCTTTCGATGTCGATCCTACTTTCGCTCTGCTCCGGGAGTCATGGGCGAGGGTGATGACGGCACGATCACAAATCGTTTCGGATTCAATGATCGCGATTATTCATTAACGAAAGAACCAGGTACTTTCAGAATTCTGGTAGCCGGAGATTCATTCGGCTGGGCCGGAGGACTAAAGGCGAATTACACCGCTTTGCTCGAGCAGACGTTTGAGCAGCGCGATGGATCTCATAAGGTTGACGTGATAAACACGGGCTACCCTGGAACTCATACGGGCGAGCAGCTGCTGATGCTCAAGAAGTATGGCCTCCAGTACAACCCTGACCTGGTAATCCTCGGCTTCTTTGCCGGCAACGATTTTCTCGATGCTGATCCAAATCGAAAGCGCGTCGTTGTCAACGGCTGTTTTTTCGACATCGACAAGCGTCACGAGCTGAAGCTGTTTGGCTATCCGATCATTCCGCAATCGCGCCTGCGGGTGTTTCTCACCCAGAGATACGAAAACCGTCGGATAGCGAAGCAGGCGCGAAAAGAAGCAGAAGAATTGGCAGCCGCGAACGGCAAGGCGTTGACGCTGAAAAATCTCCCGGCTGAAACCTTCTATCACAATCAGAGCATTACGCTTGAATTTTTCAATAAAAAGACTTCACCCGTCCGATTTGGCCGCAACGTGGATTATATTTTCCAGAGCATTTCTGAAATGAATGACTTGCTTAGGGCACGCCATATCAAGTTTATGGTTGCAATACTACCCGACTCAACTCAGGTCAAGCCTGCGCAATTCGACACGCTAGTGACTATGTTTGGGTTGAACCGCGAGGACTACGATCTGAATCTGGCACAGGACCAGTTGAAGACGTTTCTTACTTCTAAACAGATTCCTTATCTCGACCTATTAGAAACCTTCCGAGCAGAAGAACCGAAAAAAGAACTCTATCTGCTTCATGACTCGCACTGGAACAAAGCCGGGAACGAACTGGCCGCGGAAAAGCTTTTTCAATATTTGGACCAATCTACCGAAGGCAAGAATCTAATCGCGCATTAGAGGCGCGCGGATTCCAGTGAGCTGCGATTGCCACTCAGCAAGTCGGCGTCGCAAGTCTTCAGTCCCGGTCGCGTCCGAATCGGAAACCAGTTTTCCGGATTCCGTGTCGTAGAGCGCGTTTTCACCTCCACTCAACACCGCGTGAAAGCTCTTCATCGAAGCCTCAGGACGTTCTCGCGCCAGTAAATAAGGTGGTCGACAAATCGAGTGCGACAGCTGATGCAGGCCCGCAGCGAAGCTGTCATGCGGCGGAATGTCAGCGCCGGATTTGATTTCATTCCAGCGTGAAATACCTGAAAGACCTGGCGGCAGCGGCCAGCGCTGAATGTCCATGATCGTGGGAAAGAGATCGATCAAATCGATGATCCCGTCAATGCGCACGCCGCGCTTCGCTGCCGCGGCCAGCGGCAACTTCATGATCAGCGGCACGTGCAAGGTATCCGGGGCGAGCAAAAAGTGATGATAGGGAAGTCTTGAGTCGTCGAGTATCTCGCCATGCGGCGCGGTGACGATGATCAGGCTTTGATCGTAAATGTCCAGCTCCTTTAGTTGATTGCAGAATGATTCGATCTGCGCATCGAAGTAACTGACCGTGCCTTGGTAAACGGCGAGCGGATAACGAAAGTCCACCACTCCGCTCAGCCAGGACATGATGTCTTGTTCGGTATTCTCGAGCAGGTTGATGACATTCTTGATCCCGTCAATCAGATCTGCCGTTGGCCGGGTGCGCATCGCTTCCGTCTGGAGACGAAGCCAGGCCCCGAATTCTTCGCGCGATTGGCCGCGCATCGCGCGCGCGCCCAAATTCAAGACATGCTCAACCAGGTCCGGACGAAGCTCGCTTCGATCGATCAATACCGCGACCGTGTCCTCAAGGATGTCGATGGCTTCGCTAACCGGCTCGCCGCGTTCCAGCGCCGGCAGCACCGCGCGCATTATCAGCGCTGATTCGACCGATCGAATGCGAGCAATATCCGCCGACCGATGTTCGTTTTTTGGGTCCGCCGGATCGCCTGCGTAGTACATCGAACCAAATGGTTCGGGCGACATCGACGGCGGATGAACATCGAAATAATGAATCCAGGAGAAGCATGGCTGATCCGGACGCCGCGAGAACCAGCGCATGAATTGCCGGTTGGTCACTGCGCCATCCTGCATCGGATTAGACAATGTATGCAGGACTTCATCAAAGACTCGATCTAAGTAATTAGTTCGACCTGACAGCTCGCGCGAACTGGCCGCAAACAAGGTGTGATAGCCGTGCTGCTTGACTATGCTCGCCAGGTTTGTCTTCTCAACCGGAAAAGTTTGCCACTCGCGGCTGACGCCGTGCTGATGCGGATAGAGTCCGGTCAGGATCGATATGTATGAGCCGAGCGTCATGCACGATTGCGACCAGGCTTGTTCGAACAACGAGCCGTCTGACGCTAAAGCTTCCAGACCCGGCGTCTTGACCTGTGGGTGTCCATAGCATCCCAGGTAGCGCGCGGGCAGTGCGTCCGCGGTCAAGAGAAAAATGTGCGGATGACGATCGGGTCGATGGATTGGCGTCTCTCCCGCGGCTTTGTTGACGACGCGAGGGTTGGCCCAGCCGGCCCACGCGTATTCAGTTGAACGGCGCCAGCCCATTCTGGTGGTGAAGACTAAACAGATCGATTGACCCGAGAATCTGGAGAGGTCGAGTTCATGCCGTTGCCACCCGCGATCTGATTCAACCTCGCGCGGGTTCAGACTCGCTTTGAAGATCTCTTTGCGTCGACGGCCGTTTTGCGCCGTGATCACAAATCGAACGGCGCTCTTAAGATGTTGCCAGGCAACTTCCTTGATGCCGATTGCGAAAACGAGCTTGGCGTCCTTGCCGATCTCCAGCGCGGGAAAAGTAATCGTCGATGGCGGGTGTTGGAAGATCGCCGTTTCGACTCGGCGCGCGAGAATCATCTTTTCCAAATCGACGCAATCATCAGAGGGCGCATCGATCGAAGCAGATACAAGTAAATCAACTAAGTACTCGGTTGTGCGCATCGTTGCGAAAGAATCTCCTGATAAAGCATGAACAGTTCGCGCGCGTTAGCATCCATGCTTTTGATTGATGGATCCGGGGGCAGATCGTGCCGTCGAAATGAGGCGATTGCGTTGGCCCAGGCTTCAACGTCGCCGGGCGCAAGCAGCACGCCGTTGGTTCCGTTCTTGATCGAGTCGGCAAGCGTTCCGATATTACTCGCCAGAATCGGCAGGCCCACATACCGCGCCGCTTTCACCACCAGAGGTTCGTTTTCGTACCAAAGCACGGGCATCGCCAGTGCGTCAGCCGATTCAAGAACGCGACCTAATTCACCTGCGGGAAAGGTTCCCATGAACTCGACCCGGTTATCTGCCGCGGCCAGTTTTTTAATCGAATCAAGGTAAGAATTCGTTCCCGCGCTGTCGCCGTAAACGCACAATCGCACCTGCAAATCCGGCCGACGCGCTAATGCCTCGATCAAGACATGCGCACCTTTGTGATAGACCAAACTTCCGATAAAGACGATTTGAATCGGGCCAGGCGCCTGCGATTTCGCGGGCTTCAGACCCTCAGTCTCCAGCCCGTGCTGCAACACCTGAATTTTTTCTGCCGGATAACCGTTGCTCACGAACATCCTTTTCTGAAAATCCGAGAGCGCGATTACTCGATCAGCGCGGTTAACTGTATCTTGAAGAAAACGTTGGCGTGCCCGAATCGCCTGAAGGTCGCGCAGCGAACGCGGTTGATTTTCGCCGAGAATGGCTGAGCCGATCCCAGACGCGGCGCGCAACACTGGGGCCGGAAGGTGCGGCGCGAATCGTCCCGCAAAGCCGTGCAGATCGCGCAAGCACCGGACGCAGTCCAAATCGTGGCGCGGTCCTTCGCAGAGTTCTTCGTTCCAGCGAATCAGAGTGTGGCGCGGACAGATGAACCAGTAATCAACCAGCGTGAGCACGACCGGTAGATTCATCTCGTAACATAAGTTCAGCGCCGCGCCGGACAGCTTCATAGCATGAACTGCGTGAACGATATCTGGCTTGATTCTTTCAAGCTCAGGCTGCAGCAGTTCCACCATGTCGGGATTGTCGTACTCAGCTTGCGCGGGCTGGGCGGCGCGGCTGAGGTTGTAATGAATTTCGCTGATTGGGATACCTTCGTGCTGCGTGGCAATCGCGCGGTAATCATTCCGCTCGAGCGATGGCGATTCGACGTGGGTTATCACGCGGACCGCGTGACCGGCGCGTTGCGCGCGCAGCGCCAAACCATGCGTATAGACTTCCGTGCCACCCACATGCCGCGGGAAATACTGATGGGTAAGATAAACGATTCGCAAATTGAGTTGATCCAGCCGAGCGGCTAATTAAACAACCAACTCCACTGTGCATCAAGCAAAGCCTTAAAACCAACTGACCCGCGTAAGGCAAATCTAACCGGAGCGAAATTGGATCGTTAAGGCGCTTGACGCACTCGATCAACTCTCGTTAGACTCCGCTCATTCAATTCTCCAGCGAACAAATCAACGACATTCATAAGTGTTACCAATGAGCACTTCCTTAGACGAAGCGAAAACAGTCATGTCCTCGTTGTCTGAGCCGGCGACGACATTCAAGCCGCGAGCTGCCAGGCTGCTTCCGGATGAACCGGTAATCAAGCTCAGACCGCCCAGCTTTTGGGAACGAACTGACTTTGCCGAACTGTGGGCCCACCGCGAGGTGCTTTACTTTTTGATGTGGCGCGACCTTAAGGTCCGTTACAAGCAAACACTACTCGGCGCTACGTGGGTGGTCCTGCAACCGATACTGATGACAATCGTGTTCGCGATTTTTCTGGGACGGCTAATCAAAGTTCCTTCAGACGGTGTTCCTTACCCGCTGTTTGCTTACTCTGCATTGCTCCTGTGGATATTTGTCTCGAATTCAGTCTTGAGCAGTTGTTATAGCCTGGTCATAAACGCTCACATCATTACGCGGATTTATTTTTCAAGGGTGCTGATTCCGGCTGCGGCAGTCGGCGTGCGGGTAGTCGATCTGGTCATTGCGGCGGCCGTGCTCATGTTGATGATGCTTTATTACCACATTCCCATCGGGTTAACTTTCCTGCTCTTGCCGCTATTCGTGATTCAGATCGCGGTGTTGGCGCTGGCTATCGGAGTCCTGGGGGCGGCCCTGAACGTTCGTTATCGCGACGTGGGCACACTGATGCCGATCCTGCTTCAGGTCTGGATGTTTACGTCGCCGCTGGTTTATTCATCATCGATCGTCCCCGCGCGTCTCCATCTACTCTATTCGGCAAACCCGTTGGTGGGAATCATCGATGGGTTTCGCGCATCCTTATTCAACTTGCCGCTACCATGGACCAGCATAATGATCTCGGCAGTCTTGACCTGGGCGTTACTGTTTCTGGCGATTCATATCTTCAGGAGGATGGAAGTAAGTTTTGCGGATGACGTTTAGGAGACAAGGATCTCGATCGTCGCATCAATTCCAGATGAAGCCGATTATCAAATGTGAAGGTCTCGGCAAGAAATACCTGCTCGGCACGCGTGAAGCGGTTGCGCCGACGTTGCGCGAGGCGTTCAAGAGTTCCCTGAAGAGCCAACCGAGGAACGGTCTGGCTCAGCCTTTGGTTTGGGCATTGAAGGACGTGAGCTTTGAGATTTATCCCGGTGAATTCGTCGGGATCATCGGCCCCAACGGCGCTGGGAAATCAACTCTGCTGAAAATTCTGGCGCGCATCACCAGGCCGACCACAGGCCTGGCCGATCTTTACGGACAAACGGGCTCGCTGCTTGGTGTTGGAACTGGTTTCCATCCTGATCTAACCGGACGCGAAAACATCTATCTGAATGCTGCGATCCTGGGCATGGATCGAAATGAGATCGCGCGAAAGTTCGATGAGATAGTCGCGTTCGCGGAGATAGAAGATTTTCTCGACACCCCTGCCAAACGTTATTCGAGCGGAATGTATCTGCGGTTGGGGTTTGCGATCGCCGCGCATTTGGAGCCGGACATACTTTTGCTGGACGAGGTCCTGACGGTTGGCGACGCCGCTTTTCAGGTTAAGTGTTTGCAAAAACTGAAAGAGGCCAGTCGTGAGGGAACTACCGTCCTGTTCGTCAGTCACAACGTCTATTCAGTTGCCCAACTATGTGATCGCGCATTTCACATTCACTCCGGACGGCTTCATGAGGATGGCGCGCCCGAGACAGTCATCAACAGCTACTTGAAAAGCGTTACGAATTAGCTATTCGAAAATCGGCCAGCTCGAGCAGAATTCGCTCGCTCGCTTTGCCGTCACCATACACGTCCGTTGCTATGCTCATCGATCGATAGGCTTCTTTGTCTTCCACTAATCTGCAAATCTCGGCGACAATAGATTCAGTCTCAAGACCGACCATGCGCGCCACTCCCGCAGTGACCACCTCAGGTCGTTCCGTCACATTTCGCAGCACGAGCACTGGCTTTCCCAAACTGGCTGCTTCTTCCTGCAACCCTCCTGAATCGGTGACGATTGCGTAAGACTTGTCAGCCAGGTGGACCAGCGACAGATAATCCATCGGATCACGCAGGACGATTCCTTCAGCCCCGCCCAACAATTGCCGAACAGGTCCATCGACCTGAGGATTGCGATGCACGGGATAGACTATTTTTATGCGGCCACGATATCGACGGGCAAACTGGAGCAGCGCCTGGCAAATGTTCTCCAGCGGCCGACCAAAGTTTTCACGTCGATGGGCCGTGATCAAAATCACCGGCGCGCCATTCAACAGAGAAGCCACCTCCGCCGGAACCGGGCGTTGCAGCATCAGCTTGAGAGAGTCGATGCCGGGATTTCCGGTCACTCGAATTCTATCGCCGGCGACACCTTCATCAATCAAATTCTGCCGGGCACTCTCAGTAGGCGCAAAGTGAAGATCGGTCAACAGAGTCACGATCCGGCGATTGATTTCTTCAGGAAACGGCTGCCACTTGTCTCTCGTACGCAAGCCGGCCTCGATGTGCGCGACGCGCAAGCCTGCATGAAAGCCAGCCAATGCCGCTGCGGCGGCCGTAGTCGTATCGCCTTGAATCAATAGCCAGTCTGGTTGTTCATGCTTAAGTACAGGCTCCAGCTTTTCAAGTACCGTTGCAAAGATCCGCGACGGCGATTGATCGTCAGACATGATGTCGAGATCGTACTCGGGTGCGATCTCGAACAGCTTCAGCGAGGAATCCAGCATCCCTCTATGCTGGGCCGTCACACAGACCTTAACCTCAAACAGATCGTCCCGCTGCCGCATCGCGCGAATCACCGGCGCCATCTTGATGGCCTCCGGCCGGGTGCCGAATACCAAAAGAATTCTCAACATGAAGTGTGTAGAGCGCTCATCTACAGGGCTCGGCAAAGGCCGGCTCCCCAGGTGAAGCCCGCGCCAAAGGCGGGAAGTAGGATGTGATCGTTTGAGCGAATTAACTTTTTTCTTCGCAAAGTATCGAGCGCAATACCCATAGAAGCTGATCCGGTATTTCCCGTCTCATCGAGTATGTTGATGACGCGAGCTTGATGTTCTTGGATACTTAGTTGGCGCACAAGCCTCGTCAGAAGATTTGAATTCGCTTGATGTGGCACGACCCAGCGCACGTCAGCCCACGCCACGCCGTTTCGCTCGATCATATGTTCTGAAGCTGCCGACATCGCGCGCAAAGCGTGCAATATTACAGTCTGACCATTCATGCGGGGCAGATAATCTGATCGGTTTTCGTTAGGGTAATCTGCCGCGACCGTTCCGAATTCCGTCCCGGGACGACGAATGCCAAGAGCATCCGCGTGTGAGCCATTCGTGGCCAGACGCACATCGAGAATCTCCAGCGCGTGGGTCGCCGGTTTGTTCGATACAACGATCGCCGCGGCGCCATCTCCGAACAGCATCGACAGCGTTGCGGCGGCGGGAGACATCGCAAGCCAAATAGACTGGATTTCTGCCACCGCAATTGCAACGTGATCAGCAGCACCACTCGCTACCAAAGCCTTTGCGATCTGTAAACCGTAAAGCACATTGCAACAACTGGCCCGGATGTCCAGGCATGGAATTTCGCGCAAGCCCACGACCGACTGTACGGCTGGAGCACTTCCCGGAATCAGCCGGTCGGGAGTCATCGTTCCGAGTATCAAATAATCGATCTCGCTCGTTTCCAATTGAGCGTCATTCAGTGCTTCTCTGAGCGCGGCCGCCGCGAGCGAACTCGTGGTCGTGCCTGGTTGGGCCCATCGACGACGACGAATGCCAGAAGACTTGAAAATATATTCCGGTTCAACGCCGAGTCTTGGCGCTATCTCTTCATTAGTCACAATCCGACTCGGCATGTGGCTTCCCGCGCCTATGATGAAAGCACTCACCGACTCCTCAGTTCTTTCTCGCTTCAAGATAGTGCTCGATGGCCGCGATGCTTTTGAAGTTCGCCGCGTTAACGTCGCCGTCCGGAATTTTCACGTGAATTTCCTCCTCTAACAGCGAGACCAAATCAACGACTGAAAAACTGTCGAGTATTCCACTCTGGAAAAGATCCTCTTCCGTCCCGGGTTGCGCGGCGCCGGCTTGGCGGGCACTCTCGGCGATGAAACCCAGTACGGCGTCCGACAGCGTCATCTTCCTGCGTCCTTCGCGGCAGTGACTGAGAGAAAGCCATTTACCAGGCGATCTGTTCTTTGCGCGCCGCCAGCTTGCGTCAAATGATAGTAACCATCAAAAAAGTCATTCAACGGAAAACTCATGTCATCGGGTGATTCCAGAATTGGAAAATCGAGTTTGTGTCGCAATGCGGTAGCGATGCCATTAATCACCGGCGCGTCTCTCTCGAGGAAGTCACGCGGTATCGGTGGAAACGAATAGTAAACTCTGACTCCACGGGCCCGGCATACATCATTGAAATCGTTCAGTCCGTTGATCGCGCGCTGAATGGTCTCCTCGTTAATATTAGAGGTGGATGGCGCGCTCACTATGCTACTCTTTTGTAAGCGTGTTTCCGAGGCGTAGTGCGCAACCAAATCGCCGTATTCATTGAAACCGTCCCGGCGGTAGATGCTGTCTTTACTTGCCAGGTACTGCCTTGTTATCGCCCCTTTCTCTTGTACCGTATAACGAAGGATTTCCCCGGGAATTATGTAGCCTTTCTTAACTACTTCCAGATAATTTGGAACGGTGAATGACTTGATCATAGCCGCGCTATGTTCGACTTCTTCATAAAGAAAATCTCCCTTGCCGTAGTAAAAGTCGCCGAAGTGTTCGTATTCCGGAGAGACAATAATTACATCATCGCGTCGCAACCATGGCTGGACGTTCTTCAACATGAACGCCAATCCATCCCCGACGTTTAGTCCCATATTCACCGGGTGATAGCCGGTACGCCGCTCTATCTCAGCCGAATCGATCCCAAAATTGAGATTAGATCCACCAACCAGAATCATGCGCGGCGAGGATTGCCGGGCGAGCAGTTGTTGCTTGTCAATCGTGGCTGCGCCTATTTCTATTTCAAATGGTCTCTGACGCGCATAGCTCCAGAACACGACGGCCCACACCGCGGTGTGAATAGCCATGAAGAATGCGAGGCGACGAAGAAACGTGCTCATAAAGGCACTGGATAGAAAACTAGAATTGGTAGTAATAAAACTGACTTACAGAGTACATGCCGAAATAAAAGATCAAGAAAATCAAACCGTTGTAAGCGAACCATCTTATGCTTCTGGGCCACGCGTTGAGATTAAGCCGATCGTCTTTTAATAGCCATTCAGCGACCACGAACGATGATAAGAAAATGATCAATTTCGCGCCGGCGAGCGGATATTCAGGATATGGGTGGACTAATTGCCAAAGCGAAGAGTATGCCGTGAAGTTCAACCACCCGAACAAGAGTCTTTTCAAAATAAGAACGGCAGTAAACAGATCAGGCGAACGGAAGAAAATCCAGGTGAGACAAATGAACCCAAACGTCAACAATATCTTAACTGCATTGCGAAACCGCGCCTTCCATAATCGATTCGTCTCTATCAGCGGGCTACGCCTCGGTCCGCGCCATATTACGGCGGGCAGGATACCAACTCCGTTAATACCTCCCCATGCGAGGAAATGAAAAGATGCCCCATGCCAGAGGCCGCTGAGCACGAAGGTAAGGATCACGTTAAAGACTCTTCGCCAGCCGGAACCTCTAACACCGCCCAGCGGGAAAAATACGTAATCCCTGAACCAGGTCATCAACGAAATGTGCCAACGCCTCCAGAACTCTGCCGGGGAGTGGGCAAAATACGGGTAATAAAAGTTGGGTAGAGAATCCAATCCCAGCAGTTTGCCGGCACCAATGGCGATATCTGAATATGCCGAGAAGTCACAATATATCTGGAACGCAAAACAAACAGTCGCGAACACCAGATGTGGTCCAGACCGCGTCGCAGCCTGTGCATAAACCAGATTCACGATCGGGGCCAGTGAATCCGCTAATACCATCTTCTTGAAGAGTCCCCAAAGAATCTGCCTGCATCCTTCGACAGCCAGTGGATAAGTGAAACGACGTCGCGCTTGCAACTGCTTCAGCAGGTTCGCCGCGCGATCGATTGGCCCTGCCAGAAGTTGCGGAAAAAACGCAACGTAAGCCATGTATTCGATTAAGTCATTAGTCGGTTCGATCTGATCGCGATAAACATCGATCGTGTAACTCAACGATTTCAACGTGTAGAAACTGATGCCAACCGGTAGCAGGATTTTCACCAGGAAAGGATCGGTGTGCAAACCAATCATTTTGGCCATCACGCCAAACGTTTGCAGAAAGAAATTAAAGTATTTAAAGAATCCCAACGTCCCCAAGCCAGCACAAACACTAAGCCCGAGGAGTGCTCGACGCCGTCCTGCGGTTTTCGCGCGGGCCAGGCCCAGACCAACACCAAAGTCGATCAGGCTCGTCGCGAGAAGTAGTAATCCAAAGCGGCTATCCCAGCTTGCGTAGAAAAGATAACTCGAAGTTACCAGAACCAAATTTTGCAGACCTTTACTTCTTGCCAACCAGTAAAGCGCAAAGACTATAGATAGGAAGAGAAGAAACGGCGGAGTCGTAAACTCGATCGGGCCAATCATATTCGATCAAGTCCGCCAATCTTGACAGCTAGAAACATACCACGCGGGAAAGTAATGGAAAGGTGCTGGTAAGAATCCACGGAATAGTCGTGCTGCTCTAACACAAGATCAAATCCAGTGCGCGACAGAGCCTTGAGCAGCGATTCTTTCGTTAGCCAGAAGGAACTCGAATTGGAATATGAGGCCCAGAGTTGGTTCTCGCGATCGTGGCGCTCGTCATATTCGAAAAACCAGCGGCCCTGGTAGTTCTCTCCGCCAGCCTCAACCGTTTTGAGCGGGCCGAGTTGCGTCAGCCGCGGATCAATCTGCTCCAGACTTGTTTGGTCGGCTGGAGCAAAGTGGGAATCAACGATCAGAAGCCCCCGAGTCGCATCTGCTGCCTGGCCTAGCCACTCAATCGGCCGATCCAAATGATAGAGAATGCCGAGAGCCAACGTGACATCAAAGACGCCGAATCGTTCGCGCGTGAAATCTTTTACGTCTCCAAGCTGAAAGTCTAAATTGTCCAAAGCGAAGTGATCCTTTAGCAATTGCGACTTCTTAATATTTGCGCGGCGCGCTTCAATTCCCAGCACATTCATGCCTCGCTGGGCAAGTGACAGCGCGAAACCACCTTCAAGACAACCGAGATCTACGGCTCGACAATTCGTGTAATGATTACGATAGAAAGCTGCGAGCGCTCGAAAAATCGCTTTCAGGCGCAAATCCGTTTCCATAAAATCAGCTGCGCCCGGCATCGTAGTGATTTCAGACGTCAATCGAATATTGTGCGAGGTCCATGACTGATCGGCGAGACGCCTTCGTAATTCTTCTTGTGTTAAGGGCATTACGGGTTCCGACTATTAAACGGTTTCGAGATCCGTGTGAGTGCAACTGCTGCCTGGTGCACTCTCAGGTGGCATGAAAGGCGGCTAAGACTCGGCGATCTCGCTGACGACCGGTTCGAATCTTAGCGGCGAATTTTTGTGCGCTATCCACGTTACGTTCCATTTCGTTTCGTAACGGCGCCGGTTCTCGGTAAATATCTTTTCATATTCGCCATTGTCGATCAGTTTCTTGAACGCTGCCTGTCCAAAGTGATGAACAAAGACATCAGCGGCACAGACAACCCGCAGGCCTACCGATTTTGCTCGCATGCAATAGTCGTCATCTTCGAACATGCCAATTCCGAACTCTTCATCCAAAGGACCGAGCAGGTCGTAAGTATCGCGACGCATCGCCAGACAAAACATCGCCAGCATGTGAATGTCGGCTACCTGACCGTCGTTCATTCGCATCCACTCGTCCGCAAAAATTTCCATGTCACTCAAAGTCTGATAGTCAGCGCCGATCTTTGCTTCGTTACCGGCAAAGTTTGTCACCGGACCTACCAGGCCAATTTCCGGATTATCGAGATGCCGTAGCAGGCGGCTTAACCATCCACGCGAAACGATCGTGTCGTTATTGAGAATCACGAAACGATCCCCTGAACTCGCGGCGATTCCCTGATTGACGGCTCCCGGGAAACCGCGATTCCGGGAATTCAAAATAATCTTTACATGAGGATTTTGATTGGCCACTTGCCGCAGATAATCCTGCGTCCCGTCACTCGAATCGTTATCCACCACTACGATTTCGTAGTTCGGGTAGTCAGTGTTTCGCATGACACTCTCAAGACAAAGCTTGCTCATCGCGAGCCCGTTGTAAGTAACAACGACAATACTGGTCAACGACGTGGCTTCGCTGAGTCCAGCCATAATCTCCTGATATCGTCGGCCCCAGGTATTTTCACGGGCAAACTGCCGTCGTCGTTCTCTGATTGCGGGATCATCTTCCGCAACTGCCCGATCGAGTTGCTCAACGAAATGGTCCCGGTCGCGCGCAACATAGAGAAGTTCCCGAAACGAATCCAGCTCTGGCAGGTTCACAGAGACAACCGGCTTGCCGCAACTCAAATATTCGTACACTTTCACCGGATCGGTCGCCTGCGTTGTGCTATTAATTTTGAAAGGAATGAGACACGCGTCGAAGTGATAAAGGTAGAGCGGCATTGTCTCGTAAGGTTGTTGGCCCAGCACCTGTACGTTGGGCAAGCCTCGCAACTCGGTGACATCAACTTCAAACACACCTCCCAACAGCACAAACATGAAGTGAGGTCGGCGGCGCGCCATTTGGATCATGAGATCAAGATCAAACCAATCGGCGATCGCGCCGAAATACCCGACGATCGGATGTTCCACGCCCAGCAACATCCTATTCGGCTGACATCTTTCCTGATAGAAATCGAAATCAACAGCATTACGAGCCAGCAGTGTTGGGCGGCCGTACTTTCGCCACTTTTCATACAATCGAGCTGCGGTGACCACGAGTAGATCGCAGGCACTAACCAGACGATCTTCGGCATTTGCCAGTCTTCCGAATCCGGGGAAGCCGTGCCAGTCGTCCATGCAATCATAAATCACCCGCCAACCCCAACGACGTTGTACTTCCTGGGCCATCGTGGCCCATGAAGGCGTCATAACATAGGCGATGGCCTCGCCAATTCCGTACGCGGTTCTCAACTCCTCGAGCGCCGCGCACAATGACTCGGCGTTAGCTCCTTTCACATCCTCCTGGTTAATCATGACTGGCCGCAGCGCCGACAGGGTTATCTGGAAAAGATTTTCTTTTAGCCGGGTCAAAGAAAACCGAGGACGAGTTTGCAGCGGCAGCGTTTCATCCAGCCTGATTAGAAATACGCGATGACCGTGTTCTGCAAACTGCGACATGATCTGTTGCGGCCGTTGAAATCTGAAGTCCCAATCGACGATCGAAAAGCACACTACATCGGGAAGCAAACGAGCCGCCTGAGGCTCGTTACGGATGGCTTCTCTTAAGGAGGTTGCGGATGCCAGAACTACTTTTTCTTCCGCTTGTGTCAATGCCACTGGCCGCTTTGCAGGGACAGCCGGGATGCTGCTGCGATCCTTCGCCTGCTGATCTTTTCCGCTCCGCCGAAAACGCTCGAGCACAGGGGAAAACGGTAAGGCCAGCACTTGTTTGACTCGGCTGACGCGCTGCGACCAACGCCACGCCCGACAGGTTAAGATGGCATTTATTCGAGCGTCCCTGGCCGTGAGCTCATCTGTTAAAGCCATCACGGTCGCATTGCGATCTGCCAGGGCGGCGTCGCGATCTGCCAGAGCGGCGTCGCGATCTGCCAGGCTTGAACCTCGCGCGGCAACTTCCGCAACAAGGTTATTGATTACCTTGGTTTGATGCGCTCTCTCGAGTCGAAGCTTCAAGCGCTCTCCGAGTTGCTCGAAGAAATTTTGGGTGGTTCGCGCGTCGACTTCGGAAGCATCGAAAAGCGAGCAAAGTCCATCGGCGATGTTTGGGCCGATGGCGAGCACGCCCAGGCCATGCTGGTGGACAAATTCGAAGTAAGGGAATCGCGGAGTTAATTCTTGCCAAAGCCGCCACACGCCGAAGTCCCGTTCACGCACGTTGGTGTCGTGCATCAGGACTACGCCCCGCTCGCTCATCTTTGGCAGCCAGCTTTCGAAATCGTGTTTAATAACTTCGTAGGTGTGATACCCGTCGATGTGGAGCAGATCGATCGCGCCATCTTCAAAGTTCTCCAAAGCATCGTCGAATGACCTCTGGATTAAAGACGAGAAGCTGCCATAGAGCGGGTCGTGGTGGCGCTTCAAATCTGCGAGAATTTCTGGCCCGTAAAAGCCGCTGTGTTCGTCTCCGCACCAGGTATCGATCGCATAGCAACGAGTATCCAGATTCAACTGTTTCACTGCCTGACAGAAAGCGCAGTACGAAACTCCCGTGAAGGTCCCCAACTCAACCACGGTTCGCGGGCGCAAAAGATCGACCAGCAACATCGCAAATGGAATGTGGGCGGCCCATGCGGTAGATGCGAGTCTCGCCGGTTCAGTAAGACAGATCGGATGCGAAACTGGGTTAAAAACTGACGGAGACATTTATAGAGTTCGCTACGGAATCAAGTTCGGGCGGCTCGTTTGAGCGGCATCGTTACAGCGTGCGCCTAATCTAGTATAGTTCAGTCATGCCTGCAACGAATCGCTGTCCAGGTGATCCGAATGGCGATCTCAAACGCTCTCAGGATACTGGCGTCGAGCTTTATCTTGAGTTGATGAAGCGGTGTTTGCTTAATGAGATTTATTCAGAACTCGAAATGAAGGTTAAGCCTTTTGCGGCGAGTGAGCGGCAAGAAGGTCGTGAATGGCCGGCCAGCGCTCACACCATGATCGGCCGACAGCGCCTCGATAATATTCAGTTTTGTATTGAGGACATTCTGCGCTACGACATTCCCGGCGATCTGATTGAAACGGGCGTCTGGCGGGGCGGGGCAATTATTTTCATGCGCAGCGTGTTGAAGGCATACGGCATTTGCGATCGCATTATTTGGGGGGCGGATTCCTTCTGCGGATTGCCGTCTCCCAACGAAGATTATCCAGCCGACCAGGGAAGCTGGTTGCATGAGTGTCCCGATCTGTCCGTGCCATTAGCCGAAGTCAAGGCGAATTTTCAAAAATACGGACTGCTCGACGAGACTGTCCGTTTTCTGCCGGGCTTCTTTAATGATACTTTGCCGACGGCGCCGCTTCAGCAATTAGCTTTGATTCGACTCGACGGCGATCTCTACGAATCAACGCTCGTGGCAATCGAGAATCTCTATCCGAAGCTCTCGATCGGTGGCTATTTGATCGTTGATGACTTTTCGTTGCCGCCGTGCCGCCAGGCGATTTCGGATTATCGAACAAGGTTTGGGATCACCGAAGAAATCAGGACGATTGATTGGACCGGAGTTTTTTGGCGGCGTTTGTCATAGAGGTTACTTTGCGTTCAATCGCGGATCACTTTCACCGGCAATATTACGAGTCAGGTGTCTGGCGCAATACGTTTTGGCTGGGCGTGCCGGCGCAAAAGTGTCCCCTTGATCTTTGGATTTATCAGGAAATCCTTTTTGAAACTAGACCTGAAGTAATCATCGAATCAGGTACTGACGCAGGAGGAAGTGCTTTGTTTCTCGCTTCCATTTGTGACTTGATCGGGACGGGAAGGGTCGTCACCGTTGACATGCAAGATAATCCGCGGCGCCCAAGGCATCCGCGCATTAGCTACGTGCTTGGTTCATCGGTTGCGCCCGAAACAATTAATTTAGTGAAAGAAAGTATAGAGCCTAGCGCGCGCGTATTGGTCGTTCTTGATTCAGATCACCAAAAAGATCACGTGCTAAATGAAATGCGCGCGTACGCGGACATGGTGACGCCGGGATCTTATTTGATTGTGGAGGACACCAACGTTAACAATCATCCGGTGTCTGAAGATTTTGGCCCGGGTCCCATGGAAGCCGTCGAAGAATTCCTGGAGAGCCGCACGGACTTTGTTCCCGATCGAGAGCGCGAAAAGTTTTTCCTGACATTCAATCCTAAGGGCTTTCTGCGTCGCCTTAGCTCTTAGCCGCGAGAGCTATTAGCCGTCGAGTCAAGACGAAGAAGATTTCATGGCCACTGTCAGTGTAATCATCCCAACTTACAATCGCCCGCACCTGTTACCGCGTGCCGTTGAGAGCGCACGCGCAGCCGGCGGCGATGTCGAGATCGTCGTCGTTGATGATGCGTCGATCGACGAAACAGCAGAGGTTTGTCGGGGCCTGAGCGGCATCAGGTACATCCGCGTCGAACGAAATCAGGGCGTCGCCGGCGCACGCAACATTGGCATCATCGCCAGCACTGCCGAGTACATCGCATTTCTGGATGATGATGACCTGCGCCTGCCCGGATCGTTGGATCTTCAGGCCGCGATACTCGATGCCAATCCGGAGGCGGGTTTTGTTTGTGGCGCGATGGTCATGGCGGATCAAAGCTATGAGCTTACAGGCGAAGTCATCAGCGCGAAGGCGCCAGGCGGTGATGTCTTTTGGGAGTTGGTTGAACTGGCGTTTCCGGTGTTGCCTTTGTGCACATTGATTCGCAAGAAGTGCTTCCTGCAGGTTGGCCTGCTAAACCGGCATATCAGCAGTATTGATGATTGGGACATCTTTACTCGCATCGCCGCGCTTTATCCTGCCGTCGTGGTTTCAGAGCCGGTGGGATTGTATCGTCAACCCACGCCGGGATCGGGCCAGGGTTCGTCGGCCCGGGCGGCCCAATTACATCGCGCGGCCCGACACCAATATAATCTGTTGCGACTCCCGCGCGCCCTGGCCGCATCCAAAGCGCAACGGCGCGCGGCGCGTAAGCGAATGCGGAATCGAATTTCAGAAAATCTGATTTGGACTGCGGCGGCAAAATATCTGCCTGAACTAAGACTAAGAGCGGCGGCTGCAAATATCTCGGTGGCTTTGAGGCTGGATCCGTTCAGCATTTTCCGGCCGGGCGCCTATGAAAAGCTCGCCAAGAACTTGATTTCGAGGACTGGCTTAATCGCGCGGCAGTGAATCTTCTAACTTGAACACGATCCCCATCCGATCGTTCCTCTCTTTCAAAAATATATGGTCAAGGTCAGCGTCGTCATTACCACGCATAATCGTCCACAGCTTCTGCCCAGGGCCGTTAGCAGTGCCAAGCGGGCGGGGCGAGACGTCGAAGTGATCGTGGTGGACGACGCTTCGGCTGAAGAAACCGCGCGCATTTGCCGGTCGCTTGCCGGAATCCGATACATCCGAGTCGACTGTAATCAGCGAGTTGCCGGCGCGCGGAATATCGGTCTGGTTGCGAGCCGCGGCGAGTACGTAACTTTTCTGGACGATGATGATTTGCGACTAACTAACTCGCTCGCTGAACAGGTTGAGTTGCTCGAGCAAGACCCCAACGCCGCATTCGTTTACGGGCGAGCTATTCCCGAAACTGCAAATGGCGGGCACGGCGCCGCATATCCGCTGAATTGTTTGCAGGGAGATCTCTTCTGGCAATTGTTGACCCGTAATTTCATTCCCTGCGGCAGCGTCGTATTCCGCAGATCGGTCGTTGAGAAAGTTGGATTGCTCGATGATGCGATTGCGGGTATTGACGACTGGGATTTTTGGGTTCGCATTGCCGAACTCTTTCCGGTAATCGCGATCGAATCGCCCACCATCGTCTGGCGGCAATCATCACCCGCGTCAACCCAGGGCAGTTCAGATACGGTCGCTGTGATCGCACAAGCGCGCCGCCACTTTCGTCGTGTCTTCCGCAAGTTGCCGCGTTTCGCGGCGGCTCCGCGAATCGATCGGCAACGGGCGTGGCGCAAGTTTTCGACGAATGTTTCCGAGCATTTGGCCTGGGAAACTTTTTGCGCCTTGCGCCGAGGTGAAATTTCGCAGGCGCTGAGAAGTGTGCGGCTACTTTTGTCGCTCCATCCCGCCGGACTGTGGTTGGTGCTGCGGCGTTGGATAAATGTCGGCACCATTCCTTCGTTGATCAACTCAGCAGTTTCTCCAGCAGGTTTAATGAACGGAAAAATTTATTTCAAGAGGCAACGTTCGAAATTCCCCGACGATGAAAATAATTCTTTGCAAAAGTCATTTTGACGGGCCCATAAGCGGCGCGGACGAAACTTTGGTGACATACGCCGCGCAACTGCGCAAGGCGGGTCAATCGGTTTCTGTCTTGCTTATGTATCTGCACGCGGAAGAGGACCAGTATTACCAGCGTCTGCTCGAAGCTGACGTGCCGGTTTCGTGGATCGCTTCAAACCTGACGCAGAACTCGTTCGGCGCGGGACGCAAGCTGGCGAATCGAATGTTTTATACTTTTCCGGCTTCGAGAAATTTCGTGCGGCGCAAGACACAGCCGATGCTGTCGACCTTAGCGGGGCGCTATGCCCGCGAGTGCCGGCGTTTTTTTGAAACAGAGCAACCCGATCTGGTTCACGTGATGACTCCCAACGCCGGCGCTGCGGTCATGATCAAGGCGGCCCACGACGCTGGCGTTCCGGTCATCTACCAGGAACTCGGCATTCCTTACCATCCACCTGGATTTGATTACTACCACCAGTTTGCTTCCCTGCTGCCGCTCTGTTCCGAGATCGCCGCCTTGTCACCGTTGTTGATGGACCACTGTCGGGATGAGCTATCACCGCAGAAGGGCTTGTCGGTGCTGCCAATCATGTCGCAGGAATTGGTGAATGGGCACGAGCGAAAACACAATGATGGAAAAGTTACCTTTGGATTTGCAGCACGCATGGAGGAATTGAAAGGCCCGCTGGTCCTCATCGATGCGTTATCGATTGCCTGCCGGGGAAATGATCGCATCTATTTGAATCTGGCAGGCGATGGCTCGCAACGGCAAAAGATTGCCGCGCGTGCAAAGTCCTTCAATATCGCTGGCCGCTATCGTTATCACGGCGTTTACACGCACCCGGAAGAGCGCCGCTCGTTTATGGAGAGCATCGATGTCTTCATCATGCCGTCATTCACCGAAGGCACACCCAACAGCATTGTCGAGGCAATGGCCCATCGCAAACCAATCATCGCGTCGCAAGTCGGTGGCGTGCCTGACATGATTGGCGACGACGCCGGGATCCTGGTGGCGGCCGGCGACGCAAATGGCCTGGCTGAGGCCATGAGAAGGCTCGCTAACGATCCCGAACTTCGCCAGCGCATGGGGCAAACTGCGTACGAGCGTTATCAGAAGTTCTTTTCACCTTCGGTCGTCGTTCCGCTCATGCTCGATACCTACCGCCGTTTGAGTGGTAACCGACCTCGACAAATAGAGGGCGAAGCTGATCTTCATCCCTGGGCGTTGGCTCACCACTAGAACCACCATGTTGTCAGATGAAGCACCGCGCCCAGCGCAGCGATCCTTTGCTATTACCGAATTAGTCGTTGGGTTGTTTTTGTTCTGTGGGACGGCTGCCGTAGTCATCTGGCAGAATGCGCATCTGGCGGTCATTTGGGATCTGAGTTACACGCTCGAGAACTCTTATCGCATCGCGCTCGGCGAATTTCCTTATCGCGATTTTCCGTTTGCGCACGCGCCAATCACTTTTCTAATCCAGGCCGCCCTCATCAAGCTGACCGGAAGGGTCTTCTGGCACACGACGGCGTATTGCGCGATCGCGGGAGGATGCGGCACGCTGTTGACCTGGCGCATTCTGCGAAACATTCTGCGTGAAACGAAGCCGGCTCGATGGCTCGCATTCTGGTTGAGTGTGCCGTTGATTCCGCTTGGCATTTACTCAATCTTTCCGCATCCGTTCTACGATCCGGATTGCACGCTCGCGATTTTGATTGGCGTGCTTCTGCTGCAGCGGCTCGACCTAAGACCTTCATCAAAGTTGCTTCCAATCTCAGCGGGCGCATTTCTCGTGATTCCGCTTTTCGTAAAGCAGAACACCGGACTTCTGTTTCTGTTGAGCGCGATCGGCTTGATTCTGGCTTGGGCCGTTTGGGAGAAGCTCCGGCATCGCGCGATCCAAATGTACGTCTTAATCGTCGTTAGCGCCGGACTGACTTTAGCGGTCGCGCTGTTGCTGATTCACTTCACGGCCGGGTTGAAGAATTACTGGCGCTGGACGATTCAATTTGCCGCCGAACGGCGCACGCCCGCGCGCGGCGAGATGCTGGCGATCTACACCGACAAAATGACCTTTGTCTGGCTGAGCTTCATCGCGGCGGGCGCTGTGCTGTGCTGGCTGGTGCGACATCGTCATCGGTTGCTGATGACCTTGGCGGCTTTATTGATTTCGGTTCCGTTTGTTTGGCCGGTGATTTATCTGTTCCGCGATTCCGATCCGTCCGAACGCGCCGAACGATTAGTCAATATCTGGCCGGTAGTCATCATCGCCGTCTTAGTCATCGCGATCGTCACGATTAGGAAACGGACAGGCATTTCGCTGATTCTGCCTTTCATTCTGATCGCGGCTATCAACGGCTGTTTCATGTCACAGCAGCTTTGGGGATCGACCTACGCAATCTGGCCGCTGCTGATGATCCTGATTGCGATAGCTCTGGCTCAAGTCCTCTCACGAAAAGTGGATTTCTTTCTTATCGTTTCCACAACTGTGATTGCGGCATCGTTACTTATTGCCGGCGCCTTCTATGTCCGTTCGCACGAGCGCCTGAGCTATGCAAACCTTGACGATGGCGAGCTGAAACGATCGACGCTGCCAGAGTTGAAAGGTTTATCGACGCGCGGCGAGTGGATCCCTCAATTTGAAGAATTGGTGCGTTACGCCGATCAAAAAATTCCGCAGGATGAAGGCATCCTGTTGCTTCCGGGTGAGGATCCCTTCTACTACGCAACCGGAAGACGGCCGCAGTTTCCCGTGTTGTTGTTCGATCACACTGTCAACCCGTATTCGCCGCAACAGATTCTGCAAATCTGCCGCGAACGAAATATCAAATGGCTCGTCGTCAAACAGGATTTGCAGGATGAAGACGACGGTGTGAATCAGGAAGAAGAACAAATCACAGCGGCGCTGGAAGAGGATTTTGAGCAGGTCGACAGTTTAGGTAATTACGAGATCTATCATCGCGTCGATCCGAATGCGAAAGATGACGATGACGATGATTCGCCCTAGCTAACGGCCCGCCGCATCGCTGCAATCGAATCGCGGCGGAACTTTGCTTGAAACAATCTGGTGACTGGGTAGCCGATGCGCGCGAACGCCGCGCGTGGTTTCGAGGCTGCGCGAATCCGGTAAATCACTTCATCGCTCTCGTTCATAGAGACTTCGAAAATTTCTTCTCCACACTCGGCGTGATTAGTAAGCGTGCCGTACGCAAATCCAAATCGCCTACCGTCGTCGTCGATCAAATAAACCACGCGGCAGCCATTTAGCGACCAGCACCCTAAATGACGAGCCAGCACTGCAACGTTGGTGTCCAGTCCGATCGAAGCCTTGCGCGGAAACAATTCAACCCAACCCAAAGCGAATTGCCGCCACTTCGTCAGCGCGAGTTTGGCGCGTTCAAATATTGCTGGGCCATGGCCGATCACCGCGCTGGCTTCATCGACCTTGAAGCCTGGCGAATCAGCTTGAGCAATTCCAATGGTGTGGTACGAGAGCGGGAGGTCTTTCGACGCAAGAATAAATTCTTCGATCTGTTTTGGCGACGGCCGGCGAATTGAGGGCATCAGGCAGTGATGAGGTTGTCGAGCCGTCGACGCAGTTCAGATTTGAATTGATGCTCATTCAAATCGCCGCTCGGCTGTCTGGCGACCTCAAGTCGGCGTTCGGCTACGAAATCAAATGGCGCTGGTGGCGAATCTATCTCCCGAATGGGAATCCAGCCATCGGCTGCCTCTGAGTCGGCGTGATAAAGCGCATGTAACATTCCTGCCTCGATTAGAACGTTCGGATTGTCCTGATACTTGAAACCCGAGTTTTGGGCGGCTCGTTCTGAAAAATAACACAGGCCATAACTGCTATTCAGGATGTCGTCGAGAATCTGTTCGTTGATATTCCCTGATCTCGAAACTTTGTTCCAAGGCACGATGTTCAGTCTGTCCTCGAAATCGCCCAGGACATCTTGAATCACGCCCAACACTTGTTCGTCGGCTGTTGATGAGAACGCAACAAAGAGCTTCGGCTTTGTTAATCGATGGAGGTATTTCCCCTTCAGTGTCTTCTTAAGTTCCTGGAGCGCTTTCTTGGTGCTTTCGCGTTGGATTCTATAAGCCTGTTCGAGGGAATAAAGAATCGAGAGTGACTCAGCGATCATGCGCAGTTCTCTTTTCGCCGCTTCCGTAATTCCAATGTACTGGCTGGATTCAAAATCCAACAATCCGAAAACTCGTCCGGCGTCCCGGAGCGGGATCATTATCGCGGTGCGAATAGTCTCTTTCATCTCTCCTGGAACCACATACCGGGGAAGCTCAGTCTTGCCTGACCAGAGATCCAAATATTCTTCGGCCTGCGCCAACGGTGTTCGGTCTTTGGCAACGACCCAGAGGGCGACACCCTTATCGAAGGCATAGGCTGTCTGACCGTTATAACTGCCGTTGGCGTCTTTGACGGAATTAGAGAGATAGTTTTCGGCGGGCCACAATGTGACCAGTCCCGGCCGATTGTCAACAGTTGAGGAACGCATGAACTCGAAATAGTCGATCCCGAGTGCCTCACTCACAAACTGCTGAATTAATCCCCTGAGTTCCGAGAAGATATCCGTGTTAACGATGTCCACTGAGAGTGCAAATTGGGTGAGGTGCTCCGCAAAACTCTTGGGCATTTTTGAATGCGGGCCGGAACCCGGCCCCCTCCGTCGTGGAATGTAAGACTGGTAGTTCGAACTGTGGGCGGATTATACAACTGGTGATTAACGCGTCAAATGCCGCTGCTTTGAAGGCGTCGAAAGAGATCATTCGATGAGGAACTTCAATATTCCGCCTGCAGCCGAAAGGCCGCCAACACGTTCGTCATCCGCGTGATAACGCATGAGTTCGCGATTGGCAGCGACGATTTGTTCGGCGCGAAGCTGCGCGCGCGCGTCTTCGATTTCCATCTTTTCCTTCTGCCGCGAAAGTCCCAGGCCGCCGTCGCGAATGAACTGAATGATCGAGCTTAGCTCGTCGCGATCGAACCAGGTACCGTGGCCCTTGCAGACATCCACGATCACGCCTGAGCAGCGCGCGAAGTTGATCCGGTTCATCAGTTGATTGCATTGCGGACAGGGCACGTAACGAATCTTCGCTTCGCTAGTCGCGCTGCGATCCGGCGCGTGCGAAGCGCCGCCGAGCACTGCGGATTGTTCTTCGCGGCTCGCGCAAATCTTTTCGAAGGCCGCGACCTCGAGCCACAGACCGCCGCAGGTTTCGCATTCGCGCAGCCGTTCCTCCCCGAGCGTGATGGCTGCCATATCGATGCGGCAGCGCGGACACTTCAGGATCGACAGGTCAGCCGGCGTCGCATCGACGGCGGACGCGCCGCAATGCGGACAGTGCTTGCTGCCAACGAACATCATCGCAAAGCACGACGGGCAAGCGATCGTGGCGAGTTTCGATTCGCAGTATTGGCAGCGTGGCGAGTCTGAAGAGATCGCCGCGCCGCAGCCTGGACAATTGAGCGTTTGAGCCTGCATACCTGAGGAGCGCGCATCGCTGCGCGGTTCGCGAACATCTTGCCCGCGAGCTTCACCTTAGCATGGAGTTCGATAACAAAACGAGAAATTTTTCTTCGCGCAATCCCGCTGTCGAAAACGTCGAAAGCGCTGGACGGCTTTGCAGCACGTACTCTTCTTATTCACACCTGGCTTGAGCCGGGTGGCTAATATTTGCGCATTGTTTTGGAAACCGTTCTAAACGGTTTCGTCTAATTCGCGCTCCCCGCCCACCGGCTGAAGCCATGTGTGAATGAGACAAGGAGCATCGTAACCTTGGCGGTTACTTTTGAGTCAAAGCCGCGCTGGACGAAACTGGATCGTTATGCGATGCTCACGTTTCAAATCTCACTTGTAGCTATTTCAAATGAGCACCGTCCTCGACGAAGTGGTTCTCGAAGATCGCCTCGATGTCGATCTGTCAGTGCTGGCTGCGTCGCTGCGCCCGGAGCGTGACGAGATCGTCACGCTGGCCATCGACATCGGCAGTTCAGGCGTGCGCGCGGGCCTCTTCAATAGCCGCGGAGATGAAATACAAGGCGCGCAAGTTTCACTTTCACATAATTTTTCTGAAGTCGGCGGCGGCGCGGATGCGGACGCCGACGCGTTCATCGATTTTATCGAGCGCGCGATCGATGTGGCCGTGGCGCGGGCAGAGAATTTTGTTTCGCGAATCGACTATGTGGCTTCGTCCTGTTTTTGGCACAGCCTGGTGGGTGTGGACCAGCAGGGCCGCGCGGTGACGCCGTTGCTCGGCTGGGCGGACACGCGGGCCGCCGAATTTGTCGATCGTTTGCGGACGAGATTTGACGAGAGCGCCACCCATTTGCGCGTCGGCGCGCGTTTTCACCCGAGTTACTGGCCGGCAAAGCTGCTCTGGCTCAAGTCGCGGCAGCCCCAATTGTTTGGCCGCGTGAAACGATGGCTTTCGCTCTCTGACTATCTGTTTCTCAAACTCTTCAAAGACGATACGACCAGTGTATCGATGGCTTCGGCCACGGGCCTGCTCAATCAGCAGAACTGCGAATGGGATACAGAGCTGTTGAATGAAGTTGGGGTCGCGATCGATCAACTTCCGTCGATCGCCCCGGCGGGCCATGTTTTTCAGTCGCTGTCCCCGGATTATTTCGGACGCTGGGCGTTGCTCGATAGCGCGGCCTGGTTTCCGGCGATTGGCGATGGCGCGGCCAACAATATCGGCGCGGCGTGCGTCACCGCAGATCGAGCCGCGCTGATGATCGGAACTTCCGGAGCCATGCGCGTCACCTTCTCGGGAACGCCGCCGCGGGTTTTGCCGGCAGAGCTTTTTTGTTACCGGGCGGATCGCGATCGAGTAGTGATCGGGGGCGCGCTTTCAGATGGCGGTAGCTTGATTCAATGGATGCGCGAGACGCTGAGGATCGACTTTGACATTGATGATCTGCAATCAAGCTTGCGAGAGATCGCCCCGGATTCTCATGGGCTGACGGTCCTGCCTTTTTGGTCAGGAGAGCGCGCGACGGGTTGGCGCGCTTCCGCACAGGGATCGATTCTCGGCTTGACGGCGCGGACGACCGCGCTTGAAATTTTGCGCGCGACGATGGAAGCAATTTGTTATCGCTTCGCACTTTTAGCGCGGGCAATCGACAAAGTTGCGCCCGGCACGAAAATCGTCGCCGCCGGCAATGCCTTGCTTTCATCGACTGTCTGGTTACAGATGCTGGCGGACGTGCTGGATCGGCCAATCGAAACTTCACCCGTGAGTGAAGCCTCGTTGCGCGGCGCGGCCTTGCTCGCACTCGAAGCGATTGGCAAGATAGATAGTCTCGAAACCATCGAAATGTCCGGGAGCATGGTCTACGCACCTGACTTCGCGCGGCATGAAGTGTATGCGCGAGCAATTGAACGGCAGCAGGAACTCTACGAGGGACTAATAAGCCACCGAGGCACAGAGACACTGAGAACTTAGAAAGAAGTTTGGACGAATTTGTATTTTTCTTAATTTCTCGTGTCGCGCGCTTTTAGTTACGTTAACGGACTCTGTGTCTCGGTGCCTCTGTGGCAAACTAAACAACAATCATGAGTGCACGAATGCAGCAAGACACAAACGCGAATCCCGAACTCGATCAACTTTGCATCAACACTATCCGCGCACTGACGCTCGACGCCGTGCAAAAGGCGAACTCCGGTCATCCGGGTTTGCCGCTCGGCGCCGCCCCGATGGCTTATGTGCTTTGGACCAGGTTCATGCGTTACAACCCGCGCAATCCGAAGTGGGAAAACCGCGATCGATTTCTTTTGTCGGCGGGTCATGGCTGCATGCTGCTTTATTCGCTGCTGCATTTGACGGGCTACGATCTTTCGCTCGATGAGATTGAGCATTTCCGCCAGTGGGAATCGAAGACGCCCGGCCATCCCGAGAATGTTTTGACGCCGGGAGTCGAGATCACGACCGGTCCCCTGGGGCAGGGCTTTGCCAATGGCGTCGGCATGGCGATGGGCGCTGCGCACCTCGCCGCGAAATTTAATCAAAAGGACTTTGAGTTAATCGATCACTATATTTACGCGATCGTTTCCGACGGTGACTTAATGGAAGGCGTCGCCTCGGAAGCTGCCTCACTCGCCGGTCATTTGAAACTCGGCAAACTGATCTATCTCTACGACGACAATCACGTGACGATTGAAGGCTTCACCGATCTGGCTTTCTCGGAGGACGTGCCCAAGCGTTTCGAGTCCTACGGTTGGCATACTTCAACTGTTGAAGATGGAAACGACACGGCTGCAATTGACGCGGCAATTCGCGACGCGCAGTCGATTTCGGATCGTCCTTCATTGATTTCGGTGAAGACTGTGATCGGCTACGGCATGCCCACGGCTGGCACCCGCAAAGCGCATAGCGACCCGCCGGGTGAAGATGCCGTGCGCGAAGCGAAGCGACACCTCGGCTGGCCCGAAGACAAACAGTTCTACATTCCCGAGGAAGCACTGTCGCACTTCCGCGAGGCCGTCGATCGCGGCGCCAAAGATGAGGCGCAATGGAATGCGCTGGTCGATCGCTACAATGAAAAGCATTCTGAATTGGGCGAGCTATGGCAGCAGTCGATGAGCGGCGAGTTGCCGAAAGATTGGGAGAAACATCTGCCGTCATTTGCAGACGCGGAAGCCATGGCCACCCGCGTCGCCAGCGGCAAAGTCATCAACGCGCTCGCGCCGCATCTGCCGATGCTGATTGGCGGTTCAGCCGATCTCGGCGTCTCAAACAATACGGACATCAAAGACGGTGGGAGCTTCGAAGCCACTAGTTACGACGGCCGCATAATTCATTTCGGCGTGCGCGAACACGCCATGGGCGCGACGCTGACGGGCATGGCGCTGAACGGCGGTCTGATTCCTTACGGCGGCACGTTCATGACGTTTTCTGACTACATGCGACCGGCAATTCGGCTCGCGTGTTTGTCTGAAGTGCAGGTCATCTATGTCTTCACGCACGATTCGATCGGTCTTGGCGAAGACGGCCCGACGCATCAACCGATCGAACATCTGGCGGCGCTGCGCGCGATCCCACATCTCTTCGTCGTGCGTCCGGCAGACGTCCACGAAGTGCGCGAAGCCTGGCGTCTGGCAATCACCCGCCGTCACGCGCCGACAGCGCTGGCGTTAACGCGCCAGAAAGTTCCGCTGATCGATCGACAGAAGTTTAGTTCGGCGGAAGGCTTGCGCCACGGCGGTTATGTTCTCGCAGAAGGTGTCAGTACCGGGAGCGGTAGCGATCGGATCAAGTTGATCCTGATTGCAACTGGCTCCGAAATTTCATTGGCATTGGAGGCCCGCGAGGAACTCCTGGCCGACGGCATCGCGACTCGCGTCGTCTCGATGCCGTGCCTCGAACTTTTCGAAGAGCAATCGCAGGATTACCGCGATGAAGTTCTTCCGCCAAACATTACCGCTCGTCTCGCGATCGAAGCCGGAGTGCGCCAGGGTTGGGATCGCTACGTTGGACCAAAGGGCGACGTGATTTGTCTCGATCGCTTCGGCGCGTCGGCCCCGGGCGAGGTGGCGATGAAGAAGCTCGGGTTCAATGTTGAGAATGTGGTGAAACACGCGCGACCGCTGTTGTAGGAGATCCATCCAAACCGATGAGCGCGAGGCGATTTCATATTGAATACACGCCGCTGGCGGTCGAGAATCTTCGCGCTCTGCCAAAAACCGTTACAGGTCAGATCATACGAAAGATATCGCGCTTGGAAAGGGGCCTTGCAGGGAACATCAAGAAGTTGCGACAAGCCGACTTCGGATATCGGTTGCGCATGGTGACTACAGGATTCTGTTCGATATCGAAGATGATACAATCGTGATCCAAAAGATTGGTCACCGAAAGGACGTTTATGAGTAGTGCCGTCATCAACAAGACACGCTTCAAACGTGAGCAAAAATACGTGACCGAGCGAATCGCCGAACTACGCGAAGAGCTGGAAAACTTGGTTGATTATCTCGACCTATTGGAAGCGCGTGCGCTCAACTTCGGGAAACCTCGCTATAGCACCGAACAAGTTAAAAAGAAATTGGGAATTAAGTAGCTTCGGCCCTTCAAAAATGACCGACGACCTTCGAACGTCTCTTGCCATCTTCTCCACAATACCCGGAGGCCTGAGGTCCTGAGCCAAATTGCTAAAGGGCTCAGCGACCAAGCGTGACGGGAGTAACTTCGGGCATACACTTTCATGAAGGCCGTAACCATCACTTCCTTCGGAGGCGTTGAGGGTCTGGAGATCCGTGACGTCGCCGACGCGCCAAAGCCAACCGCCGATCGCGTGCGTGTGCGAGTGCGCGCGGCGGGATTGAATCGCGCTGACATTCTGCAGAGGCTCGGACGGTATCCCGCGCCGCCTGGTTATCCACAGGACATTCCCGGAATGGAATTCGCCGGTGAAGTTGAATCGATCGGCGATGAAGTTCGCCGTTGGAAAATCGGCGATCGCGTCTTCGGGATCACTGGCGGCGGCGGTCAAGCTGAATTCGTCACGGTGGCGGAAAATCATCTCGCGCAAATCCCCAAAAATCTTGATTGGGCCGAAGCAGCCGCAGTGCCGGAAGTTTTTATGACCGCGCATGACGCGCTGTTCACGCAGTGCGGTCTGACCGTTGGCGAAAAAGTCCTGATTCACGCGGCGGGATCGGGTGTGGGCACGGCAGCAATTCAACTCGTGAAAGTTGCGGGCGCCTTCGCCTACGGCACCTCGCGAACCGCGGACAAGCTGAATCGCGCAAAGGAATTCGGCCTGACCGCATCGGTAGTTGTCGAAAGCGATCCGATGAAATTTGCAGAGGCCGCGAAAGAATGGACTGATGGCGCGGGAGTGAATGTCGTGCTCGATCTTGTCGGCGCGGCTTACTTGAAAGCGAATCTGGAATCGCTGGCGACGAAAGGCCGCCTGATCTTTGTCGGCACCACGAGCGGAGCAAAAGCCGAAATCGATTACTCAATTGTGATGCGTAAGCGGTTGAAAATCATCGGCACATCTTTGCGCACACGTTCGGTGGAAGAGAAAGCAACCGCGACGCGGCTGTTTGCCGATGAAGTTGTGCCGCTCTTGGCCACCGGCGCAGTGGAGCCCGTCATCGATAAGATTTTCGAAATGAAAGACGTGCGCGCGGCGCACGAACGGATCGAATCGAATGAGAGTTTCGGGAAAGTTGTGTTGACGATTGAGTAACGGCTCCGCCGCCGCCCAGTGCGGTGAGGCTTGCCTCACCGTGAGAGTTGTCTTGGAATTATTTGGAGGCTCCGCCTCCGATGTGTCGAGGCATAGCCTCAACGATAACAAAAATGTCTAATCCGGAAAGGCAGAGCCTTCCCGCACTGTGCTGCGGCAAAAGCCGCATTCATTGATTAATCTGAGTGAACCGTTTCTGAGGGGCGCGTTCTAATCGGAGCATTCATCCGGCTCGCCGCTTCATCGGTGATGATGCACAAGCCGTGACGGCCTTCGCCGCCCAGACGATGGACCAGGCGGCGCGCTTCTTCATGAGACAAGCCGCTGGCTTCACACCCGCGCTCGCTAATCACCGACCAACGTTCCAATTCGAGTTCGCTCGTCATCAAATCTGCGGGCAGGGATGCCCGCGCTCCGTTATCGGCCTTTGAATTCCGGTTTTCGCTTTTCCAGAAACGCTTTCACACCTTCATCTTTGTCTTCGCTCGAGAAGACGAGCGCGAAGAGATCGACCTCGCGTCGCAAACCCTCGTCGAGGTTGGATCGTGAAGCGATCTTGACGGCCTCTTTCGCCAGGCGCAAAGCGACCGGACTTTTCTCGGCGATGCGATTCGCGATTTCCATCGTCTTCGTCTCGAGTTGATCTGCCGGCACGACGTGATTCGCCAGTCCAATCGTGAACGCGGTCTGCGCGTCGATGATCTCGCCGCTTAAGATCAGCTCCATCGATTTGCCTTCGCCCACCAGCCGCGTCAGGCGTTGAGTGCCGCCGCCGCCCGGAATGATCCCCAGATTGATTTCCGGTTGGCCGAATGAAGCCTTCTCGCTGGCGATGCGCAGGTCGCACGCGAGCGCAACTTCGCAACCGCCGCCGAGGCAATAGCCGTTGACCATGGCAATGATCGGCTTCGGAAAAGAATCAATTGCATTGAACAGCGATCGATCGAGCATCACGGCGCGCTGCTCGATCGCGGTGCGCTCGGCGAACTCGGCGATATCGGCGCCGGCGATAAAGGCCCTGTCACCGGCTCCGGTCAGCACCACCACCCGCACCGAATCATCGGTGCTCAACTCATCCAAAACTGCGGCGCCTTCGCTGCGCGTTTGAATATTGAGGGCGTTGCGTTTTTCAGGGCGATTGATGGTAACGATAGCGACGGCTCCGCGCCGTTCGACCAGAATGGTCTCGTATGAATTCGTCAAGTGTAGTAGCTCCTATGAAGTTTTCAGGAAGTAAATCACAACTGTTTGACGTTTGTCATTTGAGACTTCTCATTTTGGCATTTGATGAAGGCAAACGTCAGCCGATCGGTCATTTGCGCGGCAATTCCCAAATGACAGATGTCCAATGCCAAATCTCAAATGATTCTTTGTTCTTGGAGTCAGCAACGTCAGCTCTCGCCGGGCGCCGCTGCTTGTTCATCGGCGACCCATGAGACGAACAAGCGAGTCCAATTTTCGGCGGGTTCGGCGATCTGCACGCCGACGCGCGCGGTGCCGTAAATTGCGGGCGAGAGACGAACGACTGTAGCCGTGGCTTCAGTCGGCGATCCGTCGGGACGATGCGCGCGGATGTAAAGCTTCTCGCCGATGCTGACTTTTTGATTGAGGTGAAACAGAGCGCCCGATGTCGAGATGTCATCGGTTTCGGTAGGTTCGCTCCACGCCGCGCCGTCATCCGACCGGCCAGACACGACGATTGGAAGCCGCAGCGCCATGCGCAGGGCGAAGCGTCGCTCTTCGTTTTGATAAGGCGTACTCACAACGGTTGCCACGATCTCATGGGCCGGTCCAGATTGCTTTGCCGGTCAGGTAGTATAAGCCTTTTGCGCCTTTCCTTGATCGTCCCAGCGATAAAAACCTTCACCGGATTTCTTGCCGAGCTTTCCTTCGCGCACCATGCGGCGGAGAATTTCCGGTGGCCGAAAAGTTTCCGAGCCTAACTTCTGATGCAGGTACTCGGCAATGCTAAGCCGGACATCGAGACCAACCAAATCGGTCAAACGCAGCGGTCCCATCGGATGGTTATAGCCGAGTTCCATCGCCGTGTCGATGTCGCGGGCGCTGGCCACGCCCTGCTCGACCATGCGCATCGCTTCGAGTCCCAGGGTCACGCCCAAACGGCTCGACGCGAATCCCGGAACATCCCGTACGACGATCGGTTCCTTCTTCATTTGCAGCGCCACGGCGCGCACAATTTCGGTTGTTGAATCTTCAGTTTGTTCGCCGACGACAATTTCAACCAGGCGCATGATGTGCACGGGATTGAAAAAGTGCATGCCTACGACGTGGCCCGGACGACTTGCCGCCTTCGCGATTTCAGTAATCGACAGCGACGAGGTGTTCGAAGTAAAGATGCAGTCAGAGCTGGTGATGGATTCGCACTCGCGCAAGAGCTCTTGTTTCAACTCGACGCGCTCAGGCGCGGCTTCAATGATCAAATCCGCCGAGGCCAGGTCCTGAAGTTGAGTTGTAGTGCGAATTCGCGCGAGGCTTTCATGGCGATCCTGCGCGGTTACTTTTCCCAGCTGAACGCCTTTCGCGAGATTGCGCTCAATGGAGTGTCGGCCGCGCTCGACCGCCTCTTCATTTATGTCACGCAGAATAACTTCGTACCCGGCGGCGGCGGCCACCTGCGCAATGCCGTGACCCATCGTGCCTGCCCCGAGCACACCAATGCGCTGAATGGGACGAGCGACACTTTGATTTTTTTCGTCCGAGTCCGTAATCAACGTGTACCTAAATCGTGGCGAACCGCAAAAGGTGGATCAGGTTTCGACACGGTGGGGCCGGGGCCAGCCTCGTTCGACTAACTTGTACAGCATTATTTATACTATACGCGTCATCGAAAACGCCAACAGATTTCACGCAATCAGGTGTCAGTACCCGGAGCGATAGCAACGGGATCCAGTGTACATTTTTGAATCGAAGACCGGCTGGCGGTTCTGACACCACAAGGAGATAAACGCATCTTGGCCACAGAAGAGACTCGCCGGCAGGTTGTCATCATCGGTTCGGGACCGGCCGGACTAACCGCCGCAATTTATACTGCTCGGGCCAACCTCAACCCGTTGTTGATTGACGCACCCGCCGACACTGAACGCCAGACAACACCGGGCGGGCAGTTGATGATCACAACCGATGTCGAAAATTATCCGGGCTTCGCGAAAGGCATCGAAGGCCCGGAGTTGATGATGGAGTTTCGCAAGCAAGCGGAACGATTCGGGACTGAGTTTCTTGAAGAGTGGATTACGAAAGTCGATCTCCAGCAGCGCCCGTTCACGCTCTACACGGAAAACCGAACCATCAAAGCGGACACGTTGATTATCGCTTCGGGTGCGTCGGCGAAATGGCTCGGCGTTCCCGGCGAAGCCAAAACGCCGCACGGCTTCGGTGGGAATGGAGTTTCGGCGTGCGCGACCTGCGATGGACCATTACCGGCGTTTCGCAATAAGCGGCTGTTGGTTGTTGGCGGCGGCGATACGGCGATGGAAGAAGCAACTTTTCTGACGCGCTATGCCGCGAAAGTTTACCTTGCCCATCGTCGCGACAAACTGCGTGCGTCCAAGATCATGCAGGAGAAAGCGTTTCGCAACGAGAAGATTGAGTTTCTCTGGAACACTGAACTCGTCGAGATTCTGGGGACGCAGGCAGATGGGGTTAACGCGGTTCGCCTGCGCGACACGCGGAGCGGCGAGGATCGCACGACAGATGTCGAAGGCGTCTTCATCGCTATAGGCCACAAACCCAACACCGAACTCTTCAAGGGGCAGCTCGACATGGATGCGGTCGGCTACATTAAGACCAATGGCCACTCAACCGCGACGAATATTCCCGGAGTCTTTGCCTGCGGAGATGTTCAGGATTCAGTTTACCGGCAGGCGATTACCGCGGCGGGCACAGGCTGCATGTCGGCCATCGACGCGGAACGCTTCCTGGATCACTTGCCGGTGGAAATGCCGAGCGGCGAAGAGATTACCGACGAAGGCGAGCACATCACCGCCGATCGGCGGCTGATCATCGAGCCTGACGGCGAAATAATTTCAAACGAGCCCGCGTTCGAATAGCCGTTCGTCAGACTGATTGACCGCAGACAACAAAAGGCGGCGACTTCACCTGAGTCTCCGCCTTCATTTCTGCCTTTTGCTCGCTGCCTACCAACTACTGGCTACTGCATTCTATTTTCCCGCCGCTTTCAAAGCGTCATTGATCATCGCGCGCAAGCCTTCAGGCTTCCACTGATCGCCGGCGGCTTCCTTGCCGTTCACAAAAAAGCTCGGCGTGGACTTGATGCCCAGGGCGTGCGAGCGTTTTCCGTCCTGAAAGATCCGTTGCGCGACTTTTTCGCCGTTCAAATCCTTCATGAACTGATCGGGATTTAATCCGATCTGTTTCGCGTAATCGACAAAAATAGGCACCAGGTCCTTAGCCTGAGTCCAGGTGGTCTGATTCTCGTAAAGCTTGTCGTGCATCGCCCAGAACTTGTCTTCGCCCTGGAGACCGGCGGCTTCGGCTGCCTGCGCGGCGAGCAGCGCATGCTCGTGAGTGGGCACCAGCGGGTTCTCGCGAAAGATTACGCGCAGCTTCTCACCGAATTCGCCTTCAATCTTTTTGAGTTCAGGATAGTAGGCGCCGCACGAGGGGCATTGAAAGTCACCAAATTCCTCGACAGTCACCGGAGCACTGGCGTTGCCGCGAATGTGCGGAGGCTCGGCGCCCTGGACCTCCAAAGCCGGATCCGGTGTGGGCGCCGAAGAGTTGGTCGATTGCCGCGACGAACGCAGCAGAACCCATCCGCCCGCAATCGCCGCGATCAGCACGACCGCAATTACTACAAATGGTAGCGATTTCTTCATAACTTATTCGACCGTGTAATCGACCGTTTTGTCGAGAGCGCCATTGATGTAAACCTCGACGCGATATTTGCCGGTCGGCCAATCCCTGGGCAGCGTCAGGTGGCCGTGGACCTTGTTTTCGAACGAGTTGGTCGTGTAGTCGATGGTTTTGATCTCTTCATTTTGCGAACCGGAGACGTCGACGGCTTTCCAGATGAAGCGGACCTGGGTGCCTTTCTTCGCCTTGTTCAAATCGATGATGCAATGAACGGTGCGATCGCCGGGCGCATACGAAGTAGTTTCGTCACCCGCTTTGCCATTGTTGTCTTCGGCCATGTAGATCTTGTCGACATAAACTTCGGCGTTGGCGGCTCGCGTAGGCTGCGGCGTCGCTTTATTCGCGTTCGCGTTCGAATTCTTGTTTGAATTATTTGAGTTGTTGCTGTTCTTGCTGAGGTTGCAGGCGAGCACCGCGAAGAGCAACAGGCCGGCAGCCAAATAAGCAGGGTGACGTTTCATTTAGTCGGTCCTTTCTCGGTCGAGTAAGGGAAATGGCAAATTAACAATTTGCGCTACAACTACGCGGCGGCGGCCAAGGCTCCCGCCAGTGATCGAAAAAGTTCGCGGCCGTCACTCGACCCGAGCAGGTCTTCGCACGCGCGCTCAGGGTGCGGCATCAATCCCAAAACGTTGCGGCCGCGATTGCAGATGCCGGCGATGTTATCACGAGAGCCATTCGGATTCGCGGCGTCGGTAACACGGCCTTCGGGATCGCAGTAACGCAGGATGATGCGTTCCTCGCGGCGCAGTTCTTCCCAGGTTGCGTCGTCGCAGACATAGTTTCCTTCAGCGTGCGCGATCGGCATGCGCAATACGCTGCCGAGCTTGAGCTCATGCGTGAAGGGCGTGTTTGTATTCTCAACCCGGGCATTGACGTAGTCACAGATGAAATGCAGATCGCGATTGCGAATCAGCGCGCCCGGCAGCAAGCCGGCTTCGCAAAGAATCTGAAAGCCGTTGCAGATGCCCAGCACCAGATTTCCTTTAGCGGCGAACTCTTTTACTGAATTCATCACCGGCGAGAATCGCGCCAAGGCTCCCGCGCGCAGGTAATCGCCGTAGGAGAATCCGCCGGGAATGATCACCGCGTCGTAAGTCGAGAGATCCGTGTCGCGATGCCAGATGAAATCAACCGGCTGGCCCACGTGCTTTGAGATCACGTGATAAGCATCGTGATCGCAATTGGAACCCGGAAAAACTATGACGCCGAATTTCAACCCTAAGTCTCCTCTATTTGGAGTGCGCCGGCAGAGCGAAGCGGCGACGGCGCTTTGGATTAGGCCCTTTGGTAAGAAACATCCAAAGCGGTGTCGCGCTGCGCTTGCCACCGTCCAAAAAAATCACCGCTCAATCTCCACGCGAAAGTCTTCAATGATCGGGTTCGACAGAACGTCACGGGCCAGCTTCTCAGCATCAGCACGCGCTTCGTCGGCGCTGCGCGATCCATCGATCGCCACTTCAAAATACTTACCCTGGCGAATATCGCTCACGGCTGTAAATCCCAGCAACTCAACCGCGTGCTTGATTGCCTTGCCCTGCGGATCGAGGACGCTCGGTTTCAAGGTGACGTAAACTTTGGCTTTCATTGATTCGTATCAGTTTCGAGTTTCGAGTTTCGAGTTTCGAGTTTCGAGTTTCGAGTTTCGACCAACAGTGAATTTTGTGGTCACGCGATGATTCTTAACCCGGAACTCGGAACCCGAAACTCGAAACTGCCAATCCAGTGAACGCACGATATTACGATAAAACATTGCGCGAGGTGTAGCCGATAGCATAGTATTTCGCCCACGCAGTTCGCATTTATTTCGGCAAGGAGTACGGAAATGGCAACTCCATATCCAGAAGGTGCCCCTGCTTCCGGAGCGCCCGGCGGCAAGACGAGTTTCATGAATCTCGACTCGAATGTCGGGGCCATGCTTTGTTATATCGCGAATTTTCTTTGCTGCCTCGGGCTGGTCCTCGCGATCGTGTTCTTGTTCACCGAGAACGAAAACAAGTTCGTCAAATTCCACGCGGTGCAGTCGTTGTTTTTGGCAGCCCTGCAAATTGCTGTCGGCATTATTGTCGGAATTCTGGGACTGATCCTTTCGCTGGTTCTCAACATGATTCACATGGAATTGTTGGGATGGATTTTGATACTCGGGTTCCGCTTCCTTTTGTTCTTTGTCTTCATCGTGCTCTGGGTTATCGGTGGCATCAAAGCCTACGGTGGCCAGTGGTACAAGCTGCCGATCATCGGCGAGTTCGCCTGGAAAACCATTAACAAGTAATCATCACGTCATTCTTCGACCCGACTGGAGGAAATTAAATGGACACCGGAAAATCTGCTCTCGGCATGGATGGTAATCTGGCCGCCGCCCTTGGCTATCCCGTCGGCATCATCGCGATCATTAGCCTGATAATGGAAAAGGAAAATCGCTTCGTGAAGTTTCACGCGCTGCAGTCCATCCTGCTGCATGTAGCGATGATTGTGATCATGATTGCGGTTTGGATCATCGGGGTCATCATAGCGATCGCCGGAGTAGCTGCGGCAGCCGCTACCAACAATGGCGCGCTCGGCGGCCTGGCGGGAATGCTGTTTGGTTTGATCTGGCTGGTCGTGATAGTGGCATACCTGGGCGGGCTAATCCTGGCAGCCGTGAAATCTTATCAAGGACTAATGTTCAAGCTGCCAATCGTCGGCAACATGGCTGAAAAGTTCGCCGGCAAGTAGTTGTTAGCTACAGAACCGCGAGCGTTAGCGAGCGGGTTAATAACGTCAGAACCACCTGCAGTAGCGGGTGGTTCATCTTTTGAGGATTAACTGATCGAAGATCAACCGCCCGCTACCGCAGGCGGTTCTGACTAAAACACTCGCTGAAAGATCGCGTCGACATTTCTGAGGTAGGTGTCGAGCGAGAACACTCGATCGATTTGCTCTTTCGACAAGTGGCCGGCGATGTCTGTGTCCGCTGACGCGAGTGACTTCAGATCACCGCCTTCGTCCCAGGCCTTCATTGCATTTCGCTGCACCCATTCATACGCCTGCTCGCGCGATACTCCGGCTTGCGTCAGCGCCAGCAACAACTGTCCGCTGAAGATCGATCCGCGAGTCGCGTTTAGGTTCTCGATCATTCGTTCCGGATAAACCACCAACCCATCGATCAGGGAAGTCATTTTTGCCAGCATGTAATCGGTGGCGATGCTCGAATCAGGCAACACGACGCGTTCAGCCGATGAATGCGAAATGTCGCGTTCATGCCACAGCGCCACGTTCTCTAACCCCACGATGCTGTTGGCGCGCACGACCCGCGCCATACCGCAGATTCGTTCGGAAAGAATCGGATTGCGCTTGTGCGGCATCGCGCTCGATCCTTTCTGGCCGTGTTTGAATTTTTCCTGCGCCTCGCGCACTTCGGTCCGCTGCCAGTGACGCACCTGTAAAGCAAACTTGTCGAGCGACGATGCGATGATCGAGAGCGTGCAGAGATATTCCGCGTAATTATCGCGTTGAATGATCTGGGTTGAGACCGGCGCGGCTTTCAACCCGAGTCTTTGGCAAACCTTCTCTTCGACAATCGGATCGAGATGCGCAAAGGCGCCGACGGCGCCGCTGATTTTCCCGACTGCAACAGTCTCGCGCGCTTTCATCAGCCGCTCGCGATTGCGGCGCATCTCGTCGAACCAGAGCGCGAAGTTGAGGCCGAATGAAGTCGGTTCAGCATGAATGCCGTGGGTGCGGCCGATCTGCGGCGTCTGCTTGAATTCGAGCGCGCGCTGCTTCAGCACGTCCATCAATCCATCGATTCTAGGCAGCAGCAGGTCGCACGCGTCACGCAGCAAAAGCGCATTCGCCGTGTCAACAACATCGGATGAAGTCAGGCCGTAGTGAACAAAGCGAGAAGCTTCACCAATCGATTCCGCCAGGTTGGTAGTGAAGGCGATGACATCGTGATCGGTAGTCTTCTCGATCTCGTTGATGCGCTCGACTGAAAATTTTGCGCGGCTCTTGATCTGTTCAAGTGCGTCGCGCGGAATCGTGCCCATCTCAGCGTGGACTTCGCAGACGGCAATCTCCACGTCCAGCCATTTCTGAAACTTGGTCTGTTCGGACCAAAGCGCGCCCATTTCCGGAAGGGTGTATCGGTCGATCATAATTAGTTCGAGTTTCGGGTTTCGAGTTGCTTCTCTCGAGGTCTTAACTCGAAACTAGAAACTCAAAGCTCGAAACTTCATTTAAGTCCGCTTGAAGTCACGTAGTACTTCGCCAGCGCCCAGTGCCCGCCGTGTTCGATCAGCGTGAAGGTTTCCAGCGCTTCACCCCGATCGAAAGTTGTTTGATAAGCGACGGTCACGGAATGGCCAGCGACTGGCGCCGTTGATGTCTGCTCTTCGCGCGCGGTCAGCGGACTACGCGTGCGCGCATTGCCCAAACGCTCGCGCAAAGTTTGCAACGTAGCTTTGGATTGCTCAAGAGTTGATTGATTGCGCCACTCGTCCGCCGCTTCCAGATAAAGGTTGTCGTAACGTCCCGCGTCGATGTTCGCGATCGCCGAATCCAGAGCCGTCTGAGCCTCCGCAGGGATTTTGCCGCGGCGCATGCTCGCGTTGCAGGAACAAAGCACCAGCGCGATGCTAAGTGTCAGAAGCCCGACCGTAAGGGAGGGCAGCTTGCGAATCGAGCCCTTGCTTACGCGCGGGCTTCTGACACTTATCATACTTCGATCCACGCGGTGGCTTCTTTCGGAAATGACAACGTAACTTCAGTCTCGCATTGAAACAGCGGCGCGCGTTCATGCAGCGCGCTCTCGGCGGTGATCTTCGCCAGATAAGGATTGTTTGCTCGTTGTGAAAGATGCGCCAGCACGATGTGCCGCGCGTGACCGTCGAACCCGTCCGTCAGCCATTCCGCCACATCTTCGTTCGACAGGTGACCCAGCCGCGAAAGAATGCGCTGCTTTAATTCCCAGGGATAGTTCTCGACAGTTTTCAGCATGTCGCGCGAATGATTCGATTCGATCACGATCGCCGCGCAGCCGCGCAGCCGCTCAGTGATCAGCGTGGTGATGTGACCAAAGTCCATCAGCGTCGCGATCTTTACGCCGTTGTGGGTCGCGGTGAATCCGAAGTTGTCCACAGCGTCATGCGGGACCGTGAACGGATGAAATTCGATCTTGCCGATTTGAAAGTCGCGGCCTGAATCAATTTCAACCGTACGATCGCGCAGAGCGTCGGCGCGCCGGCGCGTCTCGTCATTCGGCACGTTACGTCCTTCACCCACGTACGCGTCTCGCGTCTTCGCTGAAATGAAAACCGGGCACTCAAGGTCTTTCATCAGCACGCGCAAGCCGCCGGCGTGATCGCCGTGCTCGTGCGTAATCAAAATGCCGTCGAGTGAATTGGGATCTTCGCCGAGCAAAGCCATGCGGCGCGCAAGCTCGCGCGCACTCAAACCAGCATCGACCAAAACACGAGTGCCGTTAGCAACCAGCAGGACTGCGTTGCCGGTTGAGCCGCTACCGAGTACCGAGATCTTCATTGGTTATGCGAACGACGAGGAAAACTTATTCATCATTTGGCATTTGACATCTGTCATTTGCTAATTGTGAAAGCAATGCAAAGCTCTCAATGACACAGTAAATGACAAATCATAAATGTCAAATGAGAAATGAAAAATAAGTCAGATTTCGAGACGAGAACGATCGACTGCAAAGCCGTTCAAGTTACCCAACGCGCCCAGCGCCAAAGCTTCGCTGGTGAAACACGATGTCGCGACGCGCTGCACATCTTCGCGTGTGACCGCCTGGATCCAGCCAAGGATCTCGTCCGGCGAAATGCGCCGCCCGTGAACGATTTCCTGCCGAGCCAGCGCGCCTACTCGAGAGCTGGAAGATTCCAGGCTCAAAAGCACCGACGAGATTGCCTGGTCCTTCGCCAGTTGCAACTCAGCTTCTGAAACAGTCTCGCGCACGGCTCGGCGCAATTCTTTCAGTGATAAATCCAGGACCTGATCGATTTGGCCCGGCGAGGTTCCCGCGTAGATGGTGAATATGCCGACATCGGTGAAGGTAATTCCGCCCGCGCCGATCGAGTAAGCCAGCCCGCGCTCTTCGCGAATCGATTGCCACAAACGGCTGGAGGTCCCGCCGCCGACGATCGTGCCCAACATGCTCGCCGCGTAACGATCTTCGCTCTTCGCGGAAGGCCAGGGCGCGGCGATAATCAGATGCGCCTGCTCGAGTTCCTTCTTTCGTTCGATCAAAATTGGGGCAGCGATATTTGGCGAGACGGAAGTTTCGTGGCCATTAGTTCCGGGCTGGATAGATGCGAAAGCCTTCATCACCAAATCGATCAATTGATTGTGCGCGATGTTGCCGGCCGCGGCGATCACCAGATTGCCTGGCGCGAAGTTGGACGCGTGAAACTCAGCAGTCTTCGCCCGATCGAATGACGAAACAGTCTGTTCAGTACCCTCGATCGGCCGTCCGAGAGAATGATTTGGAAAGTACGCGGCGTGAAACAGCTCATTGAGCAGTTCATCCGGCGTATCCTCGATCATCTTCATCTCTTCGATGATTACTTTCTTTTCTTTCAGCAGATCGTCTTCCTCGAAGCGCGGATGCAGCAGCAGATCGGCGAGCAGATCAAAGGCGCGTGTCAGTTCAGTATCGACAACCTTCATCGCAAAGCCGGTCATCTCGTGCGTGGTGTACGCGTCGAGTTGGCCGCCTAAACGATCCGATTCGGAGGCGATATCGTGCGCCGAGCGCCGCTGCGTGCCTTTAAAAAGCGCGTGTTCGATGAAGTGGCAGATGCCATTAAGAGCCGGGGTTTCGTGGCGCGAACCGCGCCGCACCCAAATTCCCAGGCTGACCGAGCGCAGACCGGGCATGTGCTCAGTCAGAATTGTCAGACCATTGGGAAGACGGGTAGTTTGTACTTGATCGATCATCGCGGTTTGAGAAAAGCGTGTCCTTCTGTTGGTAAACCATCCTAGCACGCGAAAAAGAGGCGGTAAACCGCGCCTAAAACTGGCTTATTCTGCTTGACTTATGAGCTCGCCGTAGCTGAGAATTACAGCATTCAAACGGGTGACGGTCTCCCTGGCCCGGACGGGTTCGCGGCATCGAACGATGTGAAAACGCGCCGTCCAGGCATCTGAACGAAGCGAATTGAGAATCGAACGGACAACAAGCGAAGAGTTTCGTTCACTCCTGCCGAAACGATCCTGTCAGGCAATTGACGGAGGTCAGGCCGTGATGAAGATTATTTTCAAGCTAAACGTTTTCGCGATTGGTCTCGCCTTGATTTTGGCGACGAGCGCTGCTCCTTCGATGGGCAAGGGTTCGCGGCTCGCCACCATTACCGGCACCGTGCGAGACAATAAAGGCGCGCCGCTGGCGGGCGCTTTGATCCAACTGATTCGCGAAGGCGCCCAACAGATCATCAAGGAAACACGCACGGCCGCTGATGGCAGCTTCAGCGCTAAAATCCCGGCCGGCCGCTATTCGCTTAAGGCCATGGCCACCGGCTTCAGCGAAGTTTTATTCTCGTCCGTTCAAGTTAGTCCTTCCGCTGAAATCGCTTATCGCTTCAATCTTGAACCCGCCAATTCGCCGAGAACTCTGGTCAATCAGCGAAACGATAAAGATAGTGCGAAGTGGACGCTGCGATCCGTGCAAAGCCGCAAATCGATCTTCCAGGCAAACGAAGGCGGCGACGCCACCGTAGCCGCGGTTGAAGAAGCGAAAGATGAAAGCGCTCGCGACGAAATCAGCGAAGCGACACCGGCGGCAACCGATGAGCGCGGTCGCGTTCGTTTGCAAGGCGTCGCGGAGACTTACTTTGCCAGTTCCTCAAATCCGCTGTCGCCTTCTTATGAAGGCGTGAATTTCGCGCTGGCTTTACCTGCCTCGGAATCGATCGATCTCATTTTCTCAGGTCAAACAGGTATCGGAGCCGGCGCTCCGCAGCGATTCGAAACAAGTGCGCGCGTGCGTTTGAACGATCGTCATCGGGTGAATGTTACCGGTGGCGGAATGCGCCTTTTCAATGCCTTCGGGGACCAGGTAAAGACACCGCGGTCGTTAGGCCAGATGTCTGTGCGCGCGGTGGACGAGTGGATCGTTCGCGACGGCGTCGTCGTCGTGATGGGTTTGGACTATTCACGATTCACCGGGGCTGGAAATGCTTCCGCGCTGACACCAAGGCTTGGACTGCAATTCGATGCGAACGCGCGCACTCGTGTGCGAGCTTCGTTCGCGCCGGGCGGAGATGAAACCACCCGGCAAAGCTCAGCCAGTTTCGAAGATGCCGAAGTTTTCTTTAAGCAACCGGCCACCCAACCCGTGGCGTTCGTCAGTGGTCGAGCGGTGATGGGCCAAAGCCGTCGTCTGGAGTTTGGCGTCGAGCGCGTCCTCGATGATCGATCGAAGGTTGAAGCGGCTGCGTTCCTCGATATGACCAGCGGCCGCGGCGTCGGGCTGATGGCCATGCCCTTGTCGGCGTTCTCAGGCGAGCCGTCAGCAGCGATTCTGAACGTGGCGAACCAGAACGGATCTGCGCGCGGCATGCGCCTCGTTTACTCACGTCGCTTGAATAAGATTTGGAGCGCGTCGGCGGGTTACTCGGTTGGGCGCGGACAGAAGTTGTCGCCGTTGGGAATTACCAACCCGGCTGATTTGTTCAGCAATGGCTTTTTCCAAACCGGCGCAGTGCAGATCGCGGGTGACTGGTCCACGGGCACTCACGTAAAGACTGTGTTTCGTTTCTCGCCGCAGGCGACGGTGTTCGCAATTGATCCCTTCGCCGGTCGACTGGCTGTTTACGATCCGTCGCTCAGCGTTCAGGTCACGCAAGATCTCCCGACCTTCGGATTGCCGGTGCGAGCTCAGGCCGTCATCGACGCGCGAAATTTGTTCGACTTCCAACCGCGAACAAACAACAACGAAATGATCCTCGAAGTTGGCCCAACTGCCCGTTCCGTTCGCGGCGGGATTTCAGTTCGATTTTGATAATTGAGCGGCGCGGTCCTTCAGCCCTCTCGCGCCGTTCGTCTTCAGCAGTCGTCTGATTGTTCTCCAAAATCTCGGACGAGTACGAAAACATGGAGAGCGCCAGAAAATACAACTCTGACCTAGCGGCTGAGCGTTCGAGAATTGGCTGCAAATCACACGACGAGATTTCCTCGCCGGTGAAAATCGAAACGCGAGAGTTGGAACATTGGTTGCCTGAACGGGGGCGTCTCGGTGTGCGCCGCGACACGTGATCGTGGTGGAGGAGAAGAGCGAAGAATGAAAGGTTCAGTGCTGACAAGCAAGACATGGGTGCTGCTGATCGCGGCAGCGCTCTTGATCTGCGCGGGCGCTGTAAACTTTTATCAAAGGATTCACAGTCAGGGCCCGGCTTGGGACGGCGTTACCTGGGTCGACACTTCACAGGGCATCATTGCGAAAAAAGTCGAGCCGGGATCGGCGGCCGCGCGGGCGCGCATGATCCCCGGCGATCATTTGCTGGCCATCAGCATGACTGGCGACAAATGTGAAGACGTCAATCGCGGCGCGCGATGTGAAGAGATTTCCGGCGCGGAGAAGATCCAGATTTACCTCGATCAGGCCCGCATCGGAGGCGAAATTCACTATCTCATCGAGCGGCCATCCTATCCGGTTGAGACTCGTTATTACTACGCGGATCTCGATAACCTCGGCGCGGTTAACAATCTCACCGCGGTCGATTTGTACATCAACCTAATCGGCGTTGTTTATCTCTGCATTGGGCTGTTCGTGATTTTCAAGCAGGGGGGACGCTCACCTTTTGTTTTGCACTTTGCCGGTTTGTGCCTCGCAGCGTTTGTCTTCCACTTTTACACGCCAATGGGAACGTATCGCCTTTCCAGCACATTGGGATCCTAAGCTTAGAATTCCACGTGGACAAGTTGTCGCG
>JADMIO010921745.1_pt1 | contig 85750 bp, 65 predicted proteins | sample 8958161 | NCBI WGS metagenome assembly JADMIO01 (sample SAMN16585339, study PRJNA669376) | soil metagenome | isolation source: Crop rotation soil | place: USA: Cullars Rotation, Alabama | collected 2011 | reverse complement strand
GCGACAACTTGTCCACGTGGAATTCTAAGCTTAGGATCCCAATGTGCTGGAAAGAAAGTCCGCAAATCCTGCATCATGGCGTGGTCTGGCTCAGTTTTCAAAGCTTATCCTTCATTTAACAGACACTGACAATTACCTGCCATCACGAATTGTTGTAAGCTTAACTGGATTTGAGGTATCCCATTTGTACTATTCAGCAAGGAAAATCGAGCAAATTACCGCTGATGCTTCCCCGGACAAAGACCTAAGAAATCTGGGAAAAGATGAGAATTTTGCTTTAAACTTGTATATCGGATTATGGCAAAAATTCTCATAGTCGAAGACGAGCCATCACTGGCGGAACCAATCAGAGCCTATCTTTCGCACGAGCATCATCTCGTGGAGGTGGTCGGCGATGGTTCCGAGGCTATGGAGCGCCTGAAATTCTATAAATACGATGTCATTATTTTGGACTGGATGCTGCCGGGGCTTTTGGGCGTTGAGGTATGCAAGCAGTTCAGAGCCAATGGCGGAACGACCCCGATTTTGATGCTGACTGCAAAGAAGCAGACTCAGGAAAAAGTATTTGCACTTGACCAGGGTGCTGATGACTACCTTACCAAGCCTTTCGATGTTCAAGAGGTTTCTGCGCGGGTTCGTGCATTGCTTCGTAGACCGCAGGCAGTCGCCGGAAATGTGTTGAGGGCTCGCAACGTTGTGCTGGAACCGGCAACTTTCAGAGTCACGCGAGATGGAACTGAGGTTCAACTTCTGCCAAAGGAATTCGCTTTGCTGGAGTTTTTCATGCGCCATCCTAATCAGGTCTTTAGCGCTGAAGCTTTGTTGGATCGTGTGTGGTCTTCGGATTCTGATGCGTCGCCGGAAACGATTCGTACTTACATAAAACGATTGCGGCAGAAAATTGATACTCAAGGGCAAGTATCTTTGATTAGCACCGTCCATGGTGTCGGTTACAAACTTGACGCCTAGTTAATGCTTGGGCTTTTTTCAGAAGGCATATCTTGGATGGTGCATACTGAAATGGATTAGCCTGAATTCGGAAACTCGTCTTTGCATTGCCGTCCATACTCGCTCTGCAAATTCCAATTTGGCAGGTCTTATCAGTTATCATAGAGCTGTTTCGAACGGTGAGAGGGGAGCGCGTTGGCTGAGTCAGAATTGCTTTCTTTGCTTCGCAAGCTTACGGCTTGTCTTGAGAATCGAAATTGGGACGGGAATCAAGTGAATTCACTTCTTTCCGCAATGGTTCCAGCGACCAAAGCTGCATCAAGAATTGAGCAAGATGATGCACTTGCAGAAATGTCGAGATTTGTTGGGTCAGCTCCCGCGCAAGAGGGTGGTATCGTGGCACTTTGTGCAGGTACTGTGATTGAATCTGGCGGGGCACCGGACGTGCTTTACGAGGCAATAATCAAACGGTTGCCGAGCGTTCTTATAAGTGCAAAGAAGCTTGTAGACGACGTGAATGTTTCCTTTCCGGAGCAAAAGGATGCGAAAGGATCCGATGATTCATTTTGGGTAGCTAATACTCCTGTACCTCGTGAGTGGATACAGGCACATGTGCAGGCAGACAGAGAGCCTGTCGGTGCGTTCAATATGCTTAAGGAATGGTGCCTTCCGCTTATTAGTATTTGCGGGCGCAATCGCAGCTATTTGGAAAATTTGACTTCTCAAAAAGATCTTCAGTTAGCGCTCATACCACTCTGCCGATACATCGCAGCCGCCGATTTTCTCTATTTGCTTACGGCGATATTGCTCAACGAGTCAGTTTTGTTTTTTAACCTTGCCAGTCAACGAGCATTCTTGCTGACCATTGATTCTGTCCCTAATAATTTTGCATTACATACATTGTTGGCGGCTGCTCTTGCAGAGCCGCTTGGTCTCACGGCTCCGGCCTCGGCAGTGCTAGAGTGTGTGAATGGAATTGGACCAGGGACTTGCAGAATTCCAAGTTTTGGTTATTGGAACTTATATTCATACAAGGCATTGCCATTTGCTCCAGAGCTTGATCAGGCACCCAAAATGGAGTGGATTTGGAATGAGGGGACTCCTGCAGATATACCTGGTTTCGAGGGTCATAAGATTATTGTCGCCGGAGAGAACAAAATTGCCAGGAGTTGGAACACCCAGCGAATCTTCGAGTACCTCAAGCCAAGTGTAAAGCTTGTTCGAGAATTGAATGACGAGGAGCGGGCTGATTATTTGCGCCGTATGAATGCGTCCAATTAGTCAGGATTTGCAAGGACTTGATTTGAAACATGATTGAAACAATATTGCTACAGGCTTGAAACATTCAGTCACTATGCTGTCTTCATTCGTCGGGAGAGATGAGAAATGAAAAAGAGATTTGCCTGTGCCTTGATATTGCCTCTCGTTACCGTTTGCATGACGGCATGCACCAGTAATAGCAGTGAAGATTTGGCTAAGCTGGAAAAACGTGTACAAATTCTTGAGCAAGAAACCAAGGAATTGAAATTACAAGTAGCCCAAGCGCAGCCCGCGGCCAGCACAGTGGCGGTGAACACGAAAACGGAACCTGCCAGTCCTGCAGGCTTGTTACCTGCCGATGCCTCTGTGGTTGCGACTGATACCGCAGATGGTGCGAGCTCGGGTGCGAAAAGCTTCGCTGATATTCAAGGCGTTTTTGGAGAAAACGAGATCAAAGATCTTGTAAAACTCGGAGTCTTTCCTGAAATGTCTGCTAATTTTAATCCGTCGGAGCCTGTAAAGAGAGCTGAATTCGTTTGTTGGCTTGTACGTGCAAATAACGCAATTCGTCCCAAGAAGGACTTGATTAGGCTTGCGGAAAAGGGGAGCACTTCAAGCTTTACGGATCTCGAACCATCACAGAAATACTTTGCCTATATACAAGGTATGAGCGATGCGGGCTGGTCCGTGGGTTATCCGGACAAGACTTTCAAAGCTGACAAAGCCTTGACGAGAGAAGAAATGATCGGTATCAAGATTCCGCTGGATCACGGCAATAATCCTTTTACAGGTTACACAAAAAAATGGACCGACGGCGACAAAATTTCTGCTAATTTCGTGGATTCCATGAGCGATGAAGCATTTGGAAATGTTAACTGGGGACGGATTTTTGGAAACACCAAGTCGTGTAATCCGCAGAAAACCGTGACTCGCGCGGAAGCCGCAATATGTGTGTGGCAAATTGGTTGGCATCACAAGTATCAAGCAAGCAAACCGGAAGCAGATTCCTAAAGTGTTAGCATGAGTATTGCGCAAAAAGTCTAAGAGATCGAGTCTCAGTGTTCGGTCTCTTTTCTGGACTTGATCCGACAAGACCACTCAGCAAGAATGGTGTTGCCGCAAGTTTATGAGTGATGCCTACATATCTTTGCGATTGAGCAATTCTTGCCTGCGGCTTTTCATAGTATTTGCCAATTCTGGAAAGTGAAGTAGAGTATACCCGCTGATCAATTGATCGAGACCCTCTAAGGCCTCATTGGGATTCGCATGCTGGCAACATACATTGGCCGCGATTTCGATTACCTTTTTTGATCCCTTTAGATCGCCAGCCTGGAAAAGACAGTTAGATTGCAATCGGGAATTAATTCCGTACTCGTTTACTTTATCCTGGCTTAATTTCAACTGCGCCACTTTATTCCATTCAGCTGCTGCGTCTGCATATTGGTGCGCTCGCTCAAAAACCTCTGCCTTAATTCGATAAAATGTGTCCATGCAAAGTCCAGATCGCAGCTCAACTATGGTTGGAATTTCCAATTGTTTAGCAGGTTTTTCTGTCGCTACAGCTAGTCCCTTGCTGGCAAGCGCTTCAGCTTCCCTAAAGTCGCCTTTCTTAAATGCAATATCGCCCATGTTTGCAAAACAATCACAAGCTTCGGTTGTGTAATTACCACGGTTGTCTTTGCAGAACGAGAGGGCTGTCAACCAAGACTTTCGGGATTCATCATCTAGGTTCATAGCTCTTTCGATGGTCGCTCTTGAGCGCCATGCAATGTATGATGTGCCTCTTTCCTTCGGGCTTAGCTCCGAAATGCAACGCAAAACCTCATTGTGAAGTGTCATATTCTCTTGTAGTTTTTTAGACGAGTTTGCTGGGAGCAATTTTTCAGCCCGCAATGCTATTTCTCTTAGCCTTGTGAGTGTCGAATGCGCATCGAGTTTAGTGGTTTTGTGCGTACCTATTGGGGTTAGGATTCCACTGTTCTTATTCTCATTTTTCTGAAATCTAATACCGGACGAAACTTGCCAAAGAAAAGCGCCTGCGCAGCAAATTAATATCGACGTCGATACTAGTTTCAAGCTGCCCTTGCCCTTCTTCGGAGTCCAGTTTGGACGTTTGAGTGCATTGGGCATTGCGGCGATAAGTTGTTGCTTTAGTTCGGCTGCATTTGCCGGACGCTTTTCCACATCTTTTGATAAGCACTGCAAAGCGAGTTTGTAAACTGCGGCGCGGCTTACTGTTTGTTCAAATTTGTCCGACTCGGGCATTTGAGGCAATTCGTGGATTTGCAAATATCTGGTATGCATTGGTGTCTCGCCGCGAAAAGGCGCAGAGCCAGCCAGGCATTCGAAAAGCATGCAGGCAACGGAATACAGATCTGCTCTCTGATCGATGCGCACTCCTTTGCATTGTTCTGGACTCATATATGGTGCACTGCCAGATAATTGAATTGTTCTTGTCAGTCCTAGTGGTTCATGTTCTGATGTTTCGAATTCACGCGCAATGCCAAAATCCAATAGCTTGATTTGCAAACCGCTGCTTTCATGATCAGTCAAAATCATAACGTTGCTGGGTTTGAGATCTCGATGCAGCAAATTGTGATTGTGAGCTAGTTCTAGCGCATCTAGGATCTGAGTGAAAATTTGGAATATTTCCCTTGGGCTGGGCTGGGGGTTTTGTCGCAAGTATTGAGAAAGAGTAATACCTTCAAGGTACTCGCAAACAAGAAATGGTGTGCCGTCCTTGCAGGTACACATCTGAAATACTCTAACTATATTCGGATGCACAAGCTTAGCTAGAATCTTGGCCTCATTTTGCATGCGTGAAACTTGCTTCTGCATGTCTTCGGTGCCATCGGTTTTGATAATCTTTAAGGCGACAGGCTTTTGCATAGTCTTTTGCAAAGCCTTCAGTACAATTCCGTGGCCACCCTCGCCCAGAAATTCCTGAACCTGGAACTCGTCAGGGATCTGCAAGGCGACTTCTTGCAGAATCGCAGGGACAATATTGTCGGGTTGTGTCATTTAGACCACCTGAAATTTCCGCACCAAAATGCGGCTTACAATTTATATAGGGGGGCTCAATCTATTTACCCGTATTTCCCAAATCAATAACAAAACGGATTAAGATTTGGCACGCAATTTGCGTGACATCGGCAAATTGGGATCCGCTCCCCATTCCATAATGGACCCGTCATATACGGGGATCTTCGTTCCGGAATAGATTTCATACAGCAGAGCTACAGTGCAAGCGCGCACTCCTACTTCGCAAAATGCGATTGTGTCTTTTCGCTTCGCCGAATCCGAGGGCAGAAGCGATTTGAAATCATCCCAGTTAATGAAGGTTCCATCCGGTTTGAATACTTCAGCGTAAGGAATTAAGTGTGCGTGAGGCAAGGTCCCAGTTCGCGGCATGTAAGGGTATGAGTCGCCCTCAAATTCCTCTTTTGTTCGAGTGTCAATCAGTAACGGGAACGGCTGCTCGGCCATCAGGTCTTTCAAATGTTGTAGAAGCACGCGGCGGCTCTCATCACGTTGTACATGGAACTCATTTTCCGGGACGCTTATCGGCTTAGGTTCGGACTTTGCGAGTTCAATCTCGCCACCACCTGCAACCCAGGCTCCATAACCGCCATCAAGTATTCTCACATCATTGGCACCGAAGTAGAGAAGCATCCACGAAATTCGTCCTTCTCTTCCTTTCGATTTCTTTCCATCAGCGTAAACTACTATTGTTTTGTCGTTGCTAAATCCAAGTGAACTGAGCCTTCTGGATAGTTCTTCATCATCCATGGCAGTTAACATTCCCCAGTAGCCGGGCTCGTTTAGTTCCTCGCTGAGCCCTGCAGGTGGCTTCGCGCACCATTCTTCCCAAGCTAGATGGATGGCGCCTGGGATGTGCCCTTTGTCGAAATACTCTTCTCCACGGGTATCAATAATTGCGAGTTTGTCGGCCTGCTTTTCAATCAATGAAGCAAGTCCGGAAACGGTTTCAAGGGAGATCTTTTGTTTCATTTTAGGGCTCTGCTGTTGGGACTACTGAAGCGTCGGGGAGGATAGCGTCTTTGACGAATGATTCGAAATCGGATTTGAATTGTTCCAGTGCTGGTCTGTAAATGTACATCATGTGTCCGGCCGGATAATAAGTAAGTCGCACATTTTTTCTGATCGCTGGATCAAGCAGCAATTGATCCGCAGTGTATTTGGATGCAAAATACGGCGTTGCAAGGTCATAGTATCCGCAGCAGAGCCACACTTTCAAATAGGGATTGCGACTCATTGCTTTGCGCAGATCTTCTGAGACATCCAGATACTTATTTTGAGCCGCACGCCAGCTCCATGGCCATACGTTAGCTATAGTTTCATAAGGAAGTTCGCTTTCAAAATGCAACTCGCGACGCACGTAGTCGTTGAAAGTGGCAGTGAATGTGCCTGTGACTGCCTCAGCGCTTGGGTCAAATTCACCCTGCTCTGTTCCAGGATTTATGCGTATTCCGGTAAATCGGCTGTCATATCTGCCGAGTTGTCTGTTGCGTTCCGACAATAGCTTCGTAAAAAATAGGGAATCTTCGATTCTATTGTTCAAGCGTTTTACGTAATTGGCTGGAAGTCCGGTGAATCTGGAGACGCGTTGCGAAATTTCCTCTGCACGTTCGGGGCTTAAGCGATCGCCTTGAAACAAGGCTTCTCTATAATCTCGTGAAGCAAAGTCTTCTGCTTCCTTGATTACTTCGTTCAGCGATTTGCCTTGCATGTCCGGTGGAAGCATTTTGTGATACCAGGCCGTGGCAGCATAGGACGGCAAGAACATTACGTAAGGTGTTTCATTTCCGGGGTTGAAATCAATTGTTCCAAAATTCAACACAGTCGAGACAAGGACGATGCCATTGAAATACATGCCATATCGCTTTTGCAGAAAATCGCTTAGACCAGCAGCGCGTGTCGTTCCGTAGCTTTCTCCAATGATGAATTTCGGTGAGGTCCAGCGCTGATATTTCGTGGTGTAGAGTCTGATGAATTCACCAACACTTTCAATGTCTTCGGTGTATCCATGAAACTTTTTCGCATCTTCATCTGGTTCTGGACGGCTAAAGCCAGTTGATACGGGATCAATAAAAACGAGATCGGTTTGATCCAGCCAGGAAAAATTATTGTCTGCCAATTTATATGGCGGTGGAAGAGCTTCTCCTCTTTCCGAAAGAACAGCGCGGCGTGGACCCAGACCTCCCATGTGCAACCAGATGGACGCGGATCCTGGACCCCCGTTGAATGTGAATGACACTGGACGCTTGCTAGCTGGTCCGGCATCTAATCTTGTGTAAGCAATGAAAAATACTTTTGCTAATGTTTTGGGCTCATTCTTCTTGTCTTTATCTTTGTCGGTTTTGTCTTTATCCTGACTGCCTCGATCCTCTTTGCGCTTATCGCTGAAGTCCTTCATAAGCATGTAGCCGGCCGTGGCTTTGTATCTGACCGGCTTTCCACCTATTGTCACGGTGTGTTCAGTGACTGAAAGTTTGGGCTCGTCTTTATCCTTATCTTTGTCGGATTTGCTTTTATCCGACTTGTCTTTATCCGACTTGTCTTTGTCCGATTTGTCTTTGTCCGAATAACCGGATTCCTCATCACTCTTTGCTGTCGTTGAGGTCCTTTTCTTTTTCTGAGCCTTCGGACTATTCGGCTTCGATTTGTTTGAGTCTTTATCCTTATCTTCAGTATCGGGACCTGGTTCGTCCGACCTTTCTTGTTTGTCGCTATCGTCTGCCGCAAATACAAGACTCGGATTTACGAACTGACAGCAAAGAACTGTGACGACCGCAAACAATATCCAAAATCGATTTTTCACTTTGTGCTCGTTTCTGCCCCCTGAATCCAGGAAGCATATAGGGAAAAGAGCTGCACTATATCAGCTAAGCCCCCGTCCGTCATTACGCCAGTTTCAACCGCCCGCCCAATCTCCCTGCACCTTCTCCCTGCTCCATCTTGGGAAGCGAAGCCCTGGAAGCCAATACCTTTCAACTTAAGTTGCCGAAAATAGCGGTGCAGTGGTAACCGCCTGGGAGCGCCGGCTTCCAGCCGGCACATGGATTGCGAGAACCGCGAGAAGTTGGATCCGATGCCTCTTGAAAGGGGGGCTCCAGCCGTTACAAGGGATCCGGCTGACAGCGCGGGCAATAGTGCGATGACCTTCCATTCAGCTTTATCTTCTCAATCTTAGTCTTGCAAGAACGGCAAGGCTCGCCCTTGCGTCCATAAACCAATGCTTCGTGTTGGTAATTTCCATCAACACCGCTTGCATTTGTATAGTCTCGTAGTGTGGAACCGCCAGCCTCAATTGCATTGCAAAGCACAATTGCAATTTCTTTGCTCAATCGCCCCAGTTCTTTGACTGAGAGATCGCCAGCCTGTCTATTCGGATTGATTTTAGCTCGATGCAATGACTCATCTGCATAGATGTTGCCTATGCCAGCAACAATGGTTTGATCAAGCAATGCAGTTTTTATGCATTGCTTTTTTCCAGCGAATGATGCAAGCAGGATTTTTGGATCTATCCCTGCCAACGGCTCTGGACCCAAAAGTGCCAATGACGGAAGAACATCTTCAAATGTCTTGCCTGCTGGAACGCACCACAATCTTCCGAAAACGCGCGTATCATCAAAGACCAATTTTCGTCCATCATCTAGAATCAATCGCACTCTTACGTGGTTTGGTTCGTTTTCATTCTCGCTCATCACTATTAAGCGGCCAGACATTCGCAAGTGTGCCATCAAGCCGATGTTCTCCGACATATTCATCAAGAGATACTTGCCGCGCCGGTCAACAGAGCAAAATGTTTTGCCTTTCAATGTCAAACTGAATTTTTGCGGCGTGGGATATCCGACAGAGGCTTCTCTCAACACCTTTATCGATTTGATTCTTGCACCGGTCAATTGCTGCTGCAGTCCACGGCGTACAGTTTCTACTTCGGGTAATTCAGGCAATTCGATTCTCCGTTTACACACTTTAGCGTAATAAGTTTAGCTTGTAGAGCGGCTTTCGTGCGAATATTTAGTTTAATTCTTCGGTGCAGGCTACTGAAAATTCACAATTCGGCCTTAAACTGAAATTGTTCCGCAACTCTGTTGTTTTTGCTGCTCATCTTTGAAGATGTGGGATTCAATGAAAAGCGAGGAAGACAAATGACTCCGTTGTGCTTTATGACTGATGACGAATGGTTTGCTGAAATTGAAAACGTGCAGCGCGGAAAACGCCGCTGTGAAGTACCTGGCTTGTCCGGAGTAGCCCAGGCTTGCGCAGGTTTGCGCTCGCTATTTCAAGATATCAGAGATGGTTTCAGCCTTCCGAAAGGCGCTACAATAAAGTATTTTAGATAGAGCTGTCGGACGAACTCAGCTTTATCAAATCGTCGAGATTCTTGCTGGCGCTGGCGGCGGCGGCGAGTTTGCTCATATGCCACGATTTGTAGTGCTCACTGAGTTGATTCCCAAAAACTTGAGCGAATCGCGGGTCCGATGGGTTTAGTCTCTTTAGCGTTAAGCAGGCTCTGTGTAACGCATTCCGTGCTTTGCCTTCGTCTTTTATTTTGAAGTCGTAAATACCGCGAAGCGTAAGATAGGTCATGTATGTTCTTTCAAGGCGCGCTTCTGTTGTCGCCTTATCGAAACAGTTAATAGCCGATTGCAGATTATTGATCGCCTCATCTAACTTGGCTGCTCTGTTCAAGAGCGAGCCCAATGCGAAAAAGGCTTCTCCCCTTGTGTTTGGATCCAGGTCTTCATTCTCAGATATTGTTTTTAGCTCTTTGAATTCTGCAGAATTCTCATCTATCTTGCCGCTATCTTTTTGTATAAGCTGCAGGAAATAAAAATTCCAATTCAATTTGTTTTTGGTGTCAAAAAGCTGTGCAGTGCTGAGAATGTCTTTGACTTGCAAAAGGAATTGCTTGGCTGCCGGAGCTGCGTTCAAGTCTTGCAGGCGTCGCCACAAGAACATAGGACTTGGACCCATGTCAAAGTCGCGATTGGTTTGACCGTTAGTCAAGTAATCCTTAAGATCCTTCAGGTAGCCATTAGCACATTCCTCTACTTGTTTGACATTTCCAGCGTTGGACATGTTATTGGCTTCAGTTTGTCTAATTACGAATTTCCAAGTTGGCGTCATCAGTCCAAGTCTGTTTACTAAGTTCCGAAATGATGGGGCTATTTGCAGTTGCTCTGTCTTTAAGTCTTGCATTGTGCAAGCTGTGCTCAGATTGGCTACTGTGTTAGAAAGAGAAGGCAGGTTTAGTTGGTCAATTTTGAATGTGGTATCATTGACGGTATCGAAGAATTCCTTGCAGGTATTCTTCAGAAACGCGGTGCTAGACGTACTCTTGCCGCTATGAAGGGCAATAAATGATACTGCCTCAAGGTGAAGCGTGGTATTCACATCAGACGACAGTTCCTTTTCTTTAATAAGGGAGAAGATCTTTGATTCAGATTGCTCGGCTGTCTGCACTTCGCCTTTCGCGACTAAGCAACGTACCACCCTCAAGCTTGCAACACTGAGCTCGAGAGTCCATTTTTTTGTGAGCCTATTGGAATTTTCTTGAACGGTAGCTAACAACGATTGACTAAGCTGTCTGAGTTCGTCCGTTGTTACTCTGGGAATTTGTGCTTCAGACAATTCCAAGAAGATGCAATCATGAGCAAGGCTCACCAAGGCTTGAATCGGCTGATTTTTCCCGACGGTTTGCTCGACGCAACGTAGAAGGTCCAGAGCTTCTGCTACCTTGCCCTTTTCTCTTAAGCCTAAGGCGCAATGGTTAGCTATTAAGTAAAGTGAGTCCGAATCAATGGGACGGGGACCACCTTTGGAATTTTTGATGCAAGCGAATGCTTCATCAATTTTATCGTCTTGAAGTAAACGGGAAATCTTATGACTGAAGTCATCCAGATACACATTTCCCCTGAAAAGAAGCGCTTCCTGGCTCGATTTCCTCAATCGGTATTTCGTGAGAATTCGATCAAGGTTTTGCATCAGGTAGTTAACCATGTCAGTCTTTTTGTGATTGTCACAAACTTTAGCCATCTCTGTAAGGGCGTTTTGCAGTTCGCCGAAATTTGCTCCGTTATGCTTGGCGTAACGTCCGTAAACGTAGCTCTCCGTCGTTTGGGCTCCGCTCTGTCTGCCAATCTCGGACTCGACGCTAGAGACTAACTCCTTGCAGTAACTATTTGCTCTACTTGTATCTCCAATTTGAAACAGGCAATCCAGGAGTACGGCAACAAGCGCGGGGGCTAGCATTCTTCTGAGTTCGAAAGCTTTGTCGACATAGTAAGCAGCTTGTTTTTGATCTCCCAATTTTTGGCTTAACTTCGCTAATCTCAAATAAACTGCAATTTGCCTTGAATCAAGTAAGTCTCTATCTTTACGTAGAAACTCTTTGAGCATTTTTTCTTCCGCTGCTGGATTTTGGAGATGTGATCGTTGCAGCAACATTAGCTCAAGGTCGACTTTTCGCCATTCGGGTGTACCAGTGTTGTTTAGGCGTGCTTTTGCCAGTCTTGCATAAGAAAAGTTTGCATCAACGAAACGGGCAAGAAATGGAGCACATTCACTCAGGTCGTCGAGGTGCTCATCATCTCGTGCACTCAGTACAATTTGTTTCCTTTCTAGCGGCACAACAAAAGCTTCGATTGAGACAAGGGGCATCCTTTGTCTGGTGTAAAAAAGGGTGGCTCTTTCAAGAAAATTATCATAAGCTTTGGCAAGCCCGTTTCTAAAGCTCTGGTTACTCATCTGCAGGATGAGATTACTTCGTAATTCTATTTCTTCTAGGGTGGGAGGGTCGGTCAATGTTGCAAGGTCGATCAGTCGAGATGCATTACTGAGAAATTCTTTTGATTTGGGATGTGCAGAATCGGATGGGCAAAGTGCAAAAGCCTTACATATGTTCTTCCATGCTTGTTGCCTGTTGGTGTTAGCGATGTTTGCTGCTGCTGCCTTTAGCAGCCATTCACTTTCTTTCAGTCCGTCTTTCGATTTCGAGTAACGCCAGGCAATATTTTCAGCCAATTTCGCCGCTGTTTTTGGCCGCTTGATCTGGTTGAGATAGTCAAATTGATTTTGCTCCGCTCCAATGAAATAATTTGATGGTGCGCTCATCAGTGCATTGGAATACCATTCGATAGTTGCTGATCTGTAACTAAATGCCAATATGCCAATTGCGACAGTGCTAGTTAATAGCAAGAGCATTTGAATTGGTATTCCTCGATTAGTTACGGATTTTTCGCCGCTGGAACCTGCCCACTGGTCTAGTTTCGCATTGGGTGGTTTTACCCCAGATAGGATTGGTGTCTTGTAAACACTCAGCAAAGCTGAATGCAATTCTCGACACGATTGAAATCGCATTTCGGGTTTCTTTTGAATGCACTGAAGAATTAGTGTTTTGATCGCTGCTGCTTGTTTTTGATCCTCCCAATTCAATTGCGGCTCTAGCGGATAATCGCAGCGCTGCCGATATAACACTCCGATGGGGTTGTCTGCTTCAAGGGGCAATTTTCCAGTAAGAGACTCATACATTATGCAGCCCAATGAGTAGATGTCCGAGAGCGCATTAGCAGGGAGCCCGGCGGCAAGCTCGGGACTCATGTAGGATGGCGTTCCAATAAGGAATCCTGTCTTTGTGAGTTTTGTAGTAGCTGATGATTCCGCTAGAACTTTCGAGATGCCGAAATCGATCAGTTTTACTTTTAAGTCGTTGTGCCGATCAAGCAGGAAAATATTTGCCGGACTCAGGTCGCGATGAATTACACCTTCTTTGTGAGCATAATCCAAGCCCTCGGCTACCTGAAGAAAAATCTCGCAGAATTGTTCAAAGTCCAATTTCCCGTCTCTGGCGAGAATTTTTGCAAGTGACTCGCCCTCCAGGTATTCCATGACGATGAACGGCGACTGTGCCTCGTCCTCGCCTTGTCCATCCAATGAACCGGATAGGAAATCAAATGCGTAGGCTGAAACAATATTGGCGTGTACAAGTTTGCCAAGCAATCGGGCTTCTCGTTTGAATCTGACCCTGTCTTCTTCATCGAAGGCATCTGGTCGCAATATTTTGACAGCAGCATCTCTACCCAGGTCGTGGTCTCTGGCTAAGAAAACTGTAGCAAAACCACCCTCTCCAATTTTTGAGAGAAGTTCATAACGGCCATTGATTATCGAACCCAAAGCGATGGTCATGGATAATCTATACCACTTCACCTTCGATTAATTGTGAGGTCCGCGACCTCCCAGTGGGCATAATTCAAGTAGGATAATTAATATGAACGCCAATCTGGGGAAAGTATTGCAGAGCAAAGGAATGCATGGTTCAGCGAGTTCTTTTAGAACGCGTGCGTTTTGCTCTGGCGTCTGGTTTGTTAGCATGGTGATTTTGCTTGTCTTTGGCGTTCAGGTAGCTGCGTTTGCTGCTGGGAGCTTTAAGCAAGGAATGCTGCTCTATAAGAAGAAAGACTACCCTAACGCGCTCAAGTCGTTCCAGAAAGCTCTCCCAGAAGATCCATATAGTGCCGAACTGCATTATTATCTGGGCAACACCTATGTCTTTCTAGGCAAAGGTGAGGAGGCAATGAAGGAGTATAGCCAGAGTTTTGACCTTGAGCCATTGAGTACCTTTGGTCAGTATTCCAGACAGGCCTTGATGGCGTTCGGAAAGAAGTTCAAGGGATTCTATTCTGCCTCAACGGACGGCAAGAAGCATGTTGCACCGGATGACTCGAAGAGCATAAAGCAAGCACTGACCTTAATTAAGGGACAGACTTGTGATCGTGAAGGTATACACCACGGTCAAGCTGAAACCGCTGCCAAATCAGCCGTAGCAGCGGGGGAAGATCGTGATCATCGAATCGGCAAGGCCGCGCAAGAACTTGTTGAGGATCTGACTCCGGTTAATAAATCTCCTTCTCCGGCGTTGCAAGAAGAACTTCATGAGATTCAGCAGCGGGCTGTTTTTGAAGGACAACGCGCTCGGCTCAATGCTCAGCAGGAAGCTGCCAAACACATGGCTGCTGCCGCTGAAAGGTCGACTCATGTAGAAACATCGGCGAGCAGTCTTCTCGCGTTGATTTCGGAGAATCCTCGGCCGGGTCATGTTAAGGTGAAAGCGGCCGGGACAAATTTGTATGTTCGAAATTATGACTTTGAGGCAGCACCACCGCTTGAGCCCTTGCTCGCCAGCTGGCAGCTCTTGCCCGAGCTTGAACAGAATGGAGAAGAGCAGGGCAAATTGAAGAAAATAAAGAAAGCAAAACCGCTAATTCAGAAACCTTCGACAACAAATAAATCGAAATCGATCGTGGCATCGTCTGTGGTGCCGGCTGCGAAAGGCTCGAAAAGGAGTGCAGGAGAAAAAATGGATTCGGAAGCCGTCTCTCCATCTGGTGGAAAGCCTTGGGAGACAGTCTTCGTGCCTGGGGCAAGCAAAGTTATGGTGACGGATTCAAATGGAAGAGTTCTCTTGCACTTGCGAGATGATGGCAACAAATAAATGAAGAAAGAGTCCAGGCACAATCCTAAGTTTGACTTGATTGAAAATACTTTAGCTGTCGTTGTTGCGCTGCTAGCTGCTTTGATCAATCCGGTTTCTGCTAACAGCCAGGGGGAGCGGAGCACTTCAGGTTGTGATGAGTCCGCGCGAATCTGCCAGGCTGAACGATTGATCGCCCAAGCAAAAGACTTTAAGCTTCAGGCGGCAAAGTTTCATGGTGCCGCTCAGGCGCAAAGTGGTGAAGCGAAGCGGCTTTCTGCTTCGGCTGAGAAATTGAACAAAAGCACCAAAAAGTTGAACGCGAGTGTCAGAGAAAACGTCAAAGGTGGATCGTTCAAGCTTGGAACAAAGCAATATGAACTCCATTTGGATGAGTTTGAAAAGCATTCCAAACTTTATAATGCTCATCTTGCTGACTACGAAAAGCAGTTGCATCAGTTGCAAATTACAAATGGCCAGCTGGAGTCAAGCTGCAAGGAATTTGCGGATCATGTGCAGAAGTATCACATTCCCGGGCTGCGCCCTCCTCATGTTTGCTTGCAATTGCAGTGGGAACAGAAGGACATGCAACGAGCCGTCCGCGGCTATCAGGAAGATCAAGTAAAGGTTCAGAAAGCGGAAGCGGCGCTAGCTGATCAAGAAGCGAAGCTAGCACAAGCAGCTCGTGAACATGCAGACCTCGAATCGAAGCTATTGCAAAAAGCTAATCTCGACGAGCTTGAACGAACCCAGGGCTTCATGCTCCTAAAGGAGTATCAACAGATTGAGCGCGAGTATCGAATGCTGCAACAAGAAAAGAAATCCACCACCACCACAAAGTGACCGATACGTGAAAGTGATTAAGGGCGTTTCCAGTTGTTGTCTATGCTGCCGCCGCGGAGCATGAGGAGGTCGATTCGATTTGGTCCTACTCCGTGGACCCAGGGTTTGCAGAGAGTGTTTTGCGTGGCTTGATAGGTACAGGCTACCGCGGCTTCCTCGCTGCAAAGCAAGTGATCGGCTTTTTCGTAATACTCAAGTCGCTTGGCCGGATCCAGTTCGCCTTCTGCGGCTGTTACTAGTCGATCATATTCGGGATTTGTCCACAAGGTGTGATTGTTTGCATTGTGGCTGACAAAAACACTTGCAAATGTCTCGGGATCTGGGAAGTCTGCACCCCAGTTCGCGCGAAAAATTGGTGGGGGATCCCTGTGCAATGTATTCATGTAGACTTTGAATTCTTGATTGCTTAGCTCAAGATGTAAACCCAAATTTCGCTTGTATTGATCCTGAATTTCTTCTACCACTAGCTTCGAATCTTCGCGAGAAGGATAGAGAATTTCAACTCTGGGAAATCCTTTCCCATCTGGATAACCAGCTTCCGCCAGCAACTTTTTTGCACGCGCTGGATCGAATGTTGGTGGACGATCCGCTACAAATCCGCTCAAGCCTTCAGGGATGAAACTGTAGACGGGTTTTTCTTGACGGCGAAGAATCTTTGGAAACACATTTCGATCCAAAGCAAGAGAAAAAGCCAGGCGTACTTTGGGGTCGTCAAATGGCTTCTTGTGTACATTAAAGCCAATGTAATCGGTTTTCAAAAGCGGGAGATTTTTGTACTCGCTGCTCTTGCAATTGTTGGCCACTTCAGGAGTTGGGAAGCTCCGATTGTCGATGTAATCTAGTTGATCGCTTTCGTAAAGTGCATATGCGGTTGCCTGCTCGGGCACCATAAATAATTGCAAATACTTGATTTTAGGAGGTCCATCCAAATAGAGGGGATTCGCTTCCAGTTCAATTTTGTATTCGTGCTTCCAATATTTCAGAGTGAACGGTCCGTTGACAATCATGTTTTTTGGATCAGTCCAGCGGTTGCCGAATTTTTCAATCGCGTCCTGTCTTGCCGGCAGCAATGCACACATTGCCGTGAGGTTGAGGAAGTAAGAGGCTGGTTTTCGCAGGCGCACTTCAAAGGTGTGTTCGTCCGGACAGCTCAGTCCAAGCTTCGAGGGATCTTTCAATTTTCCTGTATTGAAATCGTAGGCGTTTTCTACTTCATAAAGAAAGAACGCATACGGTGCGCCGGTTGCAGGATCAAGCAAACGTCTCCAGGCGTAAAGGAAGTCACTGGACAAGACCGGCTTTCCGTCCGACCATTTTGCGTCAGGTCTCAAATGAAAAACAAAGCGTTTGCCATTGTCCAGAATGTCCCATTTGTCCGAGCATCCTGGTGCCAGTGACAAATCATCTCTGAACTGCGTAAGTCCCACCATCAAGTTCCCGATTACATCAAATGAATTGTTGTCCGTGCAGACATGCCAATCAAGGCTGGGAGGCTCGGAACCCAAATTGGTGCGAAGTGTGTCCTTCAGAGGTCCCGGCTTCACAGAACTGCAGGCATTTAAGTTGAAGATGCATGAAAAAAGAAGCATAAGTTGCAAGCACCGTAGGACAATATAGCCTGAGTTTAGATTGGATTTTTCTTGCACCGCTCTTCCCCTTTCGTTCAATCGAATTTTGCTTTGTCGAGTCTCATCGAGTTCAGAATTACTGAAATTGAACTCAAGCTCATCGCGGCTGCTGCCATTGATGGTTCGAGTTCCAGACCTGTTTGTTTATAGAAAACACCGGTGGCGAAAATGAGTGCGACAGCATTGTATGAAAATGCCAGAAAGAGATTCTCTTTCATTTTAGAACTCATCATGCGCGCCAATTTGATGCCACTAATGACGGTGCGTAGGTCGTTTTGCACTAGTGTCATGCCCGCGCTAGAAAGAGCAATGTCGGAACCTGATGCCATGGCAATTCCAGCGTTGGCTGCTCGCAGTGCCGCAGCGTCATTGATACCGTCGCCTAGCATTGCAACTTTGAGCCCCGCATTTTGAAGCTCAGAAATTTTCGCTACTTTGTCTGTCGGTAGCATGTTGAAATGCAAATTTGCTTCAGGGATTTTTAGTGCAACGCCTGTTCCCTGTACACTTTGTTTGCCATCGCCACTCAGGATATGTGGACTTACGGAAAGTGCTCTGAGCGTGGCAATGAAATCTTTTGCCTCAGGTTTTAATTTATCGGATAGAAGAAATACCGCCTTGAGTTTTTGTTCTATGGCAAGAAACACAATGCTCGCGGTTGCATCTTCCGGAATGTGTGGTGTCTGTAAGACGTCGATGTCCACGGCTTGATCCTTCATGAACCTTGCGCTTCCTATTGAGATTCGTTTGGAATCGATCATTCCCGATATACCAAGTCCAGGCGACGATGTGATTTCATCCGCCTTTGTTAGTGCGAGTCCCTGTTGCTTTCCAGATTGGCTTATTGAGAGCGCAAGAGGATGTTTGCTTTCCTGTTCCAAACTTGCAGCAAGGCGCAGAGCTTCGTTTGCATCGATATCCGGTGAAATGGTGCTGCCAATAATTTCGAAGCTGCCTTTTGTAAGGGTGCCGGTTTTGTCCAGAAGTAATTCTGTAGACTGCCCAAGCATTTCCAATGCACGAGAGTCCTTTACGAGAAGTCCCATCTTCGCGGCTTTTGCTACTGCCACCGAAACTGCAATTGGCGTCGCCAGGCCAAGTGCGCAAGGGCAAGCAATCACAAGAACCGAGATTGTGTCTTTGATTGCATGTGCTAGTGCTCCCTCGCCACCTGCCAGGATCCAGCCCACAAAAGTAATGGCAGCAATGACTAATACTGAAGGAATGAAAATTGCACTGACTTTATCTGCAAGTTCCTGCATTGGTGATCTGCTTTTTTGAGCGCTCGAAAGCAAATCAAGCACCTGTGCAAAAACAGTGTCGCGACCAAGTGAATTGGCAATGATTGCTATGCTGCCGTCTCCATTGATTGTGCCGGCAAGCACCTTGTCTCCTCTTTCTTTGCGTATTGGGAGGCTGTTGCCGGATAACAATGATTCATCAACAGAAGTATTTCCAGAGAAAACAGAACCATCGGCTGGAATTTTATCGCCTGGGAGTATGCTCAATTTGTCTCCCGTCTGAATTTCGAGAATGGATATTTCTTCAAATTCTCCAGACTCCTTGATGCGGCGGGCAGTGCTGGGTGCAAGCGCAAAGAGTTGTTCAAGCGATGTGTTGCTCTTTTGCCTTGCTTTGAGTTCCAGAATTTGTCCAAGAAGTACAAGTGTCACGATGCTTGCGGCGCTCTCAAAGTAGAGCATGTTGTGGTGTTTTATCATTGGACTTAAGTTCATGTTGATGAGAGCGATGAGGCTAGCAACAACACTTACTGAAACGCCAAATGCAATGAGGGTGAACATATTTAAGTGGCCGCTTCTTAGTGAGTCAAGCGCCTTTTTGAAAATTGGCGCTGCACAATATGTCACCACCGGCAATGCCAGGAACAATTGAATGTTACTCATGAATCCATCCGGGCTGGACTCAGAGAGTCCTAACATTTCTGGTGCTGTGATGCCCAAAAGAACAAGCGTGAGACCTAATGCCGGCCAGAATCGCTTAACCATATCATTCAATTCGGATTGTCCGTCGGGATCAGATGAATCCGGAGCGGCCGCCTCTAGAGCCATTCCGCACTTGGGGCAAGAGCCTGGATGAGTCTGCGAAATCTCAGGATGCATTGGGCAAGTGTAAGCCAGAGCGGATTCTGACAGGTAGAAGGATTTGAGATTCTTGGGACCCGCACTAGGTTTTGTCGCGTGCTCGCCAGTGTGGTGGCAGCAACTTACGGCGGAATTGGAGCCAGATTCCGGGGCGTAGAGGGACGGGTTGTTCTTGAATTTAGTGAAGCAGCTTTTGTTGCAAAAGAAATATAGCTTGCCGTTTAATTCCAGGGACGCTGCTGCTTTTGAAGCTGTTACCTTCATCTTGCAAACAGGGTCTTCGTTAAGATCTTCAGCGGACATAAGTCCAGGGCTCCGTTGGCTGAATTGATTTAGCCATAGCTACATGTAAAAGAATGCAGTACCCAGAATTGCATAGACCGCCAGCAGCTGCACTCCTTCGAGCCAATTGCATTCACCATCATTGGTGACATAACCAAGAATGATCACTGAAACAGTAATAGCCATTACTTCAAATTCTGAAAAATACAAGTTCATCGGTTTGCCAATTATGAAACTGACAAACACAAGGGCCGGCGCGATGAGAAGAGCAATCTGGGCACCTGAGCCAAGCGCGATATTGAGCGCCAGATCCATTTTGTTTCTCATAGCCATATAGATAGCAGTACTGTGTTCGGCTGCGTTTCCTACCACTGCGACAAGGATTACTCCAATGAAAATCTTATTGATGTGCCACTCTGTCGCTACTTTCTCAACGCCATGCACCAAAAATTCGCTAAGCACCACCACGAGCAAGGTGCATACCAACAAAACGCCGGTACTAAGTTTGGTGCCCCAGTGTTTAACTCCGATGGCTTCTTCCGTTGAACTATCCGCTTCCCGTACATAGAGATGCTTATGAGTTTTGAGGCTGAAGATCAAGCTAAGAATATAGGTCAGGAATAAGACGACGGAGATGCCCATGGCGAGCTCTTCTTCGTTGCCAGGGGATTTCGTAAAATGGTGGAAAATGGAAGGAACCATAAGACTGATGGCTGCCAATGCAAGCAGCGTAGCGGATGTACTTGCCGCAATGCGATTGAATGATTGCGTTGGATATTTTATTCCACCTGCAAGCATGCTGGCGCCAAGGACTAGCAAGATGTTTCCAATAATCGAGCCTGTGATTGAAGCTTTTACGACGTCATCGTATCCAGCTCGCAAAGCCGCAAGTGCAATGATGAATTCGCAGGCATTTCCAAAAGTTGCATTCAGAAGGGCACCGATTGCGTCGCCAACTCTGTCGGAGAGATATTCTGTTGCTCGCCCCATCAATCCTGCTAGTGGCAAAATTCCAAGGCATGACGCGAAAAATTCCAATGCATGCATTTCTTTGCTTGCCGCATAGAAAGCCACAGGAATAAATACCAGAAGCAGGTCCGTAATTTTGAATTGCTTCAATACATAGATGAGCTTGCTTTGTGGCGTTGGAAAATAGCCAGTAAGCATCATTCCATCAATCTTTTGTTCTTGCACGGGGCGCTCTTTCCTGCCTGCAGAAGCGGGCTCGCTTGAGCTCGAATTCGATTCTCCTGAACCAGAATTCGAAGCCGGGCTTGATGAAGCGGCGTCTTTTGGCACATCTTGACCGCCGGGTTTTAGCGACGGAGCCTTTTCTAATGGCTCCTTCGCCTGATTCTCTTGCTCCGATTTACCCTCGTCCAAGTTAGCTCCTCTTGCGCCGATAATTGAAGCAGCAAACTCTATCAGACAATGCTTGCTCTGGTTTCGTTCCAACCACTTTATAAGCCTGCTTCAAACTGGCAGGGGTGCTAATAATAACTGCTTGGATGATTAAAATCACTGAATGTGGTGGCTCAGAAAAACTTAACCGCTGCAAATAGCACCATAAAAGAAACTGGTGCATATTCCGTGTAACATACTTTAGCTATATATTATGACGCTTGTAACGCTAGAGATCTGGATATTGTCCGGAACGAGGAGGAAGCAATGACCGCAGCCAAGACAGTGGAGCGCCCGGCGATGGAGTGTGAAACTGAGCAATTCTTGATGGTGCAAAGGCAACTTGATGAAATTGCATTGGAGATGGGTCTTGATCCTGAATTACATGAGCGACTTAGATACCCGAAACGTGCGCTGATAGTTACTGTTCCGGTTCGCATGGACAACGGCACTATCAAGACTTTTACTGGCTACAGAGTCCATCATGATGTAACGCTTGGACCGGCAAAAGGTGGCATTCGTTTCCATCCAGAAGTTAGCCTGGGTGAAGTTTCGGCGCTTGCGACTTTGATGACCTGGAAGTGTGCTCTGATGGGGCTCCCCTATGGCGGCGCAAAAGGCGGCATTCGTTGCAGACCCTGGGACTTATCGCTGGCTGAAAAAGAGCGCCTCACCAGACGTTACACCTCGGAAATCATTACTCTCATTGGACCGGATAAAGACATTCCGGCTCCCGACATGTACACCAATGAGCAGACCATGGCTTGGATCATGGACACTTACAGCATTAACGTCGGTCACTCAGTGCCTTCAGTCGTTACTGGAAAGCCGCTGTCGATTGGCGGTTCACTTGGTCGTCACGAGGCGACAGGACGTGGAGTTGCCTACTGTGTCAAGCGAGCAGTTGAGCATGTTGGATTGACTACGAAGCAACCTACTGTTGTGGTTCAGGGCTTTGGGAACGTGGGAGCAATTGCTGCCAAGCTTTTACACGAGTCCGGCTACAAGATTGTCGCCGTATCGGATGTTTATGGTGGCATCTATAACAAAGACGGTTTGGACATCCCTCGTTTGCAGGCCTGGTTGAGCGAAATGGGCAAGGTTTCTGGCTTCCGCAATTCCGAGGACGTAAGTAACGAGGAATTGCTTGAGCTTCCATGTGATGTGCTGATTCCGGCTGCCCTTGGGCACCAAATTCTTGAGAACAACGCAGGTCGCCTTAATTGCAAAATCATTGTCGAAGGCGCAAACGGTCCGACGAGCCCGGAAGCGGACATGATTCTCCATAACAAGGGTGTGCTTGTTGTTCCTGATATTCTCGCCAATGCTGGCGGTGTGACCGTTAGTTACTTCGAGTGGGTGCAGGGTCTCATGCACTTGTTCTGGAGCGAAGATGAAGTCAACCAAAAGCTCGAGCAAATTATGGGACGCGCTTGTGACCAGGTTTTCGAAATGACTAAGAAGACTGGATTGCGCCCCCGCATGTCAGCTCTCCGAATTGGTATCGGACGCCTTGCAGAAGCAAAGAAACTGCGCGGACTGTACCCTTAATCTGTCCAATTGGGATCCTGTCTTGGGAAGCGGAGCCTCCGGAACCGCTACCATTACTTGCGCCGTACGAAAATCGAAAAAGCACTATAAGTTGGATTCGATGCCGCCTGGAAGGCGGTGCTCCCAGACGTGCTCGGGCTACACGTTAATTTTCAAAGTCGCTTGTTCTTATGGGATTAGGCTCGCGGCCGGGAGGCTTCCCTACAAGGTTGATTTTTATCGGCAGTCGATGAACGAAACTCTTTGCAAGTGGCTGCTGATAAAAAAGTTGAAGACTCAAGTTCTGTAAGGATTATTGAGACTTTTTTGTTCGCTTCTCTAGTTCCTAAATTGTGCCAAAATGCTTTAATGATGCGGACCACCCAGAAATTTCTCTTGGAAGCTACATTCTAAATTTTGGCTATTTTTAGGTCAGAGGCTTAGTTCTCGGCGTTATGTGGCACAGAATAGGTGGTTCCTAAATTGGGTGTGAGCTTTATCAGCAACGCCCTGGCCAGTGAGATTATCGGACAAAATGTATCGTCCAAAGCCCCCTCCGCAACAACCTGAAAAACCACAAGGGCAGCGGCTCACGAAGCTGGCGTCTATTCCGTCGCTTAAAGACCTGGAATTTGCCTTTCAGGAAGCTTTCAAGCGGAAATTGATTATTGAGCTCCCCTGGGGTCCGGATAATGTCCCTGGTTACGTTCTGACTATTCAGGCAAGTCAGCCGGAAACAGTCTGGACAATGTTCGACAGCGACGTACCTACTGATGCGCCGATGTGGAGACACGCAAGTAATGACATGGGGCTCATTCACAGCTTGATCTTTCAATCTTGCCCCGATGACATGATTGGACCATCCAATCCGCAGCCGGCAGCAGCGGTGACTACTGGAACGCATCCTGTTATGGCGCCCCCGGCTGATTTGTCAAAGTCTACTCTGCAGGGTCGTCTCGAAAACATGCAGATAGCCACCCTCATCCAGTCTATTCAGATGTCAAAAATGTCCGGTCGGCTGCAGCTTTTTGATCAGGGCATTACTGCACAAATTTATTTTCACGATGGCAATCCAATTCACGCAACCAGTATGGAAGGCGTTGGTGACAATGCTGTTGTAGAAATCATGACATGGGAACAAGGCGAGTTCCGTTTCTTTCCCGAAGAGCTGTCCGAAGAGCGCACCGTGAAGCGGCGCGTCGACGGCATGATCATGGAAGGCATTACCTTGCTGGATCAGCACAAGTTCTTGCAGAAACAAGGGCTCAAGCCAGATTCTTTCCTGGTACGCAAGGAAACCCGCATCAGTCCTGAGGAATTCAAGACTCGCGTTTCACGCGGCGCGCCTCTAGATTTAGGCGCCCAGATGGCAATGTATGAACTTTGCGATGGCAGAGCTCGCTGGCAAGATCTATTAACTCGACGACCCATGCCAAAAGGCGAATGGGTGCCTCTACTTTTCAATCTTGCCTCCTGCGGACTAATTACAATTTCCGAGACTTCACCTTTTGGTTCCAAGGCTCAGGGATTGGCTGGACAAGATATCGACCGAGCCATGATCCAAGGTGTCGTAAAGAACCTGGTGCGGGCCGAAACTGGCATTTACACTTATCCTGCGCTGCTCTTCTTTGTGGAACGAGAGTTCTCTAAGAGCATGGCTTTTGGAATGCCACTTTCACTTTTGGTATTCGAATCGAGAATTGTGCTTGGTGGCGACGGCACGCCACAGCCTCTTCCAATTCCGGCTTTGAAAGAAATTGCAAACCGCCTCGAACAATTGAAGCGACCATTCGACATTCTCGCCCATTATGAGACATTTGATTTCGCGCTCTTGCTTCCTGGAGCCACCGCAAAAGCGGCACGGATGTTTGGACACAAAGTGTCTGAATCGCTGCTCAATGTCCCCCTCATGCAGGGGCAAACGACCCGCTTACTTTTGGCTGGTGGAATTGCAAGCACACCAGAAGACACTCAAGATCTTGGGCGTTTTCTTGCCGCAGCTCGCGAGGCAAAGAACAAGGCTAAAGAAGCGCGTGTAACCTTGAAAGCCTTTGCTGAACTGTAGTTTATGATTAATTCTGCTTGACAATGAATATTCTCAGACCCAAAATAAGGGTCAGGAATGGAAGGGTTTGGCTTGGCAATCACCGTTTGGGTGGCCAAAGCTGTACCCAACATTGACTCATCACCACCACTACACACACTTTGTTGGCAATTTCTGTCGAAGGGCAGCAGTTCATGTCTCAATGGCAAATAGGAGACGGCTTTAGCACAGTTTCACCCCAATCTCACGGTGAGATAATGCAAAGTTGGAATCAAGAAAACAACAATACGCGGTCGGCACAGGCGGAAGCCTGGTCGGAACAGCAGAACGTGAAGGCATCTAGTTTCCACTACGACGCTTCACAAGTCGCTCAGTATTGGCGACACAGCACCACCACTCATACGGCAAATGAAGCTCCGCTTTCACTGCGCATCGAACCCAAGAGGGAAGAAGAAGCGCCATTAGCTACGCGTGTAGAGCTCGGCAATAATGAACGCGCCGAAAGCAACTACCTGCGTAACGAAGCAAAGGATGCACCACTTGCTGGCAAAGACAATGTTTCGAACACACCACTCAGTAGGATTTACGACATTCTAGATGTGCATAGTGCATCATCGAGATGGCTCGAGCAGCGTGGCTACCTTGAAGCTTTTAAGTCACCTAATTGCACTTTGGATCTAACTTTTGGAACCGAAGGCAACAAAGTAGGTGCAGTTATGACGGCTCCGGATGGTTCCAAGCGCACCGTAGTGGCTTGTGAAGGCGGAGTGTCGTTCCAGCGTCTGACAGCTTCGAATGGGCAGGAACTAGTGAAGTTTCTTTCCAGCGGTCAAATTGTTGAAATGAATCCGAACAGATAGATCATCTGATTTTTTCGCAATCGTATCTAAGAGAGGGGCGACGCCATGCGTCGCCCGCCCGGATCCGCCATGCGTCGCCCGCCCGGGGAATTGATGGGTTTTGTAACCATGTTCCCGGCAAAAACATTTCTTTCCGGCTAGAATAGGAAGCTGCTGGATTTACGTGTGGTCTCACAAGCATTGAACGGTGTTCAATTGAAAAGTGGGAACTGGATGTTGAGCGGGGAACGAGGGAAGAATGTTAGAGCTTGCAGGGAAAATCGGCAGCACGAATTTTTCGTTGGTGCAGGGTGACATAACGCAGCAAGACACTGATGCTATAGTGAACGCAGCGAATTCGAGTCTGCTTGGCGGTGGTGGCGTAGATGGTGCCATTCATCGAAAGGGTGGTCCTGAAATTCTTGAAGAATGTCAGGCGATTCGCAATCGGCAGGGTTCGTGTTCTCCGGGTGAGGCTGTCATCACCTGTGGTGGCAAGCTGCAAGCGAAGTGGGTTGTGCATGCCGTCGGTCCTGTATGGCGCGGTGGCGATTCAAATGAAGCAGTTACGCTTGCCAGCGCTTATCGTTGCAGTCTTGACCGCGCGCTTGAAGTTGGCGCAAAGTCGGTTGCGTTTCCTTCAATTAGTACGGGCGCGTATGGCTATCCTGTCGAAAAGGCCGCGCTTGTTGCAATCAAAGAAATGAAGGCATTCGTTGAAGCTCATCCAGCCGCGTTTGAGGAATTGCGATTTGTGCTTTTCGACAGCAAGTCGTTTGATGCTTACAAGCTGGCTGCCGAACAGGTCCTGGAAAAATAAAGTATACAGAACTTGCCTTTTGCCCTCCGATTCAGGAAAGCCGTCCCCATTTCGGCTATCATTCTCTGCTTCGGATCACTGCGCAAGGGGCTTGTTGTGCTTCAAAATAGCTGTAAAAAGAATCGCTTCTCTTTGATTACTGTAATACTGAGTTCGCTCTTGGCTTGTAATCTACTTGGACCGGCTGTTGCTGAGTCCACCGTAAATCAAGTAGCGGGCGGTGAAAAATCGAAGAGTCGTTCATATCGCTTGCCTGATTCGATTGTTCCTACAAAATATACTTTGGAATTTTCGCCAGATCCTGAAAAAGGAAAATTTTCTGGCAGTGCAGTCATAGACCTGTCCTTTAACAAGCCCTCCAAAACGGTTTTGATGAATGCAAACGATCTGCTTGTGAGCAGTGCATACCTTGTTGCAGATGCGGCGGATTCCGCCAGCATACCAGTGCAGGTTACTCAAGATAAGGTACTGGAGCAGGTGAGTTTTGCTGCAGCAAAAACGCTGGCTGCCGGAAAATACCATTTGCATTGTAAGTTCAATGGAAATTTGAACGATAAGCTTGTGGGCTTCTATCGATCTACATATAAGGATAAGACTGGCAAGACTCACTATCTTTCTGTTACTCAAATGGAACCCACTGATGCAAGGCGTATGTTTCCTTGTTTTGATGAGCCCGCGTTCAAAGCTGCCTTCAAAATCAAAGTAAAAACCGATAAGAGCAACACTGCAATTTCCAATGCCGCAGTTGAGAAAGAAAGCATCGATGCCAGTGGCAAGAAAATAATTGAATTCGAAGAAAGCAAGGCAATGTCCAGTTATCTGGTGGCATTATGTGTGGGCGAATTTAAATCGACTGATGCAATTGTGTCCGATGGAACTCCGATTAGAGTTTGGTCAGTCGCCCACGATCCCGCGATGGGAAACTATGCGCGTGACAATGCGGGTAAATTACTCCCCTATTTGAACTCGTACTTTGGCGCGCCTTATCCATGGAAGAAGCTTGATTTGATTGCGATTCCGGACTTCCAGGCAGGGGCGATGGAGAACCCTGGTGCAATAACTTTCCGTGAAAAATTCTTGCTGGCAGAAGAAGGCAATTCATCGCTCAGCACAAAGCAAGACATCGTTGGAATTATTGCTCACGAAATGGCACACCTCTGGTTTGGCGACCTGGTCACAATGAAGTGGTGGGACGACATCTGGCTGAACGAAGCGTTTGCTACCTGGATGGCTGACAAGGCAACCGATAAGGTCAAACCGGAATGGAGTGCTATCGAACAATTCTTTAGTGACAGATGGAAAGGGTTTTTGACTGATGGGTTGCACACGACAAGATCCATTCAAGCACCGGTGATCAAGCCGGAAGACGCGCAGCAAATGTTCGATGAAATCACTTACGTAAAAGGTGCGTCAGTGTTGCGCATGCTGGAGTTCTACCTTGGCGAAAAAGTATTTCAACAAGGTGTGAGTGCATATATAAAGGAATATTCTTTTGGCAATGCTACGACAAACGATCTCTGGAGCGCTCTGGGCAAGGCTTCTGGCAAGCCGGTGAAAGAGATAATGGATACTTGGTGCAAGCAACCCGGTTATCCCTTGTTAAGAGTGGCGATGCTAATGGAGAGTTGAGAATTCTACAAGAGAGGTTCTTTCTTGATGGCAGTCCAGCGACTGCTCAATTGTGGAAGATCCCCGTCGGATTCAGGGACTTAACGGTGGCTCTTGCGCAGGATGAAAGCAATCCTAAGGCATTCGAGCCAAAGTACGAATTGCAGTCAAACAAAACAATGAGTGTGCCAGCCAAATCTGGATTGCTTTTTGCAAACGGTGCCGGCTATGGTTTCTACCGAACTCAATACGAGGGAGGACTTGACCAAAAGTTGAAGGACAAGCTCAATTCGATGTTGCCTACAGAACGACTCTGTTTCTTAGGTGACCATGCCGCTTTGTGCTTCTCGGGTAAGATCCCGGTTGCTCAGTTCTTAGATGTGCTCAAACTCTACAAGGGCGAAACAAATTTTGCGGTATGGGAATGTATTCTCGATTCATTCAAGAAGCTTGATCGATTTGTCGACCCTGCATCGCGACCAGCATTCTCTCGTTTGGTTCGCTATGTTTTGAATGACGAATACAAACGACTTGGTTGGCAGACAACATTGACGGAGCCAGAGCCAGCTCGCATTGTTCGCGGAAATTTGATCTCGGTATTAGGAACCATTGGCGAAGATGGTCCCGTAATTGAAGAATCACGCAAAGTGTTTGCTCAATATGCGGCAAACCCTGATGCCCCCAATCCGGATGTGCTGGATGCCGTTGTTCATGTAATTGCATACAACGGTGGGTACAAAGACTTCGAACTAATGAAACAACTCTGGAAAAAAGCAGATAATCCGGAACGCGAACACAGAGATCTCTTTGCACTTGCCGCATTCAGAAAGCCAGAATTAGTTACGGCCGCTCTGAATCTGACTCTGAGCACTGAAGTCCGCAAACAAGATGCCTCTAAATTACTTGCGGAGTTCTTCGAGGACAATAGCGCCAAAGTTGCAGCCTGGAACTTCATGAAGACGCGTTGGCCGCAGATCAAACAAACATTTGCACCGCACATGCTGGCGAGGCTTTCCGAGGCCCCACAGAGCTTGACCAGTGAAAACAACTATCAGGAAGTAAAAGCCTTCTTTGTCGCTAACAAAGTTCCTGATGGTGCCGCCAGTATTTCACGCATGGAAGAGAAGCTGAAAATCAATGTGCAGTTCAAGCAAAAATCCGGCAAAGATTTGAACCTATGGTTGAATGAGAATGTCAAAAATCTCAACTAAAATGTGTGATTTAATCTTCCGGTTTTACCATGCGAAACCTCGAAATTCTGACAGAGCAAGGTTCTGCCAGTCATAGGAGCCTGCGGAACAAACAAAATGAAATCTCGCCTATAGGTCAGTGATTGATAAGTACAAGGCGTCGAGGACAGGCCAATGGAAAGCAATGAAACTGCAAAAGTAGAAGTCAAAACGACCGTTGAGTTAGACGTTGCACGCAACGCTAAGAATAACAATACAGTTCCATTCCAGAAACCAGTTTGCAAGGATGGCGTTTGCACCTTGACCTGGAAGCCCGTTAAGCCAGCCGCTGCTGCTTAAAAAGAGCAGAACAGCGGACGACTACATTCTGTACTCGAATTATCGAGACTTTTGAAAAACCTGATCATCCGTACGCGTCCACTTGCTTGAGAAAAGTGGACGCAGGCTGTTGAATGCAGCCAAGATCGCTGAGCCGTTGTTCAAAAGAGTGGAAATTGCAGGTCCAATCATACCGGTTGCGGCAAGGGCAAGACCTACTCCATTCGGTACTGCAACGAAGCTCAGATTCTCACGAACAAGCCCCATTGCTTTTCTTGATATGTCGATTGCTTCTGGAAGTCGACTGAGATCATTGTCTGTAAGCAAGATGTCGGAACTCTCGCGTGCAGCGTCGGTGGCACTATGCAACGATACGCCTAAGTCAGCGTGTGCAAGTGCGGGAGAATCATTTATTCCATCTCCGACAACTGCAACAACAAATCCTTCAGCCTTTAGTTTTCGAACGAGTTCAGCTTTTTGTTCCGGGAATGAATTTGAAAATACTTCGTCAATGCCGGCAATTTTTGCGATGGCACGAGCTGCGTGTTCGTGGTCTCCTGTCGCCATGTAAATACGCTTGATGCCTTGCTTATGAAGCTTCCGAATAACCCAGGGCACCTCTGGTCGGAGTTTGTCTGCGTAACTAATCAGTCCTGCAAGTTGTCCGTCAATGGCGACATAAGCAACTGACTCACCTTTCTTGTGCAATTCATTTTCTACAAATGTTGCCGACTGAATATCAATGTGTTCGGCATTCATGAATCGACGGCTGCCGCATAGTACCGCTTTGCCTTCGACATGAGCGCCAACACCCATACCTGTTCTGTGCGCAGACTCATCTCGATCGGGAATCTTCGTGAGTTTTTTGCGCGCGTATCGAAGGATGGCCCGAGCTGCTGGGTGATGCAAGCGTTCTTCCACCGCTGCTGCATAAGCAAGAACATTGTCTTCGGAGAATCCGTTTACTGCCACAACTTTTGTGACCTGTGGTTCACCAAGGGTAAGTGTTCCTGTTTTATCCAAAACTATTGCGTTGACCTGCGAAAGCCGTTCAACAGCGCCTCCACTCTTGATCAAAATGCCGTGACGGCCAGCTCGTTGCATTGATGCTAGTATCGCAGTTGGTGCAGAGATTCTGATGCCGGTTGAGAAGTCGAAAATTAGAATGCTCATTACGCGCGTTAGATTTTGAGTAACGATACCGCAAATGGCCGCTGTTGCAAGGATTGGCAGAACCATTTTGTCTGCAAGCTGGGAAGCGTAATTCTGAGTTCGTGTTTCAAAGACTGGTGCCGAACGAACCATTTCAAGTACCCGTCCGGCGCGACTATCTTTGATACAAGCTTCGCATTTGAGATAAATCTTGCCTTGTTCGAGATAAGTTCCAGCATATACTTGACTGTCCGCGACCACTTCGACAGGCACCGATTCTCCTGTGAGGGCGGACTGATTTACTGAAGCCATTCCTCTTATAACTGTTCCATCGACTGGAACGAGTTCTCCCGGATAGACCACAACCAGGTCGCCAACACAAACTTGTTCTGCTGGTATGCAAACTCGTTTGTTTCCTTTGACCACCCAGGCTGAGCATCCTGCAAGTCCAAGCAAATCGTCGAGCATTTTCTGGCAACGCTGCGCTGTGAGTTCGCGAATAAATTCCCCAAGACCGATCAACCCCGTCATAAAACTGGCAGCATGCAAATTCTGTTGTGCGATCATCAGAATTGCTGCTAGCCCGTCGAGACCGTCAACACCAATGCGCCCTTCGTCAATGGCTGTCTGAGCGGCTCTTCCTGCAATGGGTAAGACTGCCATGCTGCTCAGCGCTGTCGTGGCTATGGCAGGTGCGCCTATCATTGCGGAGGCAAAAGCAGCTGTTCCTAAAGCGAATTGCACCACTGGTGGTGTCAGTTGCTCCAGCTTCTGGAGCGCGAATCGAACAAGCAATTTTAGTTTGCTTAGCCACGTTGGGGGCGATGCCTGTTCCTGCTTCAGCCCTACTGGAAGCTTGCGCAGGTTCCCTAATAAGCGTTCTTGCGAAATCAAGCTTTCGTCAAAGCTGATAACTACAGACGCGCACCACGGGTTGGATCGTACTGCTGTGACACCTTCAATATTTTGAGCAGCTTCAACAAATGCAAGGGAAAGATCGTTGTTGAAACTCAGTTCTTTTACCTTGAGTCGAAGCCTGCCGCGCACGGCGTGCTGCAATTCAAATGTAAGCAGCGAACGTTCAGCAGTAGAGTCTTCTAGAGTTCTTTCTGGAACTCTGGCTTCTTCTACAATAGCAAGGGCTTCTTGCTTTTTTATGCCATCTGCTGCGTACATGGACGGGATGCCTCTAAAGTCTAAGCCTGCTTCTCGTGATGCTGCCCATGACCATTGCCGTGTACATCGCCTTTTCCGTTCTTCCGTTCGAATGCACTCGGATAGGCGACGTTGAATCTCCAGTAGGTGTCAAAAGCCCAGTACGTCAGTGCAAGTGGTGTGATTCCTTGCCAGAATGTTTTGGTTTCGTATGCTTTGACTGCGGCGGCAATGAGAAAAGCGGTTGGAACGATCGTTTTGAGATCGCTAGCTTGTCCGCTTAGCAATGGTGTCGACGAAGCTGCACCCTCGTGCTTCGCTCCAAATATTGTTTTTGCTACCGTTCCTAGAACACCGACGCCAGCTGCGAGTAAGCTCGCTCCACCCATCAGTTCAATGGCCTCGCCTTCTATCAAGGTAGTGAGCAAGTCAACTTCGACAGTCTCGACAGCTTTGTGCAGAACTTCAAATATTGGCGCGTCGTCGTCATGGTGCACGAGCACGCTGCCGGTATTGTGATTGAGTTCGACTTCTTTCACGCCGGGTTTGTTTTCAAGTTCAGTCTTAATCTTGTGAAGGTTGTGCCGATGTTCTTTTGGAACCTTCAATCGGGTTCGACCGGGGCTATGATGTGCGACACCTTTAGAAGCCTTGTTCAGTTTCTTTGACATCTAGATCCGTTGCCTCCCTGATGCAGGATTCGCTTTAGTTGCAAAATATGGCGAAATCAGCACTGTTTTTCCCGTGCAATTCGGGCCAGTGCTGAATTCTTGTGACAAGCTAAGGTTTAATTGCCTTTGGCTGAGATTTGTTTTTCTTGCGATTTGCGTTCTGCTTGCACTTCGGCTACGAGATCATCAGCTTCTTCTTTTACTTCTGCAACGATCTCTTTTACCTTATCGGACACCACCAGTCCGGCTCTTACAACTTCTTTGCTGGCGGATTTGAGCAACTTGCGTCCACCGTTTGTGCCGAAAAGCAATAATGCTGCTATTGCCCAGGGGCTCTTAAGAGCTTCTTTCCAATCCATTTAGTCCCTCTCCTTAAAAACTGCTTATATTCCGCAAGAAAGAACAGTCAAAAGGCTTTTTGAGCAAAAGCCTTTGAAAACGTTCGATTTATAGGCATAAATTACAAGTATATATCATTCGGGTCTAATTACTGAAAACTGTTCACAGGCTCGTTAACATTAGCCTTTGCAATTTTTTGCCGCTTGCAGGTCTGTCGTTACTTGACTTGCCCATATTGCAGGAAATTTGCCTTTGCCTTGAAAATGACATCGCATGGGCACACAAAGATCGAGTTTTGCTGTAATCTAAGCTTGGGCAAATTCTTTTGTTCTATTTACTACTCCGGTTCGTTCTTCTGTACTTCAGTTAACTCTTCAAGGATCTCAGTGCATGCCCAAGGTGCTTATTGTTGATGACGATGCCCGTTTGCGAATGAGCATAGCGGACTGGTTAGAACATCAAAGATTTGATGTGGAAGAAGCTAAGGACGGCATGGAAGCAAAGGAAAAACTTGCTGCCTTCAGCTACGATCTGGTTGTGCTGGATTGGAACCTTCCTGACGCTGAGGGTGTGGACATTTGTCGCTGGTTCAGAAGTCGAAGCGGAACAACTCCGATTTTGATGCTAACCGGAAAAGACATGATCCAGGACAAAGTGGATGGGTTCGATGCCGGTGTCGACGATTATTTGACCAAGCCCTTTGAACTTTTAGAACTGACCGCGCGTCTCAACGCCCTTTTGCGCAGAGGCGGATTGGTTCAGCCGACCCGCATTCTCAATCAAGGTGGTCTAGTTATTGACCCTACCGCGCACAGCGCCAAGGTTGACGGCAAAGAACTGCAGCTGACTCCAAAAGAGTTCGACATTCTCTCCTTCTTACTCCGTCACCCTGAACAAGTCTTCAGTGCTGACGCACTTCTCGATCGACTCTGGAAATCCGATGCGGAAATTTCACCAGATACGGTGCGTGTCTATATCAAACGCTTGCGCGAAAAGCTGGAAAAACACGGCCGCGGCGGTTTGCTCAAGAACGTTCACGGAGTCGGATACAAACTAGTACTCGACGATAACCCGTAACGCATTGATGCGGACCAGATCCGTTTTTACTCGTGTCACGGTTCCTTGACGCCCGATAGCTACTTGAGATTAGCTATTTCATTAGCTTATCCAAGTGTGGCTTGATTGCGCTAAACATAAGTTGATAGCCCTCAACCGGTGTAGGATGCAGGAAATCAGCCATGACTTTTGGTGATAACTTTCCATTTGGTTCTAGCAGCTTCTTGCTAATATCCGCATAAACCACTTTCTTATTGTCTGCCAATTTTTCAAAAAGTTTGTTCGTTGCATCCACACGTTTGCGCGTTTCCGAATCTGGATTCTCATCACGAGGCAACATCGCCAGAAGGAGAATCTTCGCCTTCGGAAAATGCTTCTTCAACTCCTCGATGTTCGCCTTCACGCCCTCGACAATTTCTTCATTCGTGCTCGATGGATGCTTGGCCCACGAAGAAATATTATTGGTGCCGATCAAAACCACAAAAGCCTTGGGGCCTGGCGCTGGAAAATTCATTTCGCCATTCTGGAGACGCCACAATAGATGTTGCGTTCTATCTCCCCCAATTCCAAAGTTGCTTGCTTGCGGTCCAATTATTTTATGGAGCAACTCAACATTCATGCCTTCCGTAATAGAATCACCGAAAAATGCAATTTCTGCATTGCTAGTAGCGACCAGCTTCGCCAGCCGCTCATGATTCGCGGACCAACCATCGTCGGTTCGCGGAACAGGTACATCAGCAGCCTCACGTGGCTCTGCTTTCGTCTCTTCTGCTACTGCGTTTGCTGCGCTGGTTATGTTTGCTGGACAAATGTTTGATGAACAAAACGATGCTGCCAGCAGAACTAAACCAGTCAATCCGATGGAAGAAAATGTCAGTTTCAGACCACGTTCCATAATGCTTCTCCGTTGTTCAAATGCTTGGTCATTTTAGCGTATTTCGAATCTCGTGGACAGAAAACAAAAAGCAAGAAAAGCGTCACCATTTCGAGTGACGCTCTCTTTCCCCCGTGTACAGAGCAGTCCTCGCATTCTTGGCTGGCGGAACTACTCTGCTTTTCAAACTTTAAGTGAACTGCTTGTGAATGGTCGCTGCGTTGATCGCGCGATTTGTAAGTGCATAACTTCTTTCATATTGGGACTGGAATACTTTTGCTGCTTGCTGTGGTGTTTGAGCTCGTTTCAGAGAAGCATATGCCGCCTTTTCGCTTCCATTGAGTTCATGCATAACGAAATCTGCTTGCACAGTCCAATCAGTAACAGCCTTGCCCATGTTTGCTGCGAAACTCTCCAGTGCTGTTCGTCTGCCGCCTTCCCATTGGCACAATCCGATTGCGCCTTCGTTGGGGTTGTAAGCATTGGTGCGAAAATTCGATTCTGTTTGAATGTTTCCGAGAATTCCAGCTGATTGAGCTGTGGAAAGTCCTTTGCTAAGGAAGTAGTCGAAGAGTTTCTTTGCTTGAACTGTTTCGCCGGGTCCTAGTGGTGCGCCAAAGCCTGAGGATTCATAATCGCTGCCACTGCCGCCAGGTCCATCGAAGTAATTGCCATAGCCGCCACGTCTGCCTCTGTGTCCAAAATACGGACGACGTTTGCCACAATGATTGAAGAAATTAAGTGCTTCTCTTGCTCCTTCAGCAATGTTGCGGTAGGGGTCGTTGAATACAAGATGCGATGCGATATCACCTGCTGCACCTACGAGACCAGCGATGCAACGGGGCACCATGTGTTCTAGATTTCTGATCATACGAAAATCGCATGGATTGAAATCTAGATGTGGAACACAAATGCCGACGCCATGGGGGATAAAGCGTTCAAAAAACATTATTTGTGGAAACCTCATTTCTCTAACCTTCGTGAGATAAAACTACTGATTTGGCTAGAAATAAGTCCGGACTAACTCGTGCATTTTTTGTGTAGCGAACTTTATGTGTCGATCTCGTTCAAATCAGAAAAGCGCTCGAATCTCAAGCGCTTTTTAACTCTTATCTAGCTGGGTCTAGATGTTCAAAAACTGCAAATCATGCCAATAGTGGCTCGAATTGCAGAAATTTGAACTTGTACCAGCCCGGTGCAATAATTGAAACTTTTTGGTTTAGTGCAGCAAGTGTGCTTAATGAACTATCGAGTAGTATGCAATAGTTCCGAGCGCGCTGATTAGCAAACAACCTTTCCAAAGCAGCTCATTGGCTTTCTCTTCTTTGGAGATCTTTTCTTGGTGCATTTGTCTTGCTGCTCTGATGATGTCTTTCGAAATGCGCTGACAATCGTTTTGTGCGATGACTGAGCCAAATTGGAGTGCTGCTACGTTTGAGGTATTGCTAATCATTTTCTGACTCTCCGATTTTGTTATTTCCGAAAGTTCTTCACAGATTTAAGCCGACCGCATGGATTTGGAGAATGTTGGGTTTTGGATTGAACGGTCGGCTTAGCTGTGAATGATTGAATGATAGATTAGCTACCTTTAACAAGTCCGGACAGATTTGTGAATCTTTCGTGTACGATCCGTGGAATGCTGTAATCCTTTTGCTGGCTTGTCTTTTGGATTGAAATTTCTTTGCTGGACTTCGCTATATAGGATCTTTTTGCGGGTGGGACCTCCTTAGGGGGGAGCACGCTCTGCCCGAGACCAGCAGTTCGGTTACGCTCACAGCGGTGTCCCTCGTTGCGCACCTGGGGCATATAGGACCCCCAGCCAGAAAAGAACCGGAACTCCTCTCCAGTTCAAGGATCCCTGATATCGAACCTATCCGTAAATCCTCCTCGATCCGCTAAAGCCGGCGAGCCGCCGGCGCTCCCGGGTGATGAGGCGGCATGGGAGGGCAAGGGCTGCACTGGAAAGGGCACAAGGAACAGGGATTACGGCGTTACGGGTGTGCGCTTACACGAAATGTACACAGATTAGTCCGGACTTATTTCCATTTGAGTATTTAAATTACCTCTTGTCATCCGGGGTTGAGCGAGGGATATGACATGGGCAATTTTGAACAGGTGGAGAATCAACAGTCCGGTGCTAACCCGGGTCTCCAGTTTCAAATCGGTTCGTCAGATCAAGGTTATTTCACTGCTTCAGGTGAAGGTAAAGCCTTAACGTACCTGCCGGCCGTTTCCGTCGGTGATGGTAATGGTTCCAGGAACAATGATGGGCAAGCTCCCGCTCAAGGAGCAAGGGATGGCAAAGAGCCTCTTTGTAGCGCATGGAAGCTTCCAAAAGATTTTGACAGCAATCCTAAAGGTAATGATTTCGCTGATACCAAACTTGGTGGCAAGTTTGAAAGGAAAACTGAAGCCAGCGACAGCACCGATAATCCAAACCGAAGCAAGTTGAAGACAGGCGATTTCCTGACTCGTGAACACGCAACAACAGTTCTCGATATGCCATCTGGCGAAAAGCTTGTCCACACCGGTAAGGATTGGTCACTTCGAGCTGCTGACGGAAAAGAGATTGCTAACAACAACGACCCCGTAAATGGCAAACTCAAAGACGGGGCCTATGTAGATCACATTGTTCCAACCAAAGGATCTGGTTGGTCAACAATAAACTATCCAAACGGCGATAAATTGAGCATTAAGGACGATGGTTCCAATGTTTCGATTCATCGCGGAGATGCCAGCGACTCATTCGCAGCAAAATCCAGCACAGATGAGAGGCACGCTCGAAACTTCAATACGGGCAGCTGGTGCGGTCGAGATCTACGTTCGAAAGTGACGATCTAATCAACGTTATAAGACATCAGGTTGCAAATAAAGGTAAGGAGTTCAGGCGCAATGGATAATATGGAAATTGGAAAGCTTGCTAAGCCACCAGGCGAAGACGAAATAAGAAGAGCACTGCAAGAAAACGCAATTCGCTGGTCGCTGGAGTCTTCCGCACTGGCAGCTGGCGGCAGTCATGCCGAGTCCCAGCATACACCTGTGGAGTACCAGCAGGCGAATGCGATTCTCAAGCGTCCGGATCCGTCGTGGCCTATGACATTGCCGAAATTCGAGTTACACGGTCATGATCAAGAAAACAATGCCATCAGCTGGCCAGTCAAAAACTAAGGTCTCAAGTTCAATACCCTGCAATCATAAAAATCCTGCAATTGGGGTCTCAGAAAGCGTCACACGACTCAGTGGCGCTTTTCTTTTTCCATGCTTGCACTCCGCAATTTCATGAATGCAGGCCGCAGGGAGTTACAGAATTGCAGACAGGAGTTAGATGTAGGAACGACGGTGGAATGTTGATTCTATCCAGCTCGGGGCTTAGTTAGAGTTGGACAACACGGAGAAATAGTCTGTGTTAGCTGGGGAGCTGATCGGGAGATGGTCAAAATAAAGATTATCCACAAAGGATTGATTCTGGCTGGTGCACCGTTACTTCTCGGAATGGTTTACGTTTTGTATGTATTCTATGTGAAAGCTGACGCCGGGAGATTGCCTGGATGTGCATCTGAAATGGTCGTACATCAATCGCTTCTCCTCAAAGATGCCTTGATGGCTGTTGTTGCCAGTGTCATAGTTTCCGTCTTGCTGTCACTGTTCTTCTGTATCAACATCAACAACCGCTTGCTTTTGATTTTCAACAACACAAAGAGCCTTTCCGAAGGTGCTGCGTTGCGTCCACCTCTGAAAGGCGATGATGAGATTGCCGAACTTGATCAGTTCTTGTACAAGGCAGCAACCGAAATCAGGCAGCTCGAACGATTCAAAAAGGAAATGATCAGTGTAGTTAGCCATGAATTGAAGAGTCCCTTGACCTCAGTAAAAACATTTCTGTCGACATTGAAAGAAGGCGTTTTTGGCGAACTTGATAAAAAGGCACAGGAGAAAGTAGAACGCACTCACCGAAGTGTTGTACGTCTGATGGCGCTGGTAAAGGAACTTCTGTATCTCGATAGGCTTGAAATCGAGATGTTTCCCGCGCAGATAGATGTTGACGAAATTTTGAATGCGGCAGTCGAGGCTGTTAGCGATTTGACTCAACAGTCGGGGATTCAAGTCGAAGTCAAAAGTACGGGTAACAAGGTTTTTGCCGATCGCCATCAGTTGTTGCAAGTAATATTCAATCTGCTTTCCAACGGAATGAAATTCTCGCCGCTGGCGAGTAGGGTCTTTATCGAAGCGGAAAACAAAGATGGCTGGTTTGAATGCCGCATAATCGATCAGGGGCCAGGAATTCCCGAGGACTTACAGAACGAAATTTTTGAACCATTCAAGCAAATTGTTGCAACAGAATCTTGGACGAAAAAGGGAACCGGACTTGGACTTACAGTTGCGCGCTCGATCGTGGAACAACACTTCGGTGAAATTGGGGTCAATTCTGTAGAAGGAAATGGCAGTACATTTTGGTTTAGAATCCCCGCGACTGAAACAGAAAGTCAACGCTTAAAGATACTAAAGGCACAGCAAGCACGCACTGCTACCAACACCGCTCTTCCCGCCAGGGCACCAGCCAAAAGGCGCGCCAAAAGTGTATTTGCGCAATCTTCTTTTGCAATTGGTGTTCCATTGGTATTTCAGTTGGCACTTATTTCTTTTGTTATTGCAAACATGTTTGGAGTGCCTGATCTAGCACGCTTTGACGTACCTTTAAAAGAGGATGGTCCAGTGTATGTGGAAAGGCTGCATACGATATCCACCGCTGGGTTTGTGCTTGGGATTGGCTTTGTCGTAAATAGTGCTTTGTCCATCTTGATGGCGATGTTTTTCATACGGAGCTTAACCACGCGCTTGAATCATGTCACATCGAACACAGCACTACTGGCTAAGCGCCAGCCGCTGGACCCTCCAGCTGAAGGAACCGACGAAATCGCTCTTCTGGACAAAATCCTTTTTGAAACTGGCAAGCGCCTTGTCGAACTTGAAACTTTTAAACGAGATCTTGTAATAGTAGTGAGTCATGAGCTGAAAACACCGCTTGTCTCAATCTCGTCATCGCTGGATGCTTTCAGCAAAGGCACGCTTGGCGAGCTGTCCGACAAGGGTTATAACCGATTGAAAATTGCACAGGAAGAATCTAATCGTTTGATTCGCCTTATCAATGATCTTCTCGACATAGAGAAAATGGAAGCTGGCAGATTTGTCTTAGAAATCTCCGAAATGGACGTGGCGCAACTAATTGACACAGCAATCGCTGCCATATCACCGCTTTCTGAAATGAAGCAACTCAAACTCGAAACAACGCCGTCGGGTGCAAAAATTTGGGCCGATCAAGATCGCCTGTGCCAGGTACTGATCAATCTTCTTTCCAACGCCATTAAATACTCGCCTGAAGGTGGCACTATCAAAATTGCAATTGAAATCAACGATGGCCAAATCGAAATTAGTGTCATCGATCAAGGACGAGGTATTCCTGAGAATTTAAGAGAATTGATTTTTGATCGCTGGGTTCAAGTTGAAAGTGCCGACGCCAGCGTTCGCGGTGGCTCGGGTCTGGGGCTTGCAATCGCCAAAGCCATCGTTGAACAACACGACGGCACAATCGGCGTTCGCTCAGATCTTGGGCACGGCAGCACCTTCTGGATCAGACTTCCCATCGAAAAAACAAAGTGTAATCCTTCGATCTGAGAATGAGGGGTTGATTACATTCTTGGTGTGATGTTGAAACAGCGATCGGAAAGTTTGCCGTAGTGCCGTTTTTCGTAATTGCCTTGTTCCATCTTGCTGGTTTTTTCTGCCCACTGAAGACTCTTCTTTTTTGTGAGTCGATGCATTACCTGTTGAATACCATTTTCGTAGACAATGTATTCATTCCATGCCCCGGGGAATTCTTTGAGTGCTCCACACTCTGCAAAAGGAACTCCGGGAAGACTAGCAAGGTTTTGTACATGGTTGCTGTGTGAGTGTCCTGAAAAGTAGCCAATTAGACATTTATGTTGCTGAAACAACCCTATGAGTTTTTCTGAATCGTCTGGGTTAATGCCGAAAAAGTGAGGATCCCTGGTTGTGTTAGGATTCCAAATATGGTGGTGCCCGAAGACCATTACTGGCCGGTCGCTAGTACTTGCAAGCCTATCGAGCCAAGCCAGCTGCTCCTGTCTTATTTGTCCTGTGGCTTTGCCTTCTATTGTTGTATCGAGTAATGCCAGCGTCACTCCGGCGAGATCCACTCGCACCATTAGTGGTGCATCGTCTGGACCTTTGCTGTGGACATCATGGTTGCCGCAAACCCAGTGAAGCTTATTTCCAAATCTGCCTCCCCATATTTCCTTGAATAGTTGAAAATCTTTGGGCAGACCCGCATCTGTTATGTCTCCCTTTACCAACACTGCCTCAGGATCTATTTTGCTGATCTCATCTACCGCGTTGCGGCTCATCATCTCGGCATAGTCCATTTGACCGGCTTCGTTGCGCAATATTGGTCCGCGTTTTGGATGGCGGGAATCGAAGCCGCATATCGACTCTCCGATGTGGACATCGTTAACGGTGACGAATCTGGCAAGCAACTTTCCGGCGGGGCGTTCGAGTGTGGAAAATTGTTTTCCGTAGAACTTGTATTGATGCCCGGGCTCAAGATGGTCTATTTGAACTGGCTCAGCCAGACTGCCTTTCCGTTTGAAAAAGACTGCGTAGTCGTCGCCAACGGTGGCGAGTTCCATCTTGGGGTGGGCAAAACTGCAGAGCCATGCAAGAGCTGTGATCAGGAACTTGTGCAAATACCTCTACCTCATTTGGAGAACGAAGACTTCTTGTAAGGAGCATTCGTTGAAGTCGCTATCAACGTATTCAAATCGATGGAAGGGCGGACTTAATCCGCCCTTCCATTTTTCACCAGCCTAAGTCTTTGGCGCTATTGCTATCGAAATCCTGAGTTCAGGCATTCTGCTTTGCGTTCTTGATTTCGTTGCCGTGCTTCCATGCTGCGACAATGTCACGTCCTAGTTCTTTTCCTTCGTCACTGGTTACTGTCTTGTAAAGATCGAGGGCAAGCTTGCCATCGGCAAGCACATTGGTGCCATCAGTTGCTACAACGACTCCTGTGTCCACGGCTAAAGTGGCTCCGTGCTTTTGAGCCAGATCCAGGCTCGATTTACCCAGCTCTTTCCAATCTTCCTTAGGAATACTCTTCAATGTATTTGTTGTATCGACTGCAAAATCCTTGGTCTTTTCTACAAGGTTACCCGCCATTTCTTTTGCATCGCTTGCAATTGACTTGACCTTGTCGGCTGCTCCACCAAGATCAAGTGAGGGTAGGAACGCCATTGCCTGAACTTCATTGGATGAATTGGGTTCGGCTTGTAGGGCTTGTCCGCGGAAAGAATCCAGGTTGTCCTGGTTGCTTGCGGAGCCGTTATCCATTTGTGTTTTTTCGACCGAAGCTTCGCTCGCATCAAATTCTCTACTCATATACCTTGGACCTCCAGTGATTTATACTTGCGCACGCCAGCGTCGCAAAAGCATCCCGCACGATGAACGATGGGATAAGTTTGCGCGCAATTCCAAAGCAGCCTTCTTGACTTTGGGTTTGTTGTGAGCTGTTTCCTTCAGCTCAACAAAATGGAGAATATAAGTTTTTGGTGGCAATATTGTTGCAACCTAGCGTAGAACCCCCACGAATAAAGCTTGATCGTGAGATTATTGGGTTTAGTAATTTTTCAAAATTGGTAAATTGTGGATTTTGGTCAGCACCGTTGATGATGGCATAGGTGTTTTTGGCATATTACACGATATGCTGCGAACCCGGTGAGAAGCCAGAGAGCGCGATGTAATGGCAGCGAACTGCGTGTCTGAAGCAGGGAGCGCCCCGGTGATTGGAACAATATTGATCTGCTACTAGATTCTTGAACTTGATTGGTAAGGTAAGTCATCTTTTGATGACTTGGGATCGGATCAGATGACCATGTTGGGGATCATCGTGGGTGGAGTGAAATCGGTGAGTTCTGGTTCGGGCAGTTTTAGTGCTTTCTTTGGTCTTGCTGCGTTTTGTGCGGCGAATATGATTTGCGCGGCAGTGCTGCCTGCAAGTAGGGCGCGGATGTGTTGGCTTTCGGGAGCGCCGGATTCGATTTCTCTTAATATGGAGTCTGTCGATAGAAGTAGATCTTCTGAGGTCTCTCTGGCTTTTGCCAGGCTTACCTTTTCTGCTTCCATGGTATCAACGACTAGACCTACAAGTAATTTGAGGCAGTTGATGAGGCTTGGATAGCACAATGGATTTTTCCACAGCGTCTCGGTTTGGAGAGTCTCTTCGACTACATCGGCAACTTCTGCTGGTTTCAATTTTCCGGAAAGGATGAACTCTTTTCCAATTGCTCTCAAAGGAGACTCTTTCAATCCAATCAATTCTTTTATTGATAAACCCGTGCGCAATGATGCTCTCATTGCAGCAACAGCATGTTTATAGGTTATTTCATTGCTGCGGGCAAGGATTATGGCTTCCACTGCCGCGACCCTGATGCGAGGTTCGATCTTGAGACCTTGCGAAAGTGATCTGCCGAAAGTTTGTTCGTTATCGATGGAAGTAGCAAGTGCCCAGCCCAGGTCTTCCAGTCCGATGATTTCAGCATCTAATAATAATTTGCCTACTTCGTGTTCTTGCTCCCGCATGTGAAGCCATCTGGCTTTTGCAAACGCCGCCTGGTACGGGTAACGTTCTTGGCTGACTAATTCAAGAGCGTTGATCGCTTGTTCATAAGTTATAAGAGATCTACGAATCATTTTCAAAGCTGTAAGAACAGCTTTCAGTTGGTGCTCTCTGATCAGACCGGAATAGAGAAGAATCTGTCCTACCTGGATATTTTTATCTCTTGCCTTTTCCAGCGCAGAATGAAGCAGCGCCGCATCAATGATTCCTGATTGCACCATAAGCTGGCCTATCAGCACAGGTACAACACTCGATGACATAAACCCCCCCTTTAGACTTTCTTCCTTCTCAAGTTCCTCTGAAAAACTTGAATTACGAAGAATACAAACTGCTTGCACTACACTATTGACATCGTGGGAAATAAATCCGGAATGTCTTGTGTATCTTTCGTGTACCAGGGTTTGAAAGGCTGATAAATTCCTTGTGCCTGATTCGATTTAGCCTATGTATCGAAGCTGTAACCGACACCGTGAATATTGCGGATTGCTGAAGGAATTCCTTCGACGTCTATCTTGTTTCGCAGGCGCTTGATGTACGTACGCACCGTCTCTGGTGATGTCTCTGATTCAGAAGGCCAGACTCGACTCACTATTGTTTCTGGGCTAAACACCTGTTTGGGATTTCGCATGAAGAATTCCAGGAGCGCGAATTCGCCTCTTGAGAGATTGAGTTGCTTTTCTCCTCGAAAGACAGTGAAAGTAATGGGGTCCAGCTTGAGACCGCCCGCGCGCAAAACATTGTCTACCGTTCTGCTGGTGCGTCGCAAAAGTGCTTGCACTCTAAGGAAAAGTTCCTCCATGTAGAACGGCTTGGTGAGATAATCGTCTGCCCCAGATCCGAAACCGATTTCTTTATCTATAAGTTGGTCTTGACCGGTAAGCATAAGAACTGGAGTCTTGCCGCCGTCAAAGCGGAACTTTCTGAGAAGTTCGATGCCGGTCATGCCCGGCATGTTTATGTCCAGAATTACTAGATCGAAGTCGGAGCACTGCAGGCGAACGAGGCCATCTGTGCCAGTGTGCACGGTTTCTACGGAATGGTGCTTGTGCTCAAACCAATCCTGTATGCCAACGCAGAGGTTTTTATCATCTTCTACTAGAAGTATTTTTGCCACGTGCTTTGCTCAAGTTATTCATGTACTGATGACTTCTATTGGACTTGGAATTCTGCTTACTTACCCTAGCAAAATTTCTTAGAGTGCGCAATGCACGTCCCTACGCTCACCGCCGTGGCCGCTCTCCAACATTGGCGTTTCGGAGACGAATTCGAGATCCTCAAAACTTTTTTTTCGGTACACAAAACTTTCACGAATCTGTACGGACTTATTTCGCTGTGCAAAGTTACTCTGTATTCATCAACCAACGGTTCAGTCCTTCAGTCAAGTCGACCACCTCACACCCAATCCAACAATCCCGAAATGGTCGACCTGACAAATGTCCGAAATTTAGCATTAGATCTTCAAGTGATCACTAAGTTTTCAGACAGCACAGATACGTAAGCCACCATCAACCCAACCAAACAATCCCGTTCAAGGCTTACATCTCAATCCAGTCTGTTCTGTCTGTCCCCAGGGCTTATTGCTTACAAGACGTACTCTAATCATCTCCAGAATTTCGGACACTCACACAGATTAAGTCGGCTCCATCAACCCAACCAACAATCCCGTTCAAGCCGATTTAATCTGTGCCTTACTATTAAAAACCAAGTTCACCCAACACAGTGAGTCGGTCCTTTCCCGAAGACCGACTTTATCTGTCTTTTTGTACTACTCTAGTGTATGTTTGCCACTGCTGGTAGTGCTCGAGAGTTCGCTAATAAAGACTTACGGTTTGAGTAGGTTCTGTATGCTTTTCTGGCATTCTGCTACTTCCTTTGGTCTACCAAGACCTTCATAAACAGATCTCAACACATACCAGGTGTTAACAGGATGGGCGTTGAGAGTTAAGCTCTGAAGCTGGATTTTTGCAAGCTCGGCAGCTTCAAACGCTTCATCAGGCTTCCCTTCTTTCTGATGCAGTTTCGCCTCAAGGCAATAGACTCTAGCAATCGGCAACGCATGGTTTTTTGACAACACTTGCGCCTTCAATGTATCGAAAACTTGTTGCGCAGAAAAAATGTCGTCATTCTCCAGGTAGAACTCAAACAATTCACTTAGTACGAATACTTTCTCTTGAAGCGGTACATACCTGCTAGCTGTGTCTGTAAAGAGAACGACTCTGGCTTGCTCTTCCTTTCGTATATCACCTTTCATATGATAAGCTCGGCAGATTCGTGTTTCAGCCAACAGGGTTTCGACATAGTCTTTATCGCCAGGTTCTCTTTTTAGTTCCAGAGCCTTTTGCGCCCAAGTTAGTGCTGCGTCTGCATCACCCTTCTTCTCGCCTACTAACTCAAGCAAGGCATAGCAAGCGTACATATTTGATTTTGCAGTCAGAAATTGTTGCGAAATCCGGATTATTGGATCTTCTAATTCAGCACTGAGGCGATCTTGGTAAAGCTTGATTGTTACTAGAAGCAACTTTTCTGCTTCAGCTATCTCGCGTGGCGCGGGGTGTGGGTTCTTCAGAAGAACCCTTGCAAGTTCGAACTTTGCCTCTGCTAGATGCAGGGAATCGGTATTGGAAAATGCTGTCGTCGCTGCCTTCAAAATGGCTCGTCGATCTTCGAGTTCGTTTTCATCCGATCCTGCGCCGAAGATCAGGCACTTCGTGTTTGCCTTCAAGCAATAAAATAATTGACTATTTGCTTTTACCGTTGTTTGTCTGTTTGGATGTGTTGCCAGAAGAGCATTTAGCCTGTCGATTGCTTCTTTATATTTAATTGAGGCTTTTAGATGATTTCCCTTCTTTTCGAGGTTATTTGCGTTCCTGACTATTGGATCGAGTTCCACCCAGAAATTATTGGGGTCAATGTGGCCGTTCTTGAAGAATTGAAAGTTGCCCATGAATATGGAGGACAAAACAATTGCGGAGATTATTATTGCGGCTAACGCAATTGCAGGAAAGACTTTGCTGCCATGTGCTTGCATGGACTTTCGATTTCGGACTTTCGATAATCGCACGGGGTCTTCGGCGCATGCCGATTGGAGGCGGTCTGAAAGTTCTTTTGCAGATTGAACTCGATCATCAGGATTTTTTGAAAGACAGGTCATAACCAAATCTCGCAGCGATGTTGGCAATTCCAGGTCACTGGCAAACTGCTCCATGGGTGGTGCTGGCTCATTTAGATGCTGCATCAAAACCACGACTGAATTGTCGCCCTGAAATGGAGGACTTCCGCACAAACACTCGTACATCACACATGCAAGAGAATAAATGTCGGAACGGATATCAGGTTTTTGTCCTTTGCATTGCTCTGGACTCATGTATGCAGGACTACCTACCAAATGTCCCGTTTTTGTGATTTTCTCACCGCCTTCCGATTCCTCTTGTTTGCGCGCTATCCCAAAGTCCAGCAGTTTTACAATTTCGACATCGTCAGTTTCCCTGACCAGCATGATATTGCTCGGCTTTATGTCCCGGTGAACGATGCTAAGACTGTGTGCATATTCCAGAGCCGAGCAAACTTGTGTGAAAATGAAGGCGAAGCGATGCAAGTCAATTCTCTTTTCGCTCTTCAAGATTTGACTAAGTGTTTTACCTTCAAGGTATTCCATCACGAAATATGGGCGCGACTCTTTGGTCAAGCCGTAGGAGAAAACCTTAATTATGTTCGGATGATTAAGTGAACAAGTTGTTTTTGCTTCACGCTGAAATCTCTGAATGCTTGCATCATCGGAGGCGCGTTCCTCTGCCAACAACTTGATTGCGACCATACGTTCGGACGAAAGTTGTTTTGCTTGCAGGACTTCACCTGCACCGCCTTCACCGATCTTTTGTATTATTTGGTATTGGTCTTCTAACATTCTTGTTCTGCTGTTCTCTTGATTATCTCAGAAATAAAGCAGCCGTGACCGCTGTCGATTTTCTGTTGCCTAATAACAGGCTTTGGGCAGAAGGACCATTTTTTTGTTCTTAATAATTTCTTCATTTTCCTCACGGATTCCCAACATGAGTTGGAGAGAATAAGAGAGTAAGGAATCACCAAGCCTCGAAGGAGGAATCGACCATGGACAGATTGAATATTGAAGTATCGAGCGCTACAGCAAAAGTACGTAAAGCTCTTCCGAAGTGCAAGAATCTGAGCAACAACAAAATGTCAGCTCAGGGTGGTCAAGGTGGTGCAACCCCTCCTATGACGGCTTTCAATACATGCGCATGCCAAACCTGCTACATAACCTGTAAGTGCTAATTTTCAAAATGTGCGAATGCGGTGATACCGCATTCGATGCCAGTGAATCAAAGAGATAGCGTGGATTAAAATCCAACCTATCTCTTTGATTTTTTTCGTTTTTCAATTTAGATGATTGAAGCGAAAAAAACTTCGGTCCAAGAGAAATTTGCGCACTCTAGGGAGAATCCCAGTCTTTTTCTTGAAAGCTGGACCATAATGAGGGAGGCCCCGGAGTTGCTGAACTATGCTGAAAAATGCCTTCTGTCCATGGCTGGCAATCACGCTTTGCCTTTCACTTATTCTCGAACCTGGCTGCCTGGCGCAAGCCAGCCAAGCCGCGCGCTCAGCACCAAAGTTTAAGCGGACTTCGCGGACGTACAATAGCTATCCCCGCATCGCTAACAAAGGCCGAGCCGGCATCCTCAGCACTCCTGCTCCGAGTGCCGCACTGAACTTGATTGAGGAAGAACCGGTTGCCAAAAGCTTAGAAGAACCCAAGGTTCAGCTCGAACTCAGCGAAGCGGCAGCATACATAGACAAAAGCTCCAAGCAAAACACGATTGTGCTTTCAAATCCAAGCTCAACTGAGCGCTTGCAACAACTACTGAGTGCGTTACCGGCAGCAACTAAGCCTGCTGCTTCAGCAGAGCAATTTAAATTTGCACCACCATTGAATACTCCACAGCGACCAGGCAAAGTAATCAATGTCGACTTCAATCCAGCTGCATCCCAGCCAGGGAGAACCCCGAAGTCTGAGTCAGCAAGAAAGCCTTTGAAAGTACTACGCAAGAGTCCTGAAGGGAGCCTTTTAGATGTTTCGCAAATAAGCGTGACGTTTTCTGAGGCAATGGTGCCAATTTCGGAGTCTGCGGTTGAAGCTGCACCTAAGATACCCATAAAAATAGCTCCAGAGCCGGCCGGTAAATGGCACTGGATTGGGACACAAACTCTTGCTTTTACCTCGGCTGGAAAACATCTGCCAAACGCAACGTCCTACAAAGTCACCATACCAAAAGGAATACAGTCAGTTTCGGGAAATACTTTGGCGACCGCTGTTTCCTGGAACATTGAAGGCAGTGCTGCAAAGCTCAGCTCATTCTTCCCGCCAAATGCAAGCCAAAATGGCGACGAGCCGCGCAAGTTAGATCAGTGTATGGTGGCAATTTTTGATCAACAAATTGACCCTGCACGAATACTTCCAATCATTCAAGTAGTTGAAGGTCAGCTGGCAAAACCCATCAGGCTCGCTACTGAAAAGGAAATAAACCAGGATCGCGAAATCGCAGGACTGGTAGCAGCTCATAAAGGAAAGTGTGTTGCATTCAAAACAAGCACGCCACTACATGCAAATGAAACAGTAAAAATCTCCATCGGTCCCAAGATTCCATCGGAAGAAGGTCCGCTACTTCAAAAGGATCAATTATGGACTTCTTCGTTCAATACTTGGAGCCCTCTGTCCATTGATTACGTAGGGGAAGTCATAGCACCTTCGGGGTCATTGTCTATCTCATTCAACAATTCAATAGATTCCAATTTGTTCAAGCCAGAAATGGTTTCAATCGAACCCAAACTTCCTAACATGGAGGCCACCTGCGATGGTGGCGATATCACAATCGCTGGTGACTTCAAGGCGAATCTAAAATACAAAGTAACCCTGGCAAAAACGATCACAGATATCTTTGGGCAGAAGCTGGGCACGTACAAAAACGTTTCTGCCCATGTTCGCCCACTCGCTACAATGATGATTCCAAAACATCCCGTCGTAATCATAAAGGCAGGAAAGAAGCCATTATTTTCGTTTTTCTCCACCAATATCAAGCAAATGAAGGTATGCATCTACGCCTGCACACCTCAAGACTACCGAAAATATTTGAAATCAAAATCTGAATATCAAGATTACTTCCGGCAGGATTCTCTGAAAAAAGAATTTAAGATGCTCGATACCAAAATTTTGAGCATTCCAAAAACCACTGAAAAATACGTCGAAACATTTGTAGATCTCAACCGTTTTCTAAAGAAAGGGTGCGGCAATCTCATTTTGACAGCTGAGTCGTGGACTGGAAACAAGGATTCCACCTTGAGGTTCGCCACATGGTTGCAATGCACAGGGATTGGCTTAAATGCAAGCTCAGACGGTCGTACAGTGGTCACACTTGCAACAACGCTTGAAGATGGCCGCGTTATTCCACAAGCCAAGACAAGCATGGAAGCAGAACCCAATCTCAACAAAGTAACGGACGACAATGGATTGTCTCATCAAGCTCTTCTGCATGGGGAGCCCACAATCATCTATTGTCAGAAAGGTGAAGATCAAGCATTTTTGCCTTGCACTTCGTCAGAGGGAGACTGGCTGCCAGCTATAGGGGAATCGCAACAACCTTCAAGGCGCGACTCGCTCCGATGGTATGGTGTGACCGATCGTGGGCTCTACCGCCCCGGTGAAGAAGTTGAAATGAAAGGAATAGTGAGGCGCTTTGGTCAAGGTCCAAGCGGCGATATCAGCATTGAGAAGAAGTTTGTTGACCTGCTGGAGTATCACGTAGTCGATGGAAATCGAAGCACGATAGCAAGAGGAGAAGCAAAAGTAGACGATTTTGGAGCTTACCATTTTTCATTCAAAATTCCCCCGACGGCAAATTTAGGCATCGGCAGCGTCACTATCAAGACCAAGAAAGACCTCGCCAAAGTCTTTGATAATGATTCAACCGGCACGTCATTCAAAATTGAAGAGTTTCGCAGACCAGAGTTCGAGCTTTCTATAAAGCCTTCTAATACCAACATGGTAATCGGCGAGAGCAGCGAATTTTTCGCCTACGCCCACTATTTGGCAGGGGGTCCTCTCGCAAGTGCTCCCATAGACTGGCAAGTTAAAAGCACTGACGCGACTTACGCCCCTCCAGGCTGGGACGATTTTGCATTTGGAGCGCAAGAATCAATTGACCTTTCTGCAAACGCTAGTCTTAAATCTCAAACGGACAGCAGCGGAAAACATGCGGTTAGCCTTAGGCTGAAGTCGCTGTCGAATGATATTCACCCGGTTAGCGTTTCCATACAGGGATCCGTTACTGATGTTAACCGTCAGGAGTGGACCAATACAACAAGCGTACTAGTGCATCCTGCAAGCCTTTATGTAGGAACAAAATCAAAGAAGCAGTTTTATACTGCTAACGATGATTTTGAGCTTGAATCAATCGTGACCGATCTGGACGGCAAGGCGATTGCAGGTCGCACAGTACACATCGATCTAAGTCATGAGGTTCAAACATTACAGGGTGGAAAAAAGATCACCAAATATGAGGTTTTCCAGAGCGCTGAAATTACATCCGAATTGACACCAAGCATGTGGAAAGCAAGGATTTCGAAGGAAGGAAAGATAAATGTTAAGTCCACGGTCATTGATTCCAACGGCAGAAAAAATATAAGTGAGATTTCCTTTTGGAAAGAGAAAGAACGAAACGGCAACGAAAAAATAGTCGAACAAGATTCCCTTTTGATTCTTGCAGATCGAAAACAATACAGCATCGGTGACACTGCGGAATTGATGGTGCAGTCTTCGTTTTCGGGAGGCCAGGGATTTCTCACTATCCTCCACAACGGTATTTCAAAAGTAATACCAGTATCGCTAAGCACGAATTCCGAAAAAATTTTATTGCCGATTACAGAAGATATGTTGCCAAACGCCACAATTTTTGTTGAACTTGTTTGCGCCAATGGCAAGTATGCTACGGGTACCGTCGATCTTGACATACCAGCTGTATCCAGAGCAATTTCTCTCGATGTGATACCGACAAACAAAATCATCACACCTGGTTCAAAGACTTCGTTGAATTTCAAACTCAAAGACTCGAAGGGCAACGGTGTGCAGAACTCGCAAATTGCAGTTGCAGTTGTAGACGAGGCGGTTCTTGCCTTGGCTGGCTATTCCTGGCATGATCCGATGTCCATATTCTATATTCCTTCATCTGCAGATTCCTGGGATTACCACGCTAAGAGTTTGGTTCTTCAAACAAGGGCACCAACGAAACCACTCCCAAGCCTGGAGATCCGTCCGTATTCTCGCAATCGGAAAGGGCGAGCGCGCGGAGTGCGGTGGTCTTTTGCACAATCCACATATGCAAATCTGCCTGCAGGCGTTTCGCCATACTTCCACTCGACGAGCACTGGCGGTGGATCGGGTTATATAACCATTCAAGAACCCTATCTTCACGGCGGAGGCGGATCCGGCTATGGCGGGGGTATGGGCGAAGAGAGCGGCATCTCATCTGTTGCACTGCGCAGCGATCTGTCTGCATTGGCCTACTTCAATCCTGCATTGAAAACAGACGCAAACGGAAATGCATATTGTGAATTTAAGGTTCCCGATAATCTGACTCGCTACAAAATCATGGCAGTGGCAGTTGCTGGAGAAAAATTCTTTGGGAAAGGTGAAAACGAATTTACGGCTCGACGTCCGCTAATGGTGCGACCATCGGCACCTCGCTTCTTGAATTTCGGAGACAAATGTGAGCTTCCGGTTGTGTTGCAAAATCAAACTGACAAAGATATGAGTGTTGATTTTGTGCTGCGCGCTGCCAATTGCAGATTCACCCGCTCTGAAGAAAAGGTAGTGTTTCGTGAAGAAAGCGAATCAAACAAACCTAGATCCCAAACGCTAACTGACGACAAAGACCAGCTGGGTTTAGATGCTAGCCACACGTCGGGAGGAAGCGTTGTTGTTCCCGCAAATAATCGAGTGGAACTTAGATTCCCCCTCTTTACAGAAGCTGCTGGAGCAGCGGCTATCGACATTGCTGCAATTTCCGGAGACAATCGCGATGCAGCCAGTGTTTCATTTCCGGTTTATACCCCAGCCACATTCTCTGCCTTTGCCGCCTATGGCCAAATCGACAATAACGGTGCAGACCAACAGAATGTTGAAATTCCAAAGAATGTCTTCGATCAGACGGGCGGCTTAGAACTCAGTACAAGCAGCACTAACTTACAGTCATTGACGGATGCCTACATTTACTTGCACGATTATTCCTTTGCTTGTTCTGAACAATTATCATCTCGAATACTGGCAACAACTGCATTGCAGGATGTGCTGAGTGCTTTCAACAAAATGACTCCTTCTGAAATTGCAGCAACCAGAATCAAGATTCAGGAGGAAATTAAAGAACTGTGCAAACGCCAGAATGAAGATGGAAGTTTTGGGCTGTGGAAAACAGGAGAGGCGTACAAGTGGCCCTTTGTTTCTATCCAAGTAGCACGAGCTTTGCACGAAGCAAAGCTTCGGAAATATGATATTCCTGCAGCTGCAATTTCGAAAGCGAAGAACTATCTCAAAGCAATGGATTCTCACTTAGTAAAGCTGGATTACAATGCATGCACGAAAAGTAGCATCAAAGCTTATGCACTCTTCGTACAACACTTGATGGGTGATACTCAAGCCGGGGCAGCCAGGCAGTTAATCCTATCGGCTTTGTCACCGGTCTCATCAAGAACTCGCGGACAAACTCAAACTCCAATTTCACTATCAGGAAAATCACAGCAAGACAGATTGCTTAAAGAATTTTCTCTGGAATCGCTAGCATGGCTGCTACCCGTAATTTCAGCAGACCAATCATCACTAGCAGAACATTCATTGCTTCTTTCGGCAATTTCCTCTCAGATACAGGAAACTGCCTCGAAAGCATCAGTCACTCACGAAAGCTATGACAGCAGTTATACCGACTTTAACTATGCTGTCTTCTATTCAGACAACCGCCTTGATGCAAGCGTACTCGAAGCGCTAATAATGGATCAGCCGCAAAATAGCGTCATACCCAAACTTGCAAACGCACTTCTTGCTCATCGTAAAGCAGGACGATGGGAAAGTACACAGGAAAATTCAGCTTCAATACTGGCTTTGACACGCTATTTTAATGCATACGAAAAACAAATTCCTGATTTTGTAGCCAACACCTGGATTGGAACTCAGTTCGTTTCTTCAAACAAATTCGTTGGGCGCAGTACTGAAACACAGGTGACGACTATCCCCATGAAGTTCCTGGTGGATAACCCGCAGCTCAAAGATGTACTTATCTCGCAATCGGGCAAAGGTCGTCTGTATTATCGGCTGGGCCTCAACTATGCTTCGAAGAATCTAATGCCTGGTTCGCTGGAAAATGGTTTCGTTGTGAAAAGAAGCTACGAAGGCGCTGACAATCCTTTAGACGTGAGCAAAGACAGCAATGGAGTCTGGCACTTCAAATCTGGGGCCGCCGTTAAAGTCAAAATCGAACTAACGGCTGCTGGACAAAGACACCACGTTGCACTTACCGACCCTTTGCCTGCGGGAGCCGAACCAATTAATTCTGTTCTTGCCGGCAGCCGTTTGCCCGCTCGGGAGACAACTAATTCGGACTTTGCGACGCAAGCCGGTTTTGAAACACAGGAACCATTTGACCGTTGGAGCACCTGGTGGTATGAGCATCAAAATCTGCGAGACTTCCGTGCAGAAGCGTTTGCCTCATCGCTTCCAAGCGGCAAATATGGATACACTTATTTTATGCGTGCCACCACCCCTGGGGAATACTTTGTTCCTCCTGCAAAAGCAGAAGAAATGTATACGCCTGAGACATTTGGACGCACTGCTGGAGAAAAGGTAGTAATAGAATAGAAGCATTTTCTCTATTTTTCCCCAAGGTAGTTGCCTGAATTTTAAGCAGCATTGCGTGCCGCGTCTTGAAAATGCATAGCATGCTATAGTGTTCCTGTGATTTTAATACCCATACTGCTAGCCGTCATTTCAGTTTGCTGCATATCCTGTTTGAGTGTTGCAGCACAGGATTCGCCGATTAGCAAACCGGAGCCGGCAGCTGTAGAGAATGTTGTCACCGATTACTTCGGCACGAAGATTTCCGATCCTTATCGATGGATGGAGCAGGGACTTAGTGACAAGAAGTTCGAAACTTACTTGAAATCGCAAGAGCATTACACCAAGAGTGTGCTCAACTCGATTGGTCGGGGGCGCGAGCAGTTGCTTGCGAGGATTCGAGAACTTGATACTGCTGTTCCCATTATTCGATATTGGCAGAGAGCTGGTGGTCGGCTCTTTTATTTAGAGACCACTACGGACAGCCTCAATACGTCGTTGATGTACCGTGATGAAAAGGGCAAGGTGAAAAATTTGCTTGACCCGCGCGATCTTGCCAAGAAAGGGCAACACGCGTCTATCGACTACTACAATCCTTCCTACGATGGAAAGTATGTTGCCATAGCCATTTCTCTGGGTGGATCTGAGGACAGCACGATCCATGTAATCGATGTAGATAACGGTCGAATACTTCCGGAGAAAATCACAAGGACTCAATATGGTTTTCCAAGTTGGCGAGCTGACTCCAAGTCATTCTATTACTCTCGACTCCAAGAGCTGCCGGCGGGTGCGGCGAAATCAGCCATTTACGAAAACGAACGAGTTTACTTGCATTTACTTGAGCGAGATCCGGCACAAGATCCCGTAGTGTTCGCCACAGGTATGAACGAGACTCTCAATTTTGCGAAGTATGGATTCGTCGGCGTGGCGACTGAACTAGATTCCCCGTATGTTCTGGGCTTTCATTCAAGCGGAACGACTGATCACCAGACTGTTTATCTCGCCAAGCAAGACGCAGCAAACGATGCTTATACAAAATGGACGCAGATAATTTCGAAAGAGGACAAACTTGCAACTCAGGGTAGTTCGAATCTAGCTGTGCATGGAACTACGGCATATTTTCTCAGCGAACGAGATGCAGCAAATCGCAAGCTCTTATCTTTAGATTTAGAGCATCCTGAGGTCAATCCTGTGACGGTTGTTGAAGGAAGTAACGATCGTATTTTGCTTGGAATTTATTGCGCAAAGGATGCGCTCTACCTCACGAGCAGGGAAGGTATGAAGTACTTCCTGCAACGGCAGCCACACACAGCCGGAGCCAAGTTTGAAGATATTGAGTTGCCTGTGAATGGAACAATTTCCAATCTGGATGTAAGTGCTGCGCTCAATGGTGCAATGTTCAGAATGGAATCGTGGACCGAATCTGGGCAGGCATATTCTTACAATACTGAAAGCAAGAAAGTGGAGAACACCGGATTGGTCAAAAAGCATCCTGCGGATTTTTCTCAAGTAGAAACCAGGGAAGTAACTGCGCGCAGTGCTGACGGAACCATGGTGCCAATGTCGATTATTTGTATGAAGTCCACAAAAATGGATTCAAGCCACCCATGTATTGAAGCTGGCTATGGTGCCTACGGAATTTCTACTGAACCCAGCTATGATCCAGTGATGCTGTCTTGGTTGGAAAAATCCGGAGTGATTGCAATCGTGCATCCCCGCGGGGGCGGCGAATTGGGAATCAAATGGTATGAAGCAGGCAAGAAAAAGACCAAGCAAAACACGATTGATGACATGATTGCAGCGGCCGAGTATTTGATTGAAAACAAATACACATCGAACAAGAAATTAGCAATAAAGGGAACTAGTGCCGGCGGTATTGCATGCGGTGGCGCAATAACTCAGCGCCCCGACTTGTTTGCTGTAGCAATCGACAATGTCGGCATGACAGACATGTTGCGCTTTCAGTTCACGCAGGGCGGAGAAGCAAACATTCCCGAATTTGGTGATGTCACCAAGGAAGAGGAATTCAATTACCTGTTTGCTATGAGTGCCTACCACCACATAAAAGATGGTGGGCAATATCCAGCAGTTCTTGGTGAAACAGGAGTCAACGATCCGCGTGTACCGTCATGGATCGTCGCTAAGATGATTGCGCGATTGCAGGCTGCAACCGGCAGTAACCGTCCTGTTCTCCTGCACGTAGATTTCGATGCCGGCCACGGCATCGGTTCCAACCGAGTACAACGCCAGAGGCAACTATGTGACGAGCGCAGTTTCATCCTCTGGCAAACCGGCGACCCCGCCTTCCAACCTGACGACGAATTCGAGAAGTAGGGAACCGTGGTTCTAGCCGTGGTTACGGGTTTTGTATGTAATTAGTGGGCTGAGTGAGGCGATCACTTTGATTAACCCTTCGCTCACTAGATCTTGGACTACAATTTCGATGTCTTTGTATGCTTGTGGAGCTTCCTCGAAAAGGAGATCTTTGTTCTCGCAGATTACGTGCCCGCCGAGGTCTGTGCGGGTCAGGCTCTCTTTGGAGTAGCGGTTCTCTAATCGACCACGGCAATCTGATCGGCCCCATTTTCTGCCAGCTCCGTGGGCGAGAGTGGCGAGGTTCTTGCTTTGATCTCCGGTCGCGGCGACAAGGTAGCTCAGTGTGCCGCGTGAACCCGGTATCATGACGGGTCCGCAATCTGAGGGAGCCGCGCCTTTGCGATGCAACCAACAGGGCTCGCCCTGCAATTCGCTTCGCTCGACAAGGTTGTGGTGAACATCGAAAAGCATTTGCGACTTCGCTCCTAATGATTCGCTGAAGCGATGAGCAATGAGTTTTCGATTGCATCTAGCCCAGGTTAGAGCATTGTCGTGTTGCAGCAGATATTCTCTGGCCGCGTCAGAATCGTCTTTTAATCCGTGGTTCTTGTGTTCGGAAACGTGCGCGCGAAGAATGCTTTCGCCAAATCCACGTGAGCCGCTGTGCACAAGGAGAAAGAGCACATCTTGGTCGAGCTTGAGTGAATGAAAGTGATCCTTGTCGTGAACTTCGTTTATGCGTTGCAGTTCCGCAAAATGGTTTCCACCACCAATGGTGCCAAGCGAACTGTCGAAAATAGTGGGCGCTAGACTTGAGGCTGGAGCAAGATCTGAGTCCGTCGCGAGCCATTGATCCAGATCACCCGACCAGGGACCATCAAGGTCCAGTCGCTTTGCCCATTTCTCTAACTTGAGTTTCCTGCGTGGCAAATCCGTTTGCCAGAAACTCATACCGCAACCAATGTCATTGCCAACCAGATGCGGATAGATGATCCCTCTAGAGGCAAATACAGCACCGATCGGTGCATCCTTGCCTGGATGCAAATCAGGCATTCCAACAGCCGCGCAAATTCCCGGCAGCTGAGCTGTCTTTTCGAGTTGCTCAACTGCGCGTCCTTCTATCCAATTTTCTTTAGATGCTATTACTTGGATCATATTAGCTCATGAATCAATGTGGCAATCCAAAAAAGTAATAGATGAGGCATAAGGCCGCAAGCAGATACGATCCCGGATGTATGTCTTTTGACTTGCCTGCGATCAGCTTGAACAGCGGATAGAGTATCAATCCTGCCGTCAGTCCGTTTGCTATGTTGTAGCTAAAAATGATAATGATGATCGTCACGAAAGCTGGAACTGTTTCGCTCAGATCTTCGAGATCGATCTTGGAAATTGAACCAATCATCAACATGCCCACTGCCATGAGAGCGGGGGCATAGGCAAAGCTTAGCTTCTGTAACGGCGTAATCAGGGGAATAAAGAACATCGAGATGAAAAATCCAAACGCAATTACAAGTGCCGCAAGACCCGTTCTTGCGCCTTCTTTTATACCGGCTGCTGATTCGATAAAGGCACCGCTCGTTGAGGAACCGATGATTGCGCTAAATGTGCAGGCCGCAGCATCAACAATCATGGGTTTTTCAATCTCCGGAAAGTTGCCGTGTTCGTCTAGCATGTTGCCTGCCGAACCAACTCCGACCAATGTTCCCAATGTATCAAGGAAGCTCATCAGAAAGAGTGTCATCAAAATTGGCATGTAACTTAGTTTCAATATGCCTTGAACATCCATCTTGAATGCTATTTGATCCAACGTGTATGAGCCGGTGAAAGGGAGTGCAAATATTGCTTTCGGCGCTTCCCCGAATCCAAGCAAACATCCGATGAGTGCCGTGCATACAATTCCGATCAATATTGCGCCTTTGACTTTACGCACCATTAGCGCGCAAATTACAGTGAATCCAAAAATGGCAAGTAAAACTTGTGGATCGTGGAAGTCGCCAATCTTAACTGGTACTGCTGGGCCTTTCAACATTCCAGTTTGTGCAATTGTAAGTGCGGCCGCAGGCATTCCCTTTGCACCGCTGACTACAATTCCAGTTTCATAAAGTCCAATGAAAGTAAGGAATAGTCCGATGCCTGCAGCAAAACTTTGCTTCATGCTATAAGAAATTGCACCTGCAAGCCAGGGACGAATGCGAAGTATCGCGAGTAGAAAAAACAAGAGCCCGCTTATAAACACCGCACCGAGACGCTGTTGCCAGCTGATACCCATGGCAGCCAATCCAAATGCAATGAATGCATTCTCGCCCATGTAGGGTGCAACTGCTAGAGGTAGGTTTGCGTAGAATGCCATTAACAAACAACCGAAAATGGCTGTGATGATGGTGGCGATTGTTGCAGGTTCCACTGGGAAGCCTGCAAAGCTAAGAATCGCTGGGTTTACGACGATGATATAGGACATGGTCATAAAGGTCGTCATGCCGCCGATGAGTTCAGTTTTCACCGAACTGCCGCGTTCCTCAATTTTGAAAAATTTGTTGAGCACCTATATCACCACTAAAGTTTGTAATTCGAGAATCCCGATTTTAGAGACCAGGAGGCAAGCAAGGCTACGCAGGCAAGTAATCCCAGACCTATCGTAAACGAGAATGGTTCATATTTGAAGACTACGTTATGTTTTCCGGCTTCGAGTTTTACGGACCTAAATGCATAATTCGCACGAAGAATTTCCGATTTCTTGCCATCTATGTATACGTTCCAACCAGGATAATATATGTCGGTCAAGACGAGCCAGCTTGTTGTCGGGGAGTCGCAGGCAATCGAAACGGTGTTGCTATCCGGCGTTTCAAACTTATCGACTGCTGTGTATCTTGCTGCCGGTTCGGAAGCGCTCGAAGGAACCGTCGTCTGCTTTGTTGTTTTCGATTCGCTTGTAGCAGTGGATTCTTTTGATTCAATTACGACTGTTGATTGTGGAGTGAAGTCATTTGATTGGATCTTCAAAAGCGAATCTTCTGGACCTGAACTTGAGACCGCCTTGTTCACTAGATAAGCGCGTGGTGCGGCGTCGATATTTTCGTACACGCTGATATTGTTCTTGCTTTTGAAAAAGAGCTTGAACCGGTCGGATGTTTTGTTGGAAGGATCCGTAAGCGGTTGCAGCGAAAGGATATATTTTACCGATGCCAGATTCAAAAGTGGAGAGAGCGTAGTGTCAAATGTCTGGTTGAATACATCTGTCTTTGCACCGCATGCCTTGCTGAATTCAAGGAAGCGCTTCGGGAAGAGTGGGTTGTGAACCGTGAGAAAATTTACGCCGTAGACGGCATTTGTCGCGGGGCGAAAAATGTATTCAACTGTGGAGATAGTTCGATACTGATTGTCCTTTAGCTTGTCGATTAGTTCAGTTTCGGGATAGAAGAATTTTGATTGGGTTGGGAGGGAGAGCTTTGCGACGCTTCCTTCACTGATGAATCCTATTGCCAGTGCTGCAATTAGGATAATCGCGGCGCGTCCCCATTCCTTTTCTTTTGCGAACTTAATCGCGCTTGCCGCCGCTGCTATCAGCGTGAAAATGATTGAACAAATTGCGTCACGTTTGAGCGCTGCTGAATTTAGTGCGGTGGGCGGAAGCATCGCGTCGAAGTCCGCGGCTTTCATGAAGCTTGAATCGTGGGAGACATTTGCTGCGACGTAAAGTCCAATGAGTTGCATAACAAAAAATGTTGCGAGCATGGCTAGCCATTCAAGATCTTTTGATTTGCAGCGCTGGGCAAGTTCTTGCAATCCTATGCTGGCTAGAACCGTGACGAGCAAAAGTAAGTAGGGAAGTGCGTATCTTGTAATAATTGCCGTGAACGGTGGCTTGCTGAATATTGCTTGAACCGGACCGAATTGTGAAACAAGAAGAAAAGTGAGCCCTGTGAGAATCAGAATTGATTTCACATCGTCGCGTGTGGCGTTGTCTTTTCGACGGGCAAACAACGAGAGCGGTGCAAGTGCGGCAGCTATTATTCCGAGATAAGGGCTTGCGCCGTTTTGTCCTGGATTGAATAGATTGAAGAAAATTCCGTTCCATGTTACTGGAGTTGAATAGGTTGATCCGTATTTGTATGACTCGCCATTCATCAAGTATTCGCCAAATGGAAACAGCGCCGGAGCGGATATGGCTACGGTAACAATGGCGGCGATAAGCAAGAGTTTTGCCGATGAGAGTGACCCCTGAATGAATGTCGCTCTTTTCGCGGAGCTGGGATCTGCCCCCGATTGATCCGTGTCCTGTGCACCATTGAATATCAGGAGCAAGAACATCAAAGCACTAGAAAGCAAAATACCAAAAAAGGAACACTCAGGGTGCCCGCTCATAATCAGGATTGCTGACGCCAGTCCCGCTAATATGGCGCTTCCAATCGTTCGTTGCTGTGCTGTCTTTACAAATGCAAGCGCGCATAAAGGAAATAAACAGAAAGATGCTCCAAGATTCATCTCCATATACCAGAGATTATAAGGACAAAAAGTATATGTGACCGCGGCAAATAAGGATGCGAGGATGCCGATTCTAAGCGCTCTTGTCAGGAAAAAAGTTGAAACAGCGGAGGCTAGCAATTCAAAAAGCAGATAGTAATTGTAAGTTCTCAAATTCGGAAAGAAATCAAAGACGAATCGCAGCGGGGCGAAAACTGAACTTTGAATGTCTGCCACAAACGGATATCCCAGCCCGCAATGCGGGTTCCACAGGGGTAAAATTCCTTTGCTCAAATTCTTTGCCAGAAAGACATAGTCCGGACAAAAGATTTGTACGAGCGATGGATCGTAAGCCTGTGCTTTCCCAGTACGCCAGGCATCAAACACAGAATCCCATTCTGCCAGAACGCAGAGGCGGGAGATAGATGCGCCCGAAAAACTAGTCTTGAAAAAGAAAAGCAGAATTAGCAAAGCCAGGGCAGCAACTGCAATCGCATTCCCCATATTGGAACGCAGCGGACACGACGAAGTTCCAGCCGCATTTTTGAGACCATGCTCAATGCCGTCTGGCTCCATGCCTTCTGCAAATTGAGACGAACTCATAGAGGAGTCGCTGTTCTAGAATTCTCGCTGGGGCTGAATGACATTGTATTCAGCTCTGGAGCTGAAACGGGTCCGATTTCGAATTGAGGCGGAAGCTCGCGGTTCTCTTCAGGAAAACGCGTTCCGTCTTTGAAAAGTTCGCCGACAAGATATGTCGGGCGCGCTCTTACTTCATCAAGAACTCTTGCGATGTAAACGGCAACAAGTCCGAGTCCAACAAGTTGAATTCCGGTAAGCATGATGAACGACGCGAGCAACGCGGTGTTATCGAGCGTAATTGCGTGTCCGAAACTCGCCAGCAACCAGCCCAGCATCACCAACAAACCAAGGGCAAAAATCATTCCGCCGGCGCTTGCGATCAAGAACAGTGGAGCCGAGCTGAGGGCAAGCATTCCATCCATTGCAAGCTGGAAAAGCTTCTTCAATGTATATGTGCTTTCGCCAACTTCGCGTGCTCCGCGATCTATTTGTATGCCAATTTGTTTGAAACCAAGCCACGGAATTTGTCCGCGCAAATAACGGGTCTTCTCCGGCAACGAATTTAGCGCTGCCACGACTCTGCGATCGATTAAGCGGAAATCACCTGTGTCTCGCGGAAACTGTACAGAAGACGCAGCCGCCAACAGGCGATAGTAAATGAATGCAGTGAGGCGCTTGAATATACGGTCGCGACGGCTCGAACGCTGTGCGTAGACAACATCATAGCCCGCACGCCAGTACTTCAGCATTTCCGGAATAAGCTCTGGTGGGTCTTGCAGGTCTGAATCGATGTTGACGATTGCTTGCCCTTCCGCGTGGTCCAGCCCTGCAGAGATTGCAGCTTGCTGCCCAAAGTTGCGCGAAAGCACCACCAGCTTCACGTTCTTGGTCTCGAGCGCGATGCGCTGCAACGCCTTGCTGGTCTCGGCTCTGCTGCCGTCGTTTACGAATACGACTTCGTAAGCCAGGCACAGAGGGGCGAGGACTTGTTTTAGTCTATCGAGTAATCTGAGTAAATTGTCCGGGTGCTCGTTGTATACAGCGACCACAACAGACAGGTCAATCTTAGCCATGCTAACCCAATTTTTCGGACGCCAGGTTGATCTCTCAACAACATCAAATTGTCCATCTAAAGTCGCTTTGTGGTCAACCTGACAATAGATAATCAGTTCACACCTTCATTCGCTTTAAGACTGCTGACAACTGCCTTCGACGATGGACTGGAGGCACTTAAGACCTTGTTTAGTTCTTACTAACCTTACAAAGCCAATCCCAAGTTTTTCTAATCCCATTCTCTAAATTAATTTCAGGCTGCCAATCCAGACACTTTTTAGCTCTGCTAATATCCAGAACATTTGCCGGCACATCCGCCGAACGTGCCGGATGGTGAACGACTTCGACGTCCTTGGCAACTGCGGCTCTGATGGCTCGCACGATTTCGTTGAGTGATTGCCCACAACCCGAACCAATATTGAAGACGCGGGGCTCGTTTTCGTCCGGGCAATACTCTGCCGCTTTGACCAAGGCGTCAGCGGCATCACCTATATAAATGTAGTCTCTCACCACCTCGCCATCGCCCCAGATGGTGATTGGCTTGCCCTGCTGAACATTTCCGAGGAAGACCGCTATCGCCCCTTGCTTCGCCTGCGGATTCTGCAATTCCCCGTAGGGATTGGCTAAGCGGGCAACCACATAGTCCAGATTGTGGAGGTGATGGTACAAGTGCAGATACTTTTCTATAGTCAGCTTCGTAATTCCGTATGAGCAAATCGGTTCAGTCGGGTGCTCTTCATGAATGGGCAATTCTTTCGGCACACCGTATACGGTGCCTCCCGAGCTGATGAACACAACTTTCTTCACGCCTGTCTTCTTGCAAGCATCAAGCAATTGCAGAGTATCAATGATGTTGGAACGAACATCATAAGCCGGGTCTTCATTTGAAGTCGCCGGAAGCGTCGTGTAGGCAAGATGAAAGATCCAATCATTGCCTTTGACTACATCCTCAATTTCGCCGTGATTTGCAAAATCGCCATAGACATAATTTATGCGCGAGTCAGCTGCGCGATATCGGCTGGGATATCGATCGAAGCTTGTGACTTTATGACCAGATTTCAACAGCGAATCTGCAAGATTGCTGCCGATGAAGCCGTTTCCACCAATGATTAGCGCTTTCATTCGCTACGCCCATCCCTTTTCGCGCAAAGATCAAGTGGCAATGGTATCACGACTTTTCTTCGACTTCAGCGCATCCCTATATACTGCTTCGATGTCATCTACCATCTGCGGTACTGTTCGTTCCGGCGCAATGTTCTCTTTCATGCTTTCCAGCAGCTCAGGATCAGCCAGCAGTTGTTTCATTTGTTCTGCCAGAGAGTTTACGTTATTTAATTCGAAAACGAATCCGTTATATCCATGACGAATCAATTCGGCCATGCCGCCCAAATTAGTCACTATTAAGGGCGTCTTTGTCGCAAGTGCAGATTGAATTACAAGCGGCGTGTTTTCGTACCAGCGCGAAGGCACCACCAACACATCCATGTTCTGCAGCACATCGCCGAGTTTGTCATTTGGGAACGTTCCCAGAAAATGTATCTTGTCCTTGCTTTGCGGATCCGATTCCACGAGCTTCTTCAATGTATCCGAGTACTCGACAAACTGATTGAGATCGCCGTATATCTTCAATTCCGCGGCGGAATCTTTTGGCAGACTTTGAAATGCTTTGATAAGAAGATCAGGTCCTTTGTGTTCGAAAAGCGTTCCAATAAAACCAAAGCGCAGAGTCTTGCTCTCAGTTTTTTTCTGGTAAGGAATCAATGGCGCACTATCAATTCCAAATGGAACGTGCTTTATCAAGTCCGGATTAATGCCGTTTTCAACGAAAATATCGCGCATCAGCTGCGTCGGCACCATAATTGCGTTCGTCTTGTTCGCTGCTTCCCGAAGAACAGCCGGTCTGCTGACCGTAGCTGCAATCGCATCTGGTGCCTTGGCTGAAACGTAAGCCGCCATTAACGAATCCTCGAGAATCCTGCGCAGTGGCTTGGGGCTTGATTCCAGCGGTCCCTCTAATAAGGGAAATTTTTCCTTGAGCTTCTCCATGAGTTCACTCTTTGGCGGAATAAAATGCGGTGTATAACAGGTTAGGCAGTTCGCCGCAAGCATTGAAGGTCCGCGGCAAACCGAGCCATCCGGCTTCTTGAGTTGCACTATGGGACACACAAACCAGAAATCGGTGGTGGAACAGACAACCGGCAGACCGCGCTCTGTTGCTACGTCTATGATGCTTGAGGAAAGGTTTTGTGCATGGAAAATGTGGAGAAGATCAGGCTTGAATTGGTCCAGCAGTTTGCTGAAATGTTCTGCAATTGCAGGATGCTTGAACTCGTGTTCGAATGTATATCCCTGCAGTCGAAGCGATTCGCCAATCGAATGCACAGGCACATTATCATGCGTATATAGGCTTGATTGCTCGCCTACAGCGTGCCGAGCATCAGTGTCAGGAGGACTCGCCGTGAAAACGAGAACCTCGTAATTGCGACGCTGCAACTCCTGAGCAACCTTCAGAGTCAGAACCTCTGTGCCGGCTTTATGCTCAGGAAAAAACTTATGGACGGTAAGTAAGACCCGTTTCATTATTGGACTTGCGGGGACATCCAGGGGAGCTCGATCTCAATCAGAGGGAAATTATAGGTGCCTCCGCCATGAACCTTCGGTATATTTTTGTGCCATCCCACCTTATTCAACGACTACGCAACTGTTCGCCTATCTATCGATTCATATCTCCATCCCTGAAACGAGTGCGAATCAATTGACGGCGGCAGTTCCGAAGGTATCGTCGACCGGCAACACGAGTCCCCATTTACGATAGTGCCTCGTTACAATTCTCAACTCTAAACTCCCTGTCTAAAAGCTATCTCAAACAGATCACAAGGACTCCGCCTAAAATTACGTCTAATCGCTTTCAGTGGCGTAAGTGAAGGAAAACTCAGAGTGCGCATCTGTCTTATTTCGAGAGAATATCCACCCGAAACAGGATTTGGTGGCATCGCGACGTTCGTGCGCCACCTGGCACACGGCTTAAAAGAAATCGGTCACGATGTTGAAGTAGTCTGTCTCGCCAAAGAAACAGAGCGACTTGTCGACGATGACGGCATTCGAGTTCACCGAGTCTTGCCTTACCAATTGGAAGGCGGTCTGGATGCAGTCAACCGGTGCATGCCATACAGCCGCTATGTAATGTTGGCGACGCTCGGACTCTGGCGCAAATTCTACGAGTTGCATCAAGCAAATCCATTTGATGTAGCCGAGTCCCCCGAACTTCTGGCAGAATCACTTTACGCCTCGGTATTACGGGTGGTGCCACTGGTAATTCGTCTCTATACTCCGCATTCCAAGTTCATGGCAGAGAACCTGCACAATACCGCCGCAACCTTCGACCACATGTTTCTCGCAATGCTGGAACGTGTCGCAATGGCCGGTGCGGACGTTCTAACTTCGCCAAGTCAGGATCTCGCTGCATACATAAGTCAGGATCTGCCCTGTCCTGTCGAAAATATTTCCATCATTCGCAACCCGATCGACCCCATTGAATTCTCTCCGGAAGGTGAGAAAGCAATCGAAAGCGACGGACGAAAAACGGTCCTTTTTGTGGGACGTCTGGAAGAACGAAAGGGCGTCCATCACTTAGTTGCCGCTATACCTGCAGTTTTGAAGGAATGCCCGGACACCCGCTTTATCATCATTGGCGATGACACCATGTATGCAGCCGGTGGTCAACGCTCTGTTCTTGCAGATTTGAAAAAATCGCTTGCGGATAATTCTTGCGAAAACGCCGTGATTTTCATCAATCGAGTCCCGCTGAGCGATCTCCCGAAGTATTACAGATCCACTGATATCAGCGTGGTTCCGTCTTTGTATGATAATTCGCCGTATACCTGCCTTGAAGCAATGTCCTGCGGTAAAGCCGTAATCGGCACGTCCGCTGGTGGCACCCGGGAATATATTGAAGATGGTGAGTCCGGGGTCATAGTTCCTCCGAAGGATCCGCAAGCTATTGCAGACGCCATCATAAAGCTTCTGAAGGAACCCGCTTACAGGCAGTATCTCAGCGACAATGCCAGGACCAGGGTTCTCGAAAAGTTCCAACGCAAGAAGATTGCTGCTGACACGGTTGAGCTATACGAACTTGCAATCAAGCGATTCGGTCAAAACCGAAAATCACTCTACCTGCGACCGGCCGATCAAGCTGTTCCAGATGCGGCGGTTATGCTGTATGCGCTTGATCGAATGATCTACAACTTGATGTTCCAGGAGTCTTACAGATTCCGTCTGTCCTACAGATTGCACTATATGATGCATCGTCCTCGTTTGTTTGCCGCAAAGTTGATGCTTGCATTTATCCGCCCAGTCTCAAAAGTGATCTACCCAAAGAAGGACAAAGTCCTGAAACTTCAGACCTGGCTCGAAGAACAGGTGCTCTCGAAGCAGGAAGATCCATTTGCGAAAGTGCTTGAGTTTGCAAAATCTAAGGAGCTTACACACAAGTGATGGAAGGCGGCACTCAGCAAGAGAGCGCAATCGATCCTGAAAACAGTAACTCCGGAGAAGCAAAAAGCTCGGGTTGCTCAACAAGCCCGGGCAAGAAAGCGCGATTACTTTGGCTCGGCGAATTGACAGTGCTCTTTGTCCTCGCTCTTTTCTTCCGTCTTGCCTTTAACATTCTGATTCCGCACGTAAACAACTTCGCTGCCTGTGATGCTTTCGAATACATAAACAACGGTCAGGCTCTCTTGCAACTTTTCGCTCAGCCAATGAGCTTCTGGCAAAAATGTGCTGAGTGCCTGCTGGGCTCAGGAACGGCAGCCGACCTCCAGTCCGTAAAACTTGCGCTGGAACCATTGAAGGATTTCTATATCAGCGGACCAGTTTATCCGGCTGTGATTGCACTTAACGTTGCGGCATTTGGCGGAGTAGTAGCGAATGTGCATCAGATCTGGCCTGCATTGCTGTTTGGTAACAGCCTTCTGTCGGCGCTGACCTGTGTGTTTATTGCACTGATGGCCAAAGAATCATTTGGCAAAGCAGAAGCACGAATAGCAGGAGTTGTTTCGGCAATTTATCCGGGCTTCATTGTAAATAGCGGTCGCCTCTACTCAGAGACTTTCGCATGTTTCTTGCTCGTGGCACTTTCCTACCTGACGCTGCGCGGATTCCGCCAGGGCGGAAACAATCTATTTCTATGTTTCGTAAGTGGCTTCTTGGCCGCAGCATTGCAATTGACCCGCTCAGTCATGTCAGTTTTAAGCATGGCGTTGATCCCCCTCACCTTCATACAGCAAAAGGGAATAAAGCGCTTCGTTTTCCTCATTCCTTTTGTCCTTGGTTTTGCACTGGTAGCCGCTCCCTGGTTGGGTTTTCAAAAGCTGGCTTTTGGTGGAGGCGGTCTGGTCGTTGATCGAGTTGGTCACTACAATTTTTTCATTGGAAACAATATTGATACCGCCGGATGGCTTTCTTATCCATATCCGGATGGCCGCAATGTGGAAAATGAGAGCTTCCCACAACTTATGAAAACGGCAGTTCAAAAGAGTCCTGCTCGCTGGTTCCGCTTGATGTTGGATAAGCCGCTTCGCTTATTCAAATTTCCCTGGAACGATTTTCGCACCGCAGTTGGTATCTTTGATTTTCGATTGCAGGTGGCGTTTCATGAGCTGTTGCTTCTGTTATCCTGCATCGGGCTAGTCCTTGGGACCTTTCTGTCGGCGGGTACTGGACCGGGCCGTCGTGAGCTATACTGCCGGCTTTTCCTTGCTGGGCTCTTTGCCTTTCATTGCATTTATTACCTGTTCATCACTGTCCCTCGATACAATCTGACATCGATTCCTGAAATGATTGTTTTTGCTGCCGCCGCAATCGCTATGACTGCGCGCCTCATCGCCAATCAATCAACAAGAAAAACGGGTGCCTTACTTGCCCTTTCCTCAGTACTTTTGTTTTCTTGTCTTCGACTTGATTTATTGCCGTTCTTCTCCTATATGGCTAAGATTCAGACTGCATGGGCTCTTCAAGCCGTCGTCAGAATCTCTCTTCTCTTGTTCTTGTTTGGCGCTGTCTTTGCCAGCTGCCGTGTTTTGCACGGACATCGTAAGTTTGCAATTGCCTCCACCGCTTCATTTCTTGCAATTTTTATTGTAATGTTGGCATTACCTTTGAGGGCGAACGGTCGCTTTCAAGAGTGGCCCATCGATATTAATAAACCGATTAAACAGACTCTCCGCTTACCTCTGAGTGCGGCAAGTCGTCAGTTCTATCTTTTGCTGGATACTGCAAAAGTTCGCCAACCAGCGGACGGGCTTCATGTAACAGTCAACGGAAAGGATTTGGAAGGCCCCGTGCTTCCGAGCATGGCGTTCGCCGAAGACTTCGATAGATTTCTGGAATTGAGAAAAGATAGTGTTCAGCGAGAAGGCGAACGCATGTGGGATTCCCTTGCGAATTCTGCCGGATGCGGAAGTCTCGATTTGAGGCAATGGTCGATGATCGCGTTGCCACAATCTCTAATAATGGAAGCCTCTGACAAGGCTCAAACTGAAAAGTCACCGTTCGTGAACCTGGATGTATCGGTCGAGAATAAATCTGCAAATCCGGATCTGCGACTTTTCGGCAGCTATGACACTGATGCAACCGAGCGCCTCCTTCCAAGTGTAGCTTCGTATTCTTGGGAGAAAGTGTTTTACGGAGTAGAAAATTCCGAGGGACTTACTGATACCAGATACGATATCAAGGTTCCCTCAGCTACATTGCTTCCTTCAAAGGAAGATCTCTCTGACCAACTTGGTTTGCAGAATGGTGTGTTCAACATGGCTCTTCTCTCTGCTCCCTCCGTTGTTGGGAAATCAGAAGTATTGGCACACCGGAGTTATGCTCCTCCCCACAGCGAGGTAGGCTACGGCGCTCACGGATCCTTGCAACCGAGCCGTGAATATGCGGGAGTGCCAGTTAATACAGAGCTGGGAATAAATTACCCAATCGATTTGAGTGGGCTTGCTGATGGTGCCGCAATGTCAGCAAATACGATCTGGATATTTCATTTGAAAGGCAGGACAAATGTATTATCTGGAACCGCGTGTCCGGCCGCCGAAATCGAGACGACATACCAAAGGAAAGATGGTACGAAATTTTCTTATAAGTCGGCGTGGGTTCCCAAACGACTGGGTTCGAATCGCGTATCAGGAAAGTATGCTCGAGCAGAGGGACTGCCTATGTTCGAATTCGCGGTTCCCGTCAAACCTCTAGTTCAGGACTCGAAAATAGTCGCTGCCAATCTCAATCTGAGAATAACATCGCCGATTTCCCCCTATCTCAATCGCCAGTTCCCGCCCCAAGGGCTAATAGAATTTTCCAACATATCTCTCGATTTGCTTGCTTTGCCCACCAACCCAATTGGACTCGGTCATACAGTCTACTAGGATGTATGAGAACAGCTAGCTAGCTAGCAGCCCTTATCGATCATCACTTTTCGATGCTTGTTTGGCTTCTGCTGATTCAGCTCTTTTAACCCTGGCCAATACTTGCTCTCGTGGAGGCGCTTCTTAAAATCCGCGAGAAAATCTGCTTTCGATTTCCAATCAGCGAAAGAGCCTTCTATTGTTGTTGGAAAGCACTGATCTAAAAGCTGCCATGCATGACCTTCATTTCCAGTGTAAATGCAACTCAGCATGGCAGCTGTTAAAGCGCTGGCACCACTGCTCTGTTGGTTTGGATCGGACTTTTCGCCTTTTATCAGTTGCTTTATCTTGTCCGTTTCTTTCTTTAGATAGTCCTTTGACGGCAGTGGCGCTTTCATTAAGTCGGTCGCGACTACGAGTTTGTTGTTCTTGATTCTCTGTATGACTCTAGGCTTGGAGGCTCCGGCATAGCCAAAGTGCCAGTCGTTGAAATTCGAGTCTGCCCCTAGAATTTCGAAAGTGCCGTCCCCGTCAACGTCCTTAAAATAGATAGCATTGTCTTCACCTTCTATCGTTAACACTTTCTTGTATGTCGAACCCAAAGAGTAGATAGTTGCTTTATAGCCATAATGCCCACCCGGTTGGTAGCCTACAATCAAGTCAGGTACACCATCTCCTGTGACGTCAGTACCCGGAGCAAGGCGTGCTGGCGTTGGTAAAGGTGGCTTGTCTCCTTGCCATACATAGACACCAAAGACGGTTTCGCTCCAATCGAAAGGATCTATTTTGCTTGTGCCATCAGGTGCAATCAACTCGCTTTTCTTTTTCTGCTTCGTGGTCGCATAGGGCAAACAAATTCCATATTCTTGATCGAATCCAGTCTGCAAGCATTTATCACTATCAAGCACCTTTCCGTTTTTTGTGATTTTGTAGGAACGAACATAGTAGGTCTTTGTCAATCCGGGGACAAATTTGTAGGTGCCAATACTTAGAGGCTTTTTGAAGTCGGTCAAATAGGAGTCTTCATACCTATATATTTTTTTCTTTGTTTTCGATGTCTCTGCGGCTTGATCTGAGGCTGCCAAGCTAGATGGGGCTGCGAGTAATGCAATCAACGATATAACGAGGTAAAACTTGGCGTTCATTCAACCGATCCTAATTTGTCAGAGGGCATGATTTTATTCTATGCCTCTTAGGAAAAGCGAACTTTTGCCGTTGGTTAGAGAGAAGTTAATTCGATGATCCGTTTCCGGCAGGCGAGCCGTTTCTTAAAGGCAGCCAAAGACAAACGTCTCAGTTAACTGAATGTTCAATCGATTGCCTGAGGCACCAGCTGCGGCAAAAAAAAGGAACGTTCCAGTTCAAATTTTATTGGACAAACTTGCCGTACGAGACTGCCAGACCATACGGTAGTCCATCCTGATCGCTGTGCCAGAAAATGTACTCATTTTCTCCGTTCGTAATTACGACGGTAGCATCGCCTGCCACACGCCACCTGTCTGGCAGATGATTACCCCAATCGGTCAAATTCGGATGATGCATCTTCGGATCGCAAGCCACCAGGATTCCGGAAAAGCCATCTTTTCCGTTCTTCAATTTGATTCTTTCGCCAGTTCCTCGAAATGGACCAAATTGCAAAGCCGTTAGATCCGTGCCAGGAGCCGCAGCAAAGTGCACTCCTGTTGCTATTTCAAACATCTCATCCATTTCCGAATTATTTTTCGGCAGGTGCCCGTGCTGGTTATACGCCCGACGCAAGGTGTGGCGCGTAGAAGAATCGGCATTTTGTCCTGGATAATCCTCGTTGAGTGAAATGTCACCTAACCCCATGTCTTGCGGAACATCTACTTCTACGAACTTACCAAAGTCAATCTTTTCACCGCGGTTGATTCCCTTGCCCATTGACAGAGGCAACTTCAAGTTCTCTGGATCTACTTGGGCTGAGCGATATAATGAACGCACAGAAAATCCTGCGTAAACAATTAGTCCTAGTGAAACGAGAATTAGCCAACTTCGCATGATTTTAGGTTGCATATCAATCAGACCGTGCTTCAACTTCATGCACTACGAGAAAATTGACTTTATTAGGTGCAACTATTAAAGCCAGGTGATTGTCGTAATTCCTCAAAGTAAGTTGATACGCCTTGGCGGATTGGCCAATTATGTGTTAACTTTTTCTTGTAAAGCGGAGGTTCGCCAGTGCGCAGTGCTGCCTTTGTAGCACTAATCATGCTTAGTTCAATCCAGGCTGTCTTGCCGAGCCTGGCTGCTGGAACTCGCATGGCCGCAGCTTTGCCCCAGATTTCTGAACGGACGTCCCAGGCTATGGAGACCGGAGAGGCGATCGGGCACGGAATTGCTCCGGGAGGCACAGTGGCTGAGCCTCGCCCTGCGGCAGAGCCAATTCCTGAATCCGGCCATCTGTCCGGAACCGCATCCTTTCGCACGACTGTGACCGCTAAAGATCTAGATCTGGGGCTCAAAGCCCTCGAATGGCGACTTTACGATCAATCGCGCGAACGACTTCTGCGTGCACTAGACTCCTTGAACAAGACTCGCGATGGCATGAATCTAAAGGCTATTGCGCGATTAAGTCTGGCAGAGGCATATCTAGGGTTAGAGAATTATCCCCGGACGCAGCTAATGCTAGGCGAGGCTAAGCTTGCGATTTTTGACGCCTTTGGCGCCGAGTCACAAGAAGCTGCCAGATACTATGCTGATCTTGCCGAGCTGAGTCTGTCCATGAATCAAATTCCTGCGGCATCAGCAGCCGCAACACAAAATCTGAGAATCATCGAAAAGCGTGGCAAGGTAGGCTATGAACTCGCCCAAGCCCAGGTGCTCATGGGGCGAGTTTCGAGCAAGCAGTCCTTTTACGACGAAGCAAAAGACTACTTGAAGAAGGCACTCCCCGTCTTGGAGATGGCGCCTGGAAAGGATCGGCTCGACTACGCCAATGCGCTTCAAGCATTAGCTGTTGTAGAAAAGAAGCTCGGCGACGAACCTGAATCTGCCGAACTCATGAAAAAGTGCCTGGCGATCAAAGATGATGCTATGTCGTTGTCGAAGTCGCAGGAGCAAAAAGGTATTGTGAAATACCAGTGGACTGAAGGCATGTACGGTAGTCGACAAATTGTTGACCCGACCTACCCGCTGAAGTACATGGTGATTGGCGGAGTTCGTGTGGCGTGTACTGTGGTCCGCAGCTACAAGCATGTGGGCGTTCTAATTTCACTCGCCAATTGCAGTAATCATCCCTTGCACCTTTCTGTAGGTTCCGCCACTCTGGAAAAACTTAGCCCAGGCCGAAAGTTCATGGTGTATTGTGATCCCGGACTTATCGATGAAGTATTAGAGGAAGATGTAATCCTCGATCGCACATGGAGAAGGCGCACGCTCTGTCACATTCAGAAATCGCGCCGAATCCCCGGCTATTTGAAAAATGGATTCCTCGACACCGACGACTTCTTTGGAAACAATGAATTCGGTCTTTATGGTGCCTGGGATAATGCATTGCGCGACGCACCGCCCATAGTGACACGCGAGCAATTCTTCTATGACGAAAAACCAAAACACTCCGACCAGGAATTATTAGGCTTCATGCGCGGCAACGGATCTATTCGCCCAACCTACATTGAAACCGGTGGCGCAAGAACTGGCGTAATATTCTTCCTGCGAGAACGCTGGGATGATGCCCTCGTCCGAATTCACATCGGCAATGCCGAACTACAATTTCCATTTCACTTAGCACCAGGACAATAACTTCAGAAAGGAGTTTATATGTGGGAAAGACTGCAGCTTAGTGCCCAACAACTCATGGGATCGGGCAAGCCTTCCGAGGCGGAACAATACTTCCGCCAATCGCTAATGGAAGCAGAAAAAGAATTTGGAACCTGGCACAACAATGTCGCAACTGTCCTCAATAACCTCGGTAGCTGCTACCGCGTGCAAGGTCGTTGGATTGAAGCCGAAGCCATGTACAAACGAGCTCTCGAAGTAAGAAGAAAAGCCCTCGGACCTCTGCATAAAGACGAACTCCTGATTTTGGAAAATTACGCCAAAGTTCTTCGCGCATTGAACAAAGAATCAGAAGCCAAAAAGCTTGAACAAACTGCAATGGGCATAATGCGCCAAAACTAAGCTATTTCGCAATTCATAAAATCCTACAAATCTTTCCGTATTACATCCTAAGCTCGAACCGCTCAGAGTCAGATATACAGCCGGGGAGGCTTGCAAAGATCTTGGCAAGTGGCTAAGCGCTATTTTTTGCGTGGACAAAAATCTGCACGTTTGAAAGTGGTATCACCCGAGGTATTAAAAATGCAGAGAGGGATCTAAAAAATGCATGCCACCACTTTAACTTTATCTGCCGCGATCTTATCGATCTTCATCGCCGTCCCAGCTGTCCAAGCACAGGATTCAGGCTGGGAAACGCATTACAGCAAGGCAGAGAAGGCGTATGCCAAACGGAATTTATTTGAAGCCCGACACGAATTTATGGTGGCACTCAAAGAAGCTAAGAACTGCCAGCAAGATCAAGTTCTCGCACTTCGCGTAGAAAGTCTCGCAAGCACATATCAGTCGCAGGACAATTCCGCCCTCGCTCAACCATTGATCAAACTCGCACAGAAGCTAAAGTCAAATCCTCGAACCATGTAATTGAATTTGCCGACACCTTCGGTGTTCATGTCGCGACGCTCCAGGCTACTGGAGATGCTCTTTCGTATGGAGAAACGAAGTGAGTTCACCTCAATCAAATGACCTCGTGCCATGGCTTACCAGAATTGCTGCAGCACGCGATAGACTTATCAGCTGCGCCAGCGACTCAGATGTGCTTGGTGACAAGGCCGCCTGTAAAGCAATATTCTCTCAAACAGCTGCCCATCTAAATCAATTGTGTGATTCACTGCGTCTTGAGCTACAAAAAACGTATCCACTCTCAAGTTTGATAGAGCTCTGCAAAGGCAAATTGTTGGCTGATGCCAGGTTCAGTTCAGAAAAACATTACTACAATGACTTGTTTCGAATTCCTGATGAAATTTTCCAGTATGCTGCCAGCGTTGCTAAAGATGAATCCCTATCTCCTCATGCTCGTGAGGATATTCTTTCCGTCTTTTTCGAAAAGGATGCAGCCGACCTGTTGTTAAAGACCTCGGCCAATGAATACTATTTGTGCGAGATTATCGCTCTCTGTCAAGGTCCGCCCCAAATGGAGCCACAGGGCATAAGAGTCGTACAACACGCTGTCAGGCGACTAAGAGAAAGCTGGCAGCGCTCGAAAGAATACTCATCGATTATGGTCCGCCCTCTTGAGCAGCTGTCCGACGTCGAGAAAGCTCTGACCTTGCTTCACGGTTGGTACTTACTGAAGCCGGAAATATCAATATATGAGAAGCGTGATGTGACCAGCTCAGACTACAAATGGGTTCAAAACCCGATTTTGTCTTAGCGACGGGAATAGGTTCTTCCAGTGCCTGCGACTTTTAGAGATCTTTTCTGGGTCTTGGGAACTGCGGGTCATATATAATATGTCCCTTGGACATCTTCATTTGGGGTCGTCATGTCATTCATTACCAACGATATTGAGTTGAATCAGAAACTTGCAGGAAAGGAAGTCGCGGGTGCAGCAAGCAGCCTTACTGCTTTTGCTGTCAGGTTTAGTGATGGAACTGGGCTTCTTCTGGAAGCGACCGGCACTCCTGAGAGCGCTGAAATTGTGACTCGGATGATGCCCGCTGATGAACTCCCGAAGATTGGCGATGCCGTATGCAAGGTTGAATGGGCTTGGATTGTCGATTCGAAGATTGAGTCTATTCAGTCTGTGAAAGGCTCCTTCAAGTTCAATTTGGTGCCAGCTGGTCCCCTCACGATCCAATCGCAGCCGTGGCAAGGAAAGCCATTTCTTTCGTTCATGCCTTATCAGGGAGCGCCCCAGTCCTAATCCAAAATGGGCGATGCTCCGCCCGTCGACTAGATCTTATTCGGCAATGTGACCATGATTTCCAATTGCATGAATTACGGAAGAAGTGTGCTGGTGGCTGGATTCAGCAGGGAGAAGAGAAGCGGAATTTCCAATGTGGTAATTATTCCGATTGGAAGCTCAGTATGCTTACCGCTTTGGGTGATGATTATTGCTTTGAGATGTTTGCCGCGTTTATAGGTAGCATCTAAAATTGCCAACGCATCAAATACAGTGCTCGTGCCGCTTAGAACTGTATAGTCGTCGCTTGTTGCACCGAGTCGTAGTATCTCTTTTACTTTGGTGGCAGGATCAACAAACTCTGAATTCAGGAACGTATTTGCGAGCCATGTCGATATGGTGTCAGTGCTCAGAAGTCCCACTAACTTATGGGCATTGTATACGGGTGCCTGGTTGAACTGCCCTTTTTGAAATAACGAAAGCACATGTTTGATAGTGTCTTGTGGACCGCATGTCACGACATTCTTGCGAAAATAGTCTTCTAGAATTTCCGCCTGAATTATCTTGTTTGCAATAGATTCAATGCGTTCAACAACGTCTGGGTGCGGCTCAGCAATGGGCTTTCCACCGATGCGCTTATGCACTATGGCGTTTCTCAGTTCCGCAAATTCTTTGAGATCATCTCTAAAGTGACCAAACGCATTATTCGATCTAGAAACGTGGTCTACAAGATACGAAAACGACTCGTGTCCACCACCAGTAATTCTTCTGAGCTCATCCTCAAGACGGCAGAATGCATTCAAATATCGTTCGGATAACTCTGTGGACATGTTCTAGTGTTTGTCACATGTTCTTGCTGAAGCCTTAATCCTATCATGTAAGCACAGCAAGATTAGAAGCTCAGAATCATAGGAGTCCAGCCGCTGTTTAATGCCCGGTTGCGGGTAAATAATTCGCAAGGAGCTAATTCAAATGGAAAAAGCTGTTTCATTTAAGAGAATTGGACTTTTCGCCCTTTGCGGAATTTTCTCCATCCTGCCTGTGTCGGCGCAAGACGGATCCTACATGCAGGGAACGCAGTACCCGCAAGATAACGGAATGCCAATGCAGAACGGAATGCAGGGCGGCGGTATGCAGAACGGAATGCAGGGCGGCGGCATGCAAAACGGAATGCAGAGTGGCGGCATGCAGAATGGAATGCAGGGCGGCGGTATGCAGAACGGAATGCAGGGCGGTGGCATGCAGAACGGAATGCAGGGCGGTGGCATGCAAAACGGAATGCAGGGCTTCAATCAGCCATCTGGGGGTCAGTTCGGAAATCCAGCCAGTTTTGGTTTCAGTCAGCAGAATCAATTCTCTAATCTAGCCAATATTCTTGATAAAAGTGACCACGGACTTAACTGGGCTCAACCAGCAGGTGGCAGTCAAAACGGTGGTTTTGTGAACAATACGATGCATCCTGGCATGATGTCTGGATCTGGGTCCCAGATGATGGGCAATGGTGGGATGAACGGCATGATGCCTGGAGGAATGACGGGCTCTCCGATGAACATGGGGAACTCAGGTGGAATGGGCGGAATGATGCCTGGGGGAATGACCGGCTCGCCAATGGGCATGGGGAATTCAGGCGGAATGGGCGGAATGATGCCTGGTGGAATGGCAGGAGCACCGATGGGTATGGGAAATACTGGTGGAATGGGCGGAATGATGCCTGGTGGAATGACAGGCGCGCCAATGGGCATGGGAAATACTGGCGGAATGGGCGGCATGATGCCTGGCGGAATGGCAGGCGCGCCGATGGGCATGGGAAACATGGGTGGCATGAACAATGGCTTGATGCCCGGTGGAATGACCGGCTCACCAATGGCTATGGGGAACCATGGAATGTCACCGTTTGCGCCTTTTGGCGGCATGAAGCAGCCATTGCAATCGGGACCCCCTCCGTTTTCGCCGAAAAGCCTCTTGCGTATATTTCTTGAAGGTGGATCAGGTGGTGGCATGGGCGGTGGCAGCGGTGGCTCGAACTCTTCCGAAACTCAAGCGAAGAATGCAAGCATTACCGGCCAAGCTCAAGCTCTTCTGCAAAGAGCGACCAACCAGGCTGAACAAGCTGTAAATGACGCTGAGCGGGCCGGAAATAAGAGTGACGATAAAGGCACTCGATTGGGCGCGGCTTCAAGTGCGCAGTATCATGCAAATGACGCGCGTTCAGCAGCAGATGAGGCGGCGAACATCACTTATAGCAGCACTCAATATGCGAAAGACTATGCATCGCAAACCAGAGCACAAGCCAATCGTGCACAGGAAGCGGCCGACCGCGCGCAATATCGAGCAAACAATTAGAGCGAATCGCTCTTTGGCACTTCCCCAACAATGGTAGGGGCACGCCATGCGTGCCCGCTAAGGAAACGAAAATCGTTCAAAACGGGCGCGCATGGCGCGCCCCTACCGTATCCAGAGGGATCAATCCGAAAGAGCGAAATCCCGATCCCAAAAGAGCGAGTCGCTTTCTATTGTTCGATGCCACCTTGTTTGTGGGCCATGTGTTGAATGGTCAATAATTCAAGGGCTCGGTCTTTGACGGCGTTGATTTCGGCTTTGATTCTCTTGGTACCTGCGTCTTCGGGACCGCCTTCGTTGGGATAATAGGTGGAGAGAAAATGATCTTCTGTCGTCGCAAAGTCTTGCCATGCCTTTTCTTCATTTGATAGCTTTTGGCGCATTTCCGGCTTCCATGTGGTGACAAGTGAATCGAGAGTTTGATTCTTCAAGATTTGCCAGTTGTTTGCTGCATCGACTAAACAAACGAATGAATCGCCGGAGTTTTGGCTCATTCCAAGACAGCGCCGGAGTCTGCGATCGATAGGACTTGTGTTATCTGCTGCGGTCAGCTTGCCGTCTTTTAGTGCCTGTAGTTGTTCTGCTCGGTCCTGCAGAATTGCATCCTTATATAAGGTTCCGGAGTTGTGGGGATCCTTTGCGAATACATTATCGAAGAACTCAATGTCCGCGTTCTTGTAATCATTCCATTTGTTTTGTGAGTCGCTAAGCGCAGTCTTAGCTTCCTGACTCACTTTGGGATCTTGTTGTAGCTCGCCATATGCATCATTTATTGCATCGTCCCATGTCTTTCCTGGCGCGGCGCTTGCATTTTTTTCTACTTCTCTATGTTCCAGCATTTCGCATCTCCAAATTTCAAACCCCATCGATCAAGCACGCCCAGCCTTTAAGCCAGCATAGAAAACTAAGGTGCAAAGCGCGTGCAAGTGCGCCTCCAAAGGTGGACGACACCATCGAATGCTATTAACCTTTTCTCAGTAGTCTTACTCAGCTAATTGAAAATGCAGAAGCTCTAACCGCCTGGGAGCGCCGCCATCCTGGCGGCATCGGATCCGACTTCTCGGGATTCCCGCATTCCATGTGCCGGCTGGAAGCCGGCGCTCCCAGGCGTGGACTTGCCCCCCGTTCCAAATTTGCAATTGCACGCAAGGCTAGATGATATTAATTGTTTAGTCTTCGATCCAGATGGATTCGGGATCTGAGTTTGGTGGCGAATCTGTGACTGCGGGGCTGAAGCTTGCTGTGGCACTTAGAGCCGCGGAGAGTGAGTGGAGGCTTGTTTCTAATCGTTTGGTGAAGGCGTCGGTGAAAACGGTTTTTTCTTCTGGATGATCAATCAACCAGATTTTGATTCTGTTGTTCAATTGATTCAGCTGATCCACGGCCGGTCCCAATGCTGATGCTGGGCTGCTTCCGCTGAGCTTGTTCACAGACTTAGCCGCGATTTCTGCATCGTGAATAAATTCCTTGTGAACTCGGCGTATATCTCCGTCGTCATCTTTTAGCGACCAGACGCTTTTAAGCAATTGATTGAACTCGTTGAAGTCCCGCTTTCCATCGGATACTTCAAATTCTTTGATGCGCCGGCTGTCCAGCACGCTTGAAGCGAAAAGAGTTTCCCCTTCAAGACCCATTTGTTTTACAAGTTCTGTTTCTTTCAGAATGCCGCTCGGATTCACTCTGGAGACTGCGATTCCAGGAAGCACTTTGCCCTTCCCTTCAGTCGCTTCCAGAATCTCACTAATATCGCCTCTGAACTTCTTTTCAAATTCCGGGCTAAATTCAGCATCCTTGCTTTTGGTGTCATGTGGAACATACGTCATGGGGTTCAACGTATTCACCCACCCGTTCTTTATCCATTTTGCCCAGTTCTGTCGCACTTGAAAGTTGAGGTCGAGCGGGTAAACAGCTGCGGAAATATCCAAATTTGGATTGGCTTGTTTCAATTTTGCCGACGTATCTTCAACGAATGAATCAATCAAAGATACTTTCATTTCATTCCAGTCTTTGATCATTTGCGCATTCATTTGTCGTGGATCCGCCGGCTTTTGCACATCCTTGTATTGCGGAAACTGCGACTGAAATAGCGTCCAGCTGTTATCGTTCAAGCCCATTGCTTCATTCTGGAACGGATACCGAATATAGTCATACTGAATGCCATCTAGATCTGGATACTGGCTTGCGATTTCCAGCATCATGTTTTGTGCAAATTCTCGGGCGCGAGGATTCGCTGGGTCGATAAAAAGATCCATCGTGCGTTCCGGATACTTTCCATCGGGCATGCGCAAAGCCCAGTCTCCAAAAGGTTCTTTGCTGTTGGAATCGTGCTGCGAAAACACTGGACCCGCCGGAGGAAATACTTGATCTGGATGGCTCTGTCTCAATAAATCATCAAGAGCGCGGTTGCAGAATGAAAGTGTTTTAGTCCATGCGTCAACTTTCATTCCATTTGAATGCGCCGCATCTATGGCTTCTCTTAAGGGATCCCAGTTTGTCCACTTTGTCAAATCTGGATTCTTTTGAAGCAATTTCGAATCGTAATGCGAATAGCCTCCATTGTCACACTCGAAATAGATCGTCTTTATGCCTGCGTCTTTCAGCCTTTCAATCTCTTTTCTGAGATCCCCCGGACCAGGAGAAACAATGGTTTTTCGGTCAAGCCAGCAAGCTCGATTCTCCTCCGGCTTTTCCAATATCAATTCCGCGAGATCTTGGAATGCCTTTTCAGTTTCACGCAATTGCAATTCATCGTCTACGATGCGTGGCGAAAGTCCCCACCCACGTCGTTCGTGAATATATTCTTTGTAGGCTTTCTCAGCCTTTTCCATTGACGCATTGATTTCTTCTCTTCCAACCGGCCAATGATTCTTCTTCGCCATCTTCGCGGCACTGCGCACTTCTTGTCGAAGAAGTTCCAATCGCTGATCCTGTTCCAACAAATCATCAGCACCCCGATCCCAGTTGCCGGCATGTGGAACAGACGTTCCTGGACCCTCAATTTTTGAACCCAAATCAAGGCGCATTTCCAAAATCCTCGCCAATCGCAACTCCAATATAGAATTGGATATTGAAAATGAATTGAAACGCGCTCCGATCCTTAGTCAATTCTGCCGGCTTGGTAGATTCTTTCCGAGACAGAGATTGCCTTTTCGATGATGTTTTCGTTGCCGGTAATGAAATTGGTCCATCGTTTCATAGCGTCAGTGCGTCCCCATGCGTGGCAGTTATCACTGAATGGCTTTTCAGCTGGCTCTTTGCTTTCGGTAAGCACATGCGATGAACTCTCCGGATTTAGCGGATAGAGCTTACCATTGCTGGCTTCTTTCCACACCAGGTTGCCTTTTGCGGCTTCGATATCAACCTTGGCTTGATTTTTGTGGGTCATGTCTGCAATTTCGTTATCAGCATTGAAGCTGATATTATGCCTGTCGTTGAGTTCTTTGCTGATCGTCTTGTTTTCTTCAACCTGCTTGCCATTCACGAGGAAAGCATGGTCATGACGGCCGCCAGTTTCACCAAATCTATTCTGTTCAGAAACGTTTATCTGTACGATTTTCCCGTTGTTCTTCCCCGTGCCTGTGTGGAACTCCACTTGAGGCAAGTGCGAATCGAAATTATCTCTGTTCCTATTGTGATGCTCGCCAGCCTTCTGCAAACCTTGCACAACTGCTTTAAGCTCACCAGGGTGCCCGGAAACTATCTTTTGCAGCTCATCCTGGAACTTATGCTGATCATTGGTCTTCTGCCCTTCTTTGTACAGACCCTTGAGTGCTTGTACTTCATGATTAACATAATTCTTGTCTGTCATTTGCCCAACCCCATTCCCGACTCATGAGCACATAATATTGCTCATTTCTGAAAAATATCTGAGAGCCTTTAGCTCCGTGGATTCAAAGGATCCCTCCCATCCAAGATAGTCGGGCATCGGCGGGCTAGCAAAGGATTGTTCGGAGAGATAAAACGAAAGCGACCCTCTAATGAGGGCCGCTTCGAGAGCCGTACTGTGAAACTGAAGGATTAACAGCGTCCCTGGAATCTTGGATCCTTGAGAATATCCTTTCTGAAGTCCGGTCCAGAGAATATTTCTCCTGTCAAATCCGATCGACCATTATTATTCTTGTGGGTCTTCATCTCGTCGATAGGCGTGGCGGACTTAAGAATTTTGCCGTCTGCACCTACCAGGCTAATGTCCACTCGGGCATAGCTTCCCTGGGTCTTAGGGTCACCGCAAACCAAGGTGGTGCTCAGGTCTGCCTTGACTCTCAATTTGGATCCTGCCTTTTCCAATTCCTTGTTAACCGAATCTACAAGCTGTTTGGGATCGCCACCCATGGCTATAAATTTGGCAAGCATGTCGATGTTGTTGTCTTTGATTATGGCGTCAGCAGCCATTTTCTCGAGAGAATTTATACTGCGGATGGAATCCCAGACTCTAGCACCGTCAATTGGTGCGACTGGATTATTGATTACGGGCTCAATTTGGATTCTAGGTGGAGTCAATTCGTTCTGATCCGAAGGGCTTACGTTTGGGAGTATACGAATCGGCTCGTTTTGATCAGGGCCGCTTGGATTCGGATCGCGACCAATGGGGCGAGGCAGTTCGTCGCTTACTTTGATCGGCCCCATTTCTATTGAGGGCTGATCCTCTAATCGGGGCTGTCTTATGAGCTTTAAAAGCTCTGTCTCAGAATTCTCATTTTGGACTGATGGGCCCGTGTCTCCATGGCCACCTATTAGGACCGGAAGCGGGTTCGTTTCTCTCAGAGAAGGAGAAGGCACGCATCCGCCAATAATATCCAGCGCTGGCAAACAGCTTCTTCCCCCATGCTGGCGTCCATCATTATTTGGCACTTTATTTGATTCGCTTAGTAAGTCTATCGACGAGATATTGGACAGTCTGTTATCTTCTGTCGTTTCTTTGCGCGCAATGTTTTCGAATGTTTCTTCCTGATTAGCCATTGTCCGTTTCTCCAGTTGTAGGTTGTCAACGCCTTTTCCTTGATTGAAGAATACGAGCGCAAGTTGGGGAAATGTTGGGGACGTATGTAAAACTGCAACGCTAATTTTCGACAAGCGGTAACGTGAACCAAAAATCGCTGCCTTTGCGGGCGTTTTCGGCTACGCATGAGCCAGCACAATCGTCTTGCAGATTGCCAGCCCCAGTCCGCTGCCGCGATCCGCGCCCGGCGCTGGTGCTCCCGCCTGCTCAAAGCGGTCGAATATGCGTTGTCGGTCTGCCTCGGCTATACCAGAGCCAGAGTCACTTATCCTTATTTCTAAGTGTTTGCTTGCAAGAATTGTGCTGCGAATCTCGACCATTGAATCCGCAGGCGAGAATTTCAGTGCATTGCCAAGCAAGTTCACAACGACCTGTTCAATTCGGCGTCGATCTGCAATTACTTCGGTGTCATCGCTTTGTTTATGATGCACTAGTTGAAGATTCTTCTTTTCTGCAAGAGGTGAAACAGAACGGCAAGATTTCTCAATCAGAAAATCGATCTGCAAGTCTTCAAGCTCCAAATTCAACTTACCTGTTGCCCCACGTTCCAGGTCCAACAAATCATTTATTAGAGTCAGAACTCTTTGCATATTTTCTCTTGCGACTCTTAGTTCCTCAGAGATAGCGCCTTCAAGCTTATGTTCAGATAATTGTCGAGAGATTAGTTCAAGTGATAACTCCACTGACATCAAGGGCGTCTTGAGGTCATGACTGGTCATAGAGAGGAATTCGCTGCGCATGCGTTCCGACTCGCTCAATGCCTCCACAAGTTGATGGAACTGTTTATCGAGATCCGCTATTTCGTCATCCCCTTTAAGCGCGGGATTGAGCGGCTTTCGTTCTTTGACTCTGGCGGTGTTTTCTGTTACCACCGTGAGTCTGCCTGCAATGCTGGACGCGAAAATTGCAGATAATAAAAGTGCGATTGCAAAGTCAGCTACAACACTTGCATAAAGAAGATAGGAAATGTTTTTTCTGCTTTTCTCTTCTCTCTTAAGCGTATTAGCTTGTTGCTGAACGTCGCGTGTAAACCCGCCCTCCACCTCCTTGCCTAATGCGTCCATGAATGGCTTGATGTCTTCATATATCATTGCGGTTCCGGCGCCAACAGTATTGAAACTGGCCATCGTATTGTCCAACATCAGAATGCCTTTGTTGCTCAGGTTCTGCATGCTGTCATATTGGCGACTAAAATCCTTCCTTTCCCACGACAGTTTCTTTAGCGAATCTAGTGACTCCAATATCGAAGCTCGTTTGCTGCTCCAGGCGTTGAGGATTGCTTTATCCTGAATCAACTGATAAGCAAGCATGATTTCTCCAGCATCCCAGATGTCTTTGATCAGTGCATTCGTTCGAATGGCTAGAATTCTAGTTCGTGATTCTTTCCATGCTTCCCTTTCGGCTTCTGCATAAATTACTCCAAGGATTAAGGTGAACAGGAGCTGAAATGCAAGCGGAATGCTGATAAGCAACAGCCCTTTCTGTCTGACTTTGAGTCTATCAAGTAAACTGTGGGTCATCTCTTGTATCTTCATTTTGCTGTTCCGTTTGGTTTTTGTTTTTTTGCGGGACTCGTTGAACTATCGGCGTTGAGTTGTTCGAGAAACTTACTTAATTCAATGTTTTGGGCGCTCTTAGGAATTGCTGTCGCGAACATCAAGTCGGCAAAAGCATTTCGCATTTCTTCTTTTGCATATGATGGCATTTGCTGCGGTATCCCCGAAGGCTGCATCGCTGAAACTAGTGTTGTCACCGCATCCGCCTCATGGTTTGTTCGCACCGAAATTTGGCAATAGCTGCAGAAAGCCTCTTTGACCCGCATGAGGCTTGCAAGGTCGACACTGTGCAGTTCTGGACGAAACATATTTTGTATTCGGATTGTATAGAGGAATGCTTCTCTTGCTTCTCTGAGGTCATGAAAGTGAAGACGGCAACGGGCATTTAGTAGTTCGGCTCTTATTCGTTCTGAAATTACTAAATCTCGCTTCAATCCGGATGTTTTTTTCAGCAATCCCTGCAATATTCTTGACGCAGTCACCAGCTCAGCATCTGCAATCTCATACCTCTTTAAGCGCATATGCAAAAGTGCCAAATCATCGAAAGTTATCGCTACTCGGAAGTCTTCTGAACTTAATTCCTCTGCTTCCCGCAACGCGCGATCATACAGCGACTTGGCCAGTGGAAATAGCTTTTGGCGTTCGCTGATGGCGGCCAGCAACCGGGACTCCTCGCAAATTCGTGTATGACGGATCGGCGGCTCTAGCACAACGTATTTAAGTATCAACAGCAGAATCACTGCTGAAATACCGAATATAGTGATTGTGGATTTTTCCAACTTAAGCAAACCAAGCACTTTCCTAAGTTGATATACTACATCAGGATTCAGAGGATATTTCTCTTGCTTTCCAGCACAGTGGGATCCGAAGCTTGGAATTCACGTGACTTGAAGTCGCGGCCGCACTGACCCTATAGTGAGTCGTATTAATTTAAATCATACCAACATGGTCAAATAAAACGAAAGGCTCAGTCGAAAGACTGGGCCTTTCGTT
>JADMIO010823377.1_pt1 | contig 85751 bp, 71 predicted proteins | sample 8958161 | NCBI WGS metagenome assembly JADMIO01 (sample SAMN16585339, study PRJNA669376) | soil metagenome | isolation source: Crop rotation soil | place: USA: Cullars Rotation, Alabama | collected 2011 | reverse complement strand
CCGCGACAACTTGTCCACGTGGAATTCTAAGCTTAGGATCCCAATGTGCTGGAAAGCCGCCATCGAGCAAACGCACTTTGATATCAACGAGTTCATAACCAGCCAGAAAACCGCGCTCCATCGCGTCGCGAATGCCGGCCTCGGTCGGCTTGATGAATTCGCGCGGAATCGCGCCGCCGGTGATCTCGTTCTCGAACACGAAACCTTCGCCCTTGGCGGGCTCGATTTCGATCTCGACGTGCGCATACTGCCCGCGACCACCGGTCTGTTTTTTGAAAACCTCTTTGCCGGGAGCCGGCTGCGTGATCGTTTCGCGATACGCGACCTGCGGCTTGCCGACATTCGCTTCGACGCCAAATTCGCGCTTCATGCGATCGACGATAATTTCCAGGTGCAGCTCGCCCATGCCGGCAATAATGGTCTGGCCGGTTTCATGGTCGGTCGAAACATTGAACGAAGGATCTTCCTGGGCCAGTCGCCCCAGCGCCACGCCCAGCTTGTCCTGATCCGCGCGCGTCTTCGGTTCGACTGCGACGCGAATAACCGGAGCCGGGAATTCGATCGCTTCCAGAATGATTGGTTTGTTCTCGTCGCAAATCGTATCGCCGGTCGTGACCTGCTTCATGCCGCCAATCGCGATAATTTCACCGGCACTCGCCGATTCGATGTCTTCGCGTTTATTCGCGTGCATGCGCATGAGACGGCCGACGCGTTCCTTGCTGTCCTTGGCCGAGTTGTATGCGTAAGAACCAGACTTGATCGTGCCGCTATAAATGCGCACGAATGAAAGCTGGCCCAGATGCTTGTCAGCCATGATCTTGAAGACCAGTCCGCTGAACGGCACGGTAGCATCAGCCGGACGAGTTTCAGTCTGGCCATTCTTCGGATTCACACCTTCAACCGGCGGAATGTCGAGCGGCGACGGCAAATAATCAACAACCGCGTCGAGCAGCGTCTGCACGCCTTTATTCTTGAAAGCCGATCCGGTCACGACTGGCACGATGCGCAATTCAAGCGTTCCCTTGCGCAGCGCCTTGCGAATTTCATCTTCAGTAATCGGCTCGGCCTCGATGTACTTGTGCATCAAGTCATCGTCGACGGTAGCCACGGCTTCGATCAACTTCTCACGTGCTGCGGCAGCTTCATCTTTCAGCTCGGCCGGAATCTCAACCGTCTCGTATTCGGCGCCCTTGGTCTCGTCCTTCCAGATCAAACCCTTCATCGAAATTAAATCGACGACGCCTTTGAGTTGATCTTCTTCTCCGATGGGAATTTGCAGCGCGACAGGATTGGCGCCCAGGCGACTGATAATCGAATCAAATGAACGCTGGAACGAAGCGCCGGCGCGATCGAGTTTATTGATAAAGCAAATGCGCGGAACGCCGTACTTATCGGCCTGACGCCAGACAGTTTCTGACTGCGGCTCAACACCGGCGACGCCGTCGAATACGGCCACTGCGCCGTCGAGCACGCGCAAGCTGCGTTCGACTTCCATGGTGAAATCGACGTGGCCCGGAGTGTCTATGATATTGATGCGATGATCTTCCCCATTGCGCTCCCAGAAACAGGTCGTCGCTGCCGACGTAATCGTAATGCCGCGCTCCTGCTCCTGTTCCATCCAGTCCATCGTCGCCGTGCCCTCGTGCACCTCGCCGATTTTGTGCGAGACGCCCGTGTAATAAAGGACCCGTTCGGTGGTCGTGGTCTTACCGGCATCGATGTGCGCCATGATGCCGATATTCCGGAATTTACTGAGGTCGTGCTTAGCCATCTAACTTTCTACCACTTGTAGTGCGCGAAAGCCTTGTTGGCGTCCGCCATGCGATGCACATCGTCTTTCTTCTTAACGGCGTTGCCGCGATTGTTGGCAGCGTCTAGTAATTCAGCTGCCAACCGATCAGTCATTGTCTTTTCGCCGCGGCCTCGCGCATAGAGAACAATCCAGCGAATAGCCAAAGCGCCGCGGCGCTCCTGGTGAACTTCGACCGGAACCTGATAGGTGGACCCGCCTACGCGACGCGACTTCACCTCGACGGTCGGACGCACGTTTTCGATCGCGCGCTTGAAAACCTTCAAAGGCTCGTCGTTCGCCTTTTCGCCGACTTGTTTCAGAGCGTTATAAAACGTCTTTTCCGCAATCGAGCGCTTACCACCCAACATGATGCCGTTGATGAACTTGGTCACCAGGGGGCTGTTGTAAACCGGATCGGGAAGCACTGCCCGTCGCTCTGCAACTCTGCGTCTTGGCATAAATTACTTCGCGCCTCCCTTCGGTCGCTTGGCGCCGTATTTCGAACGGCTTTTCTTGCGATCGCCGACACCGACTGAATCCAGCGTGCCGCGAATTACGTGATAGCGAACGCCCGGCAAATCCTTAACGCGGCCGCCGCGAATCAAAACGATTGAGTGCTCCTGCAAATTGTGCCCAACGCCCGGAATATAGGTCGTCACCTCGATGCCATTGGTCAGGCGCACACGGGCAACTTTGCGCAGCGCTGAGTTCGGCTTCTTCGGCGTCTGGGTATAGACGCGGGTGCAAACTCCGCGCTTTTGCGGCGAACTCTGCAAAGCGGGACTCGCGGTCTTGTATTTGACCGCCTGACGGCCTTTGCGAACTAATTGGTTGATCGTCGGCATCGTGCTCTCTTCGATAACCCGGTCACTTCCGCTCCCGGGACTGACTCCGTTCCTTAAAGCGCAAAAAGGGCCGTGGCCTGCCTCTTTCCGGAACGAGTCCGGCAGTCAGCGCAGACAAACTGGCCTGCTATTAATTCTTTCTACAGGGACGTTCTGATTTCGCTCTCAGGCGGGCGCGGATTTGGCTTCCCAATTAGCCCGAAATTCAGCCGAAGCTTTTCTGTGGCGTCGCCGGCTTGACGTGGGTTTCATCCGAACGACTTGCGCAATCACGCGAGTGCTTACGCCACAATAGTTATTAACGGTTGATGTCTTCACATCTACCGGGCAACGCCTCCGCACCGACAGAACCAGTTATAGCGTTGCACTTGGAGGACTCCAGACCGTAGTCCGAAACGGGAAACTATACGGACGGGGCATAACTATGTCAAGCGGCGCGCGCTGTTTTCTCAGCCTTAGTGCGCGAGCCACTTGAACAGGTAAACGACTCCGGTGACGACCCCGCCCAGAATCAAAACGACGAGGGTGATCACTCCGGCGACAATCAGCTTGAATTTTCGATAACGGTTCTTATCCGGAGGCGAAAGCGAACTCTGCGGAAAATACGGCGGTGGTGTGTACGTGGCCATGCTTAAATTTCAGACTCAGCTTACCACGGTTTGCGCGGAGTGCGCTTGGGCGAAGGCCTGGCGCTCGAATTCGAGTTCGAGTTCAGATTACCGTTAGCGTTCGCGTTGTCCTGCTGTTTCTTCAGCATGTCCTCCGCGTGCTTCTTCCCTTCTTTTATGCGCTGCGATCCTTCCTTGGCGTTATCCAGACCGTCGCTGGCCCGAGAATCATTCGGATCGAGATCCAACGCTTTCTGAAAAGCCGAGCTCGCCTCAGGATATTGGGCCAGCCGCGTCAGCGCCATACCCAGCCGATACCACGCCTCTTCATCCTCTGCGTTCAGCTTAGTGGCCTGCCGATAAGCACTTACGGCGCTGTCGTCCTGGTGGAGGAAGCTGTGCGCTTCGCCTAAATAAAAGTAGGAACTGGCGTCTTTGGACTCGCCTGAATTTTTCTTTTTGAATAGCTCGATCGCCTTCTTGTACTCGCCCTCGGATTCATCTTTCTGATCGAGCGCGGCGTAGCTCATCCCCAGACGCAAATGCGCCTCGGCGTTGTCAGGATCGTTTTGAATCGCTTGCTTGAAGGTGGCGACTGCCTGCTCATCCTGGTCGTTCCGGTAAAGCTCCTTGCCCTTGTCGACCAGTGTTTGCGCCTGACGCTTCGCCTCCTCCGGATCAGTCGGCACTGATGAAGCTTGTGACGAATTACTATTGGAGTTGACCGTGCGATTCCGACGACAACCGGCGAGAGAAACGGAAATCAGAATGATCAGGCAGGCTAAGTATGTTGCCTTGATGAGATTCGCGGGCGACGCAGTCATAAAACCGCATCTATCTACTTGAATGAAGGCTGAGAGTCAAATGGCGGCGAATTTTTTTGGGCGTAAAAACCGAATGAGCGCTGCAACGTGGGCGTCGCAGCGCTCATCCATTTGCGTGGTTACTGTCCTCACCCCAGCAACCACTTGAGACGGAGGATCCACCAACCGTCTCTCTTGCCCCACAATATACATCGCAATGTTTGTGCCGCGCAATAGAAGATTTTGGCGACTAAAAATCCCAGCAAATTGCAATGCTTAACCATCTTTGCAAGCTGCGATTTTGCCCTCAATGAACATCTTTCACGATGAGGTTTGTAAGATTTGCTTGATGGTGAAGAGATTACTCTCGCCGTTAGTTGTCACCGGCGCCGATCTCGCTTTTTATTACTTTCGCAAGATCCTCCGCAATCGCGTTGACGTGACTGGCCTCTTCGCCTTCCACCATCACCCGGGCCAGGCGTTCGGTGCCGGAATAACGCAGTAGTAGCCGCCCGCGTTCGCCCATCGAGGCTTCGGCCTCGCGCGCTTTCGCCTGCACCTTCGGCAGATTTTCAAAGGGAATTTTCTCACGAACCTTCACGTTAATAAGGACTTGCGGAAAGCGAGTAAATCCGCGAGTTAGTTCTGCCAGAGACTTTCGCTCCTCGCGCATCACTCGCACCAGGCTGAGAGCGGTGATGATGCCGTCGCCGGCAAGACTGATTTTAGGAAAGATGATATGGCCGGATTGTTCACCACCCAGCGCGGCTTTCGATCGGAGCAGTTCATCGAGAACGTACTTGTCGCCCACGTCCGTACGCGCCAACTTAATCCCGCGTTCGCGCAGTGCAACTTCTAAACCGAGGTTAGTCATCACCGTCGCCACCACCATCTGACCGCTCAACTCCTCGCGCGGGTGCATAAAGTTCGCAAGCACCCACATCATCGCGTCACCATCTACAAAAGCTCCGGTCGCGTCGACAAAAAGCGCGCGATCCGCATCGCCGTCGAAAGCCACGCCGAGATCCGCGCCCACCTCTTTCACACGTTCCTGCAATCCTTCAATGTGAAGCGAGCCCGCATTCAGATTGATGTTGCGGCCGTCAGGTCGATTATTAATGGCCGTGACTTTGGCCCCGAGATCATCGAACACTTCCGGCGCGAGTTCCGACGCCGCACCATTCGCGCAATCGAGAACGATATTCAAATCGCGCAGCGAAAGGTCGCGCGCTATTTCATGTTTAAGATATGCGACGTACTTCTCACGCAAACTGTTCGCGACCGAACCTTCTGCAAATTTGTCATTGGAGTTTTGCGAATCCTGAAAACGTTCGGCGAAAATGTCAGCTTCGATTTTTCTTTCCGTCGCATCGTCAAGCTTGCGTCCCGAAGGATCGAAAATCTTGATGCCGTTGTCTTCATAAGGATTGTGCGACGCGCTGATGACAACTCCGGCGTCAGTTGGCAGCGATTTAGCGAGGAACGCGACGCCCGGCGTCGTGATTACTCCGGCAGATTCGACAATTGCGCCACAGCATTGAGCGCCGCGCATCAATGCCGCCTCAATCGCCGGTCCAGACTCACGAGTGTCACGCCCGATGACGATTCGCGGCGGTCGGCCGTCGCTGCGCTCGGCCAGATGTTCCGCCAGCGATGCACCGATCGTCTGCACGGTGGCGGGGTCCAATGGAAATTCTCCAGCCCGGGCCCGAATGCCGTCGGTGCCGAAGAGTCGCGTATTTTTTTTCGGGTTCAATTTAGGTTCGATGATTTGTTGGTTTGAGATTCGCTGGAAACTATCGTGACGTGCACATTCACCGTGCCGAGCGGTTCGACGGACGGATCGATCATCGGCAAAGTCGCGGCGCGCGTATCAAAACTTTCGCGGCGGCCCTCAACTGACACTGGCAAAGTCACGCGTTCGATAACATTTACTCGATCTGCCGGACCCTGGACTTTGATTTTGTTCGGCGTGATGGTCACTTCTTTCACTTCAAACGCCGCGGCCGGCTTGCCTTCGATGCGCGGCTCTACCGCCACCTCGCGTTCCGATTGACGAGCTGAGACAAAAAACCAAAGCGCGAGCGTAATCATCAGGGCGAGGATCTTCAGCCCCCAGTCCTCGACAAAGATCTGACGCAGCCATGTCTCGACTCGCTCAGCGCCGCTGGATGTGTCTGGTCGGTTCCGCATTTCCCACAAAGGTTAAGTTACGCCCTCAGCTTCGGTGGATTCAGTTCCATGTGGATCGATCATAGCCTTTTTCGCCGCGGGCGGCCGCTCAATTTCCTTGTAAATCGCAGCGCGTAATCGAGGCGGATCGAGCGCGCGCTTGATTCGTCCGCGGCGCACGAAAGAAATCAGACCCGTTTCCTCGGATACGACGATCGCCACCGCGTCCGAATCTTCACTTATTCCCAGCGCGGCGCGATGACGCGTGCCGAGTTCCCTCGCCGAAATCGGATTCAGCGACAGCGGCAGGAAGCATGACGCAGCGGCGATTCGATCACCGCGCACAATCACAGCGCCGTCGTGCAGCGGCGAAGCCGGATTGAAAATCGAGACCAGCAAATCGTAGCTGAGTCGCGCGTCGAGTTGTACGCCGGCGTCGATGATGCTTTTCAGACCCACGTTGCGCTCAATCAGGATCAGCGCACCGGTCTTCGTAGACGCGAGTGTGGTCGCCGCCAGAACGATCTCGTCATAGATTCCCTGACCGAATTGTCCCCGCTGCCGCCGGCTGAGCGGCACGCGGAATCGATTGCCAAACCTGATCAGGCCCTGCCGAATTTCCGCCTGGAACAAAACTATGATCGCGACGCCGATGTAGAGCAGCGCGCCGCGTAAGACAAACTCGAGTGTCGTCAGGTTCTCATAAACCGCCAGCCAATACAGGAATGCGAAGACGCCGATAGCCGCGGCCATCGGGGCCGCGCGCGTGCCGCGCAAGAGCTTGAGGACGCCGTAAACCACCAGGAAAACCAGCACGACGTCGGCGATCGAGCGCGGCTCGGCCAGCCTCTCGAGGTATTGCCTGAATGGAATCAACAGCAGCATCAACCCAATATCAACTTAGTCGAATAGCGTCTGATGTAACCTTCACATCAGCAAATCCACCAAACCAATTGCCGGACAAGGGTGCCTTGCAGATGGTCGCGCCGGGCGCTTAATCAACGGACGCTCCGTCAGGATTATCGCGGAAAATTAGATGCGAGGCAACGAACTTGGGAACTATTTTTTGCGCAATCGGCCGCGCCGCAGAAAGCCGATCAGTTCGCCCGATTGATTGATGACGCCGACCGCGCCCACGCCGTTTGCTTCCAGCAATTCGCTGACGCTTTCAATCGTCGCATTCTCAGGCACGAAGAGTTGTGAGTTGACGGTGCGCATCACTTCGCGGGCACGCAGACTGCGCCATTTCTCACGCGGGATTTTCTTCAAATCTTCGAGCGACAGAATTCCGAGCAAGCGGCGATTGACGACCACCGGAAACGTGACATGACGATGCATTGGCAGGACCTCGTCTACGAAGCGAGTGATCGGCAGGTCAGGCTCAACCGGAAGCGGAGGTGACATTGCCTGGGCCACGGTCACAGCGTCGCGCGTGCTGCGCACCACACTGTTCGCGGCGCTCAGCAGGAAGACGCCGACCAGCACCGACCACAGGCCCATGAAGTAAGCGCGGAACGTCGGCGCGACTGCCATGTAAATGCCGAACGCGATCAGCACCAACGACATCAACTGGCCGCAGAAGCCGGCGACGCGCGTAGCCTCGCGAATGTTTCCACTGCGTTGCCAGATGATCGCGCGTAACACGCGACCGCCGTCGAGCGGATAACCCGGGAAGAGATTGAAGATCGCCAGCAGCAAATTTCCCGCGCCGAGGAAAAAGAAGAAAGCCGTGCCGAAATTAAATTGCACGGCGGCCGTCAGCATCATGCCGGCGAACGCAATGAGTGAAAAGATGAAGCTCGCGGCCGGTCCCGCGACGGCAATGCGAAATTCCGCTTTTGGGTTTTGCGGTTGCGTCCGCAAGCGCGCAAGTCCGCCGAAAGGATGAAGTACGATCTCTTCGATCTCTATGCCTTCCGCCCGGCCCATCAGCGCGTGTGAAAGCTCGTGCCCAAATACCGAAAGAAATAAACCGAGAGTGGTAACGATTCCGAGCGTCCACGCGAGCAAATCTCCGGTCGGCGGAATGGTGAGCTTGCTGAGTTGTAATGGATATTTGCGGACGTTGGCGGCAATCAACGCGACGCTCATCGCGAACACGACGAACCAGCTGTAATCAATGCGCACCGGAATACCGTAGACGCGGGCAACCAGGATCTGACGTTTGAAGATTTCCGGAAGGGCCATGACGTGCTAAGAGCTAAGAGCAAAGAGATCAGTGCAAACTGTTAGACGCCGTGCTTTAGGTTGATGTTCCTAATCCGGTCGGGCACCTGGCGCTTAGCCCTTTGCTCTTAGCCCTTTGCCCTTAGCCGCCTCACGCATTGCTTACCGCGTGTTGCCACTCGATTTCGAAGAGCGGAACGGGCTGTGTGCGATTCTTCACGCTGATTGGTTCGCGGGCGGCCAGCTGGTACCGAGAGCGCGCGGCGTTAGCCGTCGCCTCGCTGACCAGTATTTCTCCGCCTTTGGCGTTCGACTCAAGACGCGACGCGGTGTTCACCGTATCACCGATGGCAGTGTATTCGGATCGGCGTTCCGATCCGATGTAACCCACCACCGCCTCGCCCGTGTGTAAACCTATACCAATGCCGATCTCCGGATATCCCTCAGCACGCAATTCGTCGTTGATACTCAACATGCGGCGCTGCATCGCCACCGCGGCGGACATGGCATTCGCCGCGTCCTTCTCGGTCACCGTGGGCGCCCCGAACAGGGCCATCAATCCGTCGCCGAGATATTTATCAAGCGTGCCGCCGTGCGCAAAAATGATATCGGTCATCGCCGAGAAATATCGATTGAGCAACTGCACGATTTTTTCCGGCGGCGCGTGTTCCGAGATGCGCGTGAACCCGCGAATGTCGGCGAACAGCACCGTGATGGTTTGCATGACGCCGCCGAGCTTGAATGACTCGGGATTCTCGAGCATCTGCTTCACCACGTACTCAGGCAAGAACCGTGAGTAGTTGGCGCGGGCGACTTCTTCTTTCGCCAGGCGTTCGTGCGCGCGGACATTCTCGACGGCGATCGCCGTCTGGGCAGCGACCGCGCTGATCAATTCCAGATCGTCGGGTTTGAATGCCGAGAATGGATCGAGCCGATCGGCATACAGCGCGCCATGCACACCTGATTCAGTTACCAGCGGCGCGCAAATCGTCGAACGCACGCCCTGCGAGACGATCGAATCGACACCGGCAAATTGTTCGTCGGCAGCCACGTCCTGAGACAGAAGCGCCACCTTATCCATCATCACTTTGCGCGTGATCGTGCGTCCGATGGTCATCTTGTGCGCGTGCGCTTCGAGTTTGGCGTCACGCGCGCGTGTGGCAATCGGGAACAACTTTGCGTTCTCGGCGTTCTGATCGGTGACGACACTCTCGGTCAGCAACGCGACGACGCGATCGGAGGGCGTCGATCGAAAGATAATGTCGGTCGCCATCTTGAAAATTCGATCGAGATCGAAACCGGCGCCCAGCGCTTTACTCATTTCATAAATTTCGCTGAGGATGTTCGCCTTGCGCTGCAATGATTCAAGGACCTTATCGCCGCCCTTTGGCACCACGGTGCCGCCGCTGATGCCGGGATCGGACTGCCGCAGCACGGTCTGCAAAACGTCTTTCGCAGACATCAACAACTGCGTATGGCCCAGCGGTTTGTCGTCGAAGCTCAAGTCCGCGGTGCGTTCTTCGCGCGGTTGCTCGAAGCGAATCGTACTCGCGCCGATGGTGACGCGATCCCCATCCTTCAATTTGTATTCGAATTGCTGTTCGCCGTTGACGAAAACTTTGTTGGCGCTGCGTTTCATCTGGCCGTTCACGAACACGCCGTCGATGAGCGTGAAGGTGCCATCGTCATTCGGCTTGATATGCGCGTGATGGCGCGACGCGCGCGGATCGTCGAGCACGATTTGATTGTCGGGAGCGCGCCCGATCATGAGTACTCGATTATTTAATTGATGTTGTGCCTGGCGTCCGCTGGCGTCGGTGACTTTCAGTACGGCCATAATGTTCCAAAGGTCTATTGGGTTTGATTCTACAAGGTCACAGCCGATTCAGGCTAGCGAATCGTTCGCGGGCACTGAGTCAGTAGCCTTTGCGTCAGCAAATGGGATCAGGATGCCGCGGAAATTTAGAAGGCCATCTTGATCCATCCGCTTACGCTGAGGGTACTAACTTGATCTCATTAGGTTAATTCTTGCCTTGCAAGGAAGAGGATGACATGATGCGCGCGCCAAAGGCCCCAGCCTCGCCCGTCGTCGGAGGATTCTCCATGGCCAGCCATCAGAGACGTGCTTCGCGCATTCTTGCCGCCGCGATTTTCACACTCGCCGGCGCACTGTTAGCTCATTCGCAAACGCCGAACTCGGCGCCCAGGCCTACCGGATCGATCTCAGGACGCGTGACTCTCGACGGCAAACCGGCCGCCTCAATCTTCATCGCCGCGGTTGCCGGAGAGACTATCAATCGTCGCGATGCTGCGGCGCACGCACTATCCGATTCTGACGGACATTACGGGATTTCGGGATTGCCGGCGGGACAGTACCAGATATGGACCATAACCCCGGGCATGATTGCAGACACCGCAGCGGCGCAGAATTATTACGCGTATTTCGGCACCTCAAAGAGTGTCAATCTCGATAGCGGTGAGCAGCTGGCCAATATCGACTTACAACTCATACGCGGCTGCGTGATTACCGGCCGGGTCACCAATCCGGACAACAAGCCCGTGGTTGGCGAATTCATCACCCTGCAATCGATCGATCAAAATGGCACGCCGCGTTCCGTCTTCGGCTCGACCTACGACGAAATGTATCAAACGGATGACCGCGGAATTTATCGCATCTTCGGCGTGCCGGCGGGCCGTTATCGAGTCTCGGCCGGAAGCGACCCGGCGACCGATACTTTTCGACGGGCGCGACGATATGAAAAAGCGTTTTATCTCGATCCGACCGATCAATCGAAGCCAGGTATCGTCGAACTAAGTTCCGGCCACGTAGTCGACAACATCGATATCAGAGTTCAGGCTGCACCGCCCACTTACGTAGTTGCCGGCCGGATTATCGACGTTGAGACCGGCGCGCCAATCGCAAAATCCGGCGTTATTTTTAGCCCCCTGGCCAAGGACGGGCGTGTCCGGCCAGGTCTCGGCGTCCAGACGAACGACCGGGGAGAATTCAACTGGAGCGGGTTCACGCCGGGACGATATAGGGTCACAGCTACCGCTGAAATTTCCGGGGGCAATTACTACAGCGATCCGATCGAATTTGAAATTGTCGATAAGGACGTCACGGACATTGAAATAAAGGCAACTGCCGGTTTGACCCTGGGCGGCGTCGTCTCTGCAGAAGGGCTGTCTCCAAAAGAGTTAACTACGATGTTGCCGGGGTTAATGGTGACGGTTAGCATTACGCCCGCAGGCAACACACAGCGCGGCAACGTTGGCCGCTCAGCGGTCGGCGCCGACGGCAGCTTTCAAGTGTCCGGCCTAAGACCGGGAAAGATGTTGCTCACCGTCAGTGTGCAGCGTCCACCTTTCATCCAGACACGCGTCAGTCGCATAGAACATGACAGCGTGGCAATCGTGAATCAGAATTTCGATTTGCAGCAGTCGATGTCGGGATTGCAGGTTGTTATCGATTACGGCACCGGCATATTACGCGGCGTCATTAAAGTTGAAGGCGACCAGACGATCGACTTTTCGCATATTCGCCTGACCTGCCGGCGTGAAGGCGATCGCTACGGGAACAACGCGCAGGTCGATGCGCGCGGACACTTCATGTTCAGCAACCTCGCGTCCGGGCCATACGAAGTAATTATTGAGTTGTTCGGACCACCGGAAAATCCTGGACGGTTAATTCCGCTCCAGAAGCAAACCGTTAACGTCACCAGCGGACAAGAGACCGAAGTCACCTTTACGATCGATCCGGCACGTAAACCATGAGTACCCCGATCCTCCGCCGACGATTGCTACTTTTCTGTTTGCTGACGGCGACCGGTGTCCTGTGCGCATCGCAGACTCTCGCACAACAATCGAATCCCGGTTCGTCAGACAAGACAACGGGCGCGATTACCGGCCGCGTGATTAATTCGATAGGCGAACCACTCGCCGGCGCGAGCGTCTCGGCCTATCAAGTCGGCAGAGGCGGCAACCCCGGGATGACGACCGCGAACGACCGGGGTGAATTCAAGATAGATGGTCTCGCGCCCGGAATTTACAGCGTGGGCGCATCGTTGCCGGGATATATCAGTCTTCAGAATTCTTACTCAAGAGACCTGATGGCCTACTACCGACTTGGCGATTCAGTGACGATCACCTTAACCAAAGGCGCGGTCATCACCGGCACCGTCACTGGCGCCGATGGGCCATTAGTTGGGATCGGCGTGTTCGCCGCGCGCGTGCGCGATACGGAGGGCAAGAAGGTCGCCGGCAACTACGGTTCCGAGAAGCGGACAGATGACCGCGGAGTCTTTCGTTTCTATGGCCTAACCCCCGGCACGTACATTTTATGGGCTGGCAAACCGCGCGGGGGAACTATTCTGCCCAGCGCTTACGATAACGACGTGCCCACTTATTATCCCTCGGCGACGCGCGACACCGCTGCCGAACTGGAAGTGCGCGATGGCGATGAGATCACCGCAGACATTCGTTACCGGTCCGAGCCTGGCCATGCAATCAGCGGTCACATCGCCAAAATTTCCAACGCCGGTGGCCCATATGCTAGTCAACCAGGAGTCTCGCTCTTCGACGTGCGCAATCGCACCGTGCTTGCGAGTACTGGAATCGACGACGCGGCTAATTTTGCGTTTTCATTTTATGGGCTACCTGACGGCGAGTACGAATTGACGGGCAGTCAGTATCTGTCCTCGTCAGGCGAACAATTGAGGTCGGCGCCGCAACGTGTGACGATACGCGGAGCGGACGTCACCGGCATCAATCTGTCTCTGGCCGCACAGGCGGCGATTGACGGACAACTGATTCTCGAAACCGATGCAAAACTCGAGTGCGGCAAGCGCAAAAACAGCTTGCTGCAGGAGACGATGATTTGGATTCGTCGTTATGAACCGCCTCCTAAAACGGGCGAAACTAAAACTCTCGATCCGGTTTCATTGTCGGCGACGAATTATGCGACGTTTTTAATCCCCGACCCGAAGGGATCGTTTTCTTTCAAGAATCTTCCCGGCGGCTCTTACCGGATCGATCCAGGTAGTTTCCCGGACGGCTGGTACCTCCGATCAATCTCGAAAGGACTCGCCAACTCGCCGGCAGCGAACGCGGCCGTTGCCCGAGACGGCGTCTCAGTCCGCACCGGTGAACACGTCGCCGGTTTGACAGTCACGATAAGTGAAGGCGCCGCGCAGGTACGCGGACGCGTCACGGCTAGCGAAAATATGCCGCCGCGTCCGGCCATCTATCTGGCGCCGGCGGAAGCAAACGCGACTGAGAACGTGTTGAGATTTTACGAGGCGCGGACTGAGGGCGATGGCACTTTCAAGCTAAACAACGTGGCGCCGGGAAATTATTGGATAGTTGCGCAGCCATTCGACGACGGCGATGCTTTCACGCCTCCGAAGTCGATACGCCGCGATGCGTCTCTGCGCGCGCAGGTGCTTCACGAGGCCGAGACGATGAGGAAATCAGTTACTCTGAAGCCATGCGAGCAAGTCGTAGATTTCAATCTACCGTTTTCGGCGCGGACGCCTTGAGATTCACCGTGACCTTTTTCGAAAAAGTGGGAGAATGTAGCCGACGCTCACGGAGCGACCTTCGCCATGCTTAGACAAATCATTCCCTTGCGTCACTTTTCAGCCGTGGTCATCGTGCTGTGTAGCTTCGCTGTGGCGCGGGCCCAAACGAAAGCTGCAGTCCCGCCACGCATGGGATCGATCTCCGGTCACATCCTCGTCGATAACAAACCGGCCGCGGACGTCCAGGTCGCCGCACTTAATTTGGAGGGGCTCAACCGCCGTTCCCCGGTGGCGCAAGCGAAGACCGACAGCGAAGGTTACTACCATCTCGCCGGCCTGCCTGCTGCGAGTTATCAGATCGCTACCTTCACGCCAAATCTGGTGGCCGCGAACAACGGCACGCAGTCTCCATATAACAGTCCTTTCTTTGCCACGAGCCAGAACGTTCTGCTCGCCGCGGGTGAGGACGTCAGCGATATTGATCTCAAGCTGGTGCACGGCGGCGTCATCACTGGCCGCATCACCGATGCAGACGATAAGCCCGTTGCCGAAGAACGCGTCTCGATCCAATTCGTGTCAGAGAATGGTCAACCGGCGCCGCGGATTCCCTCACAATTTGGTCCCTCTCCTATGACTGACGATCGCGGCGTGTATCGAATCTACGGATTACCGCCCGGACGTTATCGCGTGAGTGTGGGACAGGAGGCGTCGGGCGCGATTGGCTCACCTGCCGGATTCTATGTCCTGACTTACTATCCCGATGCGACCGAATTGACCCGCGCCAGCCTGATCGATGTTATCGCCGGCGCCGAGGTCTCGAACATCGACATAAAACTCAAGCGCCGGGCCGAAACTCGCAGCATCTCCGGGCGCGTGGTTGATGCTGAGAATGGCTTGCCGTTGAGCGGGATGCGCATCGCACTTCAGGTCTTCCACGAGCCGGGCCGGCCATATTCCGCCGGTACCTCTGCGACGACTGCCCCAGACGGCAGCTTTACGATTGCGGGCGTGACCACCGGCAAGTACGCCGTCTACATCGGAACGGAGGATGGCGGATCTGATTTTTACAGCGATCCCGTTAACGTCAATGTCGGCGAAGAAGATGTATCGGGCGTGCAAATAAATGCGTTGCGGGGCACGAGTATCTCCGGAACGGTTGTTCCCGAAAACATGGAGTTGAAAGAATTGTTGACTCAGGTCCCCGGCCTGCGCGTGACCGCACACGTGTGGGTGGGCGGCAATGGTGGTCCCGTACCGAATTTTTACTCTTCCGGTGAATCCATAGTTCGGCCCGACGGCAGCTTTACCATTCCCGGCCTGCGTCCGGGACGAGTATCGTTGAGTCTGCTCGCGCGCGATCCTTTGAAGCAGCCGACCATAATCAACGTGACCTCCGGAGGCGTCGTCGTTACGCAAGGACTTCAAATCGCCCGGGACCCGTTGTCCGGAGTCCAGTTGCTGGTGGCCTACGGCACCGGTGTCATCAGTGGCACCGTCGAGGTCCAGGGTGGCAGTCTTTCGGATTATCGCGCAGAGGTCATCTGTATGCGGCAGGTGGGACGTGCGACCCCGACAGGCAGTGGCGCGTATCCCGATGCGCGCGGGCACTTCACGATTAAGGGCGTCGCGCCGGGAACCTATGAGTGCCGCCTGCAAATCGGACTGATGGGGCCGCCGGCCCAGGGTCGTAACTTGCCGCGCCAGTCACAAATGCCGCCGCAAACGATTACGGTCTCGAATGGAGCGGCGACTGAAATTAAGTTTGCGATTGATCTCACACCGAAAGGGGTTGGACCATGAAGGCCGCTCTGCGACGGCGATTCAAACTTGCGCTGTTGATTACCGTTGTCATGGCGGCTCTGACCAGCTTTGCCAACGCGCAAGAGCAACCTGCTAAAAAAGAAAATCGATCTGCAAATGTGATTTCAGGCCACATATCTTCCAACGATAATCAGCCGCTTTCGAATGCGCGAGTGACAGTCGGCAAAGTCTCGACCGCCGCCGTCACCGGCCAGACTCTGAAGATCAATAGCGACGGCGATTTTGAAAGCCTCCCGTTGGAACCCGGCCTGTATTTTCTATCGGTGACGGTGCCGGGTTTGATTCGCGATCCGTCCGGGCCGACTCCCAGTCTGTACGTCCGACCCGGCGACAAAGTCGACGTGAAGATGATCAGAGGCGGCATCATCACCGGCACAGTGAAGAACGCGAACGGCGAGGGCGTCGTCGCAATTTCAGTGCGCGCTTTCAGAGTGAAGTTGCCGAACGGAGACCCGATCCCCGTCGCCTTCGGATCGCGTGAAGTATTCACCGACGATCGAGGAGTGTACCGCCTGTATGGTTTGCCGGCCGGTACTTACATCGTTTCTGCCGGCGGTCTGTCGCGTTCGTTCAGTGGGTTTATGCCGTCGGCGTATGAGAGCTTCGTGCCGACTTACGCACCTTCCGCGACGCGCGATACGGCGATGGAGATTCAGGTTACCAACGGCAACGAAGCGCAGGCCGACATCCAATTCCGCGAAGACCGCGGACATGTGATTAGCGGCGCAGCGATCGCGCCGCCGGCTCCGGAAGGCGTGCAGCCCTACTCCGCGACTGTCTCGGTATTTGACCTTCACACCCATGTCGAGGTGGCCAGCACGTCCGCGCTAAGTCTCAACAACTACGCGTTTGCAGTGTCCGGCGTGCCCGACGGGGATTATGAGATTTATGCCTGGCAAGGCAGCGGCGCCAACGATCAGAGATGGTCACCGGTATCGGTTGTTAAAGTTCAGGGCGCCGATTTGACCGGCGTGAAACTCGCGATGGCGCCGCTCGCATCGTTCGAAGGCCAGGTGATCTTCGAAGACGATCCGAACTCGGAATGCGGAAAACATCGGGCCATCGCTTTCGCGGAAACGGTAATCAACACTCGCCGTTATGAAGCACGGCCGCCCGCGAAAGACGCCCCACCTGCCGATGTGCCGACCACGTCCCGAAACATGAGTCGGGCCGTGCCCGTCGACGGCCGTGGCGCTTTTAATTTCAAGAACCTGCAAGCCGGAACTTATCAAATTGACGTTGGGGCACAACCACCGGGTTGGTACACGCGTTCGATCACTCTGGCCCGCAATGCGGCGGCCAATATTTCGCACGACGGATTAAGTTTAAAACGAGGCGAGCGCGTGACCGGCGTGGCGGTCACCTTCGCCGAAGGCGCGGGAAAATTTATGGGGCATGTTTCTGCCGGCGAAGGCCAGACGCTTCCTTTGAGGTTGCGCGTCTATCTTGTTCCCGCCGAACGAGAGGGCGCCGGCAACCTCTTGCGATTTTATGAAACCGCCGTGGAGAGGGACGGCAGCTTCACCCTGGATAACATCGCACCGGGCAGGTACCTGATGATTGCGCGGCGTGCCGAAGACAACGCATTGGGATTGCTCAAAGTGGTGAGGCAGGATGAAGCTCTGCGCACAGCTGTGCTTAAGGAAGCTGAAGCGTCAAAGAAGGAGATCGCCGTTAAGCCTTGCCAGCAAATTAAGGATTTCGATTTACCTTACGGCAACCCACGCTAGTGCAAATTGAAGTGACGGCCTGATGCGCTTTTCATTGGGCCGGTTTCACTGATGCACGAAGCGAGGATAAAGAAGCGTCGTCCAGCCGGCGCACTCCAGAAGGAGATCCTCCTGTGGCCTGCATCAAACATCTTTCCAGGCTTTCAGCTTTGGCGAACGCCCTCGCACTTTTGGCAATCACCCTCGTCGCGCCACAGTCGTCCGCAAACGCGCAGACGCCGGACACTAAAGCGCCGCGACCCACGGCGGCTGTCACCGGGCGCGTGACGATTGGCGAGACGCCGGCCCCGGGCGTCACCGTGGTGGCCACTACGCTGAATTATCCGCAGATGCTGCTGGCGCAGACCGTCTCAGATGCCGAGGGCAAGTATCGGCTCGGCGGACTCATGCCCGGGCAAATCAACATCTCGGCGGTGGCGCCCACTTTCGTCATGCCGATCTCTCCGTTGTCATTCGTACCGGGACGCGTGCTGAATTTGTCCACTGATGAAACTGTCGAGGGAGTCGATTTCAAGATGACGCGCGGCAGTGTCATTACCGGACGAGTCACAGACGCCGACGGCAAACCCGTGATGGTCGAGCGGCTGATGCTGACAATCGTCGATGAGAAGGGTGAGCCCGTCCGAAATTCCCAGCCGCCGCGCTCTGCCTCGAGTTCCAGCACGGATGACCGCGGCATCTATCGCATCTACGGATTGCCGGCGGGCCGCTACAAAATAAGCGCCGGCGATAACGGCGGCGGCGCCACTTTGCGCTCGGGCTATTACCAAAGGACTTATTACCCCGACACCACTGACATCGCTAAAGCCTCGATCGTCGAGCTAGGCGAAGGGGCCGAAGCAAAGAACATCGACATCACCATGGGTCTGCGCTCGCGCACCTATTCGGTTAGTGGCAAGGTCATTGACGGCGACACCGGCGAAACTGTGGCAGGCGTCAATTATGCTTTCGGCCAACTGGTGCAAAGTCAAAGCCAGCCCATTTTGGCTGGATACACATCGCCGTCGACGCCAACAAACTCCAAAGGCGAATTTCGTCTGGAAGGAGTGGCGCCGGGCAAGTACGGTTTGATCACGGTGAGGAATAACTTCGGCCTCGATCCCAATAATCCGAAAGTCTACTGCGATGCGGTCCCGTTTGAAGTTGTTGACGCCGACGTCAGCGACCTGGAGATCAAAGTCCACCGCGGCTTAATCGTTTCCGGCATCGTCGTCACCGAGAGCATCACCAACAAGCTGGCCCTGGCAGGCGTCTCGCGGCTGGTCGTTACCGGATCTAATCCGCCGCCTCCCGGCACGATCCAATACCCGGGCGGTTCAACCACTTCCGCCATTGCGCCGGATGGATCTTTTCAACTCGATGGATTACGGCCCGGCAAACTCTCGCTTAGCGTCGGCGCTTTCACCGCCGGCCAATCGAGCGGCTACACAGTCTCGCGCATAACCACCGCCGATCGTGAAGTGCGGAACAGGCAACTCGAATTATCCCAGGGTCAGAATGTTTCCGGCGTCCGTATCTATCTGCAGTACGGCACCGGAGTCCTCAGAGGTGAGGTAAAAATAACGGGCGGCACCCTGCCCGCGGGCGCATCCATGATGGTCTATCTTCAGACTGCGAATTCGCCGGCTCGGCTGGGCGGCGCGACCGTCGACAGTCGCGGCCGCTTCCTTGTCACCGGTCTGCCGTCGGGGACTTATGATGCGGTGCTGCAAGTTCTGGGTTTTGGTCCCGGCGGCGCCGGCAATATTCCCAAACCTCTTCATCAAACTGTGACCATAAGTGATGATGCTGAAGCTCAGGTTATCTTTCCGCTCGACCTGACGAAGCCGGATGGGCCCTGATTTCTAATGCGCCGGCAGAGCGGCAACGACGACGGCGCTTTGACGATTTTTTCAGCGCTCTGCGTCACAAATCAATTGGCTAACAAAAATCCAAAGCACCGTCCTCGCTACGCATTGCCGGCGCACTGCAGATTGAGGTTCTCCCGATGAAGATCACCGTTTGCGTTCAAGTCATCATCCTCTTCGTCGTACTCGGCGCGAGCTGCGCCCGGGCCCAACAACCGTCGCCACAACCGAGAGACGAATCGATCAGTGGCCGCGTGGTTAACGAAGCCGGCCAACCCATCCCCGGCGTCGAGATATCGCTTGAGGTGCTGGGCGGTTACATGGGGCAGCGCTCCAGCACCGACCGTGAGGGTAATTTCAAGATTCCCGGTCTCGATAGTGGAATTTACCGGCTCTATCTCTATGCCCCGGGTTATGTCACGCAGATGCCGAGCGCGGCTTCGCCCACCTATCGAACCGGTGACAAAGTCGACGTGACGATGATCAAGGGCGCAGTGATCACGGGCACGGTTCTGACCATTGCCGGCGATCCCGTGGTCAACGTGCAGGTGCGGGCATTTCAAATTCGCGATGTTGACGGCAACCGCGTCGAGTTTCCTTATTTCTCTGAGCCGGTGTTCACCGATGATCGCGGCTACTATCGCATCTGGTCGTTGCGGCCCGGCACTTATCTGGTCGCCGCTGGCGGCAAGGGCCAATATTATTTTGGAGCGATTAATCCATTCGCCAATGACACGCTGACTTACGCGCCCTCTTCGACTCGCGATACTGCCAGCGAGATCATCGCGCGCGGCAACCAGGAAATGAACGTCGACATTCATTACCGCGGAGACCGTGGCCACTCGGTCAGCGGAAAGGTTTCCGGCGCCTCGTCGACTGCGTCTTATAACCCGAGTGTCAGACTGATCGATGTGGAGACGCGCGCGAGCATCGCGAGCCTGCTAATCAACACGCCCGACCGGAGTTTTCAGCTGGACGGAATCGCCGACGGCGAATACGAAATCAACGCGTCGGCCGGTGGCCGGACAGATACGGTGACCGCGTCGCCCAAGCGTATCAACGTTCGCGGCGCTGATGTTACCGGACTCGATTTGGTCCTCGCCCCGACGGCTTCGCTTGAGGCGCACATAAATTTTGAAGCCGACGAGAAACTCAACTGCGGCCGGCGGCGCGATACGGCGTTACGTGAAACGCTCGTCACCTTGCGACGGTCCCGCCCCGACACAAAGTCCGCCGACCCGAAGAACAAACCGTCCGACGCACCTGATGACCCGTTGTCGACCGCCAGGTCTTATCAAAGCGTGCCCAACATCAAGGGTGACTTGCGCTTTTCGGATTTGTCCGCGGCGACATATCGCTTTGAGATTCGCGTGCCGGCAGCGGGTTGGTATCTCAGGAGTCTGTCATTCGCCAAGCCTGATGTGAATATCGCGCGGAACGGCCTGGCGGTGAAATTTGGTGAGAAAATATCCGGCGTAACCATCGCGCTTACTGAGGGCGGGGCGAGTCTGCGCGGGCGCATGGTCTTTGCCGAAGGCGAGACGCCGCCGCCAAACCTGCTCATCTACCTCGTGCCGGCCGAACGCGAGAACGCTGATAACCCTCTGCGCTTTTTCGAATTCCCGGTTGCCGTCGATCAAACATTCGTGATCGGCAACATCGCGCCGGGCAAGTATTGGTTACTGGCCCAGCCTGCCGAAAAGGCCGATGCCAACACAATCAAATCTACAACCACCGATAACGACTTTCGCGCGAAGATTCTCAAAGCAGCCACCTCCGGCAACAAAGAGATTTCGTTCAAGCCCTGCGAGCGCACTGTCGATTATGAATTTCGTTACGCTTCTGCGAAACCTTAACAACCTAATCTGACATCTAATCAGGGTTCGCTGACATCGAATTCCGGTCGCTGAACCGAAAACCCGAAGACACTACGGTTCGTAAAAACATCGAAGTCGCCGCCGACTGCGGCGATGGTGCCTTTATGGTAGATTGGTCGTGCATAACGACGGCCGCCGATGCAAAATTTTGCATCGCCGAACACGACAAAGGATACGGAGTTAACGTGAAGAAATTATTCCTGGTTCTTGCGCTGGTTCTTTCCCTAATCACGCCGCTCATTGCGCGGCCAACTCAACCAAATCTGACTGCTGGAAACGCGGGCGCCCTTACCCGCATCGCCGCCGCACCTTCACTTGTGCGCAGCGCGCTGCCGGCCGCTGAAATTCCCAGCAAGGTGCTGGCGAACGGACTCGAAGTGATTGTTCTCGAGGACCACTCGGTCCCGGTCGTGACGATCGAACTGGCCGTCCGCAATGGTTCATTCACCGAACCGCCGGAGCTGAACGGTCTGTCGCATCTTTACGAGCACATGTTCTTTAAAGCGAACCGCGCAATTGCCAATGCGGAAGACTACCTGCAAAAGATCGGCCAGCTGGGCATCGCCTATAACGGCGAGACGCGCGAGGAAGTAGTCGAGTATTACTTCACCACCACCAGTCCGAACGTGCGCGCCGCGATGAACTTCATGCGCGACGCCGCGCGTTATCCGATGTTCGACGAAAAGGAATTCGAGCGCGAGCGCCAGGTGGTGATCGGTGAAATCGATCGCAACGAGTCCGAGCCGGTCTATTACCTGAATAAGGAGATGAACGATCGTCTCTTTTATAAATACACCAGTCGTAAGCAGCCGCTGGGAAATCGGCAAACTGTTTCGACCGCTACCACGGCGATGATGAAGACGATTCAGGGTCGCTACTACGTGCCGAATAATTCAGCGCTGGTCGTCACCGGCGACGTGCAGACCGCGGATGTCTACAAGATGGCCCAGGACTTCTTCGGCGATTGGGCTAAGCGTGACAAGGATCCATTCGTCGAGTTTCCGCTGGTCGAACATCCGCCGTTGACCAGGAGCGAAGGCAACGTCATCAAGCAGCCGGTCACCAACGTGCTCGTCGAAATCGGTTGGCAGGGCCCTTCGATCGGAAAAGACGACGCGGCCACCTACGCCGCCGATACTTTCTCGTTCATCATGACGCAGCCCGACTCGCGGTTTCAGCGTAACCTCGTCGATACCGGATTAGTTACGGCGGTGAACATCGGCTATTACACGCAACGCAACGTCGGTCCTATCAACGTAATTTTCCAGACGACTCCGGACAAAGCGAAGGCCGCGCTCAAAGCCGTCTACAGCGAGATTTCGCACTTCAACGACAAGGATTACTACACCGACGATCAACTCGAGAGCGCCAAGGCATTGTTGGAAGCAGACGATCTGTATTCGCGCGAAAAGTTCGATGAGTACGCGAAGACCCTCGGCTTCTGGTGGTCATCCACGGGCGTCGATTATTTCCGCGGCTATCTCGGTAATCTGCGCAAAACGTCACGCGCAGACATCAGCCGCTATCTCACGACCTACGTGCAGGGTAAGCCCCACGTCGGTCTGGCTTTGATTTCGGAACAGGGACAACAGGTGGCGAAGATTACGCCGGAAGATTTGATCGGTCAGTAGAGTCCGCGAGCCCGACCGCCAGGGAGGGCCCGTTACGCAAGGCTCTCTCTAACTGTCGGGCTTCTGACACTTTTAATTAAGAGAACTTCAAATGACAAATTTCAAATTTCAAATTTCAAATTTCAAATGGTTATTGCTCTTAGCGCTTTTGTCATTGAGCGCGCCGACCGCACCCGCGCAAACGACAACGCCCCAGACGCAATCGACCGCGCCCGACTTTCAAAGCGTCATCGCGCGCCAGGCGGCGCTGGTCACTGAGTTCGATGTCAACGGCCTCAAGGTTCTGGTGAAGCGTCGCGAAGGCAGCCTGACAGTCGCCGCTCAACTTTATTTCCGCGGCGGCGTCGAAAACATCAATGCGAGTAACGCCGGCGTCGAGGCATTCATGCTGAACGTTGCCAGTGAAGCCAGCGCGAATTATCCGCGCGATCGTATGCGCAAAGAACTCGCGCGCATGGGAACAGTGATTGGCGAAAGTGTCGGCTATGACTACTCGGCGCTGGCGATGACCGCAACGCGCTCGAACTTTGATAAGTCGTGGGACCTCTTTGCCGACGTCGTGACCAACCCGGCGTTCACCAAAGAGGACGTCGATCTGGTGAAGAGTCGCCTGGTTTCGAGCCTCAGCGATGACACCGACGAGCCCGACACTTACCTGCAACGCTTGCAGGAAAAGGTCGCCTACGCGGGTCACCCCTATTTGAATCGTCCTGAAGGCACCGCCGAAAGCATCACGCGCCTGACTGCCGATGACCTGCGTGCTTATCACAAGAGCGTGATGGAAACGTCGCGTCTGCTGCTCGTAATTGTCGGAGATTTGGATCCGGCCCAACTCAAAGCGCGCATCACCAACACCTTCACCAAACTGCCGCGCGGGGATTACAAAGCGCCGGCGCTGCCGCCGCTCGCCTTCAGCGCCTCAACGCTGGAAGTAACCAGCCGCAATTTGCCCACCAATTACATCCAGGGCTTCTACACCGCCCCGGCCATTACTTCGCCTGACATTTATCCGATGTATGTCGCCTCGTCGCTGCTGCGCGATCGGGTCTTCGAAGAGGTCCGCGTCAAGCGAAACATGTCTTACGCGCCGGACGCGTTCCTGCGCAATCAGGCGGCGAACATCGGCGGCATCTACGTCACCGCCGCCGATCAATACGCTAACGATGCCGTACGCGTGATGCTCGGAGAGATCAGCAAGCTGCAGCATGAGCAGGTGAGTAACGACGACATTACGGGAATAGTCGCGCAGTTCCTGACCACGTACTACATCGGGCAGGAAACAAACGCGGCGCAAGCGGCCAGCCTTGCGCAATACGAATTAATCGGCGGTGGCTGGCGCAACTCGCTCAGCTTTTTCCAGAAGCTGCGCGCCGTGCAGCCCGCAGACGTGCAGCGCGTCTCGCAGAAATATATGAAGAACATCCGTTTCGTAGTGTTGGGTAATCCGGCGAAGATTGATAAGAACGTGTTTACCGGTCAGGCGGGAAATTGAATAGCGGTTTAATCACAACTCACTGGACTGTGACGATTTCTCCCGGCTTCATTGTTCTTAAGGCTTCCAGAGCGCGTGGCACCAACGGTCTAAGATCAGCGTAGGTCGTTCCTCCAGCTACGAGAACGGCCACAGATATGGTTAAGGTACGAACGTTTTGTTGATATTGCAGATTACGATCGACGGTAATCAGACAATCGTAAGCGTCAGAGGCTGCCTGCAATAGCGTGCCGTTCTTTAAACCTTTGAATCCCGCTTCCTCTACGGTGTGCACTTCGTGCCCAGTCAGATCACTTTTGAGAAGTCTGGTGACCCACTCAGCAAGCAGCAACTTCATATTGAGTCAGTAACGACTTTTTTGATAATTCGAGCGCGGCGAGCGCTTGCTCGCGGGCGACGGTGGGAAACTGATCGAGAAACTCATCGATGGTCTCACCGCTTTCCAGATGCTCAAACAGGTGATTGATGGGAACACGTGTGCCGGTGAAACACGGCACGCCGCTCATCCGATCAGGATCGACGTTGACCACATCTTTGATATTCATCGCAGGACTCATCCAGTCACATTCTAACATTGAAAGAGAATCGTCGTCCTTAACCTTCACCTCTTATAAATCGCAATCCCCCAAAAATTAATGTCCGGCGGCAGCGAGTTCCAGTTGTCGAACGAGTGCGAGTCATCCGATTTGTAGCGCAACTTGTAATTCCCGGCCGGCAGAGTGATTTGCGCATCAATCTTCCGGTTCTTGATGGCGCCGCCTGCCGGCACGGTCTTCGCCGTCTCCATCACCCACACGCGTGATCCCTTCTCGTCTTCGATCCAGCCGTAGTCAAACATCTCGCCCTGCGCTTCGCCCATGGCGAAAATGCGCACGTCCTGACTGGTCGGCAGAGTAAACGGCACCGTCTTATCTTCCCGGTTTCCCACCTGAACGATCTGCGCAATGACCGGCAGCTTCATCAGATCATCGGGCATGGGCTTGGAAAAAAGTCCGCCGTACATCTTCATCAATCGCGCCGCCTCGGCCTGGCGCCCGATGCTGACATCGATCCTGAATTGAGTAACCAATTCAGTGCGGTAGATATCGGCGTAAGGTTTTCCCTTGATAGCGTCGAGCTGATTTTTCAAATCTGCGGGTGGAGCGTCCCAGCTAATCTCCGGCACGCTCTCGCCAAACTTCTCCGGGAAAATGAACGTCCGCAAAAACGCCATGGCAACCTTGGAGCTCAGGGCATCGCCTGCGCCGAGGTCCGTCGGCCGGCTGAGATTGTCCGAGTTCGCCATGATGATGAACGTGAGGTTCTGCTCCGGAATTTTCAAAATAAACGATGAGTTGCCGGTCCAGTACCCGTAATGCCAGAGCATCTTCGTGCCCTTGTAGTTCTGCGTAAACCATCCCAGACCGTAAGGCAGCGACTCACCCCTGGTTGAAACCGCCGGCGTGAAAGCGAGTTGCTGCGTCTCGTTCGTCAGAAACTTGTGCTGATCGATCGCGATGTCATACTTCGCCATATCAAGCACTGTTGAGATCAACCCAGCAGCGGTGCTGAAGCTCTGCGGATAACTGATCTTCGTGATCTTAAATTCGCGATCGAGCGCGTACGGTTGGGCCAGCGTCTTCACGACAGTGTCGAATCGTTGCTGGTGCTTGTCAGTAATCACCGCGCCGCTCAACGGCGACTGGTGAATATGAACGAGCTTCCACGCGCCGTCTTGTTTGTTCCAGAAGTAGGAAACTCTCCAGGGACCCTGAGGTCGCGCGGGCGCATTGGCTTGCGTGGCGGTTCCTTGCAGAAAGAAAGTTGCGACGGCGCTGTCACCGTACACGGCCGCCTCTAAATCCATGATGTCCAACTTCAACTTAAGACCCGATTGGAATGCTTGACGCAGGTCTGCGCCATTGAAGGAACTTAGAAAACCACCGTCGCCTTGAAAAACATTCTGCTGCGGCGCCAACCGCTTCTCAATCTGGTCAACGTTGCCGGCGTTGTAGCCTGCGACGATGTCCATCACCGCCGCTTTCACTTCCGCTTCTGCTGCCTGACCCGCCGCGTTCGGCGATTTGGTACTGACGATCTTCGGCACGTTCGGCGCCGTCTCATTCATGCCGAGTGGATCGAGAATATTGGCAATCAACAGTTCGCCGAAAGACTTGCCGCTGGCCTTCTGAATCACTTTGTCCAGCTCCGAAAAGCGATTGCCGTTATAACGATACTGCTCGCCGGGATTCCCCTCCGACGTGTGCGAGAGCAAGTGACGCACTCTGATGACACCCTCGCTCTCCAAAGTGATCCCGTACTTCGAAACCGGATCGTCGAGCCTGACCTTTCCCTCCTGGACCAGCTGCATCACGATCGTCGAAGCAAACGTCTTCGTCAGCGAAGCCAGATGGTAAGGCGTGTGTTCAGTCGCCGGAATCTTGTTCTCGACGTCCGCATACCCAAACCCCTTCGCCCAAATCACTTTCTGATCTTTCACAATAGCCGCCGAGTAAGCCGGAATCTTCAGCTCCTGCCGCAACCTCTCGAGCACCGTTTCAAACCCCGCAATCCGCGCGGAAAGATCGTTCGTGTCCACGGCCGCGGTGCGTCCAAACAAAGTCTGTCCCAGAAGGGTAATGGTAAGAATCAGCGCGAGTGAGTTTGAGGCTTTGAATTTCATAACGATTTCTCCTGGCACGGTTTTAGTGGCTTGTTTAGGATCCAGCGATGGGACGGATAATAAACCAATATAGTTAACGTTGAAGGAGCGAAATGGATGCGCGGAGAAAAAAAGAGACCAACGAAATGGAGGGGTTACCAATGAAATGGAGATCGCGGAAGCAACCCGGATCGCTTGCCCCGCAGCTGGCGCTGCTCATCACGAAGGACTTTGTGCAAGGCGTCGAGAATTGCAGGCCTGACAATATTCCTTCTGCCGGGCGCCAATAGATCCATATGCTAGAATTCTGCGCCGTTAACGCTTAGCTCGATTTTCCGTCTAACAAACGAACCTCTCCCGCGTGACCACATGAAAAAGTACATTTCAATTCTGTTTGTTACGTTGTCGCTGTGCGCCGCAGCGTTCGCGCAAACAGGTGAGCCCGCCGAGGGTTATTTCGTAACGCCTGACAACGTCAGGATCTTTTACAAGATCGAAGGGCATGGCAGCGAGACCCTGGTCGCAGTGCATGGCGGGCCGGGAAATTCACTTGAATCGATCCGCGCCGACTTCGAGCCACTCTCAAAAGGACGGCGGGTGATCTATTACGACCAGCGCGGTCAGGGACGTTCCGAACTGATCAGCGATGGTACGAAGCTCGGATACGAGCAGCACGTCGCCGACCTCGAAGCACTCAGGGTTCATTTCAAGCTCGACAAAATGACTCTCATCGGCAACTCGTGGGGCGGGCTGCTGATCTCGCTTTACGCCGTCGCTCATCCGGACCGTGTTGAGCGAATGGTTCTGGACAGTGCGGCCTCGCCGTTGAAGGGATTTATCGACGACATGGATGACGAGATTTCGCGGCGAATGAAGAGGCTCTACAAACCCGAACAGCTCGCCCATAACAGCGCCATCGGAAAGCCTGACGCATGGTTAAAGGCCAAGGACCCGGTGGCGGTGTGCCGCGAATTCTATATGACCGTGTTGCGGGTCTACACCTATTCGCAGACGTTGGACGGCAATTTCAAGGGCGACGTCTGCGCCGGCGGGCCCGAGTCCGTGCGCCAGCAGCCGACAACCCGCGCGCACGTATGGCGCAGCCTCGGCGACTTCAACCTCATGCCTAAGCTCGGCGTCGTCAAAGCGCCTGTCCTGGTGATTCACGGGGCCGCCGACGTGATACCACTCAAGAGCTCCGAATTCTGGGCCTTCGGATACCCGAACGCCCGTCTGCTGGTGATCGAAAAAGCGGGCCACATTGGCCAGGTCGAAGCACCTGAGATTTTCTTCCCCGCGATTGAGACCTTCCTAAAGGGCAGCTTTCCCGCGGCAGCGAAAACTATCAAACATTTGTGAGCGACTGTGAGGCAGTCGTTCCTCGCAGGACGAATTCAATAGCCGACGGCAACGCCGGATATGACGACAAATACAATCATCGACCCTGTTAGGGTCGGATTAAATGTTCCACCCTTTCAAGGTCGTTATGTGTTCTTGATGATAGATCCGTGGGCTTTGCCGACGGTTATTTGATTTCACGCCTGCGGCATGATGTGACTCGCTACGGCTTCGGTGGTTTACTAGCCCGACGCCCCATCCTTAATCAGCAGACGCCGTAAATAATCTACCTGACCGAGATGCCAGTTCAGATGTCCGTAGAGGTGAATCAGGAACTCGCCGATCGACATCGGCCGGTCAAGGACGACCTGTGGATATTCTTCCTCCAACTGATCAGCCTTGAGAGCTTCGATTATCGCGGGAATAGATTCTCTTAGTTTCTCCAGACGTGCGGCGAGTTCCGCTCGCGATCCTTCCTTCGAACTGAATTCAAGATCGCGGTTTCTTTGGTACGGCAGACCGCCAAGCTGGCGTCCCACAAATTCACTGAGATTGCCTTCGATGTGAAGCGCCAGGTTGCCGGCCGAATTAATCACGCCCGGAAGCGTCTGCCAAAGTAACTCGTCAGACGGAAACGATTCGATCTGTTTGCTGAACTTTGCCAAATCGCGACTGAAGAGAGCAGCCAGTTCATTCGTGATGCTCATGGTTTCAGAAACTCCTTAAACGGGGTACGGTCTCAAATCTCAACCTCGCCCTCCAGATAAAAAACGCAAGCGCCTTCCAGCTTGACGCGATCGCCATCAACTCACAAGGCAGCTCTCCACCGCACCGCCCACGCAAAAACGGCCGCCACCGAAAGAGATGGCCGCCGTTTTCTTTTTGATTAATTTTGCGTTAGTGCGGGATTACCTTTTTGACTACCTTAAAAGTTTTCTTCGCACCTGCTTTCGTTACGCTGACAACTTTGCCCGCCCCGTCTTTGGTGGTTGAGCCGACGGCTGTTGCGGTGTGGGTGGTTTTGTCGATGACCATCCCCGTGCCTTCGACGGTTTTTTCACCAACGGCCTTACCGGTGCTGGCAGTCTTGTCGATTACCGTTCCGGCGCCCTCGACGGTTTTTTCACCAACCGCCTTGCCCGTCTTCTTGGTCTTATCGACCACGTCCTTCCCAACTTCTTTGGACTTATCGATGGGGTCTTCGCCCTTTGCGTTCCCGGCGTACGCCGTTCTGGAACCGCCGCCGATGGTGCTGATTGTCAGGGCCATCCCAAATATCAGGATCGCGGCCCCTGTCAAAAATCTATTGATCACTGCTTTCGCCTCCTTCAAGAGTTGAATGGGGGCAGTGCTCGCGGCCATTATGCGCGAAACATAGTTGCTTGGCGAGAAATATTAAGAAGACCTTAGATTGCGCGGGCTTTGCTGGAAAAGTCTAACGTGCCACTACCGGAAGGTTAGCGAGGGGAGATAGAACTTCAATGTGGGATCAGGCTCTTCTTTTCTTTGATTAACGGCCGCATTCCACTGGCAAGGATCACACAAAACCAAAAGCCTAACCCCGGTTTGTTGTACCCTTTCTTTTATGCATGAGTGGGACGTTATCGTCATTGGCGCCGGGGCGGCGGGTCTTTTTTGCGCAACCCAGGCGGGCCAACGCGGGCGTAGAGTGTTGGTAATTGAACACGCCGACCGGGTCGGAAAAAAGATTGCCATATCCGGCGGCGGGCGTTGCAACTTCACCAATACCTCGACCAGCCCCGATAACTTCGTTTCCCAAAACCCACACTTCTGCAAGTCAGCGCTCGCCCGCTACACACCCGCGGACTTTATTGCCCTGGTTGAAAAACATGGCATCGCGTATCACGAGAAGAAGCTGGGCCAACTCTTCTGTGACGGCAGCGCGCAACAGATCATCGACATGCTGCTCCATGAGTGTCACGACGCTTCAGTGGAGATTCGCTGCGGCTGCGAAGTCCGCCGCGTGGACCGACGCGTGGACCACGACGAACCTTCTGCAAAGCGCTCGTTCATACTGCAAACCAACCAAGGCACTTTCCACTCCGCTTCCCTCGTTATTGCGACTGGCGGGTTATCTATCGCTCCGCTGGGAGCGACCGACTTCGGTTATCGCATCGCGCAACAATTTGGGCTGCGCATTGAAGAGACACGCGCGGGCCTGGTGCCTTTAACACTGCCGGCCCCGATTCTGAAAGTTTTGGCGGCGTTAAGCGGAGTCTCGATTGACGCCCTGGTCACTTGTCCCCAATCTCCATCGGCTCCCTCGTTTCGGGAAAATATTTTGATTACACATCGCGGCTTGAGTGGGCCGGCCATACTGCAAGTTTCAAACTACTGGCGTCCCGGCGAGTCCATCTCAATCAATCTGTTACCCGATGAAGACGTAATGGAGATCATTTCAGCGGCCAGAATAATCGACGGCGATTTACCGCAAGATGCTCCGCCGAAGACCTCAGGACCCAGCGCCCGGATTGAGCTGGTCAATCTCTTATCACGTTACTTGCCGCGACGGTTCGCGCAGGCCTGGTGCGATCTTTACGGAGCGTCGCGGCCGCTCAAGCAGTACCAGGGCAAGGACCTTCAGGAAATTGCGGATAACATTCACCGGCTCGAGCTGGCGCCGGCCGGCACGGAAGGTTTCAGAAAAGCTGAAGTGACAGTGGGAGGCGTCTCGACCGCGGAGCTCTCGTCACAAACCATGGAAGCCAGGCGCGTTCCCGGGCTCTACTTTATCGGCGAAGTGGTGGATGTGACGGGCCAACTGGGCGGCTACAACTTTCAGTGGGCCTGGGCCTCGGCTTTCGCCGCCGGTCAGGTGGTGTAATTGAACAGCCCGTCTTGAGCCTGTTGATGACAAGTTGGAGTGGTGACCTCGAATCGCGTCCGCCAGCGTCAGCGGCGATCAGATGAACAACTCCTCAGGACGAAAGTGAGAATCGCAAAAACGCAAGCCTGACCCCAAGGCCGACTTAGCAGTAAGAGACTCGACATTTGAATTAGTAACTGCCCAATTGCAGGCCTGACGCAACTCACCTAACCCCACGCTATTCACTTGCGCAAAATCACTGGCCACCAATCTCGCGAATAAGTTTGGCAATCTCAGTATCAATTTCACCTTCTTTCATAAGTGCAGCTAGTCGTGCGCTATCGCGCTCTTTCTTAAATCTGACGCCAAACTTCTGGCAAACCTTATCGAGCAGGATATCTCCCTGGACTAGGGAGAGTTTTTGGGTGTTCCAAATGTCGTTAACTTGTTTCGTTTGAGCGTCTGACTCCTGGATCAAACGGGTCTGCGCCTCGGCTATCTGCGTCGACATTTTTTCAAGTTCATTTGCAAGCCTATCCGTGAATATAACTCCGCTAGTTTCGTCGAACAGCGCTTTCGCGGAGGGATAAACTGGCTTACATAGCGACTTGGCCACTCGCTTATCGATGGCCATCTGCTTTAGGTTGTTGGCTTCCGCATCGAGGGCTTGCGAAATCTCTAACTCGGTAGGCGGATCGTTATCCTTCTTGGACCCCAATGCTTTTTTTGCTGCGATGAATTCTTTGATGGCCCTTGGAGCGATCATAAAGTTCTCCACCTCGCGCTTGCTCAAAACCTTCACAGTGGCCTTTCCGTCGAACAACCCTTCGAGAACTGTAATTTCAGACGGCTCTTTCTCGTCCCGATCGATGACGAACCAAATTCCAATTTGGCGTTTACTCAAAAATGAGAGCGTCGCTTGGGCTGCATAGTGGGTGAAATTCTTGACACCACCCATGGCTACGAAGCCTACATTCGCCTGACTAAAGTTGACCCTTAACGTCGAAGCCCATTCCCTGAAGACTCCTTCGTCGGATGGACCTTCAACGAATACCAGTCGGTCAAACATGAAAAGTGAGCTAAGCCTTAAACCAAGTTCACTCGGAATCTGAGACTCGGCCTCCTCATAATTCAGTAGCTGAATTTTGGTGGATTTATCCTTTGAGACGAGATACACGTTTTTCATTTCTGCGGTGTCAAGAAAATTGGTTGAGTGCGTAGTTGCAAAAACCTGGATACTTTCACTAATTCTCTTTAGGTAATGCATCATGCTTATCTCAAGTGCGGGATGGAGATGCGTCTCGGGCTCTTCAACCATTAGGATCGTCGGATGTTCAAACTCAACATCAAGTATTAATCTCAAAGCTTCTCTCACGCCGGACCCGTTTACTTGAACCAAAAAATCATCAACATCTAATTCCGCTTCGGGCTCGATACGCGTACCCCGTGACGGCCCTTGGAATGCATCAATTCGAACTCCTAGAAGGTCATCAACTGTGCCTTGGATGTTACGAAGCACGTCAGTGCCCCCGCGCTGGACCTTTAATGAGAGAAGTTGTTGAGCCTCATCCTTCCCGATCTGTTTACGATATTCTCTCAAATACAAAACCTTGACATTCGATAACCTGGTGAGCAGATTTAGGACATACGCTGGAACCGATGACTCTTCACCAGCGAAAGTCTCGACCTTGTTCTGGAGTTTTTCTTTGAGAATTAGTTCATCCTCTTCGCGGACGTTAGTACTTAGAGTTTGCATGCCTTTCTGAAATTCCGCGTATGTCGTGGAGTTAACAAAAAGATCATCAACCGCCGCGGATGTTTCGTGAGTGAGTTCGACACCGCGACGCGGGAAATAGATTCGCCAGTCCGAGCGCAGCGTCCCTCGAGAATGCATGGTTGACCAAAAATCCTCTGTGAACTGGGTCATAAGGTTTCTTAGTCCTTCGATATCCCGAGATGCACTAAGAGAAGCCGCAGCCTTATCGCGAAGTTCAATCGCAGAGTTCTTATCAACACTTAAGAGTACGTATTCAGCCCCGCCCACTCCATCTACTAAGGAAATTTTGCTGACGATAGCGAAGGCTCGTAGTGGCGGGTTAATTGTTACCGTAATCTCTAAGCTTAAAATTGCGGCAAATCCGTCAACCGCGTTTTTCATTTGCGGCGCTTCCTCGATTATATCGGTGAGCAATTCTGTCTTTTCATTCTCGGAGAGTGTCAATCGCAGGGTAATTTCTATCGGCAGATCGAGTTTCTTACCAAAAAAGTCTATTTCTCTTCCATTGTGCGGATCGAGCGTTACGATATTGGCGTTTTGGGCGCAATTAAAGAATGCAGAAATTGCTGATAGCACATTCGATTTCCCCGAGTTGTTCTTGCCGATCAGAACGTTGAAGTCGCCACACTGAGGCACGAGCTGATCTTCGATACTCCTGAATCTCTTAATGCGAACGGATTCCAACTTCATCGAAATTCTCCAGACGCTGATAGATGGCTAGATGCGAGAGGTCATTAAGGACGCATCTTCTTAGAAACGCGAATTACGCTGACAAAGTAGTTGTTAAAAGCCGAGTCTGTCAACATAATGAGCGTTTATGTAATCGAGGGTCGGCCTTGCGATTTGTGATTCTCAAGCGAATGCAAAATCTAATTTCGCCTTCAACGCATCTTACGACATCGCGGCTTCGGAGTCGTGGGGATAGGGAGTAAAGGGGAAATGGAATCCAATCCAGGTAACGATGTCATTAAGCTCAGTGTTCAAGGTATGGAGATGGAAGGAAAAGGCGAGCCCTGAAGAAGTAAACGACTATTTCTTAAAGCCTGGAACGAATCGACGAATAACTTTTTAATTATCGCTGCTTATCCAAGATGGGCCTCCCCGAAGGGGACGAATTCAATAGCACGTCGCCGATGCCACGGCAAACACAATCCATTTTTGGAGTGCGGCGGCTTGACGCCGCTTTCTCCTATGAACATCAACATTGAGTTAGATCGAAATACAATCCAAAGCGGCGTCAAGCCGCCGCACTCCAAATAAAAATTATTAATTGTGATCCGGGGGTGGCGCGCCTGACGCGCTTACCCCCGGCTATTGTCTTTCAGCCTTTCAGGCTGATGCGCGCACCAAACCCTCCAATCGGAGAGGGGTGCGATTAACCGTGAGCCCTCCCTGACGGTCGGGCTAATGCCCCGGGCTCATGGCTGCGGTGGCTGGGTTGGTGGTGGTGCGGCTTTCGCTCTTCTTGGGGCGCGCTCCACATGGCTGGCGGCCATCCATTCGGCTAGCTTGCCGGGGTTGTTTGCGTATTTCACTTTCATCAAGCTCGTCAGCTTGCGCACTATTTCAATGCCGCGCGCGAGTGCGTCGTCGAGTTCTTCGCGCGCGGCGATGTGATCGCCGACGGAATTCAGGCGGTCGTTGAGGGCCGCTTGCAGAGCTGCTTTGTCGGCGGCCAAGTCTTCCAGAAAATTCGCCGGCAGTTCGTGCGCGATGAGGTCTGCCTTCACTGGTGTTGCGTTGGTTATGTAGACGCCGGCCGTCTGCATGAGCGCTTCGTCATTGTTGCGCGGCGGATAAGGAAACTTCTCCTCGAGGTTCAGAACCTTGGCCACCTCGCGCACCGCGAACATGCCGGCGAGCAATTCCTCGCGCCCGTTATTGATTGTCTGCGTTCCTTGCTTCGCGTCGCTGCGGCCGACGCCGTGCGCGGTCGATTTCTGCTCGACCTCGGCGATGACTGCCTGCAAGTCGGCGTAGAGTTGGCGGCCGGCGCCGCCTGCGGCGAAGTCGTTGACTGATTGCGCGAACGCTTCGCGCGAACGGACTAACGTCTGGTGAATACGACGATCATCATCATTCATGGAACTAACTTTCCCGGGGGCCGAGTTGATTGAATGATTCACTTCGCGATCGTGGAGGATCGTGAGGTGCTATTGCGTTGCGTTCTAACCGGCGTGTCGGGTGACCGGCTAAGGATTTGAGTGACCCTGCTCGATGGCCGCGGATTCTAGCACCGGCTTGGAGGCCTAGCAAGAGTTTTGCAAGTCTCCGTAGGATTGCTGCCGAAAGGACTGCATTCGCCTGATCGGAAAGCGGCTTTGCCGCAGCACGTTGCGGAAAGGCTCTGCCTTTCCGTGGACGTCTCTCTGATCAAAAGTCGAGGCTACGCCTCGGAGAATTTGAGGCGTAGCCCTCAAGAAAATGGGTAGGGAGATGACGCGGTAAGCCGGAGGCTTCCCGCTATGTGCTGCGGCAAAGCCACATTCGCGCGTGTCCTGAAACATTCCGTAGAAAGCGGGGGGCGCGACCTGACGTAGTCGAAGTCGGCCGGAATTTGGGCCGCTTCGATCATTTCTTGATTTTGCTCAGTGTTTTGTCATCTCCACACGCTGTTTTGTCGTCTCCGCACGTTGTTTTGTCGTCTCCGCACGCTGTTTTGTCGTCTCCACAGGCTGTTTTGTCGTCTCCGCACGTTGTTTTGTCGTCTCCGCGCGCTGTTGTCTCGTCCCCACACGGTGTCTTGTCATCTCCGCGCGTTGTTTTGTCGTCTCCACAGCTTGTTTTGTCGTCTCCGCAGGCTGTTTTGTCGTCTCCGCAGGTCGTTTTGCTGTCTCGGCGCGTTGATTTATCGGCGCCGCAGGCCGTTGGGGTATCGCCGCAGGATTGCGTCAGTACCGCTCGCGTTAGCGAGTGGATCGGGTGAGCGTTTTTAGCAAGCGGGAATCGTGATCCATTTGCTCACGCAGACCCCTCGCCACTTGTTGATGTGATCGCGCGAGAGATGAGGTCCCTACCAATGGGGGATCAGGTGACTCGGTGCAGCAAACACGCGTCTTGATCCATCTGCTTACGCAGATGGTACTGACCCTCGCCTGACCACACGCAGACGGTATTGACCACGCACTCGCTGCGATCAGACTCCCTGAGCGCGTGATAGGTCTTCGGTAAATGACGGCAGCAATGCGGCGCCGCGCGGCATGATGTAGCCGGGCGTGTTGGCGGGAATATCTGTGAGCGCTTCGTCGAGTGAGAGCACCTTCGTCATGCGCATGGCGCGGGTCTGTTCATCTTTGAGATCGGTAACGATGCGGACGCGGAAGCGTTCGGTCTTAGTGAGCAGCGCCCAGGCGGTTTGACCATTCACTTCGTAACCGTCACGCAAACGTTGCTCGAGCGCGCGTGAATCTTTTGATTCAAACCACTTCATGAAATCGGCGCGGCCCAGTCCGTCGCCGCACTCCGCGACAAACACAATCGTGCCGCCGTCGGCGCACGCGTGCGCGGCCATGTCGAGCGCTTTGTGCGCCTGAATTATGTTGATGTCGTACGGCGCGCCCCCGCAGCTGACGATCACCAGGTCGCGCTTCTCAGGGATTTGTTGCGCGTGGCTTTTTAGGTATTCGGCACAAGCGACTCGATGCGCCGCGCGCCATTGGCCGGCAAAGATGCGCTCGACGCGACCGTGGTCATCAACGATCGCGTTGATAGAGAACGCCGGGTTAATGATTTCGGCGACGCGCTCGCATTCTTCGCTGACTGCGTTGCCATCGAGCAGTGCCGTGCCCACGCCTGCACGCCGTCCGCCGCGTTCGAAATCAAGCGCCAGCATGTGTGTCGCTTCGATCGTCCGGGCCGAAGCCAGCCCTGGACAAATCGATTTGCGTCCGCCGGTAAAGCCGGCGAAATAATGAAAGCCAACCGCGCCGGTGATTATGATCTTCGAAAATTCTTTCAACGCGCGGTTTACTTCGATCGGGTTGCCGCGCTCCATCGTGCCGGCGCGGACCAGTTGCGAGCCGTCGTATGCGTCGTGATCCAACGTGCGAATGCGTTGCGCGATGAACGCGGTCAGCAAACGGATTTTCTCCTCCGGCCTGACTGCCCGATGAATGCCGGTCGCGAAGAGAATGGCGATGTTGCCTGATTGAATTCCGTTTTGAATCAGCCGCCGCACCAGCAGGTTCACGATTTGCGCGCTGCCGGTAGCGCGGGTCGCGTCTGACACCACGATGAGAACGGAATCGTCCGCGGCGATCAATTCGTCGAGCGGAGGCGAATCAATCGGCGCGTCCAATGCGGAGTCGATTTCGGCATCGGTTAACGAATGGTGGTCCGCGTCGAGTGGGGCCAGCACCTCGAAGCGGGACGGTTCATATTCGAAACCGACCGAGTTGCGTCCGTAACCGAGATCAATGTTCTTCATGGCTTGTCTAACAAGTCCGCGGCGCGGACTTTAATGTCGATGCGCCGGCTCGTGTCGCATCGCTCTGGCGACGCAGTACATGTCATCAGGCTCGCATCCTTCGACTTCCACCTGAATCGTCGAATGCGAAATGCCAAAGTGGTGCGCCAACTCTTCATTCACGGCGCGCAAAACGTCCTGCCCGCTGCGAACGCTTTGCTCGCCCACGGTGACGTGACAACTGCACGCGATGATGCCCGAGCCAATCGTCCAGACATGCAGATCGTGCACTGCCAACACGCCGGGCACCGCGCCAATTGTCTGCTCGACCAGATTGATGTCCATGCCTTTCGGGATCGATTCGAGTAGTACGTTCACAGACTCTTGCAGAATTCCCCACGAACTCCAAAGAATCAGCACGCCGATCAAGATCGACACAATCGAGTCGGCCATCGATGTCCGCGTGACGGCGACCACGACGCCGGCCACGACGACGCCCGCCGCTGAGACCGCATCGCCAACCATGTGCAGATAAGCGCTGCGCACGTTGAGGTCGGTCGCGGCGTCTCCTCGCAGCCACAAACTAATGATGGTGTTCATGACGACCGCGACCAGCGCCACGATGATCATCGGTGTACTGTGCACCGCCCGCGGATTACCCAGGCGGCCCGCAGCTTCCCAGAAGATCAGCAGCGCGATGACCACCAGCGAAACCGCATTGACCAGCGCCGCGAGTATCCCCACGCGGTGATAACCAAACGTGTGTCGCTGCGTCGAGGGCTTGCGCGCGATCCAGACACCGTACCAGGCGAAAAAGAGCGCCAGCGCGTCGGCGAAATTGTGGCCCGCGTCAGAAACCAGCGCCAATGAATGCGACAGATAACCGGCGATTGCCTCGGCCACGACGAACGCGAAGGTAATCGCCATCGACAAGACTAATCGGCGGCCCGTCGCCGCGGTTGGATGATGGTGCGCATGCGCCATTGATCAAACGCATGGTAGCACTTTGGAGTGCGCCGGCAGAGCGAAGCGACGACGGCGCTTTGGATCTCTCAACCGCACGAATTTCGCCGATCCAAAGCGCCGTCGGCATCCCGATGAATCGGGACTCTGCCGGCGCACTCCAAAGGTGTTAGAATCCTGCGCTTCTCGGTCGAGAAATTTCCAAAACGCTTTGCGAATCCTGAATTGGAGCTTGCCTGCCATGCAAATCCGTCGTTGCCTGCTGTGCTTATCTGTCGCGTTGATTCTCTTCTGTGCGCTGCCGCTGCTGGCAGAGGCGCAGAACTTTTCGCTCGAACAAGTGTTGAGTTCCCCATTCCCTTCAGACCTCGTTACTTCGAAGCGAGGAGACAAACTCGCCTGGGCCTTCGATGCCCAAGGTAAACGCAACATCTGGATTGCCGAAGCGCCGGCCTTCACCGCGCGACAGCTCACGCACTACGACAAAGACGATGGCGCCGAGTTGACCGATCTGACCTTCGCTCCAAACGGGAACTACATTGCCTACGCGCGCGGCAATGAGCAGGGCAAGAACAGTGCTGGTGAATACGCGAACCCGACGACTGATCCGGCTGGGACGAAGAAGGAAGTGGTGGCGGTAGAGATTCGCACCGGCCGCCTCACCGTGCTCGGCGAAGGCGAAGCGCCGATGTTCAATCCCACCGGCGATCAGGTCATCTACGATCGCGAAGGAAAGCTCTGGATGACGCCCGTGTTTGGCGGCAAAGAAAGAAAGCTTTTCGAGATTCGCGGCAACATCGGCGCCCACGAATGGTCACCCGACGGATCGCAGCTGGCGTTTGTTTCCAATCGCGGCGATCACAGCTTCATCGGCGTCTACGATCCGAAGGCCGGCAACATTCGCTTCTTATCGCCCAGCGTCGATCGCGATCAGTTGCCGCGCTGGTCCGATGACAGCCGTCGTATCGCGTTCATTCGCCTGTTCAATATCTCTGACGCCTTTTCTCTGGATCGCGAGCGCCAGCAGCCCTGGGCCATCTTCGTCGCCGATGCGCGCAGCGGTGAGGCCAAACAAATTTGGCATTCGGGAGATCAGGACAACGACTCGTATCCCTCGTATCCGCAGGGCGTGGGGGACTACTGGCAATGGGTCGCGGGCAATCGACTTTTGTTTCCGTCCGAAAAAGACGGCTGGATGCATCTGTATTCAATCTCGGCTGACGGCGGAGCGTTGACGACGTTGACGCCGGGCGATTTTGAAGTCGAGAACATCGCCGTGACCGCGGACAAATCAACCGTCGTCTTTTCAACGAACAAGGGCGACATTGATCGCCGTCACCTTTGGTCGATAAGTGTTGCCGGTGGCAGCGCTAAACAACTGACCAGCGGCGAAGGAATCGAAATGTATCCGGTCGTCTTTGACAACGGCCGGCGCGTCGCTTTTCTTCATTCAACGGCGCACGATCCATTCATGCCGTTCACCGCCAACGTCGATGGCTCCAACCTGAAACCACTGGCGCCGCAAGCCTTGCCGGCTGATTTTCCCACTGCGCAGCTCGTCGTTCCCGAACAGATTATTTTCAAAGCCGCTGACGGACTGGAGATTCACGGCCAACTCTTCAAACCGAAGAACGCATCGGGCAAAATGCCCGCGCTGATTTTCACTCACGGTGGACCACCGCGGCAGATGCTTCTGGGTTGGCATTACATGTACTACTACCACAACTCCTACGCGATGAATCAGTATCTCGCGAGTCGCGGCTACCTGGTGCTATCGGTGAATTATCGCAGCGGCATCGGTTACGGCCGCGCGTTTCGTCTGGCGCAGCATCGCGGTGCGCGCGGTGCATCTGAGTATCAGGACGTCGTGGCCGGCGCGAAGTACCTGCGCAGTCGTGACGACGTCGACAGCAAGCGCATCGGGCTGTGGGGCGGATCGTATGGCGGTTATTTGACGGCGCTCGGTCTGGCGCGCAACTCGGACATTTTCTCCGCGGGCGTTGATTTTCACGGCGTTCACGATTGGAGTCAGCGCGTCGCCGGTCTGCCGCTCCAGTTCAATAACTCGGAACAGAATCGCGTGGCGCGCGAGTCCTCGCCCATTGCTTCAGTCGATAAGTGGAAATCGCCGGTGCTGCTGATTCACGGCGACGACGATCGCAACGTTGAATTCGCGCAGACTGTAAATCTCGTTCGTTTGCTACGAAAGAACGGCGTCTACTTCGAAGAGCTGATCTTTCCGGACGAGATTCATGATTTATTGCTGCACAAAGATTGGGTGCAGTCGTACCATGCGGGCATAGACTTTTTTGATAAGCACTTGAAGTAACGATAAGCTGACTGCTGGGATCGCGGGCTGATTGCTGGGAGCGCGGACGCCCTCGTCCGCAACTGATATAAGGTGGTCTCAATGCGGGCGAGGGCGCCCGCGTTCCCAGTCGATGCTGGCAGGGCGCCGGCGTTTCCAGCTATTACATGGTTTTCGACCCACGGAACATTCTCATCATCGACTTCGGTCAACTCGGCGACGTGGTGATGAGCCTTCCGGCACTTCGCGCCGTGCGCGAAAGATTTCCGCTGGCGCGCATCACCGCCGCCGTCGGCAAACCCGCGGGTGAAATCATCGAGATGTCGGGCTATGCGGACGCGACGATCGAAGTCGATCGCGTCGCCATACGCGACGGATCCAAGCCGCTCTCCGTTCTGAAAATTTTTAGAGTCGTCAAAGATGTTCGCCGGCGGCAGTTTGATTTCGTCATCGACCTGCACAGCTTTTCCGAGACCAATCTCCTGGGTTTCCTGTCCGGCGCGCCCAAACGTTTGTTTGCCCGGCGCCGTGGCCGCTCGCTCGATTGGCTTGCGAACTTCAAGCCTGCGCCGCCGATCGAAGAAGACAATCGCACCCGGCATCAGGTCGATCGTTATCTCGATGTCTTGCGACCATTGGAGATCGGGGAACCGGATCGAGTACCGCGTCTGGCGACAACTGTCGGCGACGATCGTGAGATTGATAAGCTACTGAGGCGATCGAAAGCGGATGCCGGCGCGCCGCTGGTCGGTTTGTTTCCCGGTGCAGGTCACGAAAGTCGCCGTTGGCCGCTCGCGAAATTCGCGCAACTGGCAGATTCCTTGTCGCGCAACGACGGCGTACGGCCCGTCGTGTTTGTCGGTCCTGAGGAAGCAAAGATAATTTCCGAGATCCGTTCAGCGTTCCCTTCGTCGGCGGTCGTGCTCGATCGATTATCGATTCGCCAGCTCGCTTCATTGCAGGCACGTCTGGCTGTCTTCGTGTCGAACGACACGGGTCCGCTGCACATTGCGGCGGCAGTTGGAGCGCCCGTCGTTTTGCTGCTCGACGAACGCGCACCGGCTAGTTACATCCCTTTGAGCGAACCGAAACGCGTGATCCAACATGGCGCGATTTCTCAAACCGCAGTCGAAGAAGTTTACGAAGCCACTCGCGCATTGCTGGCCGCCGGCCGCGTCGAAAAGCTATTCGCGAGCTGATCGCGGCACGCGCGATCTTGCGCGTGGTTTCACTGACGGCACTCTCAGGAAGCTAGACTTGCAGAAACCCGGCCGAGAGGGACGATGCAAAATTGATCGAGTGGGATGCGCCCTCCCTGATGGTCGGGTTTCTGTTTCGGATTTAAAGGCCTATGAAACTAAATCGCGCTGCAGTGATGACCGGAGCCTTCGTCGCATCCCTCCTGACAATTTCGGTGTTATTGCTTCATCAACCAACCGGCTTCGCGCGCGAAGACAAGCAAGCCGGCAAAGAAAACGCGAGTCCTGTCGTCCCCGCCACGACGACTGACGCCGGTTTAACGCGCGAAATCGATCGAATTCTGAACCAAACCGAACGCAGCCAGGGACGATTTGGCGTCTTTGTAATGTCCGCCAAAAACGCGCGCGTTCTTTACGCCCGCAACTCCGATCAGCTCTTCACTCCCGCGTCGAACATGAAGGTCTACACCACGGCAGTCGCGCTCGATCTGCTGGGCCCTGACTATCGTTGGCGCACGTCCGTCTACGCCAACAAACAACCGGACGCGAATGGAACACTCGAGGGAGACGTCACCCTGTTCGGCCGAGGTGCGCCTGACTTGCTCTCGAAACCGAAAGGCGACGCACCATCGCTGACAAAGTTGGCCGATAACCTCTTTCAAGCTGGCGTGCGCGAGGTCCACGGAAATATTATCGGCGACAACAGTTACTTCCGCGGTGAGTTGTTCGGCCTCGGCTGGCAGTGGAACGATCTTCAATGGTACTTCGGCGCGGAGCCAAGCGCTTTATCAATCGATGAGAACAGCGTCGAAGTCACCATCGGCCCGGGCAAAAAGCAGGGCGGCAGCGCCAACGTGGTCATCAATCCCGAAACCAGTCCACTTCAATTGAGGAACGAAACGATAACCGGCGAGCAAAGCGATACCGCTTCGATCGGCATCGTGCGCGATCTTTCCGGAAACGATCTGCGCGTGTGGGGCGACTTTCCGGTCAACGGGCGCGCGTTCTCAGCGTTTCTCTCGGTGCACGATCCGGCGACGTGGGCCGCGACTGTGTTCAAGCGAGCGCTGATTTCGCGCGGCATCAAGGTGGACGGCGATGTGCGCACGCGCGATTTTCGCACGGCAGAGACCGACAAGATCGATCCGCAGAAATCCGTGGAGCTCGCACACGAAGACAGTGAGCCGTTGAGCGCGATCATCCGCCACACCAATAAAGAAAGCGATAACCTCTATGCTGAATTACTGCTGCGCACGATTGGAAAAGAGCGCAGCGCTTCGGTACCCGATCCCGATCCGCGCAAGAACCGGCAACGCGGTGATGACGAAGCAGGTACCGCAGTGGTTCGTTCGTGGCTCGAATCAAAAAACATCAACACTAAAGGTCTGGCGATCCGCGACGGCTCCGGATTGTCACGACTCGATCTGGTTACACCTGAAACCACTGCACGTCTGCTGCTCGCCATAGCCGGCACAAACGGCGCCGCGGTCTTCCACGAATCACTTCCCATCGCCGGGCGTGACGGAACGTTGAATGCCCGCCTGAAGAAATTAACCGGGCGTCTGTTTGCCAAAACCGGGACCTTAACTTACGTGCACTCGCTGGCCGGATATACGGTCACACCCGAGAACGAAACGCTAGTCTTCGCGATCATGTGCAACGATGCAACCGGCCGGGACGCGGTGCAGATTATCGATGAGATTGCGACCGCAATTGCCGAGTTTAGACCGAGCGCTCCGATAAAATAGTCAAAATCCTCTGATTCCCGCCATTTTCACACGTTTTTTGCTCTAGACAAACCACGTTCAACTCCGTAATATTGATATTGGCTAGCCCCGCCTGCGAGATTCGTCAGGTTTGCCGCGGTTCCTCATCTTCAGTTCACAAACGGAGTCGATGATGTTGCAGTCACTAACCCGAGGTATCTGCGTCTCTATTTTTCTCTTTGCAGTCAGCCTGGTTGTCAGCGGGCAAAGCAATCTCACCGCGCGGGTGAATAGCTTTCAACCGGCAGTCGACGGCGCCGGTAGCGACAGCGATCGCGCGCGCGACGGATTGCTTGGGCCAGTGCGCCGCGTGCGCACCGAAGTGGTCAAGCTTTCCAACGCGTCAGGCAAGCTGGTCGAAGACAACAAACGCGTTCTGCTGGAAACGGCTGAATACGATGTGAAGGGTGCGAAGACGCAGAATCAATATTTTCCGGTCACCGGCAGCTTAACCGGACGCGAGTCCTATAAGTACGACGAGAAAGGGAACATCAGCGAGATGACCTTGCTCAATGCCGACGGCTCGCTTCTGAGTAAGGAAATCTACAAATACGAATTCGACACAATCGGCAACTGGGTGAAAATGATCACCTCTGTTGCCGTGGTTGAGAATCAAAAGATCGTGTTCGATCCGACCGAGGTTACTTATCGAACGATCTTCTATTACCTCGACGCAGCGATGATGGCGAAGATGTCTCAGCCGGCTGCTCCGGCCTCGGTGCAACTGCCGGCAGCGTCGAACAACGTTCGCTTGAATGCCGTGCAAGCGCCCGGCGCCAACCTGGCGAATTCCAACTCAGCAAACTCAGAAAGAGTGTCGGTCGCGGGCGATGCACCGGCCCCGCGCATTTTGAAGCCTATGTCCGGAGGAGTTCTGAACGGCAAGGCGATGAGTCTGCCCGTGCCCGTCTATCCACAGCTCGCGGTTCGTTCGCGGGTGATGGGCAAAGTCGAAGTCGAAGTGACTGTCGACGAGAGCGGCAAAGTAATTTCGGCGCAGGCGATATCTGGTCCAGGTGCGCTTCGTGATGCCGCGGTCGAGGCAGCTAAGAAGGCGCGATTCTCGCCGACCAAATTGTCGGGAGCACCCGTCAAAGTAGTCGGCCTCATCAACTACAACTTTACCCTTCCCTAGCCGTCGCGCACGCGATTGGTGCGCCGTCGCGGACGCGATTGGTGCGGAAGAGAGGATCTGTCATGTCCCTGAAAGGTGAACTCACCGATCTTTCGCTCGCCGAGTTGATCGAGTTTTTCTGCAACCAACGTAAGACGGGTCGTCTGACCGTCTCGTACCCGCACACGCACGCCTACTTCTACCTGCAATCGGGTGCGGTCGTGCATGCGAGCATCGGCTCACTGCGCGGCATCGAAGCCGTCTACTACGCTTTGACGCAATCGAACGCGTCATTCAATTTCAGCACCGCATACGAACCGCCCGATCACACGATCAATCAGCCGTGGACCTCGGTCGTGTTGGAAGGCTTGCGGCGGATGGACGAAGGAATTGAGCCGCGCAATCCTTTTTCGGATCACGACGAGCCGGATTCTGAATCGGGCGCGGTCATGTCTGAGAGCGCAGCCGTTCCACTCGATTCACCCTCACCCGTAGTTCAATCCCAACCTGAAACTCAGGCGCCTCACGTCGATCCCATACCCCTCATTCAAACCCAGCCTGTTGCAGCAGTCGAGTTGGTCGAACAACCGAAGGTGAGCATCAAGCCCGAGCCAACCCGCAAACATGAAGCACCAGTTAAGGCAAAACCGGATGTCGTGATCGCGAAGTCGATCAAGTCCGTTCCGGCCGAAACAGTCGTAAGCGACGCGTTTCTCTCATCGGCTCACAACGCTTCGAGATTCTCGAGCGCGCCGTGGAAATTTGGAGTGGTCCTTGCCGCAATAGTTTTGATTGTCGCGGGCATTGCCGTGCCGTGGGGCTGGCGCGCGCGTGGCAAGGCGAAAGCGGCCGAACAATCCCCGCCGCAAAATCAATCGGCGGCACAACCGCAGATTGCGGCGACGGAAACCACGCCCGCCGGATCTGATGATGCTTCCGCGAATCAGTCAGCGGACGCAACCAACGCGGCGCCTGCATCGGCTGACCCTGCCGAGGCTGCGCGACGCGAACGCGAAATCCGTGCACGTGAAGAGGCGCGACTGAAAGCGAAAGCCGCAGCCGAAGCGAACGGCGCGTCATCCGCTACACCGAACTCAACAACTCAAAGCCCGGCGCCGGCCGTGACTCAGTCCGCTGGAACTGGGCCAAAGAAAGCGACCGTCACGGTTACTTATGATGAAAATGGGAGAGTGACCGGCGCGTCAGGAAGCGATCCGACGGCGTTGCGCATTGCGCGGCAGAAAAGATTTCCTCCAGGGAAAGCGGGATCGGCAACAATCACCATCCCCATCAACTAACGTCGGACATTAGACCAACGCGAGCAATTCTGCTTCACTGAGAACTTCCGAGGATTGCTTGGCCCGCTCATAAATCCGGTTGACGCGCTCGTCACTCGCTTCGACGCCGCGCGTTTCCAGCCAGAAGATCACGTTTGACTTGCCGCTCATCGGGCCAACGTCGATCACCTGCTTCAGACCAAACTGTCCCGCGGGCACGCCGGAGTAAATCAGGTCGGCCAGTTCATGGTCGCCTTTGCGATAACTCTTGATCACCGCGGCAGCGTGAACGCCGGTTGCGGTGCGAAAAGCGTCCTTGCCGAAAACCGGATAATTTAAAGGGATCGTCCAACGGCAAGCATCGGCCGCCTTGTCGCAGTACTCGCGCAGCCGCGTGAGATCGTTATCAATCCAACCCAGCAGTTTCAGATTCACGAGTAACTGGTCCATCGGCGTGTTGCCGACGCGCTCTCCCATGCCGAGCGCGGACCCGTGCAACTGATCGGCGCCGCCTTCGAGTGCCGCGATCGAGTTAATCACACCGAGGCCGCGATCCTGATGACCGTGCCAGTCGAGGCGAACTTTCTCGCCTTGCTCGTCGATGATGCCGCGCACGAACTTCACGACTTCGCGCGCGCCATCGGGCGTCGCATGGCCCACAGTATCGCAGACGCATAGGGCGCGAGCGCCACAACGAATCGCCGTCGTGTACAGCGCGCGAATGGTTTCGGGGTCGGCGCGCGTCGTGTCTTCGGTCACGAACATCACCGGTAACCCTTCACTCACGGCGAAGGTGACCGCGTCCTCCGTAAGTTGCAGCAGCTTGTCCAGGGTCCATTCCTCGGCGAAGAAACGAATGGGCGACGAGCCAATGAAGGTGCAGGCTTCGATTGGAATGCCGGCGCGCTGGGAAATCTCGGCGATGGGAATGATGTCGTTTCGGTGAGTTCGCGCCGCGCAGTTCGGCCTTATCTTCAATTTCTTGTCGGCGATCTCGCGGGCCATCATCTCAACGCCGGCTGCGTGCGTGCCGCCTGCTCCGGGCAAGCCAATGTCGGCGGTGTCGATGCCGAGCGTGTCCATCAAGTGCAGCAACTCGATCTTCTTCTCCACCGGCGGCTCGCACACGGACGGTGATTGCAGACCGTCGCGCAGCGTCTCATCGTCAAAACCGATGTGACGGCCGGGCTTATGGAGTTGCGGATCGACCTTGTTCCAATCGTAAATTAATTCCGAAACAGACATGATTGCTCCGTCGATTATCGTGTCAGAAGCCCGACCGTCAGGGAGGGCCAGTTACGATACGGTGCCCTCCCTCACGGTCGGGCTTCTGACACTTTGTGCTTGTGCTCTTAGCTTGATTCGATTACAACAACGCGACTGGACGATGTCAACCGGCAACTATCAGAAGATCGAGCGTATCGCGCTCGGCTCAGATCGGGCAGCGAAGATCATGTCGGTGCGCGCAGCAGTCACGCGCGTGGCTGAAATTGATCCGGCGTGGGCCGATGCCAGCGTGGTGGCGCGCAAAGTTCAAACCGACGCGCCGGCGATGCCACTTAACGATTGGCAGTTGATGAGCGGCGCGCGGGCGCGGGCGATCGCCGTGCGCGACATGCTCGTCGAGCAAAAGCTCGATGCTGATCTTTACGTCGGATTGGAAGGCGGCTTTCATTCGATTCAACTCGAAGGCGAATGGCACACCTTCCTCCGCGGCTGGGCGTTCGTGACCGATGGCCAGCGCGGCAGTTTCGGGATGTCGCCGTCAATTGCCGTTCCCGATCGGATCGTTGAGAGCGTGGTGAAAGGAAAGCGCGAGTTGGGTGAAGTCATCGATGAAGTCGCCGGCATGCGCGACGTGCGCAGCCGTCAGGGCGCATGGGGCGTGCTGTCGCGTGACTTACTAACGCGTTCGATGAGCTTCGAAGCTGCGCTGATCGCGGCCTTCGCGCCGTTCTATAATCTCCAGATGTATGACGAGTCTTGACGGGAGAGCGCGGGGATCCCTGCCCGCATGAGCGCGAAGCGCCAACGGTCTCGATCGCGCTGCGCACGCTTTGCGGGCAAGGATGCCCGCGCTCCGTTGCGGTGCTAAAATCATCTCATCAATGCGGGTCACAATCGGGCAAATCAACACCACTAACGGCGACATCGCGGGCAATGTCGCGCGGATCATCAAGGCGATCGAGCAGGCGAAGCGCGATTCGTCGGACTTGATCGTCTTTCCGGAAATTACAGTTCAGGGCTACACGTCGTTCGACTGGTTTCTTGATCCGGACGTCGTTCGATCATCGCTCGAGCCGCTCGACGAAATCATGCTCGCGACGCGCGGCCTGACGGCAATCGTGGGAACGATTCGTCCTACCGATCAGCCTACCGGACGCAAAATCTATAACTCCGCGGCCGTAATTCGTGATGGCCGGTTACTCGGTTTTGCGGACAAGACTTTGCTTCCCGAGTACGACGTGTTTGACGACCCGCGATATTTCCAACCGGGACTGCAGCGTCGTCTGTTCGATCTTGATGAGACGAAACTGGGCATCGCCGTGTGCGAAGATTTTTGGAACGATAAGACTTTCTGGAAGCAGCGTCTTTATACAAACGATCCGGCGCAGGAATTGATCGAGATGGGCGCGCAGTTGCTCGTCTCGGTCAACGCGTCGCCCTTCAACAAGGGCAAGATGGGCATCCGCTGCGACATGGTTTCGCATCGCGCGCGCATGGCGAAGCTGCCCATCGTGTTTGTGAATCTGGTTGGCGGAAATGACGGAGTGATTTTCGATGGCGGCAGCATCATCTCTGACGCGACCGGCCGCATCATCCTGCAAGCGCCACCATTCGAGGAATTCGTTGAGACTGTCGACCTCGATTGCGGCATTCCTGATTCGCGCTGTCTGCCCGGTGACGACATCGAGACGGTGCGCTCGGCGCTGGTGCTCGGCATTCGAGATTACGCGCGCAAGAATAACTTCACCAAAGTCTTGCTCGGTCTGTCGGGCGGTATTGATTCGGCATTGGTCGCGGCGCTCGCCGCCGAAGCTGTGGGACCTGAGAACGTCCTGGCCGTCACGATGCCGTCGCCCTATTCATCGCAAGGCAGCGTCGATGACTCTGTCGAATTAAGCCGCCGGCTCGGAATTGAGTGCCGGATCAGTCCAATCAGCGACGCGTTTCAGGTGCTGAGAAAAGAGTTAGGTCTGCCTGAGCCTTCGATCGAAACCAAAGGCGCGAACGAAATCGCCGTCGAGAATCTACAATCACGTCTGCGCGGAAATATTCTGATGACGATTTCGAATGCGGAAGGGCGGTTGCTTCTTTCGACCGGAAACAAATCAGAGCTGGCGCTTGGTTATTGCACGTTGTATGGAGACACCAACGGCGGTCTGGCAGTTATCGGTGATCTTTTAAAAACGCAGGTTTACGAGATGGCGCGGTCGTTCAATCGTGAACGTGAATTGATTCCCTGGCCCATCATCACGAAAGCGCCTTCCGCCGAGCTCGCGCCGGGACAGTTGGACCAACAATCGCTGCCGCCGTATGAAAAACTCGATCCGATCCTCGCGCTATATTTTCAACAGAAGTGTTCGCCGGAGGAGATCATGGCTGCCGGTCACGACGCCGGCCTGGTTTACGAAATTCTTAACCGCGTCGAATCACCCGGCAATGAATTCAAGCGCCGGCAACTGCCCCCTACACTAATCATTTCCCGCAACGCGATCGGCATCGGCCGTCGTAGACCGATCGCTCATCGCTATCGCAGACTTCCCGAGCAAGTCATCGCCGGCGCCTGAAGTTTCGTCGCTTGCGAACCACGCAATTGTGACGCAATATGTCTGCGGCTTTCGCCTATTCTTGAAGTACCCCAAAGGTTAAAAATAATGATCCGTCGCTCAAGTTCCCTGAGATTTGCACTCTTAGTCACTATCGCTATCGCCTGCCTCGGCGCCACAGCAAACGCTCAGCCAAAAGTTTCTCCCGACGAACAGAAGGCTTACGACGCGTGGGTATCGGCGCCGGACGCCGTTAAGGCCCAGCTCGCCGAAGAGTTCGTTAAGAAATATCCGAAGAGTTCCCTGCGCGCGACGATGGCCGGAGAGATCGTGGATCAAATCCGGGAGCTAACCAACGCCGAGCAAAAAATCACCTTCGCACAGCAGTTCAAGACGATCTTCAACAACCCCGAAGAAGAAGAGATGATCATGCCGGTGCTGATCGTGGGCTATGCGGATGCGAAAAAACCGGACGACGCTTTCTCGAACGGCAGCGCGTATCTCGGCCAGCATCCGGACTCGGTCAGCGTTTTGATCGAACTCATGTTCATCGCGACCGATCAGGCGAAACAGAAGAACGGCAAGTTCGTCGCGCAAGGTGATCAATACGGCACTCACGGCGTCGAGCTAATCGAAGCCAACAAGAAGCCGGCTACGATGGATGAGGCGACCTGGAAAGAGTATCGCGATTTGCTGCCGCGAATTTACCAGTCGCTCGGCATCCTCGGTATGGTAAAGGGCGATAATGTCGCGACCCAGGCGCGCCTGACGAAAGCGACCGAACTCGATCCAAAAGATCCTTTGAATTTTCTTTTTCTCGCCGGGTCGATTAATACCGATTATCAGCAGGCCGCCAAGAAGTATCAGTCGATGTCCGATGGACCGGACCGCGATGCGCAATTGAAGAAAGTTTACGCGTTGCTTGATCGCATGATCGATACGGACGCTCATTTCCTCGCCCTGTCCGACGGGAACGCGCAGTTGGCAGCAATTCGGCAACAGGAAATGCAGTACCTGGAAACGAATTACAAGTTTCGCCACGAAGGCAAAACGGACGGGATGCAGCAACTGATCGACAAGTACAAAGCCGCGCCGGCCAAGCCCAAGGATCCATTCGCGATTCCATAACGCTTCTGTAGGGGCAGCCCTTGTGGCTGCCCGCTTCACGCGACAGACAACGGCGGGCGGGGACAAGCCCTGCCCCTACAGGAAACGACTTGTGCTAATCTGATCGCGATGTTGCGTCAAAGCTCGCATCGCGATCTCGTCCGCGAATTCCTCGCCTACATTCAAGTTGAAAAAGGCCTGTCGGCGAACACACTGCAAAGCTATGCGCGCGACATCGCCAAGCTGCAAGCGTGGGCCGAGCACCAGCGAAAACCAGTCGAAAAGCTGGAGCGTAAAGATCTGCGCGAATGGATTGCGCGCATGTCGCGGGACGGCTTATCGCCGTCATCGATCGCCAGATCGGTCAGCGCAGCGCGCGGATTCTTTCGCTTCCTGATGCTCGATAATCATATCGAGAAACATCCGGCCGAAGATCTCAGGTCACCGCAGCGACCTTCGCCACTGCCCAGGTTTTTAACGGAAGAAGAGATGGAGCGGTTGCTGTTGGCGCCGGACATTAAAACCGACGCAGGTGTGCGCGATCGCGCGTTGCTCGAACTTCTGTACGCGGCGGGCCTGCGCGTTTCCGAAGTCTGTGGTTTGCGCGTCGCCGATTTGGAACTGGACGCGGCGCTGGTGCGCTGTCACGGCAAAGGCAATAAAGAGCGTCGCATCCCGATCGGCAAAAGCGCGGTGCATTGGCTGCAAAGGTATCTCGCGATTCGCAAACAGTTCGGAAATGAAGGGAAGGCGGAATTGTTTCTGCATCGCGGCCGTTTGCTGACCCGCCAAACCGCATGGTCGATCATTAAAACGTATGCGGCCACCGCCGGCGTGCCTGACATTTCACCGCACACGTTGCGTCACAGCTTTGGCACGCACCTCATGCAGCACGGCGCTGACTCGCGTTCGGTACAGGCGCTGCTGGGTCACGCAGATATTTCGACGACCGAAATCTACACGCACATCACCGACATGCACATGCGCAAAGCGTACGATCGATTTCATCCGCGGGCGCGAGTCGCAGCGTCGTCAGTACCATCCCCGTCAGGGGATGGATCCAAGAGGTGACATCGAATATTGCACACGACCTATGACCCATCCGCTAACGCGGATGATACTGACTCCATGACCGTCGTCGAAGTCACTCGCACTTATCTGGAAATGCGTTCGCCCTCGGAATTGCAGGCGGCGCGCAACGACGATCCTTTGATCAAGATCGAACAGCAACTCGATTGCCCAATCGATTTATTTCGCTATCTCTACCGCGAAGTCGGAAAGAATTATTTCTGGACTGATCGTTTGCCCTGGAGCGATGAACAAATTACTGCGTATCTCGGACAGCCCGGGGTTTCTGTGTGGTTGATGACTTACGCCGATGACCTCGCCGGCTATTTCGAATTGAAAAGGGAGCCCGGCGGCTCGACTGAGGTTGCCTACTTCGGATTGATGCCCGCGTTCATCGGTCGCGGTTTGGGAAAACATCTCCTAACGTGCGCGGTCGAACAAGCCTGGGCTGACGGTGCGCAACGCGTCTGGTTGCACACCTGCACTGATGACGATCCGGCGGCGTTGCCGAACTATTTGAAGCGTGGATTCAAACCATTCAAGACTGAGAAGTATTCAGTGGAGCGATTAACGCCTTCCCCGTAAGCGGTTGGATCAGAAATCTCTGAAACGGTACGGCCTTCTCTAACCGTTCGTCGCCTTACATGGATGCGCACCTCTTCCAGAGTGGCCATGCCTTCGTCGATCTCGTGATCGATGAGCGCCAGAAATTTTTCAAGCTTCTCGCGCGTGTCGACAATCGCAAATAAATTCGCGCTAAGTCATTGCCAGATTTGAAATGCCAACACGCGACTTAGCCAAACCGCGCCGAGACAGAGCACCAGATGCGCGGCTATATTCATCAGCGCCAATCCGCTTTGGCCTTCGCGCCACAGATTTATTGTTTCGTTGCCGAATGCCGAGAAAGTTGTAAATCCTCCGAGCAGGCCGACGAATACGAGCGTCCGCGTTTCGGCCGTGAATAACCCTCGGGTCTCAGCTAGTTGTGAAAGGAGTCCGATCGCGAAACAGCCGATCAGATTTACGGCCAACGTGCCGTAAGGGAAATGTATGCTGCGGCTCAGGTCCTGCACCAAGCCGCTCATCGAGTAGCGCAGAACCGAGCCAACAAAACCGCCGGCGCCTGCCAGAAATATTTTGATCACGCGAATGACTCCTTACCAGGTTTTGGTAGGAGTCATCAGCCGGGCAGGCGGTTAATGGCGGACCCCATCGCCGAATAGTCAACACACTCAAAATCTAAACAAACGCGAAGTCGAATTGCTCCTGGAAGATCAATGGGTCGCTGTTGATATCCAAAGAACCCAGATAGTCTTCGATCTCATTGAGCACGTCGCGCTCAGAACCGCGCAGCGCCTTAGCCACTTCCGGATTCACGCGGAGCATTGCCTGCCGCGAGCCATCGTCGTGCCGCGCCAGTCGCCGCGCTTGTTCGAGAATTTCGTAACACACGGTCTGCGGCGATTTCACCAGGCCCGCTCCCTGGCAGTGCTGACACGGCGCACACAGAGTTCGCTCGAGCGACTGCTTGACGCGCTTGCGGGTCATGATCACCAAACCAAAATCATTGAATGAAAGAACCTTGGTTGGCGACTTATCGCGGCGTAGAGCATCCTGCAAAGTTGTCATCACGCGCTGACGATTGCGACGTTCTTCCATGTCGATCAAGTCGAGCACGATGATGCCGCCCAGATCGCGCAAGCGAATCTGCCGGGCAATTTCCTCGACCGCTTCCATGTTCGTGCGCGTGATCGTATCTTCCAGGCGAGTGGCGCCGCGGCCGACAAACTTGCCGGTGTTGACGTCAATCGAAACCAGCGCTTCGGTCTGATTGATCACCAGATAGCCGCCCGACTTCAGCCACACGCGCGGCTTGATCGCCTTATCGATTTCGGCCTGCACGCCGTATGCTTCAAGAATCGGCTGCTCGCGCGTGTAGAGCTTCACTTTCTTCACCATGCGCGGCTGCATGCGATTCACAAATTCGAGAATGCGCTGATACTCGTCTTCTGAATCGATGCGAATCGCGGTGAAATCTTCCGACAGCTGATCGCGCAGAATCCGTTGCACCAGGTCAAGGTCACGATGGACCAACGACGGGGCTTTCGACTTCTCAGCAGATTTGCGAATGTCCTGCCACGTCCGCAGAAGGTATTGAGCGTCCGCGCGAAGATCCGCTTCGCTCGCGCCGATTCCCGCAGTCCGCACAATAAAGCCACCCGCCGGCGATTTCTCATCGGCATGAATTTTCTGAATCAGCTTGCGCAAGCGGCTGCGCTCGGTGTCTGAATCGATCTTCCGCGAAACACCCAGGTGCTCAACGGTCGGCATGTAAACCAGGAACCGGCCCGGCAGGGCAATGTGCGAAGTGATGCGCGCGCCTTTTTTGGCGATTGGTTCCTTGGCGATCTGCACCAGGATTTCCTGGCCTTCGCGCAGCAAGTCAGTGATCGTCGGCTGATGCCGCTCATGCCGCGCCGGCCTGCGCCGGCTACGACTTGGCGCACGTTTGGGCGCAGGCGCTTCCTGCGACTCAGCCGCATCATCAGTTTCAGCTGCCTCGGCTTCTTCCGGCTCGTCGGCGGCGGGCGCTTCGACCGGTTGCTCATCTGCTGCTGATTCCTCGAGCTCTTCCGTCTGTTCATCAGCGCCATTCGAGCCATCAGTGTCCGCGTCACCTGGCGTTCGCTTCGTGGGACGGCGACGACGACGGCCGCCGCGACGAGTAGCAAACTCTTCGTGCGGACGCCCCGTGGTGATGCTCGCTTCTGAATCGGCCATGACTTCGGTCGCATTGTCTGCGCTCGCGTCAGTTGATTCTGCTTCCTCGTCTTCAGCTTTCTTTGATTTGAATAAGCGGCCAATCACACCCGAGCGTTTGCGACGCTTTTCGGCAGCGCTGGCCGGTGCCTTCGGCGCAGATACTTCTTCCGCGCTGTTTCCGGTCGCGGCGTTCTCTTCGTCATCGCTGACCCGTTGGAATGCAGCATCGTGCTGCGAAGTCGGGGCTACGTCGTCATCAAAGCGCTCAACGTGAGCGGCCTCGATCTGCGGTGCATGACGAACCGCAGGCGCAGCTTCTTCATCATCGGCGATTCTTTGAAAACCACCGTCGTCGGACAAACTGTCTGATAGAAGCGAGCCGACGGCGGCAGTGGGAACATCTTCCAGATCGAACTCGACCGCGTGGACAGCGTCGGTGATTCGTTCCTGAAGCCGCGCGTCTTTGAACATCTCGCCGTTCATGGCCCCGGCTTCGTCATCGCTGATACGTTCGAACGACGCGCCGCCGGCCGCAAACGGAGTATCGATAGGTTCGGCTTGCGTCGGAATGATGCTGCGCTCGTCAACATCGGCCGCGGACGATTTCGACGTGCGACCACGGCCCCGGCCACCACGACGGCCGCGCCGTCGCGCACCCGTGGCTTCGCCTGCGTCTTCATCGGACTTCTCGTCGGTCACGATTGCGCCGGGTTCCAGTTCGCGCAAAGGTTCGGCGCGCTCGTGACTGGACTCAACCTGATGTTCGCGCTGGACCCGGGCAATTTCGATTTGCTCGGTGGCCGCGCGGGCGGCAGTCTCGGCATCGCCTTTTTTCGACTTGTCGACGACGATGCGTTCGAACTCGGCTTCTTCATCGAAGAAGTCGGTAACGTAAAGGAACGCGTCGCGATCCAATCCAATATCGACAAACGCCGATTGCATGCCGGGCAACACGCGCATGACGCGCCCTTTGTAAATGTTGCCGACGATTCCCTGATTTTGTTCACCTCGTTCGATATAGAACTCGGTTACTCTTTCGTTTTCGACGATCGCGATCTTTTTTTCGCGACCGTTCACACTAACAATTAACTCTCTTGACATTGATTTTCTTTCTGAGGAGCGCGCGCCAGGCGCACACGTCCATGCATGCGATGCGCAGGCATCTCGCCTGCGTCGCTTCTTAATTTGTTGACGGAAATTGCCGGCAGAATTTGCCGGCGGTGAATTTGCGGGTCCAGTCGCGTCTGCGACTGGGGACGCGTGAGTTTTCGATCAAACAGATCGAGATCTCCCGCGTGAGTTTTGAAAACCATCTGCCTGCGCAGATGGAAACAATCCTGATTCAAAAAGGAACTCCATTAACCGCGACTGTCGCTTGGACATGACCGGGAGCGTTGCGTCGAAACAAACGCGCTCTTAAACCAGGTTGCGGTTCTTCAAGGCCGACAAACGCCGGCTGCAAAAATCTTCACTCACCTAACTTCAGCCTATTGGGTTTACGAAGCAACTGCCGGGCGGGTCGCCCAACAAGGTAAGCAATCGCAGTATAACAACGGATTTGTTGGAATCACAAGGCGTTTTTCGCCGGCAGTCCCGGACCCGCGTTCTTTGAAGTCTCCGGCCGCTGGGCTAGAATCGCCAAACTGAGAGGAAAACTGATGCCCACCGACGAACGAATCACCAAAGCAGTTTTTGCCGCGGTTGACGATTTGAATGACCAATTGCCCGCCGGCGTCCACGTCGAAAAGTCGCTCGACGCCCCGCTCTATGGCTCGTCCGGTAAATTGGAATCGCTGGATTTCGTGACCTTGATTATGGAAGTCGAGGAGAAAATCAACGCGGAATTCGGCACCGACATCACCATCGCCGACGAAAATCTTTTGTCGAAGGAAAAGAGCCCGTTCTCGACGCTGGGGACGCTGATTGAGTACTTGCAGGAACTCTTGAAAGAGCAGAGTGCCTAGTCGACGCGGCGTGCCACGCACAATCCCGATACGCCAAACGGAATATTTAAATAACGCAGCCAGTGTCTCTCGGCGCCCAGGATGGCGCCAAAGAAACGGTTGAACGCAGGTATGTTGATATTGTTTTCGGTCTCGGTTCGCATACCTGTGAGGCGCATGAACTTCCTCACCACGAGCACCGGCCAAAAGAAAGTGATATTGGCGTAGGTGGTGCGCTCGACTTCAAAACCGGCGGCGGTAACTGCTTGCCGCAATTCGTCCATCCGATAGCGCCGTCGATGGTGGCTGACTTCATCCTGAACGCCCCAGAGAAACATGAAGGTCGGCACGAATAAAAGCACGCGACCACCGGGCCGCAGTACGCGATGCATCTCTTTGAGACCCGCGACGTCATCATCCATGTGCTCGACCACGTCTAAGGCCGTCACCAAATCAAATTCACCATCTTTGTAAGGAAGAGTTTCAGCCGCGCCCAGCTTCACATTATTCAGACCACGCTCGCGGCAAAACTTGAGCGCATCCGGCGAAATGTCGACACCCTCCGCATCACCAAAATCAGAAAGCCGCACGAGGTTAGCGCCCGTGCCGCAACCGACGTCAAGAATGCGCGCGCGTCTATCTTTGACCTGTTCGCAAATAGCTTTCACGAAGCTGGCGATGATGCGACGCCGCCCAATATGCCACCAATGCGATTCTTCCACCTCGAAGAGATTCGGGTAGGTGTGCAACATCATCTCGCGCGGCAGCGGTTCTATTGAGTCGTTGGTCTTCAATTACGAAGGAATCTCCCCGGAAAGATTTTTTACGCGCCCAAAGCCGCGCCAACTATTCTTGTTGTGCCAACCAATCTTAACCTCGCGCGCTTCAATTCCTGTCCACCACGCTTCGAATTGTGCGCGCGTCAGGTAATGCGCCGTCGGCGCGACCAGATGATCAAAAACAATTGAATGCTGCTCGCGCCACCCAAACCGGGACAACCAGGAAAGGTAGTCGCCGTAATACAACCAACGCGCCGCGCGGCCGTTGCCGATTCGGCTAAGTGGTCCGTAGATTAATTTGGTGGCCAGAAACAGAGGAATGGTCGGCAATTTTGAGACGTGAAACAGCGTTCCTGGTTTCAGCCGCGAAGTGAAGTGAATGCGCAGCGGATTTATCAAACCGGTAATCCACCAATTGTTTTCGGCCCCGTAAACCCAGGCCGAAACATGTCCGCCAGGTTTCACTTTCGATGCCAATGATCGGAAACCTTCAACTGAATCAGGAAGGTGGTCCAGCACCCCCACACTGAAGGCGTAATCGAACACCCGGGCCAGGGGCAAACGGCAAATGTCAGCCTGTACGACGTGAACGTTCGGCAACTCGCGGGTCGCATCGAACGCGGTCTCGACGGCATCGCTCAAGTCAATTCCGATCACATCGCGTACGCCCCAGTCGGCTGCCAGCTTGAGATGTCGTCCTTTGCCGCAGCCGCCGTCCAGTACAACTTTGTCTTTGAAAAATTCGGGCCGCACCGGATTGAGCCACCCCAGCAGTTGCTCGCCGTACTTCTCATCATGCTGGGTAAATTGCTTCCATTCCCAGCCAAAACCCGCGGCAATCGCAGCTTTCTCTTCATCAATTTCGGCCAGATCCGCAAAACGCGGGACACCGCGGACAATTGGATACTCCTTCTCGCACGCAGTGCACCTGAGTTGGCCGCTGACGATCTCGGTGCGCTCGAACTCCGGAGCGTTTCCCAAAACTATGTCGCCCGCACAGGTCGGACAGGCCAGAAAATTTAACAATCGTTCTTTCATGAACCATTGAGAATGTAACAGGCGCTAAACCGGGTCACCAACCGCGGAAAGCGTATAGAGATCGCGCGTCGTGGAGTCTGTACCATCCGCGTCAGCGGATGGATCCTGTGGGTGTCATTATTCTTTTACGCGCGCTTCTGCTGACGGGGATGGCACTGACTCCGCCCTGGAGCGGCCCGCTATGAACTTCGCCAAGCTCACCACCGCCAGGCCGGCGAAGATTGGCAGAATCCAATGCATGGTCAGTTGGTAGCGAATCTCGGCGTGAGCAACAGTTCCAGGCACGAGGTAATAAAAGATCGTGACGAACAACAGACTCGTGAGCGTCCAATTCATTCGCACTGCAAACCAACATCCCACCAAAACTAGTGGCAGCAGCGCATAACGCGCCACGCTCTGCATCATGCCGAGAACGTTGACCATGAGCGTCAATACGCCGCCCTGTCGCGCGGGCGTCAGACACTTCCGACTGGTCACATTTATTCCCGATGTCCCGTAGTACGGCAACGGTTCTCCCGCGACTTTCAACATGCCCCACATTCGATGCAGCATCACGCCCGCGTACCAAATCGGATGTTGCTTGATGAATGCGAGCGATTCACGTTTGCGCTCGCGCTCTCGCTTGAACCCGTCGGGCCACATCGCTTCGAATGGCGCATCCGCGGGCACACCCATCTTCACCCGCTCGCGCTCGGTCATGATGTCGTCGCCGAAGGCAAATCCATTCTCCCGGCCCAACTCAGTTTCACCGAGCCCCTCCCAAAGGTTCGCGCCAATCGTTCCCCCGGTGGGCGTAAAATCGGGAAACACAATGTAATTGCGAATGACGATCGGCGAAATCATCAAAAAGGTTCCGAGCACAACCGCGCCGGCCATAAACAGACGTTGCCGTCGATCTGCGTGCGCGAAGAAAAAGAGCGGCACGGCCCAAAACACGCACAGGTAAAGGGGATTGACTCTGAGCCAGCACGCCGCGCCCAGAACAATCCCGGACGCGAAGGCCCAACTAACGCTCGCGCGCTTCGCTGCGATCAAGAGCAACCACAAACCGGCGATCACAAACCATGTCGTCGGTGCATCGGACGAAGGCGCGACGCCGACGATTGCCAACAAAGGAGACAGCGCCGCCACGAAACCCGCCGCGATTGCCGCCGGCCAACCGTAAGCGGTGACCGCAACTCCCGTAATCAAAATTACGGAAAGAATTGCATCGAGGACCGCCTGCACCGTCTGCACGGAATACGCCGATCGATTCCCGCTCAGACGATAGATGACTGCGACCATCCACGGGTAAGCCGGCGGATATTGTGCCTGATCTGTTCGGGATGGATCGTCGATCCAATACAGCTTTTCCTTGCCGTCGAGAATGTCATTCGCGCGCTTGTCAAAAACTCGATAAGAGCCCGATTGAAACCAGGCGGGATCGTCCAGATGCGCGCGCAGGAAATTGTAAGTCAGGAGGCGAACGCTCGCCGCTAAGAGGAAAATCAGGAAGAAGAAGAGCAGACGCCGGCGAACCGTTGACGACATGCGAAGAGGAAATGGCATGCTAGGAGACCTTCGGATGCAGGGTCAGTACCATCCGCGTGAGCGGGTGGAACAAAGACAGATCCTCAATTTCCAAACGACGCTCCTGATCCCATTTGCTGACGCAAATGGTACTGACTCCGCTCCGCGCCGGCGAACCCGAGACGTTCCTGCACGGCATAAAGCGGACGCCGTTTCACCTCGGTATAAATCCGGCCAAGGTACTCGCCAATCACACCCAAAGTCAGCAACTGTACGCCGCCCATAAACAAAACAGCCACGAACAATGACGCCCAACCTCGGCCGAGTCGCAAATCGTAAAGCCCGAACACGCGCACGACGACCGCCATGACGATACCGGCAAACGCAAACCAGATGGCCATCAAACCGGTGAATGCCGCCAGCCTGAGCGGCACGACTGAGAAAGAGAGAATGCCGTCCATCGCAAACCGGATCATGCGCAGCAGCGAATATTTGGTGCGACCCGCGTGACGCACCTGGCGTTCGTAAGGCAGCGGCACTTGCCGAAAGCCGATCCAACTCACCATGCCGCGCAAAAAGCGGCCCCGCTCGGGCATCGCCAGCAAAACGTCGACCACCTTGCGATCCATCAAACGGAAGTCGCCGGTGTCGACCGGAATGGGCGTGTCGGAAAGACGATTGATGATCCGGTAATACGCTTTTGCCGTGGCGAGCTTGAACCGGCTCTCACCCGGCCGCGTGGTGCGACTGCCATAGACGACATGATTGCCTTGCCGCCAAAGGCTGACCATCTCACCGATCACTTCGGGCGGATCCTGCAGGTCGGCATCGATCACGACAACAACATCGCCGGCGGCTGCTTCGAGCCCGGCAGTGACCGCGATCTGATGACCAAAGTTGCGCGACAACTTCAGCACTCGCGTGCGTCGATCAGGCGCTTGCAGTTCGGCCAGGATTTCATAAGTACGATCACGGCTGCCGTCATCCACGAAGATCAATTCGTAATCGAAATCCTCGATCGCTGACAATGCCTGCCTGAGCCGCGCGTGAGCAGCTCGCAGCACCAGCTCCTCGTTGAAGCAGGGGATGACGACGGAGAGTAACTTCATTTCTTCGCCGAGATAATAACATTCCAGCCGAGCCTGGTGCGCAGCTTGCGAAAGACGCTTTCGGGCACCAATCGGCTGAAAGAATAGAACTCTTCGCGCAGCAGCTGCTCGACGTCGATCTTAACTTCGCGAAACATCGAGAACAGTTCACGGGCTTCGCGACGAGTGTAAGCCTTGACCAATGGCCGGCCGCCGCCGGCATTGAATTCAACGTACCTGCTCATGATGTCGTTGGCCGAAGCGCCGCGCAGAAACTCTCCCTTTAAGATTCCGTAACGCAAAACAATCTGGCTCCAATAAGCCCATGAGCCGCGATGGTAAAGCATCACGCGCGCTGTGCCGCCGGGTTTGAGAATTCGATGAATCTCGCGGACAGCCCCGGCCGTGTCGGGCGTGTGATGGAGCACTCCGTTTGAATAGGAAACGTCAAAGCTCTCGTCTGCGAACGGCAAATGTTCGCAATCAGCGAGCGCGAATTCACCCGCTTGGCCATACAGCTCGAGATGATGACGTGAGGTTTCGATCGAACGCGGCGTCAAATCAACGGCAGTTACTTGCGCGCCGCCGCGGGCGAATTGCAGCAGATCGGTGCCCATGCCGCAGCCGACCTCGAGCAAGCGCGCGCCGGAAAAATCGTTGAAGCCCATGATTTCCGGCATCCATGGCGCGTATTCCCGGTAACGATGACGCTCAACTTCGTCGAAGAATTCGCGCGTGCCGAACTCGTGCTTGCTGCCATAGACAGCACCGGCCGGGTCCTTGTCCCATTGCTCGCGCGCGCGTTGTTTGTCGTCAGTCATTGGAGAGGCTTTGCGATACGCCATCGTCACCGCAATTTGAAAACTGATCGATCACCCGTTTCGCATTTTGTTTCCACGTATGATGTTCGATCGCAGTGCGACGAGCGGCGGCGCCTAATCGCTCACACAACTCCACCGAGTTCGCCAATCGCAAAATCGCATTCAGCAGCTGGTCCACGTTTCCCGGCTCAATCAAAAGCGCCGTCTCTTCATCAACCAACACGTCGCCGATTTGGCCGAGACGACTGGCGACGATTCCCTTTCCCATCGCCATGTACTCGAAGAGTTTCGTGGGCGAGCCGAAAAAATCCGATCCATCCTCGAGCGGCACATGCGGCGAAAGCAAAATGTCGCAGGCGTCGAGCAGCGCCGGCACTCGCTTGTGATCCACGTGTCCGGCGAAGATTACCTGATGTTCCTTGCCGGCATCGCGAATAACCTGTTCGACTTCATCACGAAAACGTCCGGCGCCGATCAAAAGAAACCGCACCTTCGCATCGTCAGGCAGCGACGCGATCGCCTGCGCCAGCGTCAAGACTCCGTGCCATGGCCCAAACGTGCCGACAAAACCTGCGACCGTTTCCTGCTCGCTGATGCCGAATTCCTGACGCGCGGCGCGACCGCCGACTCCGGGACGAAAAGTCTCCGTATCAACGCCGTTTGGATTAACGATAATTTTTTCGTCGGGAATGTTTGCGCGCAGAAGGTTCTGCCGCTCAACTTCCGAAACAACGAAGATCCGTGCTGCCGCCTCGAGATTCAATCGCTCGAATCTCTCGAGCAACGGAATCATGCCTGACATGTCCCAATGCTTGCCGATCCAGACTTCCGATCCGTTGTACTCCAGAAACAAAGGCGCTCCTGTCTGCAAGCTGGCTTCGACCCCGGCCCAGGTGAACCGGCCGTATCGTTGATAAATGAAATCGACCGCCCGGCGTTCGAGTTCGGCGACAACGCCCGCAGTTAAAATCAAATTGTTGCGCAAGTCGAAGGCCGCCCGCGTGCTGCCCATCGGCTCCGGGTCTATGAGCGTCAGCCGCTGCTCATCAAGACCTGCAATGTAATCGTTGCTGATGATGCGCACGTGCGCTCCCAACTCAGTCGCCGCATTGATGAAGCCGTTGATGTGTGTGGCCGCGCCGCCGGCATGCGATCCGGGGCTCGGCGTGCTGCGCAGATACGCGATGCTGATTTCGCCTGCAGGCTCGGTGACGTGGAAGGCGGGCCGCGCGGCAACCAAACGCTCCAACTCTTTCAGACGGGAACGCGATTGTTTCACCGCGGCCGCGCTCGCCACAGATTCCCTGGCCATGCGCGCCGGTGTCTTTGCGACAATCTCTGCGCGTGATTCGTTTCTGATCGCGCCGCGCGAATCGATCATGACAACCCGGCGCGCGCCGGCCAGAGCGGCAAAAGCAAACAAAGCGTTCTGGCCGCGCTGCCACGCGAGACGTTCAGTGACAATCGCAAAAATGTCCGGTCGCCGCGCACGCACGATCTGCAAACGACGCGCGGCGCTGGTGTTTTCTAATTCGTAACGCGAGAGAGTTTCAATAGACGCGTCAGGACAGTTTCTGCTGAACCAAATGCGCGCCTGTTCAGCGTCACCGCTCAAGACCAGCAGTAGCGCTTTCATCTGACGTCCTCTGATCTTTTTAAACTGATGGTCGCCGCGTGACTCACTTGCTCCGCTGGGAGAAGGGTCGGCGATGAGGGCTGCGACCAAGGCGCTCTAAGAAGAGACGCGGCAGATGCGTTCGCTTCGCCAGCGAACTCATCTCTCGCATGTAAGTGTTGACGAGGTTTCCTGCTCAAGCCCTCACCCTGACCCTCTCCCAGAGGGAGAGGAACACATAACTATTTGGCGAACCCTCGCCGTTGTAAATTCGCTATCAGCGTTCGCAATTCGGCAGCACGCGGAACAAACACGATCAGCGGATTGTGACCAGTCTGACGGCCGAAATACACGGCGACGAGAATGAAAATCAGCGCATAGCTCGCCGTCGAACTGATTGCCGCGGCACGCGCTCCGAACGTGGGCACGAAGACCAAATTCAGTCCCACGTTGAATACGACTGTAATCACCCAGAACCAGGGAATGACCGCCGGCAAACCTGTCCCGGTGAAATACTGCACCAAAACCGATTCGAGCGAAATGAAGAAAACTCCCGGCAATAAAATCAGGAATTGAATCGTGGCGTCGGCAAAGCGGCGGCCGTACACCAGGGGCAGCGCGAAAGACGCGAACGCCGCGCCGAGACAAACAATCACCACCACAAAAGAAGTGTGGCGAGTGACCTCGACCGCGTACCCGGCGGGTTCCTCACGCCGCGCCGCGACGCGCGGGAACAGCAACGATGCGATGACCGCGGGCAGCATTATCAACAGAAACGAAAACTGCGACGCGATTGCGTAAACGCCGGCCTCCTCTGCGCCGCGAAATCGATTTACGATCAGTAAATCCAGGCGGAAGATTATGAAGCCCGCGAAAATACAGATGTAGAACTTCAGGCCATAGCGCAGCATTCGTTTGAAAAGCGCGCCGTCAAGAATCTTCGCCCCGTGGCGACGCGTGAACCGCGCAAGAAATCCCATCACGCACAAACTCACCACGATTGCAGCGGCTTGATTGAACCAAACGAGTCTCGTCAAATCGCTTTGCCAAAGAACCAGAATTCCAATCGTATTCAACAGCACGAGGAACGAAGAGAGCGCGTCGAGAATATTCATCAAGCGAATTCGATCGACCGCGAGCAGCAGATTCAAACCTACCAACGTCACCAGCTGAAATGGAATCGAGACCGCGACGATGGTGACCATCCCGGCGGGCACTCCATTGAAGAGTGACGGTCGCACATTCGCGATGACGATCACTGCCAGCGCAATCAAAGCGCCGCCGCCCAGACTGAAGCAAAGACTGTTCGACCAAATTGCCGCAGCCACACCGCGCTCTCTGGCAACGAAATAAGTAGTCGCGGAGGGAATACCGGCGCTGCCCAACTGCAATGCCAGCGCCGCCGTCACACTGAGGACCGCCAACGCACCAGTTCCTTCCGGTCCGAGCCAGTGGGCCACGATCACACTCGAGCTGATTACGCAGACGAGAATCACGAGTCGCGTAGTGAACGTAATCGCCACGCCGGACGCGAGGCTGCCGAATTCTGCAGGCATCGCTTCATCGGCCGGTTGAGGGGTTACTGGTGCGCTCGGTTCGCTCATCGCTACTTAATCCAGCGGTCGTACCAGACGCTCAGGTTTAGCAAGCACCAGAGATTCGCGCTCCAATCTTTATGGCCGCGGCTATGCTCATCGGCCATCCAATTGATGAAGTCGTAATCAAAGAGCCCGCGGCGGCGGAAAGATGAATTAGTGATCAAGTCGACCAACGTACCGCCCTGCGCACCGCGAAACCATTCGTGCACCGGCGCGCCGAATCCGCGCTTCGGTTTGTAGAGGACATCGTGAGGCAAGATCGATTCGAGCGCGCGCTTGAGAATGTGCTTGCCCGTCTGTCCTTTGATTTTCAATTCCCGCGGCACGTTCATGGCGTATTCGATCAAGTGATGATCGAGAAAGGGCACACGCGCTTCGACCGAAGTGGCCATGGTGATCTTATCGACGCGCATCAGCAGCAGCTCCGGCAGGCGCAGCTTAAGTTCGAGATAACTCATACGCGCGGCAGCATCGGCCTCGGGCCGCGCCCGCGCGAAGCTCTCCTGATACTCGCGCACCACATCGTAAGTCGACGTTCCCTTGTATTGGACGCGCGCTGCCGGACTCAGCACGCGCGCCTTCGTGGTTTCATCAAAGACGACCGCGCCGCCCCAAAACAACGATTCGTTCGAACCCAGCCGTCGCACCAACTCGCCGGCGAGACGCTTCTTCAAAACCTTCTGCACGATTGGCTGCGCGACCGCGGCCGCCGCGCGCCGCGCCATCACCGGCGTGCGCTCGGCATGCCGCCAAAAGCGATCTTCGATTTCAAGATACCTGCGGAACCAATCGTAACCTGCAAATAGTTCGTCTGAACCTTCGCCAACCTGCACCACAATCGTGCCCGTGTCGCGCGCAAGTTTTGAGACGTAATACAGCGGGACGCAGACGGGATCGGCGATAGGTTCGTCCTGATGAAAAACCAGATCAGGCAAAAACTTCTGCATCTCTTTCAGTCCGATGATCACTTCATGATGATCGGTTCCGAAGCGCTCGGAAATGGCGCGCGCCGAATCCAATTCATTCAACTCCTCACAATCGTCGAAGCCCACGGTGAAGGTCCGCACCGGTTGCGTCATCAGCTCAGACATCAACGCGACGTTGGCCGAAGAATCTACGCCGCCGGAAAGAAAAACGCCGAACGGCACATCAGACATCATGCGCTTGGCGATCGACTCGCGTAGTAAGCGCAGGATGTTCGCTTCGTGTTCGGACTCGCTCAACTCTTTTGCCGGCGGCGAAGCAGGCAGCGCATCCCAATACTGTTTGACGCTGAGCTCACCACGTCGATTGATGGTCAGCAAGTGACCCGCCGGCAGTTTTTTGATGTCTTTGAAAAGTGTGTGCGGCGCCGGCGTGGTGACGAAAGTCAGGTAGTGATAAAGCGACTGCTCGTTGAGTTCCGGCGTGACCGACGGATGTTGCAGGATCGCTTTGATCTCGGAAGCAAAAATGAACCGGCCACCCTCATGATAGAAATAGAGCGGCTTAACGCCGGCGCGATCGCGCACCAGCATCAGTTCCTCTCGATCCTGATCCCAAATCGCAATTGCGTAGTCACCTTCGAGGTAGTTAACGAAGTCAAGGCCGCGATCTTCGTAAAGATGCAGGATCGTTTCTGAATCAGTTCGCGACGCGTAGACGTGACCGCGCTGCTCGAGTTCGGCGCGCAACTTTGCGTGGTTATAAATTTCGCCGTTGAAGACCAGCCAGACGCGATCGGTGCAGCCGTGCATCGGCTGATGACCGGCGGCCGACAAATCGATAATCGAGAGCCGGCGAAAACCAAACCCGCCGCGTGCTTCATCGAAAATCAATTCACCGGCATCGTCCGGTCCGCGATGCGTCATGACATCGCGCATGGACATAACGAGCTCGCGGCCCACGTTGCCGCGTGTCGCGCCATACTCCCAGACTCCGGTGATTCCGCACATATCGTGTCAGAACCGCCTGCGGTAGCGGGCGGGCTCTCTTGAGAATCAATTCTGTGGCAAAGGTTGACCGCCCGCTACCGCAGGCGGTTCTGACGTCTCAGGCAAACTAAACATTCGCCGTAATTCTTCAGCATCGCGCAACAACCAGATGCTGCGATCGTAATTCGCGGCCCCCACCTTCGTGCCCGATTTTCGATAGCTGCGCCACGTCCGCAGCGGTGACTGTCGCACGAGGTAACCCGCAACCCGGCGCGGGTTCTCGCGCAGATAGGCTTTGCGTGTCGGCACGCGCGTCAGCAGTTGATAACACACCTGATCGAGGTTGTGGGCGACCAGATCGCGTGCACTCAGTTGAAAATCAGCACCGTATCCGATGCCGATGGCGTCACCACCAAATTCATACTTCATCGCATAACGTAACACACGGCTGGGCGCTGTAATCACAATCGCACACCCGTCATCAGGTTGTGAGTCGCGCTCGACCCGCGCCTCGCCTTTTTCGAAACGAACATTGAACGCGCGGCGCTCACCTACATCCGAAACACTGACGCAGAATTTCAGTCGATCGAATTGCGCGCCTCCCAACGCCGCCGCTCGCATACTAATCTGTTTGCGCAGATCCTCAGCCAGTTCCTGCGCGGCCTCGGCACTCAACAAATCAGGATTCGTCTTGCGCGCAATTTCATCTTCATATTGTTCATCAATCAAATGCGTCAGCTCACCGTCACGGAGTCGCGCGCGATAGGGCGAGGCGGGCTCCAGTTCACAACCATGCAAGACATCGCCGGGATACATGATTTGAAGCTGGGTCTCGCCGGCCGCGTCGGCGAACTCCCGCTCGAAGTAGTCCTTCATCGACGAGCGCGGAAATCGGATTTCATTAATCCAACGCTCCGCCGGCGCCAACAAGGCAAAGTCGGCCGCGAATGGCACCGCCACGCGCGGCTTCAACCCGGCGACGACCCGGCAAAAATTGCGCGCGAACAATTGTTCACGGACTGCGCCCACGGCCCGGTCGTCTTTGCCCTGCACATGCAGCATGTTCGGGAAATAACTCGCGCCACCGAATCCGCAAAACAGCAGATCGATGCGCGGCCAGCCACGTTTAATTTCATCGAGGAAAAAGTCGATCGTAGCGTCGGCTTCGGAATGCAGCGCGTCGTTGATATTGACCAAAACCTCGCCGCGACTTTCGATTACCATGATGTTGTCGTGACCGTTCGCGACGTATCTAATCGAAGTATCTTTGGTCAGACGATACTTTCGCCAACTAACCGCTTCAGTGACGTTCGCAAAACCCAGGCTCTGAATGAATTCTTTCGCGCCCCCGAACCAACTGTCCGGATAGAACACTCGCGCCGTTTTGTTTGTGAGGCCGCGAAGCGTTTTAGGATGAAAGTGATCTTCGTGACCGTGAGAGATGGCGATAACGCCGGCCGTCTCCACGGCGGCCGCGTTTACCGGTTTCGGAAAGACATACCACTGCTGACTGTACGCCGGCCCGGCCAACCACGGGTCGGTCGCGATGCGAACATCACCCGTATCAATCAACAGACACGCGTGAGATATGTATTCAACTTGCACGATTTTTTGAGGGCGCCAGTTCTTGCGGAAACCCGACCGTCAGGGAGCGTGCATCTGACATGGTAGGTTTCTTTAAGAACCACACCCTCGCTTACGGTCGGGTTTCTGAAACCATCATTCGCCGCTTCTGCTCATCCTCATCGGGGCTCACGGGAATCAATACAAATTGCGCCGTGAAAGGCGCGTCTCCCTTTGCTGTCCAACAAACCGAGATCGAGTCTTGTTTCGCGCCGTAATCAGTTGATGAAAAGCGTGGTTCCAATTCAGGATCGCGTAACTCAGGGGGCCCGCCCCCACGTTCTGGATTCTGACACGCCACTAACAACGTCGCACCGGTAATCTTATCGTAGGCCGCGACCATTCCATCATCTCGCACGTCAATTTCCAGACCGGGAGCAAAATGAAATCGAAACGAAAACTCATGTGCGCCTTCGCCGTTCAATTCGTCTTTGATCAACCAAAAGCGCCGGGGCTTATCGAACGTCACTGATCGACGATGCAAGATGGGCGGTGCCAGAAGTTGATAGCCGTAATGCTCAGCCACAACCAAATCGCTTTCGGGATCCGACTCCCACTTCAGCACGCGCGGCCGCGCCTCATTGCCACTAATAAAAGGGATCATCTTGTCGATGCTGTTCTGCTCAGCCTGGTCGACCTGGACTGTCGAATGATACGCAGTCGATCGAAACAGATGCCGCTCATTCAGGTTGGGCGTGTAAAGGTATGTCCCGGGATCGACGATGAAGGGCGCGCCGCCCGCCGACACCTCTACGCTAAGAGCATCGTTGTGACCATGAGACCCGCGACCATTCACGCCAATCTCGCTCGCATTGAACAAAAGATAAAGGTCTTCGTGACGAAGCAGGTAAATGCCGGCGTCGGGGAAACTCTCAGACTCAGGCATTGCAGCGTCGGGCAGCGAACGGTAATCGCGTACGCCCTGCTCGCCGAGAATCCAAAGCAACTCTTCCGGAAGCTCCTGGCTGGGCAGTTGAAAACGCGGCTCTTTAAAAATCGCGGCGCCGAGCGCCAGCACATATCCATGGTCGTCAGCCGTGCGGCGCACGATCGGCAGGATCTGTCCGCTGTCCGTGTCACCAATTAGCGGCGCGCGTCCATCAGGCCGCAGGTAAGCGGCCATGTAGCCGAGCATTGCGCGGACCTTCGTCCAGTGTGCGTCTGCGATCTTGATGCCGTTCAGATGGCACAGCACCATCGAATAGAGATACAACTCAACCTTCAAACGATGATAGCCAGTCGAGGCTTCGTAATCAGCGCCGTCGGGCAACGTTTGTTTGTCCAGTTCGTGCAGCAGCTCGCGCAATCCGAATTCGCGCCACTCGTCCGCGGCCTGCAGCTCCGGCAACATCACGCCAATCCAAAGTAGCCCGGTGATGTCGGCCAAATAATGGTTGCTGGTAGCGATGTTCGAGAATTCCAGATTTCGCTTGATGTGCGCGCCGTGCGAATCGAATATGCGGAGAAACTCCTTCAGCATTAGCTCATCCATCTGCGGCGCGCGCAGGAACAAACTGAACGCCGCGAGCAAGTTCATGGCCCGCAGCGCGACTTCCATCGCGCAATTCCAATTCACGCCGCGCGCCACGGGATTCTGCCTGCGCCAGTCTTTCACCTGCTGAAAAAATTCCTGGCTGATAGTTTCGTCATTCGTAATCGCGTACGCACGCCCCAGCGTAATGAAGTGTGCCAGCCGATTCAGTTCCCACGTGACGCGCGCGTCTGAACCATCGTTGCGAACCAGATTAATGTCCGCGTGGAAATCGGGCGGCCAAACGAGTCCGGATAACGGATCGACATTCCATTGGACTTCTTCTTTTCCAAAGCACTTCTCGCCAAAGCCCAGCAGAGGCCAGCAGTGATCATCGACAATTCGTCGCGCCGACTTGAGCAGCTCTTCAGTCGGTTGCGGAAAGATTGTCTGTTGTAGCTCGGCCGTGCGGGCGAGATCCTGAAAGCCCGGAAGAAACCGCGGCTTCACCCGGGAACGGAAATGCGCCAGCAGGTCGGAAGCACGAATGCGCGCGAATTCTTCACGCAAGCGCGCGGGTTGCTGATCGAGTTGAGTCAGGTCTGCACGTTCGCGGCGGCGCTCGTTCGCCACGCGCACGCGACGCGCGGCTTCCAACGCCGCGACTCGCGGAGTCACTTCTCCGCGCAGCATGCGCTTCGCTGTGGAAATTAGTTTCATGTCAGAACCGCCTGCGTTAGCGGGCGGGTTGATCTATCAAAGGGGCCCAAGACTATGGATCAACCGCCCGCTACCGCAGGCGGTTCTGACAATGCGTCCAGAATTCGTTCTGCGGTACGCCCGTCCCAATATTCGGGCACGCGAAGGTTCGATTTATCCGGCGGATTATCCAATGCGCGTTCGGCTGCTGACACAATCTTCTTCGTGTCAGTTCCGGCGATCGTATTTGTTCCTATTTCGACAGTGATCGGCCGCTCGGTATTTTCGCGCAACGTGATACACGGAATTCCCAGCACGGTCGTCTCTTCCTGAATGCCGCCCGAGTCAGTGAGGATGAGTCGCGCGCCATTCATGAGCCGAAGAAAATCGAGATAACCGAGGGGATCAATCATGCGAAACCCTTCGATGCCGGCTACTCGCTTTGCCAGACCAAGCTCTTCGATCATCTTGCGCGTGCGCGGATGCGCGGGAAAGACAATCGGCACGCGCGTGGCAATCTGTGACAATGCATCAAGAATTCTTGCGAAGGCATTCTGCTCGTCGACGTTCGACGGACGATGCAGAGTCAGCACCGCGTAATTGCGCTCGACCAAATTGAGCTGGCTCAGAATTGTCGAATGCTGCGCGCGTTCGAGCTGCATCATTAATGAATCAATCATTACGTTGCCGACGAAGCGAATGCGCGATTCGGGGATTCCTTCACCGCGCAGATTCGCGTCGCCGTCACGCGACGGCGTCAGCAGCAGATCGGCGATCTGATCGGTCAGCAGCCGGTTGATTTCTTCCGGCATCGTCCGATCGCGGCTGCGCAAACCTGCTTCGACATGAGCCACTTTGATATTCAGCTTTGCGCATACCAGCGCACACGCCAGGGTTGAATTCACATCGCCGACGACGACGACCCAGTCGGGCTGCTCTTTCACGACCACCGGCTCAAACGCCGAGATCACAGCCGCTGTCTGCGCGGCGTGTGTCCCGGACCCGACTCCGAGATAGACGTCGGGCGCAGGCAAATTCAGATCGCGGAAGAACGCATCCGACATCGCATCGTCATAGTGCTGCCCGGTGTGCACGATGAGCGCGTGAAAATCAGCCGACCGTCGCTTGATGGCTTCGACAATCGGCGCGATCTTCATGAAGTTTGGTCGCGCGCCGGCAACGATTAATAGTTTGAGCATGTCACGCAGGGAGCCGCGGCAGTGGCAGGCGGCCCCAAACTATCCCTGATTTAACGCGTGGCCGTCAATCAGCGCGCCAGCGCCGGATCGTTTGTTTTTCGCAGGTTTCATTGACAATCACGCTTGTCTTTTGTTAGTTATGCTCCGCTGTTTGCGATTCAATCCGGTGAATAGGCCGCAGATTTCGAGCATTATGCAAGACAGCCCGCTCGTTCGCTGGTAGCCGAGATCCTTTAAGGGCTGTATTCAAAACAAGAAAAGGCCGCAGTTACAAACCAAAATCAGGAGACTAAAGCATGTCGCAGAATTGGACCCCGCCTCCGGCTGGAGGAGGCTCGGCACCTGTACCCAACTATATGGTGCCGGCGATTATTTCGATTTTTTGTTGCTGGCCATTGGCGATTGCCGCCATCATTTTTGCCGTCCAGGTGAACAACAAAGTGCAGGCTGGTGATATTGCGGGCGCGCAGGATGCTTCAAAGAAAGCGAAGATGTTTAGCTTTATCGCAATCGGACTCGGCCTGTTGGGCGTTCTGTGCTACGTGATCATGATGGTGCTGGGCGTCGGCTTGAGCGCACTCGGCAATCACTAAGCCAGGAATCAGTTAGCGGTCGGCGGGCAGGCGAGGTTCGGAAACCGCTGAGGTTTCCGCAGCGCTAGTTTTATCGGCGCGCATCTGCGCTTGTCCGCCGATCTTTTTCACCGCAATCTAGACGTCATGCCAGTTTTTTGTACCAAGTGCGGAACTCAGAACGAGGACTTCTCGCAGAACTGTTCCCAGTGCGGCGCCGGCTTACCGGTGATCAGTGGCCGGCCGTCAGGCCAGACTGATTACGCGCCACCGTACGAACCAACCTATCAACCGATTCAACCTCCGTCGGCGCTATATTCGCAGCCGCCGGCGCAGGACTGGCAAACGGCCGGCGCTGACAAAAAGATCATTGCGGGCTTGCTGGCCATCCTGCTCGGCACATTCGGTGTGCACAAATTCATTCTGGGTTACACAAAGGAAGGCGTCATTCAGCTTCTGCTCGGGGTGCTCTGTGGCGTGGGTGGCATCATCGGCATCATCGAAGGGATAATCTACCTGACGAAGTCCGATGAAGAATTTGTGCGAACGTACATCTGGGGTCACAAGGGCTGGTTTTAATGTCGTCAATAACCAACTTCCACTACATTCCGGTCGCCATTGACAAGACGAGACAGCGAACGATTGCCGCGATCATCTGGGCGGGACTCGGAGCAATCGCGCTCTTCCTTTTCTTTTTTAATCCCGCCAGTCCTTCGAACCAATGGTTTCCCAAATGTCCGTTTCGTTTATTGACGGGATGGCAATGCCCGGGCTGCGGTTCGACGCGCGCGTGTTATCAACTGCTGCATCTTCATCCGATCGCGGCGTTCAAGTTGAACCCGCTGATGGTTATGACACTGCCATTCATCGTCTACGGGTTTTTGGGATTTACGCGCAGCGCCATCACCGCGAAGCCGCACCGGCGCATCTTCATTCCCACGCCGTACCTTTGGGGCTGGTTATGCCTGCTGGTTTTCTTCTGGGTCTTTCGCAACACGCCCTGGTACCCATTCGTTTCGTAGCCGTCGCGAGGAGGCTATCTCTCGTCCCTGGTTTCATTCCGCTGCGCATGAATTGAAACGACACTCATCTCACGCTGGTCATTTCCTTTCATCTTCCAGAACAGAATAGAGATGCCAACGCCGACCAGTAGCGCCAGCGCCAACCCGCCGAACAGCAATTTCCCCAGATCATTAAAGCCGCATTCGTCGCAGTCGGACACGACCACCGCCGCATAGATGAACTCCTGCGCCTTGGCGAATAAGAACGCGCCCACTGGTGACTGTATTATCAAATCGAATAGCTGAAACATTGCGCACCTCGCTTGGTAATAGTCAGAGACGCGGCCGAGAGAGGGTGCAGGTCGTCACGCACTCCGCGGCTGATGAGCGGGCGCCCTCCCTGACGGTCGGGTCTCTGACACTTCATTTCGCAAACTTAGACAAGCCATGCGCTTTTTTGTTCCATTTACGATTTACGGTTCACGATTTACTATTCCCGCATGAACTCTGATCCGGCAATCCGTGTCGTGATGCTGCCTCGCGACACCAACTCGCAAGGCACCATCTTCGGTGGTGTGATTCTCAGCTACATCGACATGGCCGGCGCGATTGAAGCGCATCGCAAAACCGGAATGGACCGCTTCGTCACCGTCGCTATGCGCGAAGTAATCTTCCACGCGCCCGTGTTTGTCGGCGACCTGGTCAGTTTTTATTCAGAGACGTTGAAGGTTGGCAATACTTCAATCACCACCCGCGTAATGGTTGAAGCCGTGCGCTACGAAGGACACGAACACGTGCGAGTAACTGAAGCCGAAGTTGTGTACGTAGCGGTTGATAAGATGGGAAACAAGACGAGGATTGCCACAGGGTGATTTGCGGTGCGCCCGTAAAGCGCAAGCTTGGTGCGCCGGGCAGGGACAAGCCCTGCCCCTACAGAAATCAACGCGCGCTCCAAAATCACCATCGATGATAGGCAGGATGTCCCGGCTTAACTGCAACGAAAGTTCCGCGACAGGTGGCAGTGACTTTGTCGTGAGCAATCAACTCACCTTCGACAATCGCCCGATCCTCAGTTGATTCAATCACCCGCGCGCGCATGTGAACCGTTTGATCCGTCGGGGTGGGCCGTTTCAGCGTAATCGTATAATCAGCGGTCACCGTGCATGGCGGATGGTCCGCGCCGCTCTTTTTCATCAGATGATAAGTCGCCGTCCAGTTGCAGTGACAGTCGAGCAGCGTACCGATGATCCCGCCGCTCAACATCCCCGGGAACGCTTCCTGATAAGTCTGCGGGTCGAAACTCGCCACGACCTCGTCACCCTCGGGAAAGCTGCGAATGTGCAGCCCTTTTTCATTCGCCGGGCCACAACCAAAACACGCCATGTTGGGCGCGTATGTTTCCTGTAGACTTTTTTCGTTCATGATGTTGTTGCGGAATCCCGACCGTAAGGCACGGTGCACGGAGGATTTGCACGCTCCCTCACGGTCGGGTTTCTGCCTTTAATTGTTCACGCAACTTAAACCGCTGCACTTTTCCGGTCGCAGTATAGGGCAACTCTTCAACGAAGATGTATCGCCGCGGCTGCTTGAATCGCGGCAGGGCTTCCGCGCACAACGCATGCAGATCGTTCTGGGCAGCGTCAGCGTCGCCACCCTCGGCCATGACCACGAATGCGCAAACGCATGACAAGCGGTCCGCGTCGCGGGCTTCGACCACCGCGGCTGCGCGAACAAAATCGCTGCGAAGCAAAACGCCTTCAACTTCGACCGGTGAAACCCATTGCCCCGAAGACTTGAAGCAATCATCACTGCGGCCCATGTGCCACCAGAAACCTGCGTCGTCGCAACGATAGAGATCGCCGGTGCGCACCCAACCATCGACGAACGTGCGGGTCGAACTTTCTTCCCGGTTCCAATATCGCGACGCAGCACTCTGGCCGCGAATCCAAAGATTCCCGGCTTCGCCAATCGGCGTGGCCGCGCCTTCATGGTCAATCAAACGCGCGTCGTAGCCGCGCAACAACCGGCCACTGCTGCCGTAACGAACATCTCCATCGTGATTCGACATGAACATATGCAGCATTTCGGTCGATCCAATGCCATCCAATACCTGCACGCCAAAAGTGTCTTGCCACTCCTGGCCCAGGTGCGCGGGCAACGCCTCGCCGGCCGAGATGCAGAGACGCAAACTCGAAGTGTCGAGCGGCGCCACGTCGCGATGATGTTCCAGTAGCATGCGAAAGACGACCGGCACGCCGAAAAAGATCGTCGGACGATCGTCCTGAAAAATGTGACTAACGACCCGCGCCGACGGTTTTTCTTTGCACAGAATCGTCGTGTAGCCGTTCAGCAAAGGAAAAGTGAAAGCATTGCCGAGACCGTACGCAAACGGCAGACGCGATGAAGAGAACAAACGATCGCCTTCGCACAGCTTGAGCACCTCGCGACAATACGTTTCGTTCGTGTAGACGATGTCGGCTTGCGTGTGCACCGCGCCTTTCGGTTCACCGGTGCTGCCAGAGGTGTACAGGATGAATGCGTCGTCTGTGTCAGATACGTCATCCGGGAAAACGCGATCGATGTTGCTCGCGCGAGTCGCGGTCTCGAACAATTGCGTGCGCAGGCCGGCGATATTTATCGAGCCGATCCTCTCGCCCCGCGCAACCATTATCAGGTTCTTCAGATCCGGCGCCGCGCTGAGACCTGCGACTAAACCGTTAGCAATCGAATCTTCGAGGATCGCAACGCACGCGCCACAGTCGTTGAGAATGAAGTGCTGTTGCTCACGTGGTAACGCGAGGTTAATCGGCACGGCAATCGCGCCCAATGACATAATTGCCAGGAACGAGGTGATGAACTCCGGGGAATCGGCCAGCAACAACGCCACGCGATCGCCGCGCTCGAGGTTGAGCTGTCGCAGGACTGCGCCGACCCGCAGCGTTTCTTCGCACAACTCGGCGTACGTGATCTCGCGGCCCGCGAACCGCACGGCGCATTGCGCTCGCCGATCGTCAGTGAATATTCGTTGAAAAACGCTCATGGCCGATGCGCGGCCGAATGTACCATAAAGCCATGAATTCGCAGGAGAACGATCCATTCCGGCCACGTCCTGAACGCGTTCAAAAAGCGGCTTGACAGCACCTGAACGCGAGGCGTATCGTATCCTCGTGATTTGAACGTGTTCAATTTACCAGAGGGACAAAGATGAATCTTGAAAACAGTCACCGGCCCACGAAGACAGCCAAGGGCGAACAGACGCGGGCGCTGATTCTGGACGCCGCGCTCGGTCTGCTGGAAGAGCGCGGATACGAGAAGACAACCATGCGCGAGATTGCCAAAAAAGCGGGCGTCTCGCTCGGGAACGCCTACCATTATTTCGACACGAAGGAGCACTTGATTCAGGCGTTCTATCATCGGACTCACCAGGAACATTTGGCGGCCACAACTCCGGCCCTGGCGAAACATGCGGACATGAAAAATCGTCTCCTGGCCGTTTTGCGTTTGAAGATTTCCACGCTCGAGCCTTATCACGAGTTTGCCGGCGTCCTGTTCAAGACGGCCGCCGACCCGCGCAGTCCTCTGAACCCGTTTGCGCACGACTCCGAAGATGTGCGGCGTGACAGCATCAAGCTCTTCGCAGACATGGTCGCCAATACGAAGGCTCGCATTCCCCCCGACTTGCGCGCCGAGCTGCCGTACATGCTCTGGCTGTATCACATGGGCATCATTCTTTTCTGGATACACGACACATCGGCGAAGCACGCTCGCACTTATCGCTTAATCGACCGCACGGTCGATCTGATCGACAAGTTGATTTCGTTGGCGAGTAATCCGCTGATGCGCCCGGTGCGCAAGCGAGCGCTGATGCTGGTGAAAGAGCTACGCGAATTTGCATGAGATCCGAGGCGTTCAATGGATAAATCCAACATCAATCCAATTGTGCTCTATGACGGCGTCTGCGGCCTTTGCAATCGCGCGGTCCAGTTTCTGTTGCGGCGCGACCGCCACGATCGCTTTCGTTTTGCATCATTGCAGAGCGACTTTGCCGCGCGTCTTCTGGAACGCCATGGGATCGATCACACGAAGCTCGACACTGTCTACGCCGTGGTCCATCAAGGCGAGTCGAACGAAACAGTGTTGGCCAAGAGTGATGCGTTTCTGCTCTTTGCCCGGGTGCTGGGCGGAGTTTGGGGTTTGGCGCGAGTGGGGAGACTAATCCCACGGGCGGTGCGCGACCGGCTCTACGATCTGGTTGCGAACAATCGCTATCGCCTCTTTGGAAAGTCAGAGTCTTGCATGCTGCCTGACCCGGCATACAAACATAAGTTCCTCGAAGTGTGAGGTGAATAATGAAGATCATAATTCCAGGTGGATCGGGAAAAATTGGAACGGTGCTGGCGCGCGCGCTGCACAAACAAGGACACGAAGTCGTGGTGCTCAGTCGCACTCCGTTGGCGGCTCTTTGGCGAGTCGTCAAGTGGGATGGCGAGACGTTGGGTCAATGGGCCGAGCAATTTGAAGGCGCTGATGCGGTCATCAATCTCGCCGGGCAAAGTGTTAACTGCCGCTACACGCCGGAGAATCGCCGGCTCATAACTCAATCGCGAGTTAAGTCGACGCAGGTTGTCGGCCAGGCAATCATGCAAGCATGGACGCCGCCGCGCGTTTGGCTGCAAGCCAGCACTGCGACGATCTATGCGCATCGTTACGACGCGGCGAACGATGAAGAAACAGGAATCATCGGCGGCGCGGAGACGAATGCTCCTGACGCGTGGCACTTCAGTATCGACGTGGCCACGGCGTGGGAACGCGCGCTCGAGGAATCGCCGACGCCCAACACGCGCCGCGTTCTCATGCGCACCGCGATCGTCATGCATCCGGACGCGGGTTCGCCATTCGATATTCTTTTGCGATTGGTGAAATTCGGCCTGGGCGGTCAGGCGGGGGACGGCAAACAGTTTATGTCGTGGATCCACGAGAAAGATTTCGTGCGCGCGATTGGCTGGTTAATCGAACACGAAGATCTCGCAGGTCCGGTGAATTTAGCTGCGCCGAGTCCACTGCCTAACGCTCAGTTCATGTCGGTGTTGCGCGAGACGTGGGGACATCCGTTGGGAATACCCGCGCCGGAATTGATTCTGGAAGTTGGCGCGCGTCTGTTCGGCAGTGAAACCGAACTCATCCTGAAGAGCCGGCGCGTCGTGCCGGCGAAGCTTTTGCGATCCGGCTTTCACTTTGAATTTCCCACCTGGCCGGAAGCCGCGCGCGAGTTATGCGAGCGAGCGGGGTGGGAAGCGTCACTGGCGGCTGCTTAAACTGATGCGGCTCGGCCGCCGCACCAGTGCGGAAAGGCTTGCCTTTCCGTGGAATTCATCAAAAAGTTTGAGGCTACGCCTCCAACCACAGGCGTAGCCTCTTTTCAAAACACCTCGTCCGGTAAGGCAAGCCTTACCGTACTGGTGCGGCGGCAAGCCGCAATACAAGTCTCAGTTCTACATTCCGCCTGCGCGACCCAGATGAACGCCGCCATTGGTGGTCACCGCACGGATGGTTGGTCCACCGCCGCCGAGATCGACATTGATCTCTTTCGGCAGACGGCCGCGATCAGTCATGGGCACGTTAAGCGGAAAGTCCGATGCCACGTTGCCGTTGACGGTGCGCGTCTCGATGTGCGCCGCATAATTCGCCGGCATCGTCAGGTTAACGCCGCCGTTCATGGTGGTGACATTGAGCATTTCACCCTGCCAACTTGCGCCGGCCAATTCGATGTGGACGCCGCCATTAGTGGTGCTGCCTTCGACGGCGCCGCCGACTGCCCGCAGCGATACGCCGCCATTCATCGTTTTGAAATTCATCTTGCCCGCCACTTCACTGATCGAGATGCCGCCGTTGTTTGCCGTCAAGGCCAAATCGGAACGGCGCGGCACAAAGATCTCGAAGCTCACGTACCACTGATAACCGTTGTGCGTCTCGGGACCTTCGGGATGAATGTTGAGGCCCGCGGTTGCGATGGTCACTTGTTGCGCCAGCGAGTCAGCTTCCGCTTGCGTCGGGGCGCGCGTCTCGATCTTGGCGCGCACCAGAAGGTCGTTGCGGTCCCAACCTTTGATCGCGATACCGCCGTTCTGTCGACCGTCGACGGTGATGAGTCCGCCGGCAGGCACCGGCTGTTCCTTGATCTCGCAATGACCGTACCCACGATCGCCGTAATTGTCTGAATCACGGCATTGCAGTGAACTGCGTTTTTCCGACTTATCCTGAGCTGCGACTGAAACCACGCAGATGACGATGGTTGACACGAGCAGGAAATAACGGAGTGATTTTCTCATAAGCTCCTCCCAAATTGCAGATGTGATGCGGACCGGCTTGAAACTAATCTGTTAGTGATCCTCAGCAGCAGAACGTCGCAGGATTACGTTTTGTGGCAGAAAAGTTTTGTGTCAGAAGCCCGACCGTCAGGGAGGGCCAGTTCCGCGAGGAGCCCTCTCTAACGGCCGGGCTTCTGACACCGCGCTTTGAATCCTTTCGCCTTCTCCTCTATCATTGCTCGCGCGTCACTGGCCGATTTCCAGGCCAACAATCTAGGGGGCCGTAGCTCAGCTGGGAGAGCGCATGACTGGCAGTCATGAGGTCAGGGGTTCGATCCCCCTCGGCTCCACCATCCGCAAACCGACTAATACTTGTAATTGAATAGTTCGACGTCGCGCGCGAAGTGCTGCATGAAGAGGTCGCGGCATTCAGCGTCAAAATATTTCGCGTAATGATCGCGACGCGTTTGATTGACATGCGGCAGACGGCGCTGAGGCTTACCTATGCGGCGGCAAACTTCATCAAAGTCAGGCTGCAGATTTTCAAACCGAATAAGATAATCAACCACCAGACGGCCGCCGTCGTCGTAAAGCGTGGTGTGTTGCGGCCGGGTCAAATGCCGGTACTCTTTTCCGCTCGACGGCAGATTCATGAGCAAGTCGCGCAGAGTCCGGTCGCGGGTCGATTCCAAATATTTCCATCCCGAAACGAATCTGTCCCAGGGGTTTCTGACTACGGCAAACTTGAAATAATTCGGCGCGGCAGCATATTCCGGACTCAGTACACCTTCATTCATGAAGTGCCATTCGGGATCATTAAACTCGACTCCAAAAGAATTCATGATCGAGCACCCGGCGCATTTTCGCTGGTGAATAAAGATGCACTTGTAATCGTGAGAAATCATCGCCGCAACATTCTTGATGAAAGGTCTGTTACGCAGCTAAACTGCGGACTCGCTCGCGGCAGGCATTCTAACTTCACACTGTTGAGTTTGCAGCTTTTAAGGTCAGGGTACGTGTCGACAATTGTTGACTAAATCAAACACAGGGTTCGAACGGTCGGTCTCATGGATTACGCTCGCCCTGGTTGGCGCCCTGTTCATTTTCCATCTTTACGTCATTCACAAATATGCTGTGGAGATTCCCGTCATAGATGATTGGGCCATGTTCCGCCCCGATCGACCTGCCAAACTTTCTGCCGCCTGGTTGCTCGATACAAGTAACACGCGACCCACGCCGACCGAGCACGTGATTGCAACCGAGAAGCTGTTCGTGTGGCTGCAATATCAACTGAACAGCTGGAACTATTCACTGAACCTGGTTCTGAATTTTGTGATCTTCGGACTATGGCTGGCATGGATGGTTTACTTTGAGCATGAGGCAGTCCCCGATCTTTCCCTTTCCATAAAACTGCTATTCATCGTCTTTCTGCTGTCGCCAATTGACTGGTTCAACCACTTCATGGCTACGCAAACCTGTTACCTCTTTTATTTGATTTTCTTTTCGCTGGGCGTTCACCTCTTGTTCAAGGACACGCAGCACTGGTGGCATATTGTTACCGGCTCTTTGTTGGGCGTCCTGTCTATTTTCTCGCTCGCGTCAGGCGTCGGTTCTTGCGCTGTGCTGCTCATCGCCTTCGGTATTTTCAAACTCGCCCGGCTCTATTCCCTGAACGATGCCGGAAGCAGGGTCCGGGAAGGCGCTCAACTTGCCGTGACGGTAGCTTTGATCGGCGGTGGGCTCATAGCTTGGGTCGCTCAATATGCAACACCCGCCCACGTCGAACTCACCTTTCCTAACCATCTGCGGTTTTGGCAGTTCTTCCTTAATCTCGTTTCGTTTGGGTTTGGAATCCAGAGGCTTTCATCGCCGTGGGGGGCGTTCTGTCTGCTGATTGTTTTAATCCCCGTGGCCGGCATTATTTGGAAACGGAAGGGCAGGCTCCGTGGCATTGAATGGGCCTGTCTGGTTTTGGTGGCGAGCATCTTCGTCAATGCCGGCGAAATTGCGTTGGGCCGTGCTTATCAAGACGGGGTCGCCGGATCAAAGGTCGTGAGGTACGTCGAGTTCATGCTCCCTTTGATTCCACTGTCGATGATTGCGTGGGCGATTATGTTGCGCGGCCGCGAGCGACTTCGAACCGTCATCGTCGGTGGCTTATTCGCAATGTGTCTCCTGACCTTTGCCAATGACTGGTCGTTCGCAATTTACAAATACGAGGGGTTGAGAAGGATTGAGGGACGTGCATGCGTCAAGGAGTACTACAAAGGAACCGGAGACGGCCGTTGTCCCATTTTATACGTGGACCGCGCGGTGAACATTCCTTTGAGAACGTGGATGGATGGAGCAAAAGCCGTGAACGTATTGTTTTATCAGCAGCTGCGCGAAGAAATTGAAAGCGAGAAACCCGACCGTTAGGGAGGTGCGAATGCCGGGTCGAGCATGATGCACCCTCCCTTACGGTCGGGTTTCTGTCAGCGAGGTTTTGAGTGATTCGACTATTTGATTCGCGACAAATTTGGCGAAGACATCATTGCCGGTCCGGTTGTAATGACAGCAGCTATCGACGTAGACATCATCTGAAATTTCATCAAAGACATTGACCGCGTTAATTACATTCACACCCGAACTCTTCAATCCGTCCGCGCCGGCCATCAGTTTCGGATAACCCTTCATCACGCCTTCGGAATAGACACTCGCCGGATTGAGCACGGCCTGCTTCTCACCGTCACTGAACTTTCGCCCCGTCGCGTAGTATTGGTTGGGCTGTATGACTTCAAAGTATGGCGTGCGCCACGCAGTCAAGACGCGGTTCATCGCGATTTGCGACTTCGCCCAGACTGAGGCCATCTCGTCGAGCACTGCCGCATCGTCGAGCGCCGGGTCGGGTTTATTCACATGGAATAACGAATCGCCACCTGCTTCATTCGTCAGCCGATTGAACTCTTCAGACTTCTTTTGATACTGGCGCAAAAGGTATCGCACTTTGATCCACGTCAGACCATAACAGGACGCCACCCGGCAATTGTTCAAGCTCGCCTGACTTGCGCGCAGGTCGTCTTTCAATTTCAAAATCTCCAGCGTCAGAGCCAGTTGATTCGCTGAGAAGCCGCGGTTAGCCAATTGGACCAGCGGCCGAAACATCTCCGCGCTCGGCATCGAGACGTCATAGCCTGCCTTATGATTCAGATAGGCCAGCGCGGTTTCGTTGAAGCCGTCGATGTTGATAACTAAATCAAACTCCTGCCCCAGCGCCGTAAAGTAATTCAGCTCGAGCAACTGCTGCGGTTGTTTGTAGCTGCCGCTGGCAAACGGCAACACGATTATTTCCTTGTCCTGGAAGTACGGCAGTTGCTTGAGCGTGTTCACCAACACATGATTCTCAAGCTCGTAAAACCCGTAGTACATCGCGACCGAGCCGCCGAAGATGCCGATGATGAATTGATTACTCGATTTCCTGCGGTAAGGATAATCGTACGGAGACAGTAATCCGGAATTGTTGGCCGCATATTCCGTTTCGGAAAACTGTAGTTTTCTTTTGGCGTGGGCTTCGTAGACGAACCCGAGATACGGATGAAGCGTGCGCTTGATTGCGGACGCGCTTGCCTCATCGAGAGACTCGCCATCGGCCGGCAGAGTCAGCGTTCGTTTTTCACGCGGGGCGCTGGAATAAAAAAACCTTCGCGTGTGATGAAAATAGAGCCCGAGCGAGGCCGCCTCAAAAAGCAAAGCCAGCAGCAGTAAATTAATAATCGCGATCCTGGTGAGCTTTAGCAGTTTCCGTTTCATGATCATTGAGTGGTCACCACTCGGCTCGCCAGAGTTCGCAGATTAATCAGACCTTCGGGGGCCGCTGTCGCTAAGTCGCCGTATGCTATCATGCGCCGGTTTAGCAAACGCAAATCCCGCAGAGACACACTTCTTCTTCGAACATCTTGACAAGCCAATCGAACCAACTTGATGACCGCAATCGGACGATTCAGGGGTTGTGGATTGGATCGGAACTTTCGACGATGGAGCGTCTTTCGATCGTCTCGTTTCTGCGCAATGGACACGAGTATCACCTGTATGTGTATGACGATTTGCCGAACATTCCCGCGGGCGCCGTAGTCAAAGACGCGAATGAAATTCTGCCGGCGTCACGGATCTTCAAGTACAAGGATCGACCAAGCTATGCCGGATTCGCGAACCACTTTCGTTATCTATTGTTGCTTCGATTTGGCGGCTGGTGGGCCGACACCGACATCGTCTGTCTGCGCCCATTCGATTTTTCTGACGAATACGTATTTGCCAGTGAAGTGGCCGGCAACGAAATCCTGGCCAACAACGGAATTATTAAGGCGCCGGCGGGCAGTGAAGTGATGGATTATGCCGCGCGCGTGTGTGAAGCAAAAGATCCGCAGCAGCTCGTCTGGGGCGAGACGGGTCCGCGTCTCTTAACCGAGATGCTGACGAAATTCGATCTCCGTGAATATCAAAAACCCTATTCGGTTTTCTGTCCGATTATTCACTGGCACAAACTTATCGAGCCGTACGTCGCAGCAATTCCATCAGACGCTTACGCAATTCATCTCTGGAATTCATACTGGCAATTCGAGCCTCAGGACAAGAATGCCGACTATCACCCCGATTGCATTTATGAACAGCTGAAGCGGAAGTATTTCGGCCAGGCAACGGCGCGTGTTGCCTCATTGAATTCTCACTTGAGCGCTGGGACTGTCGCCGGTACGTGAGTACGAACCAGTAGTGCCCCTGAATTGAGCAAACTTAGGATGGCTGCGATCAGCGTCGTCATACCCACACACAATCGCGCCGCTCTTTTGACCGCGGCAATTGATAGTGTGCGCCGTGCCTCATCGAACGCGGAAATAATTGTGGTTGACGATGCGTCGACGGACCACACGCCTGAAGTTTGCAAAGAGCTGTCAGGCATTCGGTATTTGAGATTGCCGGAGAACCGGGGGTTGGCCCAGGCACGGAACGCAGGCATTCTGGCCAGCTCTGAGGAGCTCGTCGCCTTTCTCGACGATGACGATCTGCGCTTGCCGGGCTCGCTCGATGCACAAAGGCAGCAACTTGACGCGGCGCCGGACGCGGCCTTCTGTTATGGACGATTGCTCGCGGCCGACGCGGTGAATCAACTACCGACCGGCGATGTAATACCCAAGCATTGTCCGACGGGTGATGTGTTCTGGGATTTGCTCGAGCAGAATTTCATTTCTCCGATCAGTGTGTTGGCGCGCAAAAATATTCTCGTCGATATTGGAATGTTCAGATCGGGCCTTGGCGGAGTGGAAGATTGGGACCTTTGGTTGCGCGTGACCGAACGTTGGCCAGTGATAGCGGCGAAAGACCCTGTCGCCATTTACCGTCGCGCAAATCTCAGTTCCGGACAAATGTGTTCGGACAGCGTCTCAATGTACCGGCACATGTTCCGCGTGCAGGAGTCGGCGCTGCAATTACCGCGAGCCGCAGCAGCTGCGAGCGCAAAACGCCGGCGCGCCCGATCGCGTCTGTTAACCATGGCCTACAACGCCATGGTCTATGAAGCGAAAACGGCGTTGGCGGAAGGCGATGGTGAAACGGTCCGCGCAAAATCGCGCGAGGCATTGCGACTGCGGCCTTTTCGTGGGCGGGCTGACCTGAACCTGCGACGGCTTTTGCGCACTGTTTGAAGCACGGCATGAATAAATCTCGATCGACGATTTCCGATGAGGACTCATCTCGAATGATGAATCTGAAAATCGTTCTGTGTAAGAGCACACTGCTCGGCCCGGTAAGCGGCGCCGACGAAATCATGTTGAATTACGCTGTCCATCTGCGACAGGCCGGCTATGACGCGCGGGTGGTTTTGTTGTATTCACCGGCCGAAGGGGATCAGTACCATCGTCGGCTCTTTCCAGCACAGTGGGATCCGAAGCTTGGAATTCACGTGACTTGAAGTCGCG